>Ga0247727_10014484_pt1 | contig 13093 bp, 7 predicted proteins | sample WisWelCaveWW1625_FD_202498 | JGI IMG/M metagenome (GOLD analysis project Ga0247727, IMG submission 202498) | Biofilm microbial communities from Wishing Well Cave, Virginia, United States - WW16-25 | ecosystem: Environmental > Aquatic > Deep subsurface > Groundwater > Cave microbial mat | place...
GGAACCTCGAGCGATCGCTCCGCGAGAACCGCCCGCGCGCGCTGATCCAGATGGCGACCGGCAGCGGCAAGACCTTTACCGCCATCAGCGAGATCTACCGCCTGATCGAGCACGGCGACGCGAAGCGTGTGCTCTTCCTCGTGGACCGCGACAACCTCGGCAAGCAGGCCTACCGCGAGTTCCAGGACTACACGGTTCCCGGCGACGGAAGGAAGTTCACCCAGCTCTACAACGTGCAGCGGCTCACCTCGAACAAGCTGGATCCCGTCGCGCGCGTGGTGATCACGACCATCCAGCGGCTCTACTCGATGCTGAAGGGTGAAACAGATCTTCCTCCCGAGGCTGAGCACGGCTCGCTCTTCGACTCGCTCGCATCCCTGCGCGGCGAACCCGCCCCGGTCGCCTACAACGCCGCGCTCCCGATCGAGACCTTCGACTTCGTGTTCGTGGACGAGTGCCACCGCAGCATCTACACGCTCTGGCGCCAGGTGCTCGAGTATTTCGACGCGTTCCTCGTCGGCCTCACCGCCACGCCCTCGAAGCAGACCTTCGGCTTCTTCGAACAGAATCTCGTGATGGAATACGGCCACGCGCAGGCGGTCGCCGACCGCGTGAACGTCGATTACGACGTCTACACGCTGCGAACACGCATCACCGAGTCGGGCTCCACGGTCGAGGCGGGCCCGGCCGAGGTGATCGGTCGGCGCGACCGCGCGACGCGTAAGGTGCGCTGGGAGAGCCTCGACGAAGATCTGCACTACGACGCCGACGCCCTCGATCGGCAGGTCGTCGCCGTCGATCAGATCCGCACGCTGGTGCGTGCCTTCCGCGATCGCGTGCTCACCGAGATCTTCCCACGCCGCAAGCACGTGCCGAAGACGCTCATCTTCGCGAAGGATGACAGCCACGCCGAGGACATCGTAGAGATCATCCGCAAGGAGTTCGGCAAGGGGAACGACTTCTCCCAGAAGATCACCTACCGGAGTCACGACCCCGAGACCGCGCTGGCGGACTTCAGGACCAGCTTCAACCCGCGCATCGTCGTGACCGTGGACATGATCGCCACCGGCACCGACGTGAAGCCGCTCGAGATCGTGATGTTCATGCGCGCCGTGCGCAGCCGGAACTTCTTCGAGCAGATGAAGGGCCGCGGCGTTCGCGTGGTGGACCTGACCGAGCTGCGGAGCGTCACGCCCGACGCCGACGGCAAGGACCGCTTCGTGCTCGTGGATTGCGTCGGCGTGCTGGAGCAAGACCTCTCCGAGACCGCCCCGCTGGAGAAGAAGCCCGGCGTCGCCTTCGAGAAGATCCTCCAGGCGGTGGGCGCGGGGAGCCTCGACTCGGAGCTGCTGTCTTCGCTCGCGAGCCGGCTGATGCGAATCGAGCGCCGGATCGCGCCGCCCGAGCGTGCGGCACTCGCGAAGCTCGCCGGCGGCAGGGATCTCGCGGCCCTCGCGCATGCCCTCGTCGATGCACTCGATGCCGACCGCCAGGAGGACGAAGCCCGCCGGCTCGCCGCCGGAGGCGAGCCGACCCTCGAGCAGCGCGCCGCCGCCGAGCAGACCCTCTTGCGAGAGGCCGTGAAGCCCATCGCCGCGAGCCCGGAGTTGCGCAACAAGCTGGCCGAGGTCCGGAAGAGCCTGGAGGTAACGATCGACGAGGCTTCCCAGGACGAGATCACCACCGGACGCTTCGCTCCCGAGATCAAGCAGCGCCACGCGGAGAGCGTGGTGCAATCGTTCGAGGCGTTCATCGCGAAGCACAAGGACGAGATCAGCGCGCTCCAGGTCCTCTACAGCCGGCCCTACAGCAAGCGGCTCACCCACGACCAGCTGATCGAGCTGGCCGACGCGATCGCCTCGCCCCCGCGCCAGTGGACGCCGCGCATCCTATGGAACGCCTACGAGACGCTGCACCAGGACCGCGTGCGCGGCGCCGCCGGCGAGCGGCTCCTAACCGATCTCGTCTCTCTCGTGCGCTTCGCAGTGAGCGGGCACGCGGGCGAGCTGGTGCCCTACCGCGACCAGGTGCTGACGCGCTTCGCCGCCTGGCTCCAGCAGCAGGCCAACGCCGGGCGCAAGTTCACGAGCGAGCAGATCGAATGGCTCGAGGCCATGCGCGACCACTTTGCCGGCAACCTCGAGCTGTCGCTCGACGACCTCGCGGCGATTCCGTTCAGCCAGATGGGTGGCGTCGGCCGTGCCTTCAGGGTCTTCGGCGGTGAAGAGATCGGCCGCGTGATCGCGGAGCTGAATGAGGTGCTGGCGGCGTGAGAGACCTGGCTGATCTCGACGCTCCCCCCGGCTGGGCAACAGCAGCACTCGGCACGGCCCTGCCAATCCAGTACGGCAAGGCGCTTCCCGAACGAGCTCGCGATGGGGTGGGTACCCACCCGGTAATAGGCTCCAGCGGTGTAGTAGGTCGTCACTCTGTCGCGCTGACCTCAGGGCCGACGCTCGTCATCGGCCGAAAGGGATCGGTCGGGCAGGTTCACTACATCGGCACTCCGTGCTGGCCCATCGACACAGCCTACTTCGCGATTGGTCATGAGAGCCTCGACCTCTTGTACTTCCGATACCTACTCGAGCGACTCGACCTCAGGCGACTCGACCGATCGACCGCAGTCCCCAGCCTCGGTCGTGATGACTACAACGACCTTCGAGTCCCTGTCGCCCCGCTTCCTGAGCAGCACCGCATCGTCGCCGCCATCGAGCAGCACCTCTCGCGCATCGACGCCGGCGTCGCGGCGTTGGAGAAGGTGAAGAAGGAGCTGGCGCGCTATCGCGCGTCGGTGCTGAAGGCGGCCTGCGAAGGCCAGCTCGTCCCGACCGAGGCCGCCCTCGCGCGCGCCGAGGGCCGCAGCTTCGAGCCCGCGAGCGAGCTGCTCGCACGCATCCTCGCCGAGCGCCGGGTACGCTGGGATGCGAGTGACTCGAAGCGCCGCAAGAAGTACGTCGAGCCCGAGCCGCCCGACCAGCGGAAGATGCCGGAGGGATGGGTACTGACGACGCTTGGGGCGGCGTTTCGTGTGTTCGTCGGAGCTACGCCAAGCCGGGGCGAGCCTTCGTACTGGAACGGTGGAATCCCCTGGGTCAGCAGTGGCGAGGTCGCTTTCCGTCGGATCAGCCGAACGAGGGAGACCATCACCCAGCTCGGACTCGAGAATTCGTCAACGAAGCTACACCCGCCGGGATCCGTCCTCCTCGGGATGATCGGCGAGGGGAAGACTCGCGGGCAGGCAGCGATCCTGGACATCGAGGCATGCAACAACCAGAACTGCGCAGCCATCCGGGTCTCGGAGACACCGGTATCGCCCGAGCAGGTCTACTACTACCTGTGGAGCGTGTACGGAGAGACGAGGCAAATCGGGAGCGGAAACAACCAGCCCGCGCTGAACAAGACGCTTGTCGAGCAACTTCCAATCCCCCTGCCTCCCCTTGCCGAGCAGCACCGCATCGTCGCCGAGGTCGAGCGGCGCCTCTCCATCGCCGACGAGGTCTCGACAGCCGTCGAATCCGCGCTTGCCCGTGCCGCACGCCTGCGCCAATCCGTCCTGAAGCGCGCATTCGAGGGCCGCCTCGTCCCGCAGGACCCGAGCGACGAGCCTGCTAGCGCGCTGCTGGAACGCGTTCGTCGAGAAGGGGCCACTGCGCACCGAGCGCCAGGCCGAGCCCGAGGAGACAAGCGATGAGAAAGCAGGACATCAGCGTCGACGCCATGGTCAACATGGTTGAACTCGGCCAGCTGAAGCTGCCCGAGATCCAGCGGCGCTATGTGTGGCGTGCGCCGCGCGTGCGCGACCTGCTCGATTCGCTTTACCGCGGCTATCCGAGTGGCTCGATCCTCGTTTGGCAGGCCGACGGTATCGCGCCGGCCCGGAACCTCCAGGTTCTCAGTCAGCAGACGACGGACCAAGCCGGAATGCTCCTGCTCGATGGACAGCAGCGCTTGACCTCCCTTGCGGCCGTGGTCCGCGGTGAACCCATTCACGTCCGCGGCAGGAAGCGGCCGATCGAGATTCTCTTCAACCTGGAGCATCCGGAAGGCTCACCAGGTGAAGCATCCGAGGTCGTAGACGACGAGGATTCACCTGTGGCCGATGAGGACGAGCCGGGCGATTCCAGCGAAGACGAGGACGAATCCGAGGACGAGGAGGCTGAGGCTCTCCAAGCCAAACTCCAGCGCCGTACCTTCGTCGTCTCCAGCAAGGCGCTCGAGAAGCTCCCAAATTGGGTGCGCGTGTCTGACGTCTTCCGATCCGCGAGCGACGCTCAGATCCTTCCCAAGACCGGCGTCACTTCGCTTGCAGATCCGCGCTACCAGCGATACACGCAGCGGCTCACACGGCTGCGCCAGATTCGCAACTACCTGTACGTGATGCACATCCTCGGGAGTGAGCACTCGTACGAGGAAGTCGCCGAGATCTTCGTGAGGGTGAACTCACTCGGCGTGAAGCTTCGCTCCTCGGACCTCGCGCTCGCCCAGATCACCGCACGTTGGCAGAACTCGTTGGGGCTCCTGGAGGAGTTCCAGGAGAAGTGCGAGGAGAGCTGGTTCACCCTCGATCTCGGCATGCTGGTGCGAGCCATGGTGGTGTTTGCCAGCCAGCAGGCGAAGTTCACTTCGGTCGCTTCGCTCTCGATCGACCGGCTGAAAGAGGCGTGGGAGCAGGCGAAGCATGGCATGGAGTTCGCTATCGACTTTCTCCGCGCGAACGCCGACATCGAGGACGAGTCGCTTCTCTCGTCGCCCTTCCTGATGATCCCCATCGCGGTGGCCAGCCGGTTGCGCCGCAACCAGTTCTCACGCAAGGAAGAACGAGACCTCCTCTATTGGCTGCTCGTGGCCAACGCGAAGGGGCGCTACTCGCGCGGCTCGAGTGAGACGTTGCTGAACGAGGATCTCGCCGCACTCTTCCGCGGCGAACCAATCGAACGCCTGATCGAAACGCTGCGACTCCAGTTCGGTCGCATGCACATCGAGCCCGCAGACCTCGCTGGTCGGACGCACCGAAGCCCCCTCTTCTCGCTCGCCTTCCTCGCCCTGAAGGCGGCCGGCGCCAAGGATTGGCATAGCGGCCTCGGAATCTCGCTCGCCCATCAGGGTCGCCTTCACTACGTCCAGTTCCACCACATCTTCCCGAAGTCGCTGCTGAAGCCGACCTTCGAGAAGGCGGAAATCAACGAGATCGCGAACCTCGCGTTCATTTCAGGCGACACCAACCGACGTATCAGTAACAAGGAGCCTGCGCTGTACTTCCCCGGGGTAGTCGAGCGGCGCGGCGCGGATGTCCTTGCCAGCCAGGCGATTCCTGATGATCCATCCCTTCATCAGCTCGCGAACTATCGGAGCTTCCTCGAGAAGCGCCGTGAGAAGCTGGCGGAAGCAATGAACGCGTACCTCGAACGGATGCGGAGGTGAGAGGTGTCGCCTCTGTCTGACCTAGGAAGCGCGGCCGAGGATGAGAGCACGCCAGGTTGTGACCGGATCCGTCCCGTGGCTACGCCAGACTTACGATTCGGACGGGCACGACCGACACGATGGGATAAGGTCCGGGCCCACGGAGCCGGAGGTGAACGATGGAGACCGTCCACCACACGGTGATCGTCGAGACCGAGGGCCACTTCGGTGGGCGAATCCCCCCGGCCATCTGCGGGGACCTGCTGAAGCACCTCGACCGCGAGCTGCGGCTCGCCGTATCGATGGCCTTCCGCGGCGCGAGCCGCGTGGTCGGCCGCCCGCCGGCGTGGCTTCAGGCCGCGTCGGACGTGCGCTTCGTCGATGTCGAGGGCCGCGACGAGACGATCCTCCACTTCGAAGCTCCGGAGTTCGGGGCAGCGGCCCCGGAGCTCTACGAGCAGTCGGAGCTCTGGCCGACGCGACCGGCCCCCGAGCTGACGGGCTTCGAGGTCTTCTCGGACGTCATGCGCGACGTCGCGAGCGAAGACGCGGAGAGCGACCGCTTCGATCGGCCTCTCTTGGAGCGCATCGCACGCTTCGATCGCCTGGCGAAACAGGGCGTCCGAGCGGCGCGCCTCCAGGAGTGGAGAGGCGACCGAGAGTCGTTCACTCGCCTCGACTCTCGGGTCGCCGAGTCGGCAGGCCGACTGGCGGCCCGTGCACCCGCTGCCCGCCGCGTGAAGCTCGCCGGGCGTCTCGACATGCTTCGCGTGAGCACCGAGACGTTCACCATCCAGCTCGACACCGGTGAGGATGTGCGGGGCGTCTACCCGGGAGGGGATTTCGTCGAGCTTCGCGCACTGCTCCGCGAGCGCGTGGTGATCGACGGGCATGCCATCTTCCGCCCGTCCGGCGGTCTGCTGCGGGTCGATGCCGAGTCCATCGAGCTCGGTGAGGGCACCGGCGAGTTCTTCTCACGCATCCCGAAGCCGACCCCCGGTGAGTCGGCCCCGAGCAGGTTCCGAAGGCCGCAGACCGCGACCACGGGGATGAACGCGATCTTCGGTCGCTGGCCTGGAGACGAGACCGAGGAGGAGCTGGTCGCCGCGCTCGAAGAGCTGAGCTGATCAGGTGCCTGGCCTTCACCTCCTGGACACGAACATCCTGATCCTGCTCGCGCGAGGGAAGGCAATCGCTCACCGCACCGACGCCCGCTTCGGCCTTCGCGCCAGCGCGACCCGACCGCTCATCTGTTGCGTGTCGCTCGGTGAGGTATGGGCATTGGCCGAAAAGTGGGGCTACGGCGCGCCGAAGCGCGCTGTGATCCACGAGATGCTCGACAACTCCGTGATCATCGACATCCACGATCCACAGGTGGTGAAGACCTACGTCGAGGTCTACCAGTTCTTGCACCAGCTCCCGGGAGGCGCACGAACCAACATCGGCGAGAACGACCTCTGGATCGCCGCGGCCACGCGCGCCACCGGAGCGACCCTGCTGACGATGGACAAGCACTTCGACCCGCTTCACCCGGCCATCATCTCGCGAGAGTGGATCGACACCCGGCCGCCGCCCAGGGAGGCCACGCGGTGAGCGCCCGAAGCACGATCGAATGGACGAACGCATCCTGGAATCCGTTGCGCGGCTGCGTGAAGGTGAGCCCGGGCTGCAAGCACTGCTACGCCGAAACCTTCGCCGAGCGCTTTCGCGGCGTGCCCGGACACCCCTTCGAGCAGGGTTTCGATCTGCGGCTAGTGCCGGGGAAGCTCGAAGAGCCGCTCCGCTGGAAGCAGGGTCGCCGCATCTTCGTGAACTCGATGAGTGACCTGTTCCAGCCTGGCGTCCCGACGCCGTACATCGCGGAGGTCGGCCGGGTCATGGAGCGCGCCGATTGGCATACCTACCAGGTGCTCACGAAACGCCCCGAGAGGATGAAGCGCCTGCTCTCCGGGGAACTGAGGTGGCTCAGCGAGCTCCCCCACGTCTGGCTCGGGGTGAGCGTCGAGAACCGCCGTCACGGCGTTCCGCGCATCCAGCTTCTACGCGAGACGCCCGCCGCGGTTCGCTTCCTCTCGATCGAGCCGCTGCTCGAAGATCTCGGGCCACTCGACCTCACGGGCATCGACTGGGCGATCGTCGGCGGCGAGAGCGGCCCGCGTGCGCGCCCGATGCTCGAAGAGTGGGCGATCTCGATCCGCGACCAATGCGCACGCACTCGAGTCGCGTTCTTTTTCAAGCAGTGGGGCGGCGTTCGAAAACGCAAGACAGGCCGCCTGCTCCGTGGGAAGACCTACGACGAGATGCCGCCGAGGAAGCCGCAATGGGCGTAGCTGAGCCGTGAACGCCTCCCAACACATCGTCCAAAAGCTCTGGTCCTACTGCGACCTGCTGCGCGACGACGGGCTCTCCTACGGCGACTACGTCGAGCAGCTCACGTACCTGCTCTTCCTCAAGATGGCCCACGAGCGGACGCAGCCGCCGTGGAAGCACAAGTCGATCATCCCTGCCGGACTCGACTGGCCGAGCCTGCTCGCGAAGGACGGCGATGCCCTCGAGGTGCACTACCGGCACGTGCTCGACGCGCTCGGCAAGCGCGGCGGCATGCTCGGCGTGATCTTTCGGAAGGCGCAGAACAAGATCCAGGACCCGGCCAAGCTGCGGCGCCTCGTCGCCGACCTGATCGACCGCGAGGAGTGGAGCTCGCTCGAAGCGGACGTGAAGGGCGACGCCTACGAGGGCCTGCTCGAAAAGAACGCGCAGGACACGAAGGGCGGCGCGGGGCAGTACTTCACGCCGCGAGCGTTGATCCAGGCGATCGTGGAGGTGATGAAGCCGGAGCCGGGCGAGACGATCTGCGACCCGGCGTGCGGCACGGGTGGGTTCCTGCTCGCGGCGCACGACTCGATCGCGGGTCGGCACCCGAGCATGCCGCGCAAGCAGAAGGAGCATCTGCGGCTCTCGGCGCTACACGGAATCGAGATCGTGGACAGCGTGACACGCCTCTGCGCCATGAACCTGATGCTTCACGGCGTGGGGCCCGCGGACGACGACGGTGATCCGCCGGTCGAGACGCGCGACGCACTCGCCACCGAGCCCAGCGCGCACTACGACCTCGTGCTGACGAATCCGCCCTTCGGCCGGAAATCCACCGTGCTCCTCGTGAGCCCCGACGGCGAAACCTCGCGAGATTCGTTGACGATCGAGCGCAGCGATTTCTGGGCGACCACCGCCAACAAGCAGCTCAACTTCGTGCAGCACGTGCGCTCGCTGCTCGCGATCTCGGGCCGCGCCGCGGTGGTCGTCCCCGACAACGTGCTCTTCGAGGGTGGCGCGGGCGAGGTGATCCGCCGTCGCCTGCTCACGTCCTGCGACGTGCACACGCTGCTCCGGCTTCCGACCGGGATCTTCTACGCCCAGGGCGTGAAGGCGAACGTGCTGTTCTTCGATCGCAAGCCGGCGAGCGAGACGCCCTGGACCAAGCAGCTCTGGATCTACGACCTGCGCACGAACCTCCACTTCACGCTGAAGACGAAGCCGCTCCAGCGCGCCGACCTCGACGATTTCGTCGCCTGCTTCAGGCCGGGCGATCGGCCGAGCCGCGAAGCCACGTGTTCCGATACGAATCCCGCCGGCCGCTGGCGCGCGTACAGCTACGACGAGCTGGTGCAGCGCGACAAGTGTAATCTCGATCTGTTCTGGCTCAAGGACGAGAGCCTCGAGGCCGCGGAGAACCTGCCCGAGCCCGACGTGATCGCGGGCGAGATCGCCGAAGACCTGCGCGCGGCACTGGAGCAGTTCGAAGCCGTGGCGAGTGACCTCGCCACGCCCGACTGACCCGCGCACCGGCCCGGCTCAGCGCTCCCGCGCCGCCTCCTCGATCAGATCGCCGAGCGCGCGGAAGAAGCCCGCGAGCGGATCGCGCCGGCGCGGGCGCGGAGCGCCGGGCTCGGCTGCCTCGGGCGGACGCGCGGAGCGTGCGAACCAATCCGGACCGCAGTGCTCGGCAGGCGCGGTGCCGGTGAGGAACCACTCGCTCTCGCCCCAGCACAGGAAGCCGGCGCGCAGGCCGGTCGCCTCGTGGATCAGGGCGCGTTCGAGGCCGGGCGGCTCGCCGAATTCTCGGGCGCCCTCGGGGCCGAGCGCGCCGATCAGGAAGCGCGCGAAGATCGGCAGCGCGGCGCGCGCGCCGGTGAGGCCGAGCGGCGTGCCGTCGTCGAAGCCGACCCAGACGGCGGCGGCGACTTCGGGCGTGTAGCCGGCGAACCAGGCGTCGCGTCCGTTGTTGGTGGTGCCGGTCTTGCCGGCGGCGGGGCCGCGATAGCCGAGCCCGCGCAGCGCTGCCCCGGTGCCGCGATTCACGGCACCCTCGAGCGCGGAGGTGACGAGCGCGACCTCGGCGGGGTCGAAGGCGCGCTCACGCTCTACCGGTGTCTCGGAGAGCAGCGCGCCCTCCGCATCGGTCACGTAGAAGGCTGCGCGCGGCGTGACGCGCTCGCCGCCGTTCGCGAGCAGCGCGTAGGCACGCGCCAGCTCGAGCGGCGAGACCTCGCCGGCGCCGAGCGCGAGGCTCGGCACGGCCTCGAGCGGCGACTCGATCCCCATGCGCTGCGCCACCAGGGCGATCGCCTCGGGGCCGAGCGCGAGGCCGACGCGCACGAAGGGCACGTTGAGCGAATCCTCGAGCGCGCGGCGCAGCGGCACCGGCCCGCGGAACTCCTTCTCGTAGTTGGCCGGGCGCCACGGGCCCTGCGGTGTGTCGACTTCGAGCGGCGCGTCGTCGAGCAAAGACGCGAGCGTGAAGGCCGGCGCGCCATTCGCGCCGCGCCGCAGCGCCGCGAGCAGGACCACCGGCTTGAAGGCGCTGCCCGGCTGGCGCCGCGCCTGCGCGACGCGATCGAACTGGCTCGCGCCGAAGCTGCGACCGCCGACGTAGGCGAGGATCGCGCCGCTCGCGGGATCGAGCGCGACGAGCGCGGCCTGGAGCGGCGCGTCCTTCCGCAAGAGGCGCGGGTACGCGGCCTCGAGCTCTTCGAGACCGCGGCGCAGCGCGCGCTCCGCCTCGAGCTGAAGCTGCGCGTCGAGGCCGGTGAACACCGCCACGCGGTCTTCGCGCAGGTCGAGGCGCGGCAGCTCCGCCGCGAGGTCGCGCTCGAGCTTCGCCAGGAACCAGGCCGGGCGCCTTGCTGCCGGCGGCTTCGGGACGCTTCCGAGCGGGCGCTTCAGCGCGGCCGCGACCTCCTCGGCCGACGCAAGCCCGGCCTTTTCGAGCTTCGCGAGCACGCGAGCGCGGCGCTCGAGCGCGCGCCCTTGATGCGTGAAGGGCGAGTAGTAGCCGGGCCCGCGGATCATGCCGGCGATCAGCGCCGACTCGCCGAGGTCGAGCGTACGCGCGGAGTGCCCGAAGTAGTGGCGCGCCGCCGCCTCGACGCCCACCACCGAGACGGGCCCGCGCTGCCCCAGATAGATGGTGTTGAGGTACGCCTCGAGGATCTCGTCCTTCGTGTGCGCGCGCTCGACGCGCAGCGCGAGCCACGCCTCGCGCAGCTTGCGGACCAGACTGCGCTCGTGCGTGAGGAACACGTTCTTCACGAGCTGCTGCGTGATCGTGCTGCCGCCCTGGCGGACGCGCTTCGCGCGCAGGTTCGCGACCAGCGCGCCGGCGAGGCGGCGCGGGTCGAGACCGTGGTGCGCGTGAAAGCGGCGGTCTTCGACCGTCAACACCGCATCGACGAGGTGTCGCGGAAGCTCGCCGAGCCGCACCAACACGCGCTCCACCGGCGCGTCGTCCGCAAGCGCGCCGAGCGTCTCGGGATCGAGCACGGCGCCCTCCAGCGCCTTGCCCGCGGCGTCGCGAAGCTCCGCCACGCGATCCCCATGGCCGAGCCGCAGCTGGAGCCGCGCCGCCGCCACGAATCCCTGCGGGCCCGTGAACTCGCGGCGCTCGATCACGAGGCGGCTCTCGCCGCGGAAGTACTCGCCGAGGCCGGGGCTGGCCGAGCGGCTGCGCCGGTAGCCGAGCCGCTCGATGCGTTCCACCAAATGAGTTGCCGCGATGCTCTGGCCCGGGGCGATGCGGTGCGGTCGCGCGAGCACCAGGTTCGGCAGCGCGGGCCCGGGCAACCGCTTCGGCACGAGCGCGCCAAGAGCGACGACGAGCGCGAGCGCCAACGCCCCCACCACGCTGCGGCGGCCCCAGCGCACCCAGTCGCTTCGCCCCTCTGCAACAGTCACGGAGACGGCCCCTCCCCCGCGTGCGAGTCTCGCGGCCGCCACGCGCAGCGTCCAGAAAGTCCTCCCCGAGACCGCGCTCTCCCGTGTAAGCTCGGCCCCTTCTCGGAGGAATGCGCCCGCCATGCCGACGACCTGGAACGAAGCCATCGCTGCGCTCACGGGCCCGGGAGCGCCCTTCGAGCTGGCCCTGACCAACGTGCACGGACAGAACGTGCGCATTTTCAAGAACTGCCTGCCCACGCTCCGCGCGCTCTTCGACACGGCGCGCGCGCGCGGCGATGCGCCTTTTCTGGTGTACGAGGACGAGCGCTGGAGCTTCGCGGAGACCATGCGCCCGGTGGATGCGCTCGGGGCCGCGCTCGTCCGGCTCGGCGTGGCAAACGGCGACCGCGTCGCGATCGCGATGCGCAACTACCCGGAGTGGGTTGTGGCCTTCGCCGCGATCACCTCGATCGGCGCGATCTCGGTCTCGATGAATGCGTGGTGGACGACCGAGGAGATGGAGTACGCGCTCACCGACTCGGGCAGCCGCGTGGTGATCGCCGACCGCGAGCGGCTCGAGCGCATCACCCCGCTGCTCGGCACGCTCGATCTGCTCCCGCTCGCGGTGCGTGTCCCCGGCGCGCTGCCGGCCGGCGCGGTGCACTGGCGCGACGTCGTGGTACCGGGCGAAGCACTGCCGGCGGTCGCGCTCGATCCCGACATGGACGCGACGATCCTCTACACCTCGGGCACCACCGGCCACCCGAAGGGCGCGGTCTCGACACACCGCGCCGTGACCTCGGCGCTGTTCGCGTTCGCCTGCCGCTCGCTGGTGAACACCGCGATGGGCGTCGGCGGGCCGAAGCAGGCGAGCTACCCGACCAGCTTCGTGCTGGTCGTGCCGCTCTTCCACGTCACGGGCTGCGTGGCGGTGATGCTCTCGTGCTTCCTCGCCGGCTACAAGCTGGTGATGATGCACAAGTGGGACGCCGCGCGCGCGCTCGCGCTGATCGAACGCGAGCGCATCACCAACTTCGTGGGCGTGCCCACCCAGAGCTGGGACCTGCTCGAGTGCCCCGACTTCGCGAAGTACGACACCTCGAGCCTCGCCTCGGTGGGCGGCGGCGGCGCGCCCGCGCCGCCGGAGCTGGTGCGGCGCGTGGACAAGAGCTTCACGGCCGCGCGGCCCGGCATCGGCTACGGCCTGACCGAGACGAACGCCTACGGCCCGGGCAACAGCGGATCCGACTATCTCCGGAAGCCCACCAGCTGCGGGCGCGTGGTGCCGCCGGTCGAGCTGCGCGTGACGGACGAGCACGGGCGCGTGCTCGGCGTCGATCAGGTGGGCGAGCTGTGGTTCCGCGGGCCGACCCTGATCCGTGGCTACTGGAACAAGCCCGAGGCCACGGCCGAGACGATCGTGGACGGCTGGCTGCGCACCGGCGACATCGGCCGCATCGACGATGAAGGCTTCGTCTAC
>Ga0247727_10014485_pt1 | contig 13092 bp, 11 predicted proteins | sample WisWelCaveWW1625_FD_202498 | JGI IMG/M metagenome (GOLD analysis project Ga0247727, IMG submission 202498) | Biofilm microbial communities from Wishing Well Cave, Virginia, United States - WW16-25 | ecosystem: Environmental > Aquatic > Deep subsurface > Groundwater > Cave microbial mat | place...
GCCGCGCGATATGGCCTCACCGCGATTCCGAACGGCATCGAGCACGGCTTGATCTACACCGCCATTGCCGAGAAGAGTCTCGACGTCATCGATGTTTATTCCACCGACGCCAATATTCAACGCTACGCTCTCGTTATTCTCCGGGATGACAAACATTTTTTTCCGGATTATCTCGCCGCGCCGCTGGTTCGTGAAGCGGTCGACCCGCGCGCCCGCGAAGCGCTGAACGAGCTGGCCGGCGCGCTGACGGAAACCGACATGATCGCGCTCAATGCCGCGGCGACGATTGACAAAAAGGATTTTGCTGAAATCGCGCGCGCCTTTTTGCAGCAGCGCCATTTTATAACTGCGGAGAATCAATCACCAGCGCCGCCGGGAAATTGGACAATTCTCCTGCAGCGCGTTTGGACGCATCTGAAATTGACCGCGCTGGCTTTACTGCTTGCCATGGCGATTGCCATTCCCGGCGGCGTGCTCGTTTATCGTTTGCCGGCGTTGTCGCGGCCGCTGCTTTACGCCGTCGGACTTTTGCAAACCGTTCCCTCCATTGCGTTGCTGGCGTTTATGATTCCGCTCTTCGGCATCGGGACCATTCCGGCGATTGTCGCGCTGTTTCTTTATGCGCTGTTGCCGATTTTGCGCAACACGGCAACGGCTCTGTTCTCCGTCGACCCGTTGCTCAAAAAAGTTTCCGTCGGCATGGGCTTGACGCCGTGGCAGCGTTTGCGCCACATCGAGTTGCCGCTGGCCGCGCCGACGATTTTTGCCGGCATCAAAACCGCCGCGGTGATCAACATCGGCACCGCCACCCTCGCTGCGTTCATCGGCGCCGGCGGCCTCGGCGAGCCGATCGTCACGGGCCTCGCCTTGAACGATTCGAAGCTAATCCTCGAAGGCGCCATCCCCGCCGCGCTGTTGGCAATTGTTGTTGAATTTGGTTTTGAACGATTGGAAAGAATTTTGATTCCAAAGCATTTGTTGCAGAAGACCGCAGAATGAAGAGGTTTGGCGATTAATTGGTTCAACGGCTGAATGTTTTAACCCGGCTAATCCGGGGCTGCGCGATGACGCCTACCTGATTTTTGCTTGACAAATGTTCTTCTTTTGCTTATTATCCTTTACGAGATGCCTCCTTTGCTCTTAACAACGGTTTGTTATAAAACGTCACAAATGACGCCCCATTTGGGCTTGATGAACGATGGAAGAAAAAATAGCTGTTACAGCCGCCGAGGCCGGTTTTAGCGGGGACGACCAGATAAAAATCGCCTTGCAAGCCATGGTTGAAAAGGGTGGCAAAGCTTCGATGGAAGAAATTTATCAAAACATCGAGGCGCGAATGAATGGCTATATTCTTTCCACGCAGGGCAAAGCCAGCTTAAGAGCTTTCATTAATAAAACGGCTGTGGAAAAAAACTATGTCTACCCGTATGATGAGAAAAACCCCGGTTGGCGAATAACACCGGAGGGCAGACGTTACGTGGATGAGGCCGAAGCTGGCGAAGATGTAGAAGAAGAGAAAACGCTGAGTGATGATTTAAATGAAACTATAATCGCCGAACCTTACGATCCCTCTAAAATCAAAGTCGATCTTACGCCGTTTACCGTCTTCGAAGTGATGCGGAAAATCAAGTTGGGTGAAATTGATCTGCAACCGGACTTTCAACGACATATCGTTTGGGATGTAACCCGACAAAGCCGATTGATTGAATCAATCTTAATTCGCCTGCCGTTGCCGGCTTTTTATTTAGATGCCGTCGATGACGATAAATGGCTGGTTGTCGATGGCCTGCAAAGACTATCTACCCTCAATAAGTTTTATAACCGGAATGAATTGCGCTTAAATAATTTGGAATTTTTGCGAGAACTCGAAGGGAAAACATTTGCAGAGTTGTCTCGCAAGTTTCAACGTCAAATTGAAGACACCAAATTAAATTTTTATATTATTCAGCCTGACACTCCGGGCCGTGTCAAGTTTACTATTTTCTATCGCATCAATACCGGCGGGTTATTTTTAACCGCTCAAGAAATCCGTCATGCTTTATTCCAAGGTAGCGCGACTAAACTTTTGAAAGAATTGGCAGCATCGCCGGAATTTAAAAGTGCCACCACAAACTCGATCAACACTAAACGCATGGACGATCAAGAATGCGTTCTGCGATTCCTGGCTTTTCATCTCACACCTTATACTCTGTATAAAAAGCCAGACCTCGACGGTTTTCTTAGCGACGCGATGCAGTTTATCAACAGACAAAACCCGCAACAATTGTCAGAACTAAAAGAGGTGTTTCTGGAAACCATGCGGAAAGCGCAGGCAGTCTTCGGTCCGTATGCTTTTCGCAAGATATATGAAGTAAATGGGAAACGAGCTCCCATCAACAAATCTTTGTTTGAAGTCTGGTCCGTATGTTTGGCTAAATACAGCCTGCAAGAGCTCGCCACGCATAAAGACGCTATTGTCAACGAGTTTGTCAAAGTCATGAATCGCGACAGCAATTTTAGCAGAGTCATCTCGCAGGGTACCGGCGGCGTCAAAAGCGTTTTGACACGTTTCCAAACGGTCGCAGAATTGTTAAAAAGGGTAATCAAATGATCTCGCGTTTTAAAATTCAGCGCTTCAAATGCTTTGAGGATCAAGAGATCGCATTTGGGAAGTTAACGCTACTGGTAGGCGCTAATGCCACCGGCAAATCGACCGTCATTCAGGCTTTGCTTTTAATAAAGCAGTCTTATGAATCTGGAAGTTTTCAGCGTGGAGAATTGTTGCTTAATGGCAAGCTTGTAAGTATTGGAACTGCCAAAGACGCCCTCTACAGCAAAAGCCAAAAGGATTCCATCCTTTTCGCTTTGACCAATTCGATCGAAACAACTCCAAATGTCTTTATATATGCTTATCCACGAGGCAAACCTGACGCCCATACTTTGTTCAGCAGTCAACAGGCCGCTGAATTTTCGGGAAATCTCTTTCAGAATGATTTTACCTATTTGAATGCTGAAAGACTTGGCCCGCGATTGCTCTATCCGATGACTGAGGTATTGCACGAAAAAATGAATGTGGGAATTCAGGGCGAGTATACGGCCCATTGCCTGGCTGAGTATGGTAATGAGGGCATCTTTAACTCCGCATTAGCCTATCCCGATCCTGATACGGATAATCAGTCTTTGTTGCATCAAACCCAGCTCTGGATGCGGCGGATCGTGCCTAATTTGGATATTGAGATAACGCCGATTAGCCAGGCAAATCAAGTTCGAATCGGCTTGAAAATTCAGGGGTTTTCTGATGATCATTTGCGCCCTACGAACATGGGGTTCGGAGTAAGTTATACCTTGCCCATTGTCGTTGCCGCGCTTATGGCTAAATCAGATTCCATGTTGATCGTTGAAAATCCCGAAGCGCATTTGCATCCGGCAGCTCAATCTGAGATGGGGCAGTTTTTAGCGCGAGCTGCCGCGACGGGCGTGCAGGTGATTATTGAAACCCACAGCGATCATATTTTAAACGGCATCCGACTCGCCGTTAAGCGTAAACTCCTTCAAGCCGATGACGTTTACATTCAATTTTTTGTGAGACCTGAAAAAGAAAACGCTACTCAAGTCATTATCCCTAAATTGGATGCGGATGGTCGAATCGACCTCTGGCCCGAGGGTTTTTTTGACCAAATGGAAAAAGACTTGATGGAGCTATTCTAAGTGCACGTCTTGATCAACGAGCTTTCCTTTATCGGCCAGGCCAACACCATTCATGAAGTGTCTCCTTTAATGAGAGCTATGATGCAGGTTATGCGGGCGTTGGAACCGCTCCGAGGCAGTGATCCAATATTTACGCATAGAGATTTTTTTAGCCGTCAGTTATCGCCCAACTACACCGTGCATGAATGGGCAAGAGCAAAGTCTGCCGTCGATAAAGATATTCGCCTCGTTTTTATCAAGCTTGCAACACAAGGCCCTTTTATAGATAAAGTTTTAGATAAAGAGCTTGAGTACGTTGAGTGTCTTTTTAACCGGCAAGATGTTTCGACGAGTTCCATCGCGGGCGCTGCCTACTTGACTGGTATTTTAGTCAGTTTGAAAATTGCACCTGAGTTTTTGGCTGAACACATTCAGGTAAAATTTAGTTTGGATGGAAAGCTTTACCAAGACATAGAAATCATCAATTTAACAGACGTCAGTCAAGTCATTAAATTACGACGCCGATATGTTGCCAGTCCAAAACATGCTTCTGGTGGATGGGGAACTTTGATGGACGTTGACGATGAAACGGCGCAAAAGATTTTGGATATGGGCGTTATGAGCGGCAAACAAGTTTACGGCTACCACAACCGGAAGTTTTATCAATTTCAACCGGACAATGCAGGCGGTTATCACGGATATCCGGTTTCCGGCAATGATATTCCTGCTCAGGTTCTCGAACAGTTACGAGCTTTAGGCGCGCCCCTTTAAACTTGCAAACGAACTTTCAAAAAAAGTTGGATTGAATCATGCCAGCGCCATTTCCCGGCATGGATCCATATCTGGAAGGATCGGAATGGACCAGCGTCCATGCCGAATTGAGTTCGGAGATTGCCCGCCAATTATCGCCGAAGTTGCGCCCGAAGTATATCGCGCGAACCTCCCGACGTTTCGTTACTGAAATGCCGGACGACGTGGAGATTGTGACCGGTGAAATATATCCTGATGTCCGCGTCTATGATGCCGAATACAATGGCAATGGCATTGAGACAACTGTTGCTGTCGCACCGCCGGTGCTGCAATTGCCAACCATTATGCCGTTGCGCATCCCACATGTGACCATCGAAATTCGCGATGTGTCGAATCGCGAACTCGTCACCGCCATCGAAGTTTTATCGCCAACGAATAAACGTGGCGAGGGCTATCGCGAATATTTGGATAAACGACGACGGATTCTCAGCAGCATGGCGCATTTGATCGAGATTGATTTGTTGCGCAAAGGCAAGCGTGTGCCCATGCAAAAGCCTCTGCCATCCGCGCCATATTTTGTTTTTCCCAGCCGCGCCGAACGCCGGCCAATGACGGAGATTTGGCCGATTCAACTTGACGCGCGTTTGCCAATTGTGCCCGTGCCGTTGTTGGCCGGCGACCCGGATGTTGCTTTGGATTTGCAATTGGCTTTAAATACGATTTATGATTTGTTGAATTACGATTTGTCCGTTGATTATACTCACCCACCGGAAGTCCCATTAGAAGAAGATGCTGCGACGTGGGCAAAAGAATGTTTACGCGCTGCTGGCGTATTGAGATGATTGCTTCATTCGGAGAAAGAGGAGATTACCTTGCAACTCTCACCCAAAGCCATTCGCTTCATCCTTGAGGCGATTGAGTTTTATCAAAAACATCAAGAAGGGCGTCTACAAGCACCCACGATCTCAGAGGAGGAAGCTGCCGACCTCGCCAACGATAATCGCTATTTGGAATCGATTAAGAGTGATCTTAAACGGCACCACGAGGACTTGAATGGGAAGCGCTGGTCGCTCACAAGGGCAGCCTGAAATGAACTATCTCGCTTTCGATCTCGGCGCCGAGAGTGGTCGCGCGATGTTAGGGCAAGTTGACAATGGCCGCATAACCCTGCGTGAGCTGCATCGTTTCCAAAATCGCCTGGTGCCGTTGCACGGGCATTTGTACTGGGACCTTCTCCATCTCTTTGCGGAAATTCAACACGCATTGCAATTAGCGGGGCGTGAAAAAATCGCGCTCGCCGGCATCGGCGTTGATACGTGGGGCGTCGATTTCGCCCTGCTGGATCGCGACGGCACGTTGCTCGCGAATCCGGTGGCGTATCGCGATCATCGCACCGACGGCATGATGGAAAAAGTGTTTGCAAAAATGCCGCGTGAAGAAATCTATCGGCTCACCGGCATTCAGTTGATGCAGATCAACACGCTGTTTCAGCTCTATGCGATGGTCGAAGCGAAGTCGCCGCTTTTGCAGATCGCGCAACGTCTGCTCTTCATTCCCGACCTCATCAATTTCATGCTCACCGGACGGCAGGTGACGGAATTTACTTTTGCGACCACCTCACAACTTTTTGATCCCAATACGCACAATTGGGCTGAACCGATTTTTGCGCAGCTCGGTTTGCCGCGCCATTTGATGGCGGAAATTATTGAGCCGGGAACGATGATCGGCCCGTTGTGCCGCGAATTGATCAATGCTTCCGGTCTCAACGCAGTTCCGGTCATTGCGGTTGGTTGTCACGACACGGCTTCGGCTGTCGCGGCCGTTCCGGCGGCAGCGGAGAACTGGGCGTATTTGAGTTCCGGGACTTGGTCGCTGATGGGCATTGAAACGCTCGCGCCGGTGATCAACGCGACCGCGTTGGAAATGAATTTCACCAATGAAGGCGGCGTCGCCGGAACGATGCGATTGCTGAAAAATATTATGGGACTGTGGTTGTTGCAAGAGTGCCGCCGGCAATGGCAGCGCGAAGGCCGCCATCACGATTACGCGCCGTTGATGCACGAAGCGGAAGTTGCCGCACCGTTTTGCAGCCTGGTGAATTCCGATGCGCCGGTTTTTTTGAACCCGGAAAACATGCCGCAGGCGATTGCGGATTTCTGCCGTCGCACGCAACAGCCCGTTCCACAAAGCGATGGCGAATTTGCGCGTTGTATTTATGAAAGCCTGGCGTTGCAATATCGTCGCGTCATGGAAATGCTGGAAAAATTACAGGGCAAAAAAATCGAGGTTTTGCACGTCGTCGGCGGCGGCAGTCAAAACACGTTGCTGAATCAATTCACCGCCGATGCCATTGGCAAACCGGTTTTCGCCGGACCTGCGGAAGCGACGGCGCTGGGCAATGTCGCCGTGCAGGCCATCGCGACCGGTGAATTTAAAAATCTCGCCGAAGCGCGACGGGCGATTAAAAATTCTTTTGCGATTCAGGAATTTCAGCCGCGCGATGCCACGCCGTGGGATGGAGCGTATCGGCAGTTTATTGGTCTGTAAAATATTGTTCCCACACGGATAAAAAAACGGCACACGGATGAAATCTTTTAACGAAATCCGTGTGCCGCCTTTCATCCGGGTGTAATAAAAATTTTTCCCGGAGACCGGCATGTTGAAATCAAACGAGGCTTATCAATTTCTTGCCAACCAATTACATGACCGCGGCCTCGACGTCGAAAAAGTCAAAGCCGCGCTGAAAAAGCAGCACATCGAAACGCCGTCGTGGGGCTACGGCAACAGCGGCACGCGGTTCCGCGTTTTTCCGTGGCCCGGCGCGGCGCGCACGACGAAAGAGAAGCTTCAGGACGCCGCGATGGTACACCAGCTCACCGGCGTCGCGCCTTCGGTTGCTATCCACATTCCGTGGGACAAGGTCGACGATTGGGAAGAACTCGAAGCTTATGCCGATGCCATTGGCGTCAAAATCGGCGCGGTCAATCCGAATGTTTTTCAGGATGAAATTTATAAATTCGGCTCGATTTGCCACGCCAACGCCGAAGTAAGAAAACGCGCCGTTGCGCACATGCTCGAATGCGTCGAGATTATGAAAATTACCGGCTCGGCCGATCTCTCGTTGTGGTTTGCCGACGGCACCAATTACGCCGGACAGGACAGCCTGCGCGAGCGCAAGCATCGACTGCAGGAAGCGCTGGCCGAAGTTTATAAAGCTTTGCCGGCAAACACGCGAATGCTGATCGAATACAAATTTTTTGAGCCGGCCTTTTATCACACCGATCTCGCGGATTGGGGTATGGCCTACGCAACCGCTTTGAAGCTCGGGCCGCAAGCACAAGTCCTTGTGGACACCGGCCATCACGCGCCGGGCGTGAATATCGAGCATATCGTCGCCATTCTGCTGGACGAAGGCAGGCTCGGCGGCTTTCATTTTAACAACCGCAAATATGCCGATGACGATCTCATTGTCGGCTCGGTGAATCCGTATGAACTGTTTCTCCTCTTCAACGAACTTGTTGCCGCGGAAGCTTCAAATGAAACCGTACCGAAAGCTTGCGCAAAAAACGTCGCGTACATGATCGATCAATCGCACAACATCGAGCCCAAGATCGAAGCGATGGTGCAATCCGTCGTCAACTGCCAAGTGGCGTTAGCGAAAGCATTGCTGGTGAATCGTGCCAAACTCGCGGCGCGACAGATTTCCGGCGATGTTCTCGGCGCGCATCGTGAGTTAAATTCGGCTTATGAAACCGACGTGCGGCCGTTGCTCGCACAAGTGCGCGAAGAAATGGGCTTGCATCCCGATCCCATTGCCGCGTTGAAGGCGAGCCGGTATGAAGAGAAGGTTTCGAAAGAACGCGGGGCAGTAACGGAAGCAGGTGGTGGTTATCCTGGAGCATAGGGGCTCATCCGGCTTTTTCAGCTTATCGCCTACCCCAAATTCTTCCCCACCAATTTTTATGGGGAGTTTTTCGCTTTTTTTGTGTCTTATATGATGAAAAGGAAGGGTATTAGAATTTTTACCCGATTGTTTTTCATCTCGAAAAAGGTCTTGACTTTTCCTTTACAAGTATTATTATTAGAATGACGCGGTGATCTCATGACCTACCCTCCACGAATAGGAATTTTCTAGAGACCAGAAACGTTCTCCACCGCGCCAGACTCTGTCCAAAATTTTGTCATTCAAAACATTCTCAAATAGCCGTTTGGTTGGCACTGTGAGGTTTTCGCGATGAAAATCAAAATTGCGCTCATGATTGGATTCTCCTTTGTCGCAAGTTTGATCAATGGCGACATCTATTTGGGTGAATCCTGTTTCACTCTGCGAAGCGATGTTTACGCTCAGAATACAAAATATTCCTTTAAAAAATATACTGACCGGCAAGAAGGCGTTATCAAAAAAGAGCAATTGGTGGCCGGCGAGCGATTGCTCTTGATTTCAGCCGCCATCGAGAATAACGAACCTTTACCGGCAGAAAATATTCTTTCCTACAACCTGAAATTCTATCTACAGGACACGGCGCGCGTCAATATAGAGGTCTGGGAATTTGAAAAATCTTATAAGATGACGCCCTTCCTGAAATCCTACCCGGCCGGCTTGGCAACATTTTCGTGGCCGTCTGAAATTCTGCAATACTATAAGATTACCCTGAAAGATCTTTTTCCATTGGCCAAAACTTCGGACGCGGTCCGCCCGACGTATTTGCCCATTGCGTTCTATTACGCCAATCCGGAGCTGAGAGGGCAATATTACAGCTTCAGTTTTGTTCCGCTCAAATCCATCACCACGCTCGAATATAAGTTTTACAAAGCTCAATCGATCAACCCCATCCATTCCGGCAAGCTTCGGGCTATCAAAAAAGATCAAAAAATCTTCATCCAGTGGAACGGCAGAAATCAAAATAACCAAATGGCGGACAGTGGTTTATTTACTTTGATGATCACTGCAACTTATACGCCGAAACCTGGTACGCGTCCAATGCCACCGGTGACAACACAATATCAATTCTCTCATTATCTTGAGCTTTTGAAAAGATAAGGGGGTATGATTTTAATGAATGGGACATTTAAGTCTCACCAGGCTATAAATGACGGCAATTTATGCAAGTAAAATAAGTAAGTTATTTTATCTCACTCCCAAGCTTATACGAGTAGCGTTCGATGCCGCAATCTGATTATCAAAATTTCGATCTGGAGTTTCACCAAATCGAGGGTGGGTACAAAGTCAAGGCACGGTCTTTTGCCGGTGAGGCGACCCAGGTTTTTGTGCTACCTTTCAGTTTGGAACAAGCGCAGGAATTCGTCGTTAATTTGGAGCTTGGCATTGCCCAAAATATGGTCAAGAGTGATGTGGTGAAATCATGGGGTGAAAATCTTTTTGAGGCCGTTTTTGCCAATGATGTCCGCGCCATCTATAAAAGCAGCCTTGATCTTGTCAACGCCAAAGGCGGTCATGGCCTGCGCATTCGGCTGCATTTGCAGGACGTCGTCGAGCTATCGCATCTGCCCTGGGAATATCTTTATCAAGCGGCGACCAATCAGTTCTTGTGCAATAGTCGCCAAACCCCGATCGTGCGCTATCTCGAAATTCCCAAGCTCATTGCGCCGTTAACCATCAAGCTGCCGCTGCGTCTTTTGGTCATGATCTCCAGTCCCACGAATTTTGCCCCACTTGACGTTGACTACGAAAAGAACAAAATCCAAACGGCGTTGCAGAGTTTGGCCGATAGACAGCTCGTTGAAATAACTTTTCTCGAAGTGGCCACGGTCGCCGAGCTGCAAAAAACGTTGCGCAGCGCTGAATTTCATGTTTTTCATTTTATCGGCCACGGTGATTTTAACGAAACGGCGAATCAAGGCGTGTTAATCTTTGAAAACGAGGATGAATCCGCCGACGAGGTCAAGGCCGAGCAGCTCGGCGCTATTCTCAGCAATCATCCGTCGTTGCGTTTGATGGTCTTGAATAGCTGCAAAGGCGGTCGAACGGCGCTGGCCAATCCCTTTGCCGGAACCGCCACGACGCTTATTCAACAGGGCATACCAGCAGTGACGGCGATGCAATTTTCCATCTCGGATGCCACCGCGGTAAAATTTGCCGGTGAGTTTTACGCGGCCATCGCCGATGGTCTGCCCGTCGATATGGCCTTGACCGAAGCACGAGTGGGAATTTTTTCCGACACCGATAATCTCGAATGGGGGACGCCGGTTTTATTTATGCGTTCGGATGACGGCTCTCTTTTTGCGGTGGACAAAGCAACCGGCGAAATTGTTCAAGAGAAAAAGAAAAAGCCGAAGCCCAGTGGGATTGCTACTGCCATCTATGTTGTGTTGACGTTGTTATTTGGACTATTGACTTTTGTTATCTTGGGCGTTCTGCCCAAAAGCACGCTTCTGGAAATGGAGGTCTTTGCCAGACAGGTGAGCTTCAACTTGCCGCCTGCGCTTAGAAGCGGACAAGGTTTTTCTTTGCTTCATTCCGGATTGTGGGCGCAAAAAGTCGATGTGGAAAAATTTCAAGCTTTCGAGCTCAGGGCCGTTTCTTTGTCCTCGCCGCAACAAAGCCAGACTTTGGTGAATCCGCTTACCATTTATCCGGAGCCCCGTAATGGTCGCATCACTTTTTATTCACCGTCATCCGATATCTCGCTTCAGGAAGTGGTTTGTGATTCCGGCGGTCACGTGAGTATAAGCCACGACAAGACGAGCATCGTTTTTCAAATCGGGCAGAGCTGTCTTCCTCCGCATCTGATGTTCAGCTTCGGAGAAAATGTTCACATAGCGACGCAGGCTTGTCGCGTCGTGGATGGCGCCCGGCGTGACTTGACGACGCTCTTTGAAGATGAGATCGTGGTGCGACTGCACGACGTGTCCCGCGCATTAACCATACAAGGGCAGGAGGGGGAATTGCGTATGATCGCGGATTCCGTTGCTTCACAGGAGGATGAACCGGCGCAATTTGTTTTGGAAGGACTCGTGCGAAATCTCAATTTCCTGCAAGACGTTTATCAGCTTGGCGGAAAAATTGCGCATTCGACCGTTGACAGCATTGCGATCCAACCGAATCAGTTTTTGGAGGCCTCGAATTTTAAATCCCACGAGGCCGGCGATCTCGAAATTACGACTGAGCCCAACCAACGTTTTATGATTTATGATCTCAGCGAGTCTAAAAACGCTCTTAAAGTGCGAACGCAGGGCCGGCTCAAAAGCTTGCGAGTCGGTCGGGGCGCGATACAAAGAGAGCTTGTCTCAAGATACTTGTCATTCATTGCGCATCATCCGGCCGTCTCCGTGGCGATGATCTGGGCGGGGTGGTTACTCACGGTTGTTCTTCCCATTTTTTTGCAGTTCAAATACCGGCACAAAAACGATGCAAACTGAAGGGAGGTCTTTGCCATGCTCAAAATCATTTTACGTAGTCCCGACCTCCCGCCGCGAGCGGGATGGGTCGCTGTCAACGCCAATAAACTTGCAAGAGTGCCCCACAAGGGGGCAGGACTACAACTAAATTCCAATTTAATTTTTTTGCATACCATCATCGCGCTGATGATACTGGCGCTTATGCTGTCCGGCGTTGATAGTCGAGCCCAAACCCAGGCCGAGAAAGAAAAGAAAAAAAAGCCGCCGGAAATATCAACAAAAGTTTATAACAAAGTCGCGCCGTCAGTGGTTACAGCGTTTTCAGTTTGAATGAGTAGGTAACTTGTTTATATTATCTGGTATGAAAACCTACTCACTTGATTTGCGTCAAAGACTTGTCGATGCTGTTGATGACGGTATCGACACTTACAGTGAAATTGCTGAGAACTTCGGCGTCCATGAGTCTTATATTTACAAATTACTACGCCAGCGTCGGGACCTTGGTCATATCAAGCCCTTGGCTCATGGCGGTGGCGCGCAATCGAAACTGGATGACAAGACATTAACTGTTTTAACAAAATTGGTTCAGCAGGGTCCAGACCTGACCTTGGATGAACTCCGACGACAACTCCGAAAGAAAACAAGAACGAATGTTAGCATTTCAACCATTTGGTATGGTTTGGAAAAACGCCAACTGTCTTTAAAAAAAAGACGCGGTTAGCAAAGGAAGCTGATCCAGTTCAAAGAACAAAGTTTCGGAAAAAACAGAGAAAATTCGATATTCACGATCTGGTTTTCATTGACGAATTTGGCGTTCATACAGGCATGAATCGCTCTTATGCACGATCCCGCGTCGGGGAAAGAGCGACCATGACGGAAGCTTTTAACATTGACACCAAGTTGTCAGTTATTGGTGCGCTTTCTTTAACGGGAGTTGGTGCGACGCTCGCCATTGAAGGCGCAGTGAATGGCGAAATCTTTCAACAATATGTTCAACACTTTCTTTGCCCAACCCTTCGACGCGGTAATATCGTTGTGATGGATAATGTCAAGTTTCACCATAATCGCGAGACCATTCGAATGATTGAAAGTACAGGGGCACGCGTTGTGCATTTGCCACCTTATAGCCCAGACTTCAATCCAATTGAAGAATGTATCTCCAAGATCAAAGCGATCTTAAGAAAAGAACGGCCCGCGACAAAAAGAAAGCTTGGCAACTCGTTGCGACGAGCAATCAACAATGTTACAAAAACCAATATTCTTGGCTGGTATGAACATTGCGGTTATTCCTGTTCATCCAAATAGAAAACGCTGTAA
>Ga0247727_10014486_pt1 | contig 13092 bp, 11 predicted proteins | sample WisWelCaveWW1625_FD_202498 | JGI IMG/M metagenome (GOLD analysis project Ga0247727, IMG submission 202498) | Biofilm microbial communities from Wishing Well Cave, Virginia, United States - WW16-25 | ecosystem: Environmental > Aquatic > Deep subsurface > Groundwater > Cave microbial mat | place...
GCGCCCGCGTGGATCCCGGTTGGCTGGTGCGCTTCCTGGCCAACCCGGCTTTGAGCGGCGCCGACACCAGCCGGAACGGCCTCCGCCCGTACCTGAAGGCTCGCATGCCCACGTTCAGCTTTTCAGACGGAGAAGTGGACAAGCTGGTTCGGTTCTTTATGGCGATTTCCTCGCAGGCGACGCCCTACATTCAAACGAAGCTGCGGCTGGAACCTTTGACCGAAGCTGAACGGACCATGGCGCGGCAGTTATTCACCAGCAAAGGCGCCCCCTGCTTGAAATGCCATGCCACCGGGCAATCCGCTCACGATGCGCGGGCCACTGCCCCTAACTTTCTGGCCGCCAGGGACCGGCTGAAACCCGGCTGGACTTACCGATGGATGCTCGATCCGGCCAGGATCGCTCCGGGAACCTCGATGCCGTCAGAATTGTTCCGCCCGGAGGGCGCGCGCTGGGTATTCAACGGACCCATCCCGGACAGTTTCAAAGGATACACCAAAGATCACGCCGACCTGCTCGTGCGTTACATGTTCCAGTTCACCCCGGACGAGCTCCGCCGCCTGGGAGGGATGTGAGCCGGAAGGGCGCTTTCGCCTCTCCGCAATTTTTCGGAAGGAATGGTTTGAACAGTATGACGTTGAGGACAATCTACATTATTGCAACCATCGCCGCCCTTGTTTGCCTCAGCGGCTGCGGAAAAACCGAGGGACCGTCCACGGAGACCCCTGCCGCTCCGCCGGCCGCAGTGACCAAGGTCGATCCGGCAACGGCAGCCACCATCACCGGCAAGGTCACCCTGGCCGGAAAGGGGCCCACCAGGAGCCGCATCAGCATGGATGCCGAACCCGATTGTAAGGCCCTGCACAGCGCCCCGGTTCTCACCGAAGAGGTGGTAACAGGCCCCAACGGCGCGCTGGCCAACGTCTTTGTTTACGTCAAGGGCGGCCTGGAGGGCAAGTCATTTGAGCCGCCCGCCGGCTCTGCTTCCCTCGATCAGAAAGGCTGCACCTACAGGCCCCACGTGTTCGGGGTTCGCGCCGGACAGGCCGTTTCGATTGCCAACAGCGACCCGACCACTCATAACGTCCATCCCATGCCTGGCATCAACCGCGAGTGGAACACTTCCCAGCCCCCCCGGGCGGCCAATCTGGAGCGGACATTCCCGCGCCCCGAGATCATGATCCCGGTCAAGTGCAATGTTCACCCCTGGATGAAGTCCTACATCGGGGTGGTGGATCATCCTTTCTTCGCCGTCACCGGAGAGCAGGGAACCTTTGAGCTCCAGGGTCTGCCGCCCGGCGATTACACCGTGGCAGCCTGGCACGAGAAGTACGGCACAGCGGATCAGAAAGTGACCCTGGCCGCTGCCGCCACGCAGGCGATCGAGTTTTCGTTTAAGGGCGAATAGGCCCCATGCGCCCGGCTTCGGATAACGTCTGGCTGCACCGGTTTGCCGTCTTCACGGCTTGCTGGACGTTTATCCTGATCGTCGCCGGCGGGCTGGTGACCAGCAACGAGGCCGGTCTGTCGGTGCCCGATTGGCCGCTGAGCTACGGAAGCTGGATGCCGCCCCTGGTGGGCAACATCCGCTACGAGCACGGCCACCGCCTGGTGGCCGCGTTTGTCGGCCTGTTGACCGCCGGCCTGGCGATCTGGCTGTGGCGAAGCGAGACGCGCCGCTGGGTGCGCTGGCTGGGCTTGGCCGCGCTGGCAGCGGTCGTCACGCAAGGGGTGTTGGGCGGGTTGACCGTGCTGTTTCTGCTGCCGCCGGCCGTGTCGATCGGCCATGCCTGCCTGGCCCAGGTGTTTTTCTGCCTGACAGTCACGCTGGCTCTGGTTACCGGGGGCGGTTGGAAACACTCTTCGCTTCCGGCCGCGGACGGCGCGCGGCCACCCTGGAGTCAAATCTGCCTGCTGGCAACTGTTGCCGCTTTTGTTCAACTCCTGCTGGGCGCCGGAGTGCGGCATCGCCTCCTGGGACTGGCCCCGCACCTGGCCGGGGCCGGCGCGCTGACCTTGCTCGCGCTCTGGATATTGTACCGCGCGCGCGCCCGGCATCGCGGGCAGCCGGCCCTGCTGCGGCTGGCCGGCATGCTGGCCGCTGTTCTGCTGTTGCAGTTGACGCTGGGGGTCGGTTCTTACCTGGTCCGGGAGGCCACACGTGGCGCCGCACAGCCGCTGCCGCTTACGGTGTGGGTTACGGTGGCCCACGTCGCCTTCGGGGCGCTGACCCTGGCCTGCTGTCTCCTGCTGACGCTCGACACCGGGCGCCTGCCGGCAACAAGCGGCCTCTCGATGGGCGCGATCCGCGACTACGCCGAGTTGACCAAGCCCCGGGTGATCTGGCTCATCTTGATGAGCACGGCGGTGGGATTCTACGCCGCGGCCTCCGGCCCGCTGAACGCGCTGCTGCTCTTTCACACTCTGCTGGGAACGGCGCTGGTAGCCGGCGGCACCGCCGCCTTGAACCAGTGGATGGAGCGCACGTCGGACGCAAAAATGTTCCGCACACAGTCCCGGCCCTTGCCTGCGGGACGTCTTCGCCCGGCGCGCGCTTTCCGTTTCGGCCTGATTCTCTCCACGGCTGGGGTGGTCTACCTCGCGGCCGCAGTCAACCTGCTGAGCGGACTCGTTGCGGCTTTTACCTGCCTCAGCTACCTGCTTTGTTACACACCGCTCAAAAGCCGCAGCCGGCACGCCACCCTGGCGGGGGCGTTTCCCGGCGCCACTCCGATCCTGGTCGGCTGGACCGCCGCACGCGGCGCTTTTACCGTCGAAGGATGGGTCCTGTTCGGCATTCTGTTCTTCTGGCAGTTCCCTCACTTCCTCGCCATCGCCTCGCTGTATCGGGAGGATTACCAGCGAGCAGGGATTCGGATGCTGCCGGTGGTTGATCCAACCGGCCCGGGGACCCGCCGCCAGATCATCGGTTGCACCGCCGCGCTCCTGTTGATCAGCGCCATTCCCACCGTCCTTGGCCTGGCCGGCCAGATTTATCTTTGGGGGGCCCTGGCGCTGGGGCTCGCGTTTCTTTATTTCGGCGTGCAGGCGGCGATCGGCCGCACGAAAATGCAGGCCCGGCGCCTGCTGCAGGCTTCCGTGTTCTATCTGCCGCTGGTTTATTGTCTCCTCGTTCTCGACAAGCAGTAACGAATGGTGACCCTGCCTCCCGCTATCGAGGTAGAAAACCTCCGCTTCCATTACGGCGAGCGAGCGGCCTTGGATGGCGTCACCTTTTCGGTTGCCCAGGGGGAGATCTTCGGGCTGCTCGGCCCCAACGGCGGGGGCAAGACAACCCTTTTTCGCATCCTCGCCACCCTGCTGCAGCCGGCCTCGGGCGCCGCCCGCATCTTCGGCCTGGAGGCGGCTGCGGAATCTCACGCCGTGCGGCGCCGCATTGGCGTTGTGTTTCAATCCCAGAGCCTGGACCGCAAGCTGACCCCGGAGGAAAACCTCCGGCACCAGGGGCATCTCTACGGACTGCACGGCAAGTCTTTGCGCGATCGCGCGCGGCAGACCCTGGCGCGGGTCGGATTATCGGACCGCTCAGCCGATCTGGTGGAAACGCTTTCGGGAGGCTTGCAGCGGCGTGTGGAACTGGCCAAGGGGCTGCTTCACGGCCCCGATTTGCTGCTGCTCGACGAGCCTTCCGCGGGCCTGGACCCGGGCGCCCGCCGCGATCTGTGGCAGTACCTGACCTACCTGCGCGATTCCGACCGGGTGACGGTGCTGCTCACCACGCACCTGCTGGAGGAGGCGGAGCGCTGCGACCGGCTGGGGATTCTCGACCGCGGGCGCCTGGTGGCCGAGGGCGCGCCCGAGGAGCTCAAAAAACAGATCGGCGGTGATGTGATTGTGCTGGGCGCGCGCGACCCGGACGGCCTCTGCCGCCTGGTCGGGGAGAAGTTCAGCGTGCCGGCCGCTCTGGTAGACAGAAAGATCCGCCTGGAACGCGAGCGCGGCCACGAATTTGTCGCTCAATTGGTGGAAGCGTTCCCCGGCCAGATTGATTCGGTGACGGTCTCCAAGCCCACGCTCGAAGATGTGTTCATTCGTCAAACCGGCCATCGGTTCTGGGAGGACGGCAAGTAGGACCTCGGCGGCGGTAGGCCGCCCAGGAAATGCAACCCAGTATGGCCACCGGCGGCAGCAATAATACCAGGACGCCGAGGTTGAGCGCCTGGATGCCCTTGGCCCCCTGCGCAGCGGCATTCTGGTAGCACATGGCGCATTGCAGCGCCAGGGCGGCCAGTTGCGCCGGGGCAAACACTAACTGGACCTCCACTCGAGTAATCGGAGGCTGTCGGGGAAAAAGAATACCATCAGCAAAATGATGCAAATCAGCAGAGGCGGCACCAGCGTCAAAGCGAGGCTCCGCCTCTCAAACCGCAGGTGCATGAAGTAGGCGATAATCAGGGCCGCCTTCACTATCGATAACCCCATCAGCAATACCAGCATCGTCGTCAGCGGCAGCTTCTCGTAGGCAAGAAAGACTTCCACTGCCGTGAGGGCCAGCAGCCACCCCCAAACGATCAGATAAAGCCGCGAGCCGTGTTCCTTATGTTCCGCTTGTGCGCTCATCGTTTCTCCAGGCGCGATCACATCTTAGTAGACATCAGGTATACAAGAGGGAAAATAAACATCCACACCAGATCGACAAAGTGCCAGTAGAGGCCGCTGACCTCGACATCCTGGCTGGTGAATTTGCCGCGGCCAAAACCGAGGGCCATGACTCCCAGATACAGCACACCGCAAATGACGTGGGTCATGTGCAGACCGGTGAGGGTGAAGAAGGTCGCTCCAAACAACGGGACTCCCCAGGGGTTTTTGAACGGGGTCACGCCCTCATGGATCAGGTGCATCCATTCATTGGCGTGCAAAACGACGAAGGCCAGCCCGCCGAGCATGGTGGCGCCGAGCCATTGGACGCTGCGGGAGCGCTGGCCGCGGTGGGCGGCCGCGACGGCCATCACCATCGTGACGCTGGAGCTGAGCAGGCAAAACGTCATAATAGTGGAAAAGGTGATGGCCGGGTACATTTCAAAGGGCGTCGGCCATCGGGGGTTTGACATCCGAACGTAGCTGTAGGCGACCAGCAGAACGGAGAAGGTCAGCGCGTCGGAAATGATGAACAACCACATCCCGAGCTTTTTGGAATTGATCGCGTAAGGAGACTCCCCTCCGCTCCAGAGCGTTGCTTGACCCGCCATCCACTTACCTCCACACCATGAGCAGGAAGAAAAGATAAATCCAAAGCCCGTCCAGGAAATGCCAGTAAAGGGCCGTCGCGTCGACAGCGGCTTGTCTGGCTTGCCAGGCTGGCTGCGACCAGACCCGCCAGACGACATAGGTGAGGGCCAGCAGGCCCCCCAGAATGTGCAGCCCGTGGAAGCCGGTGAGCAGGTAGAAAAACGAGCTGCTGGGATTGGTGGCCAGATACACCCCGCTGGCCGCCAGTTGCCTCCAGGCCAGGTACTGCCCGGCGAGGAACAGCAGGCCCAGGATCCAGGTGGCGGTCAACCAGCGGTGCGGGAGCGAGGCCCTGCGGGCCCGCTCGATCGACACGCTGCTGGTCAAAAGCACCGCCGTGGTGAGCCACAAGATCGAGGGAAGCCGGATCGGGCGCCAGTCGTTGGAGGCGCCTTTCCGCACGACATAAGCGCTGGTGAACGCCGCGAAGACCATCACCATGGCCCCGATGGCCAGCCACATACCCGTCTGGTACCGCTGGAGGGATGGAGGGGAGGGTCCGGGCCCGCTGCCGCCCCCCGAGCCATCGCCAACCCGATCGCCCCCCCGGCCGCCGGCGCCGCCAGCAGTCTTTTTAGGTTGGACGGGAGTGAGCAGGCTCGCCATTACCAATCCTGAAACCTCAACCCTTCCCGTCGGGTTCCGACTGCATCAGGTAATCTTTGGCGGCGCCGGGCACGCTGTACTCGTAAGCGCCGCGATAGACCACAGGATAGGCGCCGGCAAAGTTGTCATGAGGAGGCGGAGAAGGTACGGTCCACTCCAACGTCGTTGCCTCCCAGGGGTTCATGGGGGCCTGCGGGCCTTTCCGCATGCTCCAGAAAAGGTTGAAGAAGAAGAGGAGCTGTGCGGCAACGGTAATGACGGCGGCGACAGTCATGAACAGGTGCAAGGGCTCGGACTGGGCCAGGTATTTGACCCCGGTCAGTTCCGAATACCGCCGGGGATGGGCGGTCAGACCGAGGTAGTGCATGGGACCGAAGACGCTGTAAACGCCGATGAAGGTGAACCAGAAGTGGAGCTTGCCGAGCGGCTCGCTCATCATGCGGCCGAACATCTTGGGAAACCAGTAATAGGTGCCGGCGAAGATCCCGAAGATCGAAGCCACCCCCATGATCATGTGAAAGTGGGCGACGACGAAATAGGTGTCCTGAAAGAACAGGTCGATGGCCGGCTGGCCGAGGAAGATCCCGCTCAGCCCGCCGGTCACAAACAGGGAGACAAAGCCGATGGCAAACAGCATTGGGCTGGTGAAGCGGATCTTGCCGCCCAACAGGGTGCCCAGCCAGTTGAAGGTTTTGATGGCGGAGGGAACGCCGATGGCCATGGTCAACACCGAAAAGGCGATGGCCGAATAGGGGCTCATGCCGCTGACAAACATGTGGTGTCCCCAGACGCCAAAACCCAGCACGCCGATGGAGATCACAGCGAACACCATGGCCTTGTAACCGAAGATCGGCTTGCGAGAGAAAGTGGAGAGGACCTGGGAGACGACGCCCATGCCGGGCAGGATGGCGATGTAGACCTCCGGATGGCCGAAGAACCAGAACAGGTGCTGCCACAGAAGCGGCGAGCCGCCGCTGTGGTCGATGATCTTGTCGCTTACCACCAGGCCGCCAGGCACGAAGAAGCTGGTTCCGGCGACGCGGTCCATCAACAGCAGGGCGCCGGCGGCCAGCAGCACGCCGAAGGCGAGCAGGCCCAGGATCGCGGTGACGAACCAGGTCCAGCAGGTCAGGGGCATCCGCAGCAGCGACATGCCGCGGGCCCTCAGATCCAGGATGGTGGTAATGAAATTGAGCGCCCCGAGCAGGGAGGCGGCCGAGAAGATGGCCAGGCTTACGATCCACAGGGTCTGCCCGGTTCCCTGTCCGGGGCCGGCTTCCGGCAGCGCGCTGAGCGGCGGATAGCCGGTCCAGCCCGATAACGGCGCCCCGCCGGTGACAAAAAACGCGGCCAGCAAGACCAGGAAGCCGACAAAGGTCACCCAGAACGACAACATGTTCAGGGTGGGAAAGGCCATGTCGGCGGCCCCGATCTGTATGGGAAGGACATAATTGCCGAAGCCGCTCTGCGGGGCGGTAGTGAGCACGAAGAAGACCATGATCGTGCCGTGCATGGTCATTAAAGAGAGATACAGCTCGGGGGTCATCACCCCGCCGGCGGCCCCCTCGGGGAACAGGGATCCGAGCAGCGGGATCTTGGCCGACGGCCAGACCAGGTGCCAGCGCATCAGCAAGGACAACACCATGCCGATAAACACGGCCACCAGGGACAGCAGGTAGTACTGGATCCCGATCACCTTGTGGTCCAGGCTGAAAATGTACTTCCGGATGAATCCGGTGGGGGCCGCATGCACGTGCACCGCCGCATGCGAGTGAGCCATTTCCGCCATTCTTGTTCTCCTAAAAACCGGCTACTGCCGGGCGCGCTCCCGAAGCCACTTTTCGTATTCGGGCGGCTCGAGCACCTCGAGAAAACTGCGCATCTTGTAATGACCCAGGCCGCACAACTCGGCGCAGGCGATTTCGAAGGTGCCGGTCCTGTCCGCCGTGAAATGAATGCGGATCTCCAGGCCAGGAACAGTATCCTGTTTCAACCGCAGCTCGGGGACGAAGAAACTATGGGTGACGTCTTTGGTGCGCAGGATCAACACCACCGGGCGATGGACCGGAACGGCCATGGTCGGCACGGTGATGTCATCTTTCCCGGCCGGATCCTTGGAGTCGATGCCCACGGGATTGCCCCCCGAGTCGTTGATCTGCCGGATGTCGAGGGCGCCAAACTTGCCGTCCGGACCCGGATAGCGGACATTCCAGGCAAACTGCTGCCCGGTGAGTTCGATCGGGATCGCCCCCTCCGGCGTTCCCAGGTAGTAGACTCGAGCCCAGACTCTCTCACCGGCAATCGCCAGACCGATGAACAGAATGCCAGTCGCCGCCGTCCACAGGGCTTCCATGGTGTTGTTGCCGTGTGAATAGACCGCCGCCTCCGTTCGCCGGCGGCCATATTTCCAGACCAGGTATCCCAAGGCCCCCTGAGCCAGCACAAAGACCAGCCCGGTGCCGTACAAGGTGAGCATGAACTGCTCATCGACCGTGCGGGCGTGCCCGGAAATGGCCTGGGGAAGCCACCAGGTTCGAGTGAAAAAAGGGATCGCCAAGCCCAGAGCAACACCCCAGATGACGATGGCCAACAGGAGCGGCATACCGGAATTACTCCTTGTAGAAGATTACTCTACCAAGAACCTATCGTCATTACAAGGCAGCAACGATAGGCAGGAAGACCTCGCCGGGCTGCCCTCACGGCGTTGACCGCCGCGGGGGATCCATCTTCTTGCGCGGCAGTTTTTCCGGATATTCCGACAAGTTCCACGCCAGCGCCGCCACCACCTTGGCTCCCTGGACCAGGTCGTCTGTGCGCACCTTGTCGAAGGTATCGGATTGCGAGTGGTGCGTTTTGCGGTATTCAGCCGGATCCTGGATGCCCAGAAAGGCTGGGACGCCGGCCTCGGCAAAGGGCAGGTGGTCGCTGCCGCCCATCCGGCGCAGGCTCAGCTCCTCCAGGCCGGCCTCGCGGAGCGGCTCGACGATTTTGTCCAGGGCCTCGCGAAGGTCGTAGCGGTTCTGCAGGGCGAAGCTTTTGACCTTGCCGGTTCCCGTGTCATGGATGACCACCCCCTGCACGCGGTCGAGCTCGTCCTGGTGAGCCTTGAGGTACTCGCGCGAGCCGACCAGGCCCTGTTCTTCTCCGGTGAAGAGCGCGAAGCGGATGGTGCGCTGGGGTTGGAGCCCCGCAGCACGAATGGCGCGGGCCGCTTCCAGAACCACCGCAGTGCCGGTTCCGTTGTCGGTGGCGCCCGAGCCGAGATCCCAACTGTCCAGGTGCCCCCCCACCAGGACGATCTCCTCGGCCTTTTCCCTGCCGGGAATCACGGCCAGGGTGTTGTGCACCTCGATGGGGCCCGGGACGACCTGGTTGCGGATGTCGATTTCGATTTCCACCGGCTGGTTGCGCTGCAGCAGGCGCCACAACCGGGCGTAGTCTTCGTGAATGATGTAGCCGGTGGGCACTCCGGCAATCTGGTAGGTGGCGCCGCCCACCCCGCTCATATTCAGCAGGCCGTGCTCCTTGGAGGAATCCCGCAGCAGGGCCACCACCCCTTCCTTCTGAAAGGTTTCATTCATGAGCCGGCGGATCCGCGTCCGTTCGCCGAAAGGAATGTTTTGGTCTTCGCGTCCTCGTTCTCCTTCCAGCGCGTCCAGGGCGCTGAAGGGACGCTCCGGCTGGGGCGCGGTGGGGGCGGCGAGCCGGGCCGGTGCGGTGGTAATCACCACGCGGCCGCGCATCTGGCCTTTATATTTTTCCAGGTCTTCCGGCCTTTCGGCCTTGACGTAGAGCAGGGGCCCGCGGACGGGCCCATGAGTGGAAGGGGCCCAGCCGGCCGAGGCAATGGTGATGGGATGAGCGACCGGCTCCACAATACGGGCCGATGCACTGCCCCGCGCCCAGCCGTTGGCCATCGTCCAGGATTCCAGCCGGCAGTTTTCCAGGCCGTATTGCTTGAATTTCTCCAGCGTCCACTGGTTGGCCCGCCGCAGCTTGTCGGAGCCGGTGAGCCGCGGCCCGATCATGTCGCACAAATACTCGAGGTTGGCCATCAGCTCGTTGTTTTTTTCGACCTCGACGAACAATTTGCGGTCGGCTTCCAGGTACGGACTCGGCGGCGATCCCCGCCGCTGGCCGAACACCAGGCCGAGGAGGAAACACAGGGGCAGTAGCCTCGACGCAGTTCTCATGTGCCGTCCTTCCCTTCCATTATTTGGCGCCTACCGAAAGCTGGCCGCCTGCAACTCGAACAGCTCGGCGTACTGGCCGCCCAGGCCGAGCAGCGACTCGTGGGTGCCCTGTTCGCTGATTTCGCCGCCCTCCAGCACCAGGATGCGGTCGGCCATGCGCACCGTGGAAAACCGGTGGGAGATCAGGACAGCCATTTTACCGCAGGTCAGCTCGGCGAAGCGCTGAAAAACGCGGTGCTCGGCGCGGGCGTCGAGCGTGGAGGTCGGCTCATCGAGGATCAGCAATTGCGCGTCACGCATATAGGCGCGAGCGAGGGCGACCTTTTGCCATTCGCCGGCGGAGAGGTCGACGCCGCCCTCGAAGCGCCGTCCGACCATCTGGTCGAAGCCTTTTTCCAGCCGCGCGGCCACCTCCGAGGCCAAGCTCAGCCGCGCTGCCTGCTCGATGCGCGCCCGATCCCCGATCGCTTCCACCCGCCCCATGCTGATGTTTTCACCGAGCAGCATGTGGTAGCGCATGAAATCCTGGAAGATCACCCCGATTTCGCCCCGCAGATCCTCGACATCGTAATCCCGCAGGTCGACCCCATCCAGCAGAATCTCCCCCTCGGTGGGCTCGTAGAGCCGCGCGACGAGCTTGGCGATGGTGGTCTTGCCGGCCCCATTCTCACCGATCAGGGCCAGGCGCTCTGTGGGACGCAACTGGAAGCTCACCCGATGCACAGCGTCGCGGCCGGCGTCCGGGTAGCGAAACGAGACGCCGCGAAACTCGATGCCGCGCCGGATCGGCCGCGGGGCGGGGAGGGCGCCGGGCCGGGAGCGAATGCGCGGCTCCATGCGGAAAAAGCTGAACAGGTCGCCCAGGTAGAGGGCCTGCTCGCTGATCTGGGAAAAATGGTTGAGCACGCCTTCGATCAGCGCGCGGCTGCGGGCGAAGGAGGCGGCAAGAAAAGTCAGATCTCCCACGGTGAGCAGGCCGCCCAGGGTGCGGGAGAGGATGACCACATAAGCCCCGTAGTAGCCCCCCGTGCCGGCCAGGCCGAGCAGCGATCCCACCCCCGCGCGGCGCAGGGCCAGGGCGCGGTTCTCCCGGTAGAACAGGTTGGCCAGCCTGCTATATCGCTCGGTGAGGTAGGAGCCCAGGCCGAAGACCTTGACCTCCTTGGCGCTCTCCTGCGTCGCCCCCAGCCAGCGGATATAGTCGAGCTCCCGGCGCTGCGGGGTCCACCGATAGAGCAGCGAATAGCTGAGGGAGGCGAAGTGGGTCTCGCCCAGAAACGCCGGGGCCACGGCGCAAACGAGCAACACCAGCAGCCAGGGCGAGAAGACCAGAAGGGAGGCGGTGAGCGTGGCCAGGGTCAAAAGCTCCTGCGCGGCGCCCATCGTCTGCGACATCAATTGCAGCCGGCCGGTGGTCTGCCGCCGCGCCCGTTCGAGCTTGTCGTAGAATTCGGGCTCTTCGAAGTGGGCGAGGTCCAATGTCGAGGCATGGCGCATCAGCTCGACGCTGACCCGGTTGGTAAATCGATCGCCGAGCAGGCTGTCGGTGAGAGCAATGCCGCGAGCCAAAAGATCCGAGGCTACGGCCAGCGCCAGCTCGGCCGCCACCAGCCTCCAGATGCGGGCTGCGTCCATCTCACCGGTGCGCAATCCGCCGACCACCCCGTCGATGATGAGCTTGCCGATCCACAGGGTCGCCAGCGGCAGCGCGGCCCGCGCCAGCCGGCAAGCGAGCGAGGCGGCGGTGAGCGCCCGGCTGGTCTCCCACACCATTTTGAGCAGCGGCCCGACGTTTTCCAGCGCCCGCAGGCGATCTTGCCAGGTGCGCTGCGGGGCCTTGGCGTGATGATGGGGGTCCACGAGGGCAGGATAGCATGGGGGGGGGAAGCGAGTTTCCTGTGAGCCCCGATGCTCACCCAGGAACCCAACCTCGTTCCGTTTGAGGATTTTTCCGCCAAGCTACGGGCTGGCCTCCTTTCCCTTTCCAAGTGCGGGTCGAGCAGGTCAGGAGCAATGTGGACGGTTGGCTGGCCCGGGTGGCGCCGGAAGTGAAGGCGTACACCCTGATGAACGGAGAGGTCGAAGTTGAGTTGGGCTCTTGACCGCGGGTATGCGATGAGCCGGTACCAATGGCCGGTTCACTTCGGACTGCTGAACAACGACAGCCTTTGGGCTTGTGATGAAGTGCAACTAATGGGCAGCGGGCTGGCGACCACAACACAATTGGCGGCCTGGCGTGAGCAGATCTGAGGACGGCGCTGGAACTCAATTCCGCCGCCGTTTGCACCAATCAGTTGAAGCGCTGACAGCCGAGGTGAGCCGCTTGCCAGCAGAGTCAGCGGCGGAGGATATCTGGTCTGGCTCTGGCTGAGGGATCGTTCTATCTCTCCTATGGGGCTGGCAGGTCGATAAAATCGCCCCCGACAGGTTCGACTTCTTAGATGAAGTTAGGATGAGTCGGAAGCCGGAGTAGTGCTAGAAATGCGGCGCATGTCTGCGCCAGCCGTGGCAGCGAACGCCGCAGCGGCCGCGGCGATCGGCCCGGTGACCGCCGGCGAGCGGATCGAAGTGCTGGACGTGTTGCGCGGGTTTGCGCTGTTCGGCATCCTCTGGATGAACATGCCGGACTGGACGGGCGACGGGTGGCACAACCGCATCGCCGGCTGGCTGGGCAATGGACTGGCGGACGGCAAGTTCTACAACCTGTATTCCTTCCTGTTCGGGCTGGGCTTTGCGGTGCAGTTGTTGCGGGCCGAGGCGCGGGGCGCGCGGATCGTGCCGGTCTATGTGCGACGCCTGCTGGCGCTGCTGGTGATCGGCTTGGCGCATTTAGTGTTCCTCTCAGGTTTTGACATCCTCCAATCCTACGCGATCATGGGCTTCCTGCTGCTGCTGTTCCGCAAGTGTTCGCCGCGGACGCTGCTGCTGTTCGCCTTGCTCAGCCTGGCCTGGGCAGTGGAACGGGACTGGGTGGTGGACGCCGTCAGCGGGCTGCGGCGCCCGCATCCGGAAGTGGCGCGGGCGGCGGCGCTCGACCGTACCA
>Ga0247727_10014487_pt1 | contig 13089 bp, 13 predicted proteins | sample WisWelCaveWW1625_FD_202498 | JGI IMG/M metagenome (GOLD analysis project Ga0247727, IMG submission 202498) | Biofilm microbial communities from Wishing Well Cave, Virginia, United States - WW16-25 | ecosystem: Environmental > Aquatic > Deep subsurface > Groundwater > Cave microbial mat | place...
CACGGCGCAACGGGCGCTCGAGGCCGGCGTGCTGGACGAGCTGCAAACGAGTCTGATCCCGCTGCTGTTCGGTGGTGGCCGTCGGCTGTTCGAGGTGTTGCCGTCACGCGTCGAGCTGGAGATCGTTCGGGTGATCGACACGCCGGAGGCCACACACATCCGCTACCGCGTCCGACGCTGAACTCTACAAGCAGCGCAACGTCGTCGAGCGCTGCTTCAATCGGCTCAAACAGTTCCGCGACCTGGCCACCCGCTACGCCAAACGAGCCGCTTACTACCATGCCGAACTCACCATCGCCACGATCATTCTCTGGCTCCGATGAATTACAGGACACACCCTAACCGGTGCGGCTGGCTCCGGGATAGAACATGCACCCCGAGCCAGCCGCACCGCACATCATTAGCGGAGGCGCTTTCCTCATGGCAGCAACAACAACGACACTTGAAACGCGCGCGCTATGGCCGCAGAGGCTCCTGGCCGGGTTGCGCCACGCTTCGCGGTCACCCGTCTTCCTCATCGCCACAGCTTTGTTGATCGTTCACTTCCTCGTGGCGCTGACCGGGCCACTCTGGGTGCCGTATGAGGCGACTGAAATGCTGGTCGGCAAAACCTATGAGCCGCCGTCAGCGCGCCACCTCATGGGAACCGATAATTTCGGGCGCGACATCTTTAGCCGCGTCATCCTCGGCGAGCGCGTGGTGCTCAGTCTGGCGCTCTCGTCCGCCTTCATCGCCGTGGTCTTCGGCGCCGCCATCGGCATCCTCTTAGCTTACCTGCTGGGCTGGGTGGACCTGTTAGCGATGCGGGTGATTGAAATCATCATCAGCATCCCGCCTCTGATTCTGGCGTTGCTGGTGTTAGGCGCCCTAAGCCCCAGCTATATCCTGATTGTCCTGACCGTCGCCTTCTTTTATATCCCCCGCGTGGCCACCGTCATCCGGGCGGCCACCCTGGACGTGGTCACGGAAGATTTTGTGACCATTGCCCGTTTGCGAGGCGAGTCAGCCTGGTCTATCGCCGCGCGGGAACTGCTGCCCAACGTGATGATCAGCGTGTTTGTCGAGTTCTCCCTGCGCACGGGCTATGCCGTGCTGTTTATCGGCGGGTTGAGCTTCCTCGGCTTTGGCGCGCCGCCGCCCAGCCCGGAGTGGGGGCTGATGATCAACGAAGGCCGCTCCTATCTTTCCGCCGCGCCGTGGTCGGTGCTCGGCCCATCCCTGGCCCTCGCCTCGCTGGTCATCGCCGTGAGTCTTTTCACCGAAGGTCTCGGCGAACGGTTGGGCCTTTCGATACGGAGGGAACGTGTCGGATAATACTGCCAAGCAAGCCAATGCGGTCGTTCAAGTCGAAGCGTTGACGGTTGATTTTTGGGAGCGGCAGGGCTGGCTCAACGTCGTCAACCGGGTCTCCTTCAATATCTATCCCGGCGAGACGCTCGGCCTGGCGGGAGAATCCGGTTGCGGGAAAAGCACGACCGGCTACGCGTTGTTCGGCTATCGCCGCCCCGGAAGCCGTTTCCGGGAAGGGGCGATCTACTTTGAAGGCCGGGATTTGCTGACCCAAAGCGAGACCGAGTTGAGGGCCATCCGGGGTGACCAAATCTGCCTGGTGCCGCAAAACCCGGCGACGACCCTGACCCCCTCCATGCGGGTTGGGCAACAGGTCGTCGAAGCCCTCGAAGCTCACCACATCTGTTCCGGGCGTGAAGCGGATGAACGGACAATTGATCTCTTCGCGCAAGTCGGGCTTCCCCAGCCGAAAGCAATAGCCAAACGTTATCCCTTCCAATTGAGCGGGGGCCAGCAACAGCGGGTCGTCGTCGCCATGGCGCTGGCCGGCAACCCTAAGCTCGTGGTGATGGACGAACCTACCACCGCGTTGGATGTCACCACCCAGGCGCGCATTCTCAAGTTGTTGGCCCGCCTGCAGGCCGAACGCGGCCTGAGCGCGCTCTACATCACCCATAACCTGGGCGTGATGGCTCAAGTGGCTGATCGGGTGGCTGTGATGTACGCCGGCGAACTGGTCGAGGTCGCGCCCACCGCCGAATTTTTTCGGAACCCTCTTCATCCCTATACGCGTGGACTGATTGCGGCCGTGCCCCGGTTGAGCGCGCCCAACGAAAGCAAGGTGAAACTGCGCGGGTTGTTGCGGCGCGAAGAGTTGCCCCAGGGATGCCGCTTTGCCCCGCGTTGTCCTTTTGCTCAATCGGAATGTTTCACTCAACCTCAGCCGCTTATCACGGTTGGCCAGGATCACCAGGTCGCGTGTTGGTTGTGGCAGAGCGTGGCAGAGAAACAGGGGGTGGCAGAATGACGAACGCAACGCTCCTGGACGTGCAGAAACTGGAAATCACCTATGGCGCCTCCCAATTGCCACGCTTCGCGCAGCGGCGAAAGCCCCAACCCACCGTCCGAGAGGTGTCCTTTGCGGTAGCCGCCGGAGAGACCCTGGCGCTGGTGGGCGAGAGCGGCAGCGGCAAGACCACCATTGCGCGGGCCGTGGCCGGCCTGCTGGCGCCCTCACAAGGACAAATCCGGTTTGAAAATCAGGACATCACCGTTCCCATTGAGCGGCGCTCCAGAGACCTGCACCGCCAGATTCAGTTCATCTTCCAAAATCCCGATGCCTCGCTGAATCCCCGGCAACGGATTGCGGACATCATTGGCCGGCCGCTCGAATTTTTCTTTGGCCTCTCGGGGTCGGCGAAGAAACGTCGCATTGAGGAACTGCTCGAGGCCGTCCACCTGGCTTCCAGCTATGCGCGTCGCTTCCCGAGTCAACTCAGTGGCGGCGAGCGACAGCGGGTGGCGATTGCTCAAGCGCTGGCCGCCGAACCCAAGCTGGCGTTGTGCGATGAGATCGTTTCCGCGCTGGATGTTTCCGTGCAGGCTACCATATTGGATTTGCTCAAAGAGTTGCAGGCGGAGCGGGGCATCGCCTATCTGTTCATCGCCCACGATTTGGCGGTGGTGCGCTGGCTGGCTCACCGTGTCGGCGTGCTGTATCGGGGGCAATTGATGGAGATCGGCACTTCGGAAGAAGTCTTCTCACCGCCCTATCATCCCTACACCGAGATGTTGCTGCAATCCGTGCCCGAGCCCGATCCCAACCTGCCCCTCCCGGCCGGCGATGAGCGGGCCGCAGAACCAACGGATGCCGGCAGCCGCCAGGGTTGTCCCTTCGCCTCACGTTGCCCGCGCAAGGTCGGGACGATTTGTGAGCAGGAGCGGCCGCCCTGGCAGACGGTCGGCCCCACCCACGCCATTTACTGCCACATCCCCGTGGCTCAATTGGCGACGATGCAGAATGTTTCTCCATAAAGCGTTTATGCGAGCAACAGTCATCGTTTATAAGTCACTTCATACCTATTGCTCTCACCCCTGCATTACGGCACTGGCAAACGGCGATTGGCTAGTCGCCTTCTGCCAGAGCGTTCAGCGCCAGCCGCCCATCTTCCACCCACCCAACGATCCGCAGTTCGTTAACCTGATTTGTCGCTCGCGCGATCAGGGGCAGACATGGGAACAACCCCGTATTGCGCCGAACTATGACTGGTATGGCGTCGAGACTCCAGGCCTTACCCAAATCTCTAACGGCGATGTGCTACTCAATCAGTGGCGCTTTCTTTGGTATCCGGTGGAATTGGCAAAGAAGTTGTGGGTTACGGGAGAACGCGAGTGCTTCATCGTTGATCCCGCTACCTATCGCTGGCATCCTGCTCAAACCGAATCGGACTGGGAGCATCACCCATTACCCTATGCCCGCGCAGATGGCGGTGCCTACGTTCATATTAGCGCCGACAACGGCTATACATGGGCGTTGACGGTGCCAGTGGATATCGGGCCGTATCAGGGCGCATTTAGCCCCAAGGGTGTGATTGAGTTGAGCAATGGCGATCTTCTGCTGGCCTTAGGGAGTCACGAACATGACCCTCTGGCCGCTACCTGTGTCGTGCGTTCAACCGACCGGGGGCGAAGCTGGCACAAGCCCGCCGAGGTGGCGCGTATCCCCGGCTTGCTATTCTCTGAACCGTCAGCCGTGGAAACACAAAGCGGCAAATTACTCGTCATGTCGCGTGAGGAAACGACCGGCTTTATCTACCAGAACGAGTCACTGGATGGCGGCCATACCTGGCTGCCCGCGAAGCAACTCTCTTTCTGGGGATACCCCACTCACGGTATCCGTTTGCTGGATGACCGTATTTTGATTATCTATGGCCGACGCAAACCGCCCTACGGCATCCGAGCGGCGGTGAGCAAAGATGAGGGGAGAAACTGGGGGGACGAGCTCATCATCCGCGATAATCTGAGCGATAGCCACAACGGCTTCAATCTCGGCTATCCGTCGGTCATCGAATACGCGCCCGGGAAACTCTTCACCACCTATTACGCCGAGGACGATGACGGCGTGACGTGTATTCAGGGAACTTATTTTGAGCTGTAGTTGGAATGCCTAGCAAGAGGGTTGGATGAGTCATAAAGTTAAATTGACTCCTTACGCTCAGGCGAGTCGCGCGTTCAGCGTCATAGGTCACGGCGATGGCTGAAGCGTAAGGAGTCGCGGACTGCTTACGCGGTCGGTCGGGCTCTCCCCCGGAGCGTAGAATGGGAGTTTGCCGCTTCCATTTTCGTTCACAGGAGAGAACCCGATGACCGACCAAACTGTTGTAACGCAATCGCCCGAACCGCGGGGCGCGTGCGAAATGCCAAAAACAGCGGAAAAACGACCCGATTTGCATACCCTCTGGCAACACCCCGAAAGATTGCCGGAGTGGGTGGCGCAATCACCAACGCTGACCCGCTATCTTGACTTACTTGACCCACTCGCTTGGGGCCATGTGCCGGAACGCAATCTGGTGCGGAACTGGGGCCAGACCACCCTCCCCTATGTGGCGGTGCTGGCGACGTATTTGCTGAAGCTCAATGAAGGTCTGCCGTCGCTCGGCGCGGCCCATCGGTTTGTACGTGAGCATTCTGGTTTGAAATGGCTGTTGGGCTTTCCGGGCGGGCTGACGTCAGAGCGCGAGCCCGATTTCAATGCCGGGCACCGTTGCCGACCATACGGCATCTGACTCAGTTATTGCGGACGATGCCCAATGCGGTGCCGCAGTTTCTGTTGGCCGATAGCGTGCGGCGCATTCTCGTCGAACTTCAGAGTGCGGGCCACCGTCACAATCCAAGATGCGAGCCATGTGGCCGTACCGGCCGCAAGCGTGACGGTCAACATCACCCTGCCGAATGCGTCGGTGGTGACTCAAACCCGCACCACCAACACGAACGGCAGCGCCAACTTCTCTGTCACCAGTTCGCAGACGGGCACCTACACCTTCACGGTCACCATCGTCACTAAGGCCGGGCTGACGTATGACCCGGCGGCCAATGTGGAGACCAGCGCCAGCATCATTGTGCAATGATGGACGAAAGTAAATTTTCCATCCCGCTGCGGTAAACTTTTCCTACTCCCTTCGACCCCACCGGATTAGTGGATGTGGTGAGTTATATGTTGTGCCCAGATAGCCCACCGTTGGTGAGAATCGTCAGCGTCGGGCGCGGCTTTTCTTATAAGGCTGTGTCGTTAGTATTTCGAGCGCGGGAGTGGGAGTGGGGATGACCCTTTTTTACAAAACATTGCGCCAGTCGTTTCAGCGACCATTTTGCAACAGATGAGCCATGTGCTATACGGCATGTTGATTAGCCCTGGACGGATCACGATGTTGGAAATAGCACGCTGGACAGAAGCTGGCGGAAGTTATCGAACCATCCAATGTTCGTATCACACGCCCTTGCGCGGGCCAGGGGAATACATTGGCGAGATGAGCCTCTTCAACCCCGACGGCCAGCACACGGCCAGCGTGCGCGCTCGCCAGGCGACCCCTGTGCTGGAAATGACTCGGGCGGACCTGGATGAACTCCTGCGCCGCCAGCCCGCACTGGCCTACGAGACGGCGCGTTTACGATCTGAAAATCAAGGCCGTCTCAGCGCTTGACCTTCACTCCCCCAGGTTAGCCAGAACACCTACCGAGGCGGGCAACGACCGGGTAATGGGCGGGCTATCGGCTGGTTTGTTCGGTTGGGCAACAGCATGCAGGATCAGACAGCGTTGTCGCAACAAGCGCACCCCTAATTGGGTTTCGATTTCATCCTGAACCTCGCAATTGACCTGTTCCAGCAGAGCCGGGACATTGACATCGGCGCGCGTCACCAACCGCAAGCGCACCTCGGCCCCTTTCCGTCGGCTGAACACCTCGGCCTTTACAGCGTGCACCGCTTCGAGCGCATCCAGCCGGGTGGTCAAGCGCCGACAGACACTCGCCACCTCCAGCCGCGCCCGACCATCTTGTACGGCAACGCTGGGTGCCGGACGCGGCCAGACCTCCAGTGCGAGCAATCCACCCAGGGCCATGATCAGCGCCATGAATACAATCTCCTTAGGCAGCGTGTTGACCGAGAACAAAGCCCGGCCCGCCTCCAGCGTCGCCGGCACAAACGCGGCCAACCCAGTCAGCCCCAGCGCAATGAGCAAGCCCATAACCATCAGGATACGATTGAGAATGTTCATCAAGTTCAACTCCTTAGTCAACAGATCACGGGTCTGTTGCGGTAGGTCTACTAAGGCAAGCGTGTAGACCTCGGTGAGAACCGCCAGCAGGATTCGCACACCCAGCATCACGGGCAGGCCATACGCGTTCCACAAAAAACCGGCCAGGATGGGCGCGCCAAGCGTGCCGATGTCTTCGGCCATGCTCATATACCCGATGATCTGCGCCCGGCGGCGGCGGTCAAAGCTGGAGACATGCGCCATCAACGCGCCCCAGGCCGGGCGAAAAGCGGCCTTGCCCATGTCGTCTACCGTTTTGCCGAGCGTAAGACTCCAGAAGCCAGGAACAACAAGATAGAGGAGCGAGGACAGCGTGTTCGCCATGCTTCTGACCAACAACACCAGTTTCTGGCTGACATGATCCGACAGCCAGCCAAACAGCGGCCCGGAGAGAAGGATAACGATGGTTGAGAGCGCGTAAATCAGGCCCGTCTCGGTCTCGCTTAAACCGGCGTATTCCGTGGCCAGAATCGGAAACAGACCGGCCAGCATACTCGCCGTGCCGCCGATCATCACCCCCAGCCCGATAAACGACAGGATAACCTGCCGTAGCTTCCCGTTCGTTGGCGCTTGAGTTTCTTCGATGGGCGTAACTGATGTTACCTCGCCAAGTGTTGTCGTTGGGCGAGTGGTTTTACCCGGCTCGTTGACGTGACGCGCGACAGCATAAAGCGGCAGGGCCGACAACAGGCAAGCGAGCCCGAAGACCAGCGAGAAATCCGAGACCGTCAGGCCCAGAAGGATGCCAGCCGCCGCTTTGGCGAGCGAGCCAGCGGCACTCTTGGCGGTTGAATACCAGGCAAAGGTCGAAGCGATGGTTTTTTTTCCGCCCTGTTCGGCCAGCAGAGTATGGACGGCCGGGTCGCGCAACGCTTCGGACAGGCCATGTAACACGCGGATGGCGAACAGATGCCACGGCGCTCCGGCAAAAATCAGGAGCAGGGTGACCAAACTACGCAAGCCCATCGCAATCGTGAACACCCGCTTTAGGCCAAACCGGTCGGCGGCCCAACCCGCAACCGGCTTCAACGCCAGGGCCACGGCTGCGTTGAGCGAGATCAGCACGCCAATCTCCAGCAGGCTCATCCCGAGGCGCAAAGCGTACAACGGTAGCGCAAAGCCAATCAAACCAAAGCTTAAGCGCGATAAAAACCCTTCGGCCAGGATAGCCATAAGCGATGTGTTGACGTTGCGCCACCCGGCTTTCATGAGCTGGCCTCCCGGGTTGCCAGCGCGTGACACGGGCGTTGTTCGCGCGCATAACTCTCGATGTAATCAGCCATCCACAGCGCGGCCCCTGGCACACCGCGGTAGCCCGGAAAATAATTCACATCTACGATGTGAGCGCCCATTTCATCCTCGGCGATGTCGAGGCCGTACAGCGTCAGGCCAAAGGCCCGCCCACAACGCCGGGCAATTTCTTCGACGGCTGACGACAACGGGGAGGGCGTTCCCATTTGGAGGAAACTGTTTGAGGCAAAAGCCTTTCGCACTCCGAAAATGTCTTCGCCCATGGCAAAGACTTTGAGGTCGGTGCGGGCGCGGGCCAGGTAGCGTTGAACGAAAGCCAGTCCTGGATAGTCTTCGGCCTTGGGCATCACCGAAGCCGTTTCGGCCACTGCAATCCCCGCGCCGTGATAACCCCGATGGGGCTTGAAGATGAGCGGGCCGTCCACCAGTTCACTCGCCAGTTGAGCCGGCCAGGTGGTGGTCCATGAACGCGGAGCCGGCCGGCCGGCCTGTTGTAGAACCACCGCCGCCTGCACCTTGTCTTTCGCCAGCGCGGAGGCGCGGCTGCTGTTCAGCACGCGCGCGCCCAGACTTTCGAGGGCGACGGCCAGACTGAGGGCTAGTTCAGTATCAGATTTGAGGAGATAAAGATCCGCCTCCACCTGCAACGTATCCAGCCGCAACAGCGCTTCTTCAGGGTAAAGCACGGCGACCTTAATGCCGCGCTTCTCCAGCCGCGCGAAGACCTCGACCAAGATGGGGTTAAGGCGCGGCGGCGAGCCACGCTCCAACAGGAAACAGACTCTCATTGCGCCGCCTCACGCAACTGCTCCGAGGCATGCCGCTTCATCAGGATGGGCACATAAGTCCACACCCGCGCATCCCGAAATTGTTCAGCGACGCGCGCGACAACATCTTGAACCAGTTCTGAATCGTAATGGAGGCGCAAATCCCGCGTCACGTTGTGCATAATAGTCTCTAACGAGGTCGTCCCTCCCGGAGAGTGGGGCGTTGAAGTTGGCGGGGCAACGAGGTGCGCCCAATGGCCCTTCACCTGCCGGGCCAGGTTTTCGTGCGGCAAGAGGCCACAGTCCTCCGTCAGAACCTTCTCGACGCCTTCGGCGGCAATGGCTTGTTGCATGGCAACGGCCTGAGGGTCATCCGGGTCGTCATAGGCCAGAGCGGCCGCGATCCCCTGGCAAAGATAGTCATGGGGCAGGTTATGCTGGCAGGCCAGGCGCGCGGGGCCAACCAACCGCTCACGGGGAGAGAGTTTACGGCGTGGCCCTTTGGCCACGCGGCTAATGGTGTCGGCCAGGCCCGGGTTGGCAATGCGCTCCAGCGCTTCCTCAGCATCTCGATCTATCTTCTGAGCCTGACAGGGGAACTCGGCTTTGAGGGCGGCCCGCGCTTCCATCACCGCGCCGCGCATCACCGGCGCGATGCGCGGGTGAACGGCGGCCTCATGCACGTAACGGCAACCGGCCCGGTAACCGAGATAGGCGGCGACCGCGTGACCGCAATTGAGGAGGAAAAGTTTACGCATGACCATCGCCGCAAACTCATCCGTGAATTCAGCGCCCTCGATATCCGGGAAGTCGCCACGCAGGCCCTCGCGATCAATCACCAGGTCATACTCGGGATTGACCGTAAAGGTCAGTTCACCGTTCTCAATCTGGCCGCCGCTCATGATCCGGCGCGTCAGAGCGGCCGAGAATCCGCCCAGGTTATCCAAATCAATGACATTCTCGGTCGGCGTCGCGTTGAGCACCTGATGCCGAAGATAAGCCCCGGCACCGGGTAGATTCTCGCAGGCGACGACATTCAAGGGCGCACGGCTCTGGGCCTGGGCGCGTTTCCATAGCCCCTCGGCGATGGCCGGCGTAATGGCTGACAGGTTATCTATGCCGACGGCGGTGAAGACTACATCGGCATTGGCAACCGCTTCGGCCACGCGAGATTGGTCTTGAAGGGCCATGGCCGCACAATGCCGAATCGCCAGGCGGCGCAACATCCCCTCGGCCACATACAGCGAGTAGCCTTGTCGGCGGTTGATCGCCTCGATTACTTCGGGTCGGCGGGCCACCAACAACACCTTGAGTCCTGACTGGGTCAGAAGTTGACCCAGGAGTCCACCGGCCATTTTCCCGGCGCCAAAAATTACGGCGGTTTGTTGTCTCATCGTTTTTATCATCCTTTCCGATTCAATCGTGCGCGGGCGCCCGAGATCATTGAACAGCCGCCCGGCGAGCGCGCTCATAAAGATACTGTGCAATAAAGTGCGGGGCTTCGGCCACGCCTTTGTAACCGGGGAAAGCGTTGACGTCCACCACGGAGAACTGATCTCTAATTGACAGGAAGTCAACCCCATAAAGTTCAAGGCCCAGCGCCTGACCCACCCTCAAGGCGGCGGTTCGAATCTTGGGTGATAGTGGGATGAACTCTCCGAGTTTGTCTTCCAGCGTCTGAGCCGGGAATGGGCGCGTGATGGCCCAGACCTGCTCGCCCACCACATACACCTTGAGGTCCCGACCATTCGATGGCGCTTCGCGTTGAGCGAATAAGGGCAATGGCAGACCATAGGAGTCGGTCAGAGTTTCAAGCCCATCCAACTCAGCCACATTGCTCAGACGACGAACACCAACGCCCCGGCTACCCTGCGGCGGCTTGATCCAGAGCGGGCCCTCTTTCAGAACCGGTTGCAAATGACCCACCCCGCCGGTAGCCCACGAGGGCGGCACCGGCACATCGGAGGCCGCCAGGATGGCAGTGGCCGCGATTTTGTCTCGCGCCAGGCCACTCGACCAGGCCGTGTTGACGATCTCCGCCCCGGCCCGTGTCAAGGCTCCGGCCAGGCTGAGGGTCAATGGGGTCTTCGACTTTAGGACGTACAAGTCGTGCCGGGGCCGGATGGCGCCGATGTCCAGCGGAGCGGCTTCTGGCGTTATCAAGTCAACTTGCGCCCCCATCCGGTGAAGGTGAGCGATGATTTCCAAAGTGACTAGGCTCAGGGGTGAGCCGCCAACGTCAGACGCCGACTTTTGCAAGAGGAAGGCAATCCGCATCATCCATGTTCCTTTGGCGCGCGGCCTGGGTCAGTATGTAGTCGGCGATAAGTTCCCCTGCATTGGGCACGCCCGTGAAGTTGGGGAACTCGTTGACCTCGATGACGGCCAGACCGTCGGCGGTTTCAATCGTGTCCACACCATAGATTTCCAACCCAAAGACGCGGCCACAACACAGGGCCAGATGGAGCATGGCCGAGTCCGGCTGCACCAATTGGGGCAAGGCGTTGGGGTCACCGTTGAAGGGCGAGGGCTTGCGCACGGCGAAAACGGCCTCGCCACAGACATAGAGCTTGAGATCAAAACCATCGTTGGGCAAATAGTGTTGGGCCAATACCAGGCCATCCCGCCACTGAATATCGTTTAGGTCTTCCGCGCATCGAACCAAACGCAAGCCCTGGCTGTTGTCGCCGTAGGTGGCCTTTAGGATAAGGGGGAACCAGTCGTTTGGGAGATGGGCGAATGAGGCAATATCGTCGGCCAGGATGGTCGGGGCGCACGACACCCCGGCCTGACACAAGACCACGCCCATCTTGGCCTTGTTGCGAATCTGCCGTGAGGCGGCGTGAGTATTGACGGCCCGGATGCCGGCGGCGTCGGCATAGGCCAGCATCGCCAAACCCAGCGCATTACGATTACGGGAAACGATGACATCATAGTGGTTCAGGTTGAACTCACTCCCCTCCTCCCGGCGCAGGTAGCCGGTGTTGGACTCAAAATAGCCCGCGTGTGGACAGAGGACCTCTACGCGATGACCCCGTTTTATAAGCGCTTGGATCACTGCGCCAGGCATGGTCTGCTTGAGATAACGTTTCTCAACGATAAAACCGATTCTCAAGGTGAGCATCAAGGGTTTCCTCCGCCGTTTCGATTCTCTCATTGCCTCTGGTCGCCATTCAAATCCGCGCTGTTTACGAATGGCTTCACGCGGCTTGAAGGATCTGTTTCAGGCAGGATGTAATTAAGATTCTTTAACTTCACCCAGACAGAGCGCCCGATAAGGCGAAAAATACGGGGCTGATAAATTGATTTAATGCAAAGGGGACGATGAGCGCAGGAAACACAAAATGAGCAAGCCGGGAAATTCGGATTGCTCAGAGATTGAAGACGCGATTACCCGAGGTGAAGCAGTCATACGCCTCACCTCGGGTGAATTACAGAGAAGCGAAACGGCTACGGAACAGCTCCACAAATGCGCCGGCCAGATACGGGTCAAACTGGCTCCCGGCGGCGCGCTGGAGGATGACCAGGGCCTCCCCATGCGACAACCGCCGACGATAGGGCCGGTCGTTCGTCATGGCATCATAGGCGTCCGCGATAGCCGTCACCCGAGCCAAATACGGAATGGCCTCGCCCCTCAAGCCGCGCCGATACCCACGCCCATCCCAATGTTCGTGATGGCAGGTGATGATGTCCAGAATGGCCGGCGCATGGCGATTGGCGAGCGCCGCGCCATACACCACATGCCGCTCCATCACCCGGCGTTCGGCCCCGGTCAAGGGCCCCGGTTTGTTCAGAATGCTGGCGGGGACAAAGGCTTTGCCGACGTCATGTAGCGAGGCTCCCAATCTCAATTGGGTAAGCGTTGGCCCGCTCAGGCCGAGCGATGAGCCAAGCACCTGGGCCAGCTGGCCGACGCGCGTTAGATGCGCCTGGAGGCCGGGGCTGAGGGCGCGACGGAGACGCAGGGATAGCGCAACAGACCCGCCGCGCTCAGGCACGCGCGTGACCAGAGCATCGTCCAGGGCCATTACATGACCAACAGGATAGGACCATGCCAACATCAGACACTCCTTCGCTTGTGGTTCCGGGTCGTCGTTGACTCCACGCCGACCTGACTCAACAGAGTCAGATGTCGGCCAACAAATACCCCTGGGCCCGTCCACATTGACCAAACCGGCTAGGCTTTTGGTAACCTGTGTTCAAAGCATGGTGTTAAACGAATCACGCCCGGCTATAGACGTTAAGAAAATGATTCTGAATCGGCGTCAACCGCTTCGCGTAATAAACCGCTTCGCGTAAACAGATTCCGCCCGTGCCAGAGCGCGCTATCCGTTTACGCGAAGCGGTTGTGCGAAGCAATCCGTTGACACCCGACTCCTAAAACAAATCTTAACATCTGTAGATTAAGGTGATGTGCAGACCAATGTGTCACCAGCGACCAAAGAGTATGAACGGTGACCAGAAAAAGG
>Ga0247727_10014488_pt1 | contig 13088 bp, 12 predicted proteins | sample WisWelCaveWW1625_FD_202498 | JGI IMG/M metagenome (GOLD analysis project Ga0247727, IMG submission 202498) | Biofilm microbial communities from Wishing Well Cave, Virginia, United States - WW16-25 | ecosystem: Environmental > Aquatic > Deep subsurface > Groundwater > Cave microbial mat | place...
GAAGCGCGCCGAACCTATCCAAAAAATTAAGTGTCACATGCACCAGAAGATTCTTCCATTTTGGGCTTAAATTTTCTGGACAGGAATAGAACACCCAAGAATGGAACTTTTTTATAAATGTTTCTATGGCTAATTGTGTTTTTTGTGATATACTTTCAGGCAGACTCCCCTCAAGTCAAATTTATCGGGATGAACGTTGTACGGCCTTTTTAGACATTCAACCGGTAAATCCCGGCCATCTGCTCATCGTGCCGAATAGCCATGCAGCTTTTCTCTCCGCGTTGGAAGAGGAAACCGGAGCACAGATGTTTCGGATCGCTCACCGTCTCGCTCGGGCTTTGCGTAAAAGCGGAGTAAGATGCGAGGGGGTAAATTTCTTTTTGGCCGATGGCGAAGCCGCGATGCAGGAAGTGTTTCATGTTCACTTGCATGTGTTTCCACGGTATCCGGGAGATGGTTTTGGCCTGCGTTTTGGCCCGACTTATTTTCAAAAGCCAACGCGGGCCGAACTCGATGGCGTGGCAAAGAAAATACGCGAAGTTCTCTGAGGGAATGCAAGACGATATTTTCCAAGCAACTCATTGACCGGTCGCTATAATTCCACCACTTTTCGTTGATTGGACAATTTAAGCGACCGGTCAATCGCTCGTAGAAAGAATTCGTTGTGTGAGTGAAGTGCTGACCGGCAACCGTGTATCGACCTATGACTCACAACTCCGGAGATTTGATGTCATCAACTCGCCCGATTAAAAAAGCCACATTTTTTCAACTCGCCTTTATGATTTACGGCGCGGTGTGCGCCGGCGCGTTTGGTTTGGAAGATATGGTCTCCGGCGCCGGGCCCGGCATCGCGATCATCACACTCATCATCGTTCCATTTTTGTTCAGCCTTCCGGTTTCATTTGCCGTCGGTGAATTGACGACGATGCTGCCGGTCGAAGGCGGCCAATATCGCTGGTCGCGCATGGCCTTCGGTGATTTCTGGGGATTTCAGGCCGGCTGGTGGGCGTGGATGACGGGCGTAGTGACGAATGGAATTTTTGCGGTGCTCTTCGCCAATTATGTTGAATACTGGTTGCCGGCCATCAGAGATTATAATCTCGCGGCACTTTTCACCGGCGTAGAACTCCCCGCGCTTATCCAAAATCTTTTCGGTAAAATGAGCGTGCATTGGCTTATTTGCCTGTCGCTCATTTGGTTTTTGCATGTGCTTAATCTGCGCGGCATTCAAGTCGTCGGCAATTCCGCGATTTTGCTCAGTATCATTCTTTTGATTCCGTTTGCAATCATGCTCGTGATCGGCGTCGCGAAATGGCAATTCAATCCGTTCACGCCGTTGCATGCGCCGGATAAAAATTTGTTGAGCGGATTTGGCAGCGCGTTGGTGATTGCGATCTGGCTCTATTCCGGCTACGACAAACTTTCCGCCGCCGCCGAAGAAGTTGAGAACCCGCGCAACGTCTTCCCCCCCGCCCTCTTTTTCGCAGCAGCGCTGGCGATGCTGAGTTATGTCTTGCCAACCATTGCGGGATTAGCGGCTTTGGGCAATTGGGAAGAATGGGCCGGCGCGTACTTCTCTCCTGCCGCGGCAAAAATCGGCGGCGCATGGCTTGGACATGCGATGACCTTCGGCGCGCTTTGCAGCAACGCGTTGCTGCTCAATGTCACGATGCTCGCGGCCTCGCGTTATCCGCTCACGCTGGCAGAAGATGGATTTCTGCCAAAATTTTTGACTCGGCTTCACCCAGCTTACGGCACGCCGGCGCAAGCTTTATTTTGGGGCAGTATCACTTACAGCCTTCTGGCGCTATTTGATTTTTCGCAGCTCACGATTATCTACTCGTGGTTTCAAATGTCGAGTTATATTTTGCTGTATGCGAATGTCTGGAGGATGCGACGCACACACGCGGAGATGCCGCGGCCATTCAAAATTCCGTTTGGCAAGCTGGGATTATTTCTTGCGATGCTGCCGACGTGCGTCATTGCGTTGGTGGCGATGGGCAGCACGGTTTTGGTGGAGGGCGCATTCAATCTGCGGCAGCTTTTGATCGGAACGTTAACGCTGCTGTCCGGGCCGGTGGTTTATGGGATGGTGAGGTTGTTGAAAAAGCAAAGCCGGGCAAGATAAATCATCAAGATGAAAAACAATCGGCTTAAAAGGATGCGCGTAAACTAAGTAGAGTTTAAAAAGTTCATTGACAGAAGGGGTTGAAAAGAACCAATAAAAACAGGCTTTTTGCGAAGCGATTTGTCAATGAATTATTTAAAGCCTGCTTAATTCCCCAATTTGGTTGATTTTCATTGGAAACCTGTGATATTTTTATCGTCGTGACGTGGCGCGCTTGCGGCTGCGAGGCGGGCGATACGGAGCGGCATTGCGGGCGTAATGAATTGCCGTAATGGCATCCGGCTTGATGAAGATGGGACGGCCATCGTCATCCAGAGCGATCACATTAATTTCGGAGACGAGAATCTCCGGATGTTTGACCAATTGCTTTTCGCCATTGTCGAGATGAAAAACAATCGGCCGAAAGGGCCGCTCATTAAGCGTTTGACGAATGACTTCGAGATCCATTTGCAAGCTCCGCTCTGTTTTAGATTCATTTTCCAAAATCACGTGCTGAACAAAGATAAGTTGATTTTTTGATTATTTCAACTAAAATTTTCAATTTGTCACGCTTGCCATCTTGCCGGTTTATTCGTAACTTTATGCTCGTCAATCGGCCTGCATGTAATGATAAAATTCGAGGACAGCAGAAATGATCACGCTTCTCAAAGTCCGCAACTACAAAAGCCTCGAAAACGTCGAGCTGCCTTTAGGTCCGCTCCACGTGCTGGTCGGGCCCAACAATTCCGGCAAAAGCAATCTCTTCGACGTTTTTCAATTTCTCAATGATCTGGCCGTCATCGGCGGACAGGCCGTGCTCTCTCGCGGAGGATTCTCACAAATTGTCTGGGGCGGCGATGTGAAGCGCACGATCAGTTTCGAGCTGCACGCGCGCATTAAAAACGGCGGCGCCAAAGAGGAGAATTTTACGTATTATCTCGAACTCGGCGGCGGGCCACAACTTTTTTCCATCGCCAAAGAACGTCTGACGATTGCAGCCGGACCAAAAGGAAAAAAAACGCTTTTAACTTATCCGGTTGCCAACAACAACTTTGCGATAACCGATCGCAAGGGAAACCGAGTTGCGCTCAGTCGCAGCCATGACCGGCTGGTTTTCGAGCAGTTTCAGGATGAAGCACACTCCGGCCCGCTCGCGCGATTTGCCAGGGAACTATTAAGCTGGCCCATTTATAATTTTGAACCCTCTGCCCTGCGCCAGCCCAATCTTGTCAAGCAAGACTTTCATTTTCAGCCAACTGGCGAGAATTTCTCTTCGGTGATGCACTCTATTCAATCCGAACACGCAGGAAAGTTTAGCGAAATCGAAGGCCTGTTAAAAAGAGCGCTCCCCGAAGTTCGTCATTTGTTTACAGCTTTGACCAAGGAAGGCCGAACTTATGTCTCCTGGGAAGAAGAGTCAATGCCGTTGCGGGTTCCGGTTTGGGCGATGTCCGATGGTACGCTACGTTTGCTGGGGCAACTGGCGGGGTTATTTTCTCCGGAACCGCCGGCGCTGGCTTGTTATGAAGAGCCGGAAAACTACGTACATCCGGATTTAGCATCTCTTATGGCGGATGTCTTTAAAAATGCCAGTGAGAAAAATCAAGTTCTAATCAGCACGCACTCTCCTTACTTTCTCAATTAGTTCTCTCCGCAAAATCTCATTGTTGTTGAAAAAAAGGGGGGAAAGTCACAATTTAAATTTGTAAACAGGAAAAAAGGATTAAAAGAGACTCTGCGTGTTCTCGGGCTTGGAGAACTTTGGTATTCAGGGAAATTGGGAGGAACACCGTGACCATCGCCTTATTAACCGAAGATGGTCCGTAGCGACGTTGATGACGCCGCCGATACGTTTGAATATTACGGCGGCCTCGCCAACAAAATCACCGGCGAAGTCAATCCCATTGCGCCGAAAGCGCTCGACTTCACGATAAAGAACCCGTCGGCGTTTGCGGGCAAATCATTCCGTGGAATTTTCCGTTTACAACAAAAACCAATAACATGGCATTGAAAGGGAAAATATGTTAAGAGTAAAACTCATTTTATCAAGTTTTTTCCTTTTAACTTCTTGGGCATTTGCCAAAGATGAACTCATTCCCCTTCGCATCGACACCCCGCCGGTAATCGACGGCAAACTGGATGACGCCGTCTGGCAACAGGCGCCTTCGGTTACCGGATTCAAAACATTCTTTCCGGAATATGGCAAAGACATGCCCGATCCGACCGTCGTATATTACGCCTACGATCGCGAAAATCTCTATTTCGCCTTTCGCTGTTTTGACAGCGAGCCGGATAAAATTAAAACTTCCGTGACACGGCGGGACAACGTGCGGCCGGATGATTGGATTTGCATCAATCTCGATTCCTTCAACGACCAGCAATCGCTGTACGGTTTTTACGTCAACCCCGCCGGCATTCAGGGCGACACGCGTTTTGCGAACGGCCGCGAGGATGACGGCATCGATTTCGGCATTTCTTCAGCGCAGATCAAGGATAAACCGAGCGATCTTTACGAAACGCACACGGCAAAAAAATACGTTATATTTTTCAACCTGACTCATCCTATCAGGGGAAAGGCAGCGATGCCGCCGCCAATTTTATTTATCAGCCGTCAGATAAACTAAATGCCAATGTGACGCTGGCCTTTTCTGATTTCTTTCGCAATTCGAACTCCGAAAAAATTTTTGACGTCACTATTCTTCGTGGCCGTTTAACCTATCAGCTCAACCGCTGCCTCTTTCTGCGCGCGATCGCCGAGCACAATGATTTTCGCAAGCGTTTGCTCACCGATTTTCTCGCGTCATTCACTTACATTCCGGGAACCGTGCTGCACTTCGGCTACGGCTCGATTTACGAAAAAAATGTTTTGCCAAACGACGACGGCTTTGCTGAAACCAGACGGGGATTTTTTGCGAAAGCCTCCTGTTTGTGGCGGCTGTAGTTTTTCTTTGTTCTTAAAGCGTTGCGACCTTCATTTCAGAATGTCAGTCCGGAAGCCTGCCCTGCCAAAGGCTCTAGGCAGGCCAGGGAATCCTTTTTGAAGCCAGCACAGTGCTTGCCCATAAAAAGATTCCTACGGAATGACAGAGTGCTTATTTTCACATTCGTTTTTTAATCGCTGCCAATTGATTCATCATGCACCTTAACGCTCTTGCTACGCCCGCCAGGCTCCTCGCCCATCTGGTGCGCGATATCGACTTTCGCAACGAGCGCGATCCGAAATTTATTGTCGGCGCGTACGGCGCGAAAGGCGCGCATTTGCTTTATTTTCGGCCGGGCGACAATCAACAGCAGGCGCGCATCATCAAGCCGTGCGCGCAATTTCCGGCAAAAGCGCCGGGGCGCGCGTTATGGGCGCTCGCACACCCGGGCGATGGCGTCGTACATTTGATTGCTTCCGGCAGCGATGAGGTGCAGGCGTATCGTTATCATCTCGACGCGGATCGTCTCGAGGAATTTCCATTCACGATTCCGTATGATCGCCATGCCGACACCGGCTCGAAATTTCGCCATTTTTACGCGCTGCGGTTTTGCCCCTCTCCTTTTGAAAATTATTTGTGCGGCGGCGGCTACCCGGATTGCCGGCTCTATGCCTGGGATCGCGCCACCGGCCAGTTCGTCGACCACGGCAGGATTGATGAAACGGAAAATTATTTGATGTGGCCGTGTGCGCAATTTAAAAATAAAATTTACTGCGGCATTGGCTCACACGCCAAATTAGTGGAGTTCGATTTACAAACGCAGGAAAAACGTACCCTTTTGCCCGCCGGTTATTTGGGTAAAGAGTTTCTCGTGCAACTCACACGCTGGCAGGATAAACTCGTCGGCGTTCTCTTTCCTCATCCAAAACTTTTGGTTTTTGACACAATCACCCAACAGGCTGAACGTGTCATTGATATTCCCGGCGAAGAAGACTTGTATCGCACCGATCAAAACAATTTGATTATGATCGACGATGAAGTTTATTTCGGCGGGCTTATTTCCGATAATCTTTATCGCGCCAATTTGACGACGGGCCGTCTCGAAAAAATTGCCGCCGACGTTGGCGGCCCGTTTGGGATAACAGAAAACCGTTATCTCTGGTGCCACAGCGCGATTGATCGCATAACACAATTCGATCTCAATACACAACGCGTGGTTGAGCGCTATCCGTGCAGTTACGCCGGCGACGGCATGGGCATTTTTGCGATGGCGCTCGGGCCGGATGAAAAGACGCTTTATGGCGGCTCTTTTATTACACAAAGTTTTTTTAAATTCGATCCGGTCAAAAATGCAAGCCATGAATTTGGGCAGGTTTTAAATTTGCCCGGACAGGTAAATAGTTTGCAATCGTGGCGCGAGAAACTTTTCATCGGCCATTACATTCACGCGACGGTGACGGAATACGACATCACAAAACCGTGGAATCCTCTTGACGACCAGCAGCCCAATCCGCGCCGGCTTTTTAGTTTGTTGCACGAGGGCCAGGATCGCATTTGGGATATGAAACTGGCGAGCGATGATTGCATTTATCTCGCCTGCGGCGCAACGTACGGCAGACTCAGCGGCGGGCTGGTGCAATTCAATCCGCAGAATTATGAATATCGCGTTTTTCACGATCTAATGCCGGAACAAACCCTGTGGTGTCTGGAGACGCGCGTTCCCGGCAAAGTCATTCTCGGCAGTTGGATTTACGGTGGTCTCGGCCAGAAACCGGCGACGACCGAAGGCCGGCTGGGAATTTTTGATATCACGACCGAGCGAATGGAACAGCTCATTACGCCGGTTCCGCAGGCAAAAAATGTGACGGCGATTACATTTTGGCAAGATCAAACGCGCTCTCAACCCAGCGCCATTTCTCCTGAAGAAACCCGGACGGCAAGTGCCCCTCTCGTGTCATTCCGCAGGAATCTTTTTTCAATCCAGCACAGTGCTCAATTGGAAAAAGATGCTTTCAGCCCTGGCCTGCGCAGGGCAGGCATGACATTATTAACTGGAAGCGGTTTTATTATTGGCGCCGCTGACGGCTGGTTATTCATTTATGATTTGACGAGAAACGAAATTGTTTTTCGCTATGAACACGGTTGGGGCGATACGGCGAGTCTGTGCGCCAGTCGTCGCGATGGCTGGGTTTACGGCATCGCGCAGCGCGCCGTCTATCGGTTTGATCCGCTGCAACAATTATTTGAAAAGATCAGCGATTTCCGTTGCGACGGTTTTGTGGATAAAATTATCGAGGATCGCGATGGCAATCTTTATATTTCCAGCATGACCGAGCTTTACTGGCTGGAAAGATAAAATTATAACGGGGCACCCTCACCTGAATTTTATTGATAAACTTCACCATAAAGTTCACAAAGAACACAAAGTTTTCTTTGTGCGCTTTGTGTCCTTTGTGGCGCGAATAATTCAGGCGCAAGAATTTTTCTTCCCGCACTAAATATTTTCCCGCCGTTTTCGTATTAGAGAATGAAAAGGGTTGAATGGAAAAGCGCAATTTCACAAAAATGAACGGCGAGGCCAAACTGGAAATAGCGGAACCGGGGTTCGCCGAGATTGTTGAACGGCATCAACATTCGCTGGTTCGACTTGCGGCTCGCCTTGTTGGAAATGCCGAAGACGCGAAAGATCTGGCGCAATGGGCTTTTGCCCGATTATGGCTGAACCGCGATCGTCTCGATACCGCGCGTGGCGCATTTTATTATTTGCGCAAAATTTTAGTCAATCTTTGTATCGATCATCTTCGCCGACACGGCCGACACGAGCCGGAAGTAGAGTTCGATGAAGAGCGATTTTCCAGCGATCTGGCCAATCCGCTCCATCAGCTCGAAACGCAGGAATTGCACAAAGAACTTTTGCGCTGTATCGACGAGTTAAAGCCGAAGCAAAAAGCGACGATGATTTTGCGCGACGTCGAAGGCTATTCCGTCGAGGAAACGGCGGAGATGCTGGCCTGCACGTCAAACAATGTCCTGTGTAATTTACATCTGGCTCGTGAAAATGTGCGCCGGAAAATGCAACAATGGTTCGCAACCGCGTGATAACGCCATGAAAACCTGTCAGGATTTTGAATCTTTGCTCTCACTTTTTTCCAACAACGAACTCGCCGCCGAAGCGCGCGAGGCGGTGGCTTTGCATCTCGTGACTTGCGCGGCGTGCCGGCAGAAAGTCGAGGATTATCATGAGCTAAAAAAGTATTTGTCCAGGCTGCCGGCGCCGGAGTTACCGGAAAATCTCTTTGCCGATTTTCATCAGGGCGTATTGGAGAAAATCACGCACCGCGATAAAACGCAGAGGCAAAGGCTCGGACTCATTGCCGTTCTTTACGCGCTCTATCGAAGGCAGCGTTTTTTGATCGCCGTTGCGACGCTCGTGCTGATGATGGCGATCACAACGTGGCTGACGCACGAGCGCAATTCTCGTTCAATGCCGCGCTCGTCTCTCACACAATTGCTGGAAAAGCGTGACTGGACGGAATTGTATTACGCCATGAATAATAACGACTCGCTGACAAACCTCCTCGACGAACCCGTTTCCGCCCAGTTGCTACAATCGGCTTTAAAGAAGTTAATGAAAGCACAACAGCAGAATCCCAGAATGCGTTTGGCTTTGAAACAGGTTCTATCGAGAATTAAAACCCCGGGAGGGAATTTTCTCAGTCTGGGTCGCTCCGTCCGGATTCTGGGCAAGATCAGCGCGCGGGGTTATGAATCAGCGCCGCGCCCGAAGCGAAACACGTGGAATCCCGAAAACAGCCTCCTCGCTTTACAACAAATCGAGGCGAACGAAACCATAACAATGAGAAAGCTGCTCTTTCAAAAACAACAGCAAGGAGAACTATGAAGTCTTTTCTCTATTTAATTGCCGCCGCTCTCTTTCTTGCGCTAACCGGCTGCTTATATCCGGAGCGAATTGAAAACCACGTGCGTTATATCAATCAAAATACGCCGCCGCAAATCACGGTGCTCTGGCGCAATATTTCGAGTGCCGCCGAAAATGACAAGAAGCTCAAAGAAGATTTTGAAAAACTTATGGAAGACCCGGACAGCACGGACGTTTTTGTAGGATTCGAGAAAGACATCATTATCAAGGAATGGCAGGTCTATGTTGAAGATGGCAAATTAAATTTGCGCATTTCAGGCATACCAAAGACCGGCCAATTTGAGGACATCGCTTCCAATGGCGAACGGATGCTCGTTCTCGATATGGATGAGGTGGGATTAGTCGAAACGAACGGCAAACTCTTAAAAACGGACGAAAATTACATTATCTTCTGGCCGGTAAGCTTGAAGGAAATTTCGTGGAGCAACCGGATTCTCATGGAGGAATCAGATGATGACCTGAAACGATGGGAACAAAATCGCCCTAAGCTCATCAAAATGTTTGAAGCCTATAAACAACAAAAAGTAAAATAAGGCGGCGGCATTATTTCAAATTTTCAGCCGGATGATTTCTCTCCTGCAATTGCTCGCAGCGCTTGAACGCTTCCTGCGCCTTCACGGTTTCGCCGAGGCGCGTCAGGCCGACACCGAGATTAAAATGCGCGCCGGCGTGCAGGGAATCGAGCGTGGCGGCTTTTTGCAAAAACGGCACGGCGGTTTTAAAATTTCTCGCCGCTTCCAGATTGAGCTGAAGGGTTCGAGAGGAATCGCGCGGAGCAACAGATTTCGCTTTTTTCCCCGGACGCGCCGAAGTTTGCTTTTCCAGCTCACGCGCCGTTTTTTGCGCGCGTTCGCCTGTTTTTAAATAAATCAGTCCGACATTGTAGTTCGCTTCAAAACTCTCCGGATCAAGGCTTAAAACTCTGGCATATTGCCGGGTCGCATTGGCATAATCGTTTTTATTCAAATACAATCGCGCTAAATTCAGCAGCAGCTCTTTATCATCCGGCTTGCCTGCCAGCGCCTGTTGATAAGCCGCCAGTGCCTCTTCGCTCTTTCCCAGACAATCATAAACGCCGGCCAGCGCCGCCAACACCTGCGGCTGTTCCGGATTTTTTCGCAACGCCTGCTCCAACGTCGTCGCGCTTTTGTCATACTCGTGCCGTTGATTGTAAAGATCGGCAACGGCCAAAGCGGCTCCCCAGTCCGCGGGATTAATCGCCAGCATTTCCTGATAAAGCGCAAACGCTTTTTCAAACTCGCCGGCGCGCGCATAAACGTAAGCGAGGTTGCGGTTCACCTCCGTCTGCTGCGGATCAATCACCGCGGCGACGGCAAAAGCATCGCGGGCCGCGGCAAAATTATTTTCCCGCGCGGCGCTGACGCCGGCATTGAAATATTCGGTAAAATATTTCCGGCGCCAGGTTTTCATTTCCGCTTCAAATTGCGGCGCGGCGGCGAGGGCGGCAGCAAAGGCGCGATTCATATTGACGAAACGCCCCTGCACGCCGTAGCCCTGCCCCAGCAAAAATTGCGCTTCGGCATTCTGCGGATTGGCGGCGACGGCTTTCTCCAGCGCGACGACAGCGTGGTCCCAATCGTTTTGTTGAATATGAACACGGGCGGAGGACAACTCGCCGGTTTGGCAGCCGCCGCTGAAGATAATCATGAGCATTCCGGCTAACACTCTCTGTGCAGCGCCCTGTTGCCGCCGCGATAACATTTTTTGAAAATGATTCATAGCGACTTTCCGGCTAAATAATTTGCACCAAACAACAACGTCCTCACAATCACACTGAGGGCCAGCGTTATCATAAGGACGTCGTCGAGGTTTTGCGCTAAAAATTACGGCTATTTCTCGCCTCGCAGTGAATCGGCTTTGGAAATGGCTTTTGTTCCTTCTGCCGTCTTGCCGGTCTGTAAGTAGCTGACCCCCAAATTGTGCCAAGCATTGCCATCATCCGGTTTGAGTTCCACCGCTTTTTTGAGATAAGGTGTAGCCGCCTTAAAGCTTTCGCTTGCAGCCTGCCGCAATGAATCTATCCGTGCGATATCAGGCTTCTTTTTACTCTTGCTCGCTGAAGCTTCATCTTCGAGCACACGTGCTTTTTTATTGAGCTGCTCGCCAATCATTAAATAGCTGACCCCAACTTGATAATTGACATTAAAATCTTCAGGATCATTCTTCAACACTTCGTCCAATTGTTTGATAGCACTGGGATAATCTTCACGCATCAAATAAAGCCGACCCAGATTGAAGAGAATATCCTTATTTCCAGGATTCATTTTCAGCGCGTCTTGGTAGATTCTCATTGCTTCATCGCGCTTACCCATCGTGTCGTAGGTAACGCCGAGTTGGCTGATGATCGTGACACGAGCATGGTCCGGCGCCACGGCCATGGCTTTTTGCAAAAACTCAACAGTTTTCTCGTATTCTTTACGTTGATCGTAAATACGTGCCAGGGTCAGGTACATTTCGTAATCGTTGGGGTTTATGGCCAAAGACTCCTGGCACACCTTGAGCATGGCTTCCACATCCACACTGTCCATGTGTGAATAAACATAGACAAGGTTTTTGTAGGATTTTGCAGAATCCTCCGGCTGAAACAACTTGGTTTTGTTGAAATATTCGAGCGCTTTGGCATAATCCCTTGCATTAGCGGTGTCTACACCAATTTTAAAATACTCGTTTAAATACTTCAGACGCAACTTCGCAATGTCTTGCGCATACTTTTTCTTTTGATCATATTTCACACTGGCATCAAACTCCCGCAACATCTCGGCGATGCGGCCTTTCATGCCATATAACTCGCCCAGGCGATAATGCGCCTCCGCATTATCCGGCTTTTTATTAATCGCTCTCTCAAACCACACCATCGCAGTATCATACTGATCTTGTTTAAAATATAATTTCGCCGAGTTCATTTCGACGGACTGGGCATAAACGCCTTGCGTCAACACCAGCAAAGCCATCACCCCGACAAACAATGAAATGAAGCGTTTCATCCTCGCTCTCCTTTCGGTTCAGTTGAAAAATTGTCGAACAAAAACTGCACGACCATTGCACACAACCTTAACAGGCAAATCAATAAAATATAAATGAATTTGGCTGTATACGCAAGAACTATTTTTAAACGCGGACTTTATGGACGAGAATGCGGACATTAAAATTCTGCATCATGTGACTGTAGCTTGCAACTTCAACAAATTTTTCTCATACGGCGGACGAATGACGCCGGCTTCGGTAATGATCGCGGTGATCAAATCGTTGGGCGTGACGTCGAAAGCGGGATTGTAAACCGGCGCGTGCGGCGGCGCGGTGCGGCGTCCGAAGCCTTCGGTGATTTCTTCCGCCGCGCGCTCTTCAATCGGAATCTCGCTGCCGCCGGTGATCTTGAAGTCGATGGTTGAAATCGGCGCGACCACGTAAAACGGCACGCCGTGTTTTTGCGCATTCACCGCCAGCGAGTAGGTGCCGATCTTGTTGGCGGTATCGCCGTTGCGCGCGATACGATCGGCGCCGACGACGCAGCAATCAATTTTCCGGCGCTGCATCACGAACGCCGCCATGTTGTCGCAGATCAACGTGCAGGGAATTTTCTCCTGCATCAATTCCCACATGTTGAGGCGCGCGCCCTGCAACAGCGGCCGCGTTTCATCGACGAACACGTGCAGCTTTTTTCCCTGCGCGTGCGCGGTAAAAAGAACGCCGAGCGCCGTGCCGAAATCCGCGGTGGCCAACGCGCCGGTATTGCAATGCGTGATGATCGTCGCCGGATCCGGAATCAGCTCGGCGCCGTGACGGCCCATCGCGCGGCAGGTTTGTTGATCTTCCAGAAAAATTTTTTCGGCCTCCGCAAAGAGTTCGCTTTTAATTTGCGCCACCGCTTGCTCTCGCTGCGCTTCGGCAATTCGTCGCATGCGCTCCAGCGCCCAGGCGAGATTGACCGCGGTCGGCCGGGTGCCGCGCAAATACGCGATCACGCGATCCAGCTCGGAGAAAAATTTTTCTTTATTCTCGCCATGAAACTTTTGAATCCCCAGCAAAACTCCAAACGCCGCGGCAACGCCGATGGCCGGCGCGCCGCGCACGCGCAATTTTTTAATCGCCTCGCCGAGAG
>Ga0247727_10014489_pt1 | contig 13087 bp, 10 predicted proteins | sample WisWelCaveWW1625_FD_202498 | JGI IMG/M metagenome (GOLD analysis project Ga0247727, IMG submission 202498) | Biofilm microbial communities from Wishing Well Cave, Virginia, United States - WW16-25 | ecosystem: Environmental > Aquatic > Deep subsurface > Groundwater > Cave microbial mat | place...
CTACTTCTCATTTATTTTTCAACTCCAGATATCGCCGCAACGTCAACGCCGGCGGCAGTTTCGGCGGCGGGTTTTCTTTGTTGCGCTTTTGCGGAAAGGGCAGAAAGATGCCGTCGCCCACGAAGATGGCGCCGAGGAATTTGAAGCCTTTGTCGAAGCTGACGATTTTTGTTTTCAGCGGATTCAGATCGATCTTCATGTCGTCCAGCAGCATGTCGGTGATTTCGATGGCTTCTTCGGCTTTTTTTTCGGATTTGGCGAGGATGAGAAAATCGTCGGCAAAACGGACGATTTTCATGCCGAAGCTCATCAGCGTTTCGTCGAGCTCATCGAGAAATAAATTGGCGAGCACCGGCGAAACCACGGAGCCTTGCGGAATGCCTTTGTCGAGCGTCCAGATTCTTTCGCCGTCGTAAATTTCGGCTTTGATCCATTTGGTGAAGAGTCTGAACAGCGCGGGATCGGGAAAGAGTTTTTCGAGCTTGACGAGCAGCGGATCATGCGGCACGTTGTCGAAATAAGACGTGATGTCGGCGTCCACCGCGAAGCGATAGCCTTTATCGCGCCATTCTTTGATGTCCCACACTGCGGTTTTGACGCCGCGGCCTTCGCGATAGGCGTGGGAGACGTCCTCGAATTCGGCTTCGCAAATTTCTTTGGTGGTGAGGAAGGCGGCGGTTTGGGCGGTGCGGTCGCGGACGGTGGGGACGGAAAGAAAACGGTGGCCGGTAGCAAGTGGCAAGTGAGAAGTTGCAAGTGGCAAGTTTGCAGATGGCGCGTTTGTATTTTCGCCTTGCAACTTGCTACTCGCTCCTTTCGGAATTGGAAAGCGCATCAGTGGAAACGGATGATATTCCTGCTTGAGCAAACCGTTGTTGAGGTCGCGGAGATTAGCCGGCAGATTGGCGGCGAACATGGGCACGGTGACGCCATCGGCACCGCGGCAGCCGGCATTGAGCTGGACGCGGGCGAAGGCGGCTTCGAGATTTTGGATTTGGGCGAGTTGGTCGAGGAAGTTTTTCATAAAAAGCGTTGGACGGTTGAACGGTTAGTCGGTTTGACGGCTGAACCGTGCAACGGTCAAACCATCAAACGGCCTAACCTTTTTTCAATTCCGGCACAATTACGTTTAACCAAAGATGCTCGGCTTCGGACAGGCATTTGATTCCCTGCAATGTGAGCTCGACGGCGCAATAAAATTTGTCGTTTTGATAAAACACCTGCATGGCGGCGCCATTGGGAGAAATTTCCCGGCCCGGCAGCGACCGGCCAAACGCTTTGAGGCTCTGGGGTTTGCCGTCGATTTTCAAAATGTGCTCGTTGGCCGCGAGCCGCTGCCAAAGCGGTTGATTATGATTTTTGCCAATGCCGTTGATTTTGGATTTGGGATTGGCGTTGGATTGGAACGGCGCCGGCTCGACGGGGATAATTGGAGTTTCCGGCTCCGGCGCGATTACCTTTTTCGGCACGACGTTGCCAAGATTCGCGTCGGCGGGCGGCGGAATCGCGCCCGTATCGAAATAGCCGTAACCGGCGGCGGTTTTGGCGCCGAGGCCATATTCGCCGAGGGCTTTTTGCAGCCAGGTTTTGACCTGCGGGATGACGTCGTCTGGCTGCGTGAACGGTTGCAGCGCTTGCCACCTTTCCTTTTCTTCCGGATCCCGCCCCGGTGTTGCCGGCCAATCCGCGAGACGAAACGGAAAAGTAAATTCGGTTCCGGGCTTGACGGCGAGGAAGGTCACCGGGTTGGGATTTTGATCGTCGGAAGGCGGCGTTTCTTCGCTGCCTTCGCTGCCGTAATAGTCGTTGTAATGACAGTTGACGATGTCGGTTTGCAGGAGCCATTTTTCTTGAGAGCCCGCGATGTCTTCCGATTCGGGGACTTCCGGCACCGCGTCGTAGAAGCACAACATGCCGCCGGTGTTTTCGTTCAAAAGCTTGTCGATGGTCTCGACGATCGGATTCCACTCCGGCGTTTCATCGAGTTTGGAATCTTGCAATTGCTTATGGAGATTCTCCAGCCTCGGCCGGGGACATTCGGGACCGAATTCTTTCTTTTTGGTTTTTTTATTTAGGCCTTGTTCCAAATGGATCAAGCCAAAAAGAATTTTAATGAGCTGAAGCTGCCGCAGCGCTTGCAATAGTTTTTCCTGGTCCAGGGGTGAAATCGCCGCCGGCAAAATTTCCATCACTTCCATTTCGGCGACGTGGTGCAAAAGCCCTTTGACGGCGGAACCGGGAATGTACGGAAAGCCGTAGAGATGGTGCAGCGTCATGCCGGCTTCGAGCGTGGGGTTGCTGCCCCAGCCGACGAGCAGGCGCCAAACGGTTTTGTATTGGACGGAAGTATTGACGCCGAGCGTTTCTAAAGCGGCGAGGTAGCGGCCGCGCCAGGCCGCGTAAGAGTTTTGATAAACGTTTTGCACGGCGCGCGCCACCTCGCGCAGGAAATCGGGCCGGGCATTCTCGCGTTTGAACTTTGAAAAATCATCCCAAGCCTGCCATTTTTGAAAAATGAGGCCGGGCGCAGAACTCAAAATATTCGGTTGCTCCGAAGGTCGGGGGCGAGTGTATAAGCTCATGATGATTCTCCTTATTGGTTGCACAAAGCTTCGGCGGCGCGTTTGAGCCAGCCACTAAAGGCCACGGCTTCGGCGGTGAGTTGCATTAATTTTTCGCCGTTCAAGTAACGGTTTTGATGCGTCCAATGGTCGACGAATACCTTTTGCGGCGTTAAGGGGCCGGCGTCAATCAGATTGAAATGTTCATGCTGAAAATGTTGGAGCAGCGCCTGCAGCATGAGGCTGTGTTGATCTTTATCGTGCTTCGAAAGCAAAAAAGCCCAGGTTGCCAGCAGGCCGTTGTTCTGAAACATCGCGGGCAAGTTGCCGGCCAAACTGGAATAGTCTTTGTGTTTGGCCGGAGCCACCGCGGCGGCAGCCTTGAACGCGTGCTGCGCGCGGATTTGTTCTAAGTTGGTCATGGTTTTTCTCCTTAAGCGTTAACGCGATCAAACATGGAAAAAAATTCTGAAAGTTCTTTGCTGATTCACGATCAAATTTAACACGGAGAAAACAGAGCTAACGGAGAAAATATTTTATTCAAAAGGCCTTTCTTTTTGAACTCTGTTGTCTCCGTGTTTGAAAATCTTTTGATTGAAAATTCTAACTCGCCCAGGTCACTTGCGTCAAACCGAGGCCGGTGGATTCTTTGCCGCCGAGGTGCAGATAAATCTCCGCGGCCGCGCCAAAAAGATTGGTTTTGAAATCGCCTTTGACTTGATCGACATTTTTACCGGTACTGGTGGTGTTACGCCGTTCTTTCGTCGCGCCGAAGAGGCCGTAAAAAATGGTTTCCGGCGGCAGGCTTTCCACGGAGAAGAGCGCGCCGTCTTTCACGGTCTTCGCGGAGGTGAGCGTGTTGTGCTGCATGAGCATGGTGGCGTAATTGACGAAGTGATAAAAGCTGCGGTTGGAAATCACCACCGCGCGCTTTTCGAGATCGGCAAAAACGCTTTTGGCAAAAGTTGCCAAATGCCCCGCCGCGGTCGTGGAATTGGGCGCCGGTTTAAAACCAAATTCCTCGAGATGAACGCTGCTCAAATTAGCCGGCCCCATCAGCTCGTCGGGCTTTATCGCGTTGATGGCGGTGAGGCCGGCGGCGTCAAATCGCGTAAATGAGGATTCGAAAGCCAGCACGTCGCGATTGAAGCGCTCCAAAACCTGCGGGCAAGTGACCCACAGAAACACGTCTTTATCCGAACGCACTGGATAAAAGAGCAGCCGGGCGTCGTGCAGGGCGATGCAGCCGGCGTGTTTGTTATCTTCATCGGCGCCGGGGTCGGCTTCGGGGCCGAAGAGGGTTTGCGTGAGATCTTTATTTTTGTTTTCAAAAATATCCCGCAAGCTGCCGCGAATGCCGGAGCCGGGAATAAACGGATACCCGGTGGCGCGCTCGCGAATCACCGGCAAATCGACGACGCCGACGGCCTGGCCGCACCCGACATGCAGCGGAGTGACGGCGCGGTAGAGGAGGAGGGTGTGTTGGTAGTTCATATGGGTCTCCAGAAAGTTATTGAAAATGATCATTTGCCAAATGTTAGAGATGTCATCGCGAGGAGCGCTTTTTGCGACGAAGCGATCTGTTCGTTTCAAAAGATTGCTTCACCCCGCTGAAAAACGCGGGGTTCGCAATGACTGTTTCTTAGAGGAGCTTTTGGCGACGAAGCGATCTGCTGCAAGCATGAGACTGCTTCGCTGCGAAACGCTCGCCGTGACTTCTTATTATCTTGTCATGGCAATTTGATAGACTGCCAGTTGGGATTGGCCATAAAATCCTCGACGGCTTTCCAGCCGGGAAACGGCAAATCGCCGGCAAAACCTTTGGCGCTAAATTCGACGCCGGGATTTCTGAAAAAGGATGCGGTTTTTAAAAATAGGGCGACTGCATAAAATGCCGTGTTTGATTCTTTAAAAACTTTTAGCAAGAGCGGCGAGGCGCGGCGATCAAGCGGTTTGGCGTTTGCGGCTTTCGGATGTCCCTCGTATTCCATGTTCAATTTTTCATCGCGAGCCGTGGGATGGTAGGGCATGCCAAAAGCAATTCTTTGCGGTATGCCGCTTAATTTCCCGCTCTCGTAATCTGCATACTCCAGATCATGATCGGCTTCGCCAATGCTGCCGCTGTTTTTGTAATGTCGAATTTTTTTGAACTGTTGGTAAAACTCATTCATCACCTCATGGTAATCCGGAAGCGGTTTTTTTGAGAGGCAAATGGAATCCGCGCTTGCCTTTGAACTTGCCTTTGCCTTTGAAAAGGCGGAAAATTCCGGTTCTTTAGAGTCGAGTGTGCGATCTTTAAAAACTTCTTTCAACTGTTTCTCAAACCAAACTGCGACATTTTCTTTCTGATCACGGGGAAGAATAAATTTGCCGAGAACTTCCAGAGAACCCCAGGCGCGGCGAGAACGGGAGCCGATGCCCCCGAAAAGATGCAGCAACGTCAAGCATTTTTCTAACTGCGTAATTTGATATTCGTCGCCAATCGCTCTAAAGTGAAAAACGGCTCCCGGCGGTATGGCATACCGAAAAGCAAATTTGTTATGCGAGGTAAATCCCTTGTTTTTCATTTCGTATTGCAAAGGCCCGTATCCCAAATATCCCTGGGCTTGTCCGTCTTTTTCAATTTTTACCGGCGTCCAATCACTGGCGCCGCACGGAATGAGGCGAATTCCCTGGCCGCGTTCGGTATCGCCAAAAATTTTGCTTTCATCGATTTTGAGCTGATTCATGGAGCGGTGGCCGTTCATGGACCGGAACCAAAATCGCAAGATGCCGCGCAACGAAGGAATACGCAGGCCGTCGCTGTCGATGAAACGGTGTTGGGGTTTTATTTTCTTGCCATCGACAAAACGGAATAAATCCGTGTCTTTCACCTCTTCCTCCATCGCCCCGGCAACGAAGGCGGGGGAAACGATTTTCACAGCAAAATCTAATGGTTGCATAATGAATCTCCTTTTTTAATATCACGTTTTTGTTTATTGCTGATGCCTCATTCCCCCTCAACCGTCAAACATCCAACAGCCGCCTTCAGGCGGCTTCCACCTCTGAGCCGGTGGATTCATCCACCGGCGGCATCCACCGGCGATCAAAACGGCTCCGTCACCGGTTTATCATCCCAAACCAATTGCAGCGCCACGCCGATGGCCAAAACAATCGTGGCGGTGACCAACAATTTTTCCGGCGCGGGGTGGCTCGTGAAACTCTTGTCAAAGTATGAAGAAAACAACACCGGCGCGGAGACGAGCAAGCCGATGGCGCTATACGCCAGGCCGAGCCACAGCAAATGAAAAGATCGCTTGCACGCCTGCCAAAAATTCAAGCGCGGCACGACGCGGCGCTGGATGACTTGAATCATGTAAATCAAAACAAACAGCATCAAGGCGAAACTGATAATGATCTGCGCCGCGAGCGGCAGCGTATTGTAATAAATCGCCGCCACCAGTCCGCTGGCCGAAAAGAGAAATAAATAACCAAGCCCGGTGGTGACGGCCATGCGCGGAATCAACGATTGCAGGTAATACGCCGGCTGAATTCCGGCGGCTAAATTGCCCAGGAGAAAAACCAGCCCGATCAGCAGCGCCGCACAGAGCCACGCGCAGCGCGTTTGGCAAGCCCAGCCGAAGAACCCGGCCACGATGCCCATCGCCAACAAGCTCACCGGCAGATGCACGTAACGATTGAGCCGATTATCGTTGAACACGCGGCGCGCATCGACGGTGTTGTAGCGGTTGAGAAACCAGTTGAAAAAATGGCGCTCATAAAAAGACCAGGCGGTGATCTCGTTCGTCACCTGTTCTTTCGCGGGGCGATTAACGCCATTGGGATCATTAATGGATTGCCAAAGCCGGCTGATATATTCATCTCGCTGCAAGCCAGGTTCCCGCTGTTCGTTGATCCAATGCCACCAAGTCACTGCGGTCGGATCATCGCTTTGAATCCAGCGGAGCCAGTCATGAAATCGATCTCGCAAAGCGGTGTTGCCATTTGGAAAGCAACCACCCACGAGCGCGCTTTTTGCAAGCTCGAGTTTGAGCGCATTCGACAAATCTTCAACCGCACCCTCAGAATTGATTTTCGACCACGGCGAGGTTTCGCCATCCATTGCGGGCATGATTTAGCCTCCTTTCTTCATGTTAATGGCCGTGAGCGGGCGAGCCGGAAAATCTTCGGCGCCTAAAGCGCGCTTATCCTGAATGAAAACTTTATTGGACTCCTCGTGCTGGTAGATGATGCGGAAACGCTCATCCGGCAAAAAACCAAAACCCAAAAGCCCGAAAATTTTATAGCCGCCGGAAATGACGATATCGATTTGCCTGAAAACCACCGGCTTGACCCAGGCTTGCATTTTTTCCAAATACGTTTGATACTCCAGCAGCCCTTTATATAACAAGTGCGGCTCGAGGTTTGACAAGTAAGAAAAACCCTTGCAAGCCAGCAGATCGGCATCGCCATCGAATAATTGCCGCAAATAAAACCGATTATGCCAGGCGGCAATATAAGCCGGGGAAAACTGATCGCCGTCACAAATGAAATCAATATAGTATTCCCGCAAAATCTCCTGCCAGTTTTTGCCGGACCGTTTTCCCTGGTGTTGAGCAAAACTGAGGATGGTCGAGATTTCCGCGCTATACCGCATAAAAGCGCCCGTTTCCACCGGCGCCACCCATTGCGCCCACTTGGCAACATTTTCCTCCGTTGCATGGAGTTTGTCTTTGAAACGATCATCCAACACGCCGCCGCGGCGCATGCGCAACTTCGGCGAATACAGCCCACCAGCGTTCAGGCTGTCGCCCGGATTGGCCCATTCGGTTTGATATTTTTTCGCATCCGCCTTTCCCAGCTCGTTGCGGAAGCCGGAATTTTTCTCCTCCCAACTGGCGGAATGAAAAAGCGACGTTCCAACCGTGACGACCATCAGCTTGTCAATAGCCATGTTTAACCTCCTTTTCCAATTCGAGCTCGCTGTATTTGCGCAGCCAGAGCCAGCGTGACATCACTGCCTGTTTTTTTGACGCCGAGACGCCGGCGGCAAACCAAGTTTGGCATTGTTCGGTGATTTGATCTTCCGCGATATCGAACAACGCCGCGAGAAACCACCGGTGCGCGCGCATTTCGACTTTCTTTTCGGCAGACGTCGCCCTGGCCTTGGCCAACTCAAAGGCCAGGGCCGCTTCCCAACCGGCGGTTTTGAGGCGCCAGCCAAAGCTGCCGATGGCCGAGCGCACTTTTTCTTTGTAGGCGGCGTTCGGCTCTTTGGCGAGTTCCGAAATTTTTTTGTAAATTTCGGTCATGTGAGTCGAATCGACCGGTGTTGCAACCGCCGGTGTGATCGGTTGCGATGCCGTCAGCGTGAACTCCGTTGGTTCGACTATAGAGAGTTGGCAGTAACCCAATCCGCTTCCTTCCCACGCGCCGAATTGAAAAACATGGTCGGGCACGGGCAAGTCTTGCGGTTCGAGCCAGGTCACAAACGAGAGAAATATGCTGCCGGCCGGAATCAATTCGACGCGGCGCAGCGCCTGTCCTAACGCCGTTTTGCCTTCGTTTAATGCCGTCAGCTCGCGGATTTCTGCAGCCTGGTTCCACAAATATTTCGCGATAGGCGCGTTGACGATGAGCAGCGTGTCCGTCAACGGCAAACCCTCGCCGCTCCAGCGTTTGAGTAGCCCTCGCAAACGATCACCCATCTCCGTCGCAGGATCGATGGGCGTGAGCGCAAACGGCAAGTTCAGCGCGGGAATTTGAGGGATTCCCAGCGCTGCTTTGCTTTGCGGTCGGCAGATCAAAGCCAGTAGTTTATTGACGCCGTCCGATTCCTTAACGCCGGCCGATTTTCGACAAAGCTTCTCCAGCGCGAGGAATTTAAAAAGCCGCTCGCCGGAAAAAATCCAGCAGCGCTCGCCATTCGCCGCGAGCAGCGGAAACGCCAGCAAATCACCATTGCCGACGATCAAATTTCCGGCGAGATCATGTTCCCTTCCAAAGATGGCGTCGCGGTTCGGATAGTTGTTGACTTCCCAAACAGCTTGCCAGACGCCTTTCAAGGCCGAATCGGGAAGGAAAGGCAGATGATCGCAGGCGTTGACCTGGGTGGGGCGATCCAGAGTCACTTTTCCGCTGGCCGCGCCGAGGTTGGCGGCGTCCAGCAGTTGAATGCGCAGCAATTGATGTTCATAAGATATTTTCATTGCCAGACTCCGATTAACATGCGTCCGAATCCTGAGTTGCGATATTGATTTGAGACGGGTTGCATCCAAAGCGTATCGATGATGCCGGCGCGCTCGGCTGCATTTTTCCACTCATAAAAAAACGTCGAGCCGGCCGGAATCAGTTTGCGAATGGGCCGCGGGTGTTGATTCGGTTGATTCGTATTCCAGCCGCTAATGGTCAGCTCTTTTCCGATCGCTGCAGCAATCAGCGGTCGCGCATCGATTTTCGGCCAGGCCGCTTCGCGCACCGCCGGCGTCAGAAGATAAATGAAAAACCCTTTGCTGTCCTTGGCACGCGCCTTGACGGCCTCACGCATATCGCGCAGAGGCTCGGCGAGTTCTTCTTCAAAGCGAATCATGGCGCGCCGGCGATCACCGCCGAGGAATGCGACCAGATTGTGGGAAGCGATGGCGCTACCCAAGTGGGCCAACGTTTTATAAAAGGCCTTGATCGAAAAGGCGCGCCATGTGTTCGTGCTAAAATCAACGCCCGAAACAAAACGCCGATAGGGCCGCGAAAACAACAGGCCTTCCTCGGCTTGATTTTTGAAATTGGCCATTCTGAGGCCGAGTCGGGTTTCGGGCTGATACATCTTATTCACCGACAAGAAATCGTTTGGCGAAGCCTCGCCGGCGTCTTCAGCGCCAAGAATTTTTTCGAGCAGGTTTTGGCGAATAAAGTAATCGTCATCGGCTTCATCATCCGCCGCTTCATGCGCGAAGAAATGCGAAAAACCTTCCGGCGCCAAAGAGCTGTCCGCAAGATGCGCAGCTTGCCGTTCCGGCTTCAAAATGCTTCCGAGCGAAATGTTTGCATTGTTTTTTCTCAAGACGACGTGACGCGGATTGGGGAACCACGCGGCTTGCTGCAGATCGTGGTAAAAATATCCCAGCAATTCCGCGCGACTTTCCGAACCGGCGGCGATTTCCGGCTCAAAAGTCCCCAATAAATCCGCAACCTTGCTGTTCCATTCGTTGCGCTCGATGGCGACAACGTTTCTTTGGCGGGCGATGCTGGCGCCAATGGCGCCATAAATCGTGTGGGGTGAGGGATCCTGATCGCGGATCAAATGATCCTCGCCTTCACGGGCCGAACGGTTATCCGAAAATAAAATGGGCTCGATCGGCATCAAATTAACGGCATAAATGGCGCTCATATTTTATTCTCCTGCGATTTTTTCTTCGGCATATTCGGTTTGATAAGCGCTTTCTCTGGCTAAAAACGCGATGAGATGCAGTTGATTCGAAATGGTTTCAGCAAAATTTTCCGCGACGGCGCCGCGAAACCACTCGGCGCCCGACAAATCCTGCTCCCACGTTTGCGTCCTTTTTTCTTGCGGCGAGCCATGATGAATCGCCAACTTGCGCAGCGTGATTCTTTTCACTTCCTGCGTTGCCGCCATTTGGAAATCCGGCCGGCCCCATTCAGCCGGCGGCAGCGATTGCAAAAAAGCCTCGACTTCGTATGCCCAACCCATCGACAGTTTGCGCTCGCCATCATCTCCTTGAATTAATTTCAGCGCGTTGGCCATTCTTTTCCACGATTTTCCCCAGCGCGCGGTGGCGGAAAACTCGTTGCCGGAAGCCGTTTGAACGGTGATGGTCAGGGCATTTTTCTTTTTTCCATCTATTTCGGCCGCTTTGGATTTCTCCAACGCCAACCGCGCCAGACGAATCGCGCCGCCCAATGGCCGTTGGCGGTCAAAAATGGTGGCGCCCATCGACAGCGTGGTTTTGCCGGCAACGGCCGTTTGAAAAATGTCATTGATCTCCATCGCCGTGTTTAAAACCGTTTCAATGGGCGCGAGAATCAATCCTTCGTCGCCGCCGAGATAAAATAACGCCGCGGATTTTTCGGCGTTTTCCTCATGATATTTATTGAGCAGGGTTTCCGAAAATTGGGCGAGTTCTCGGGGAAGATCTTTATGCGCGGCCATGGTTTTGCCCATGCTGTCGCCGTCGAACATCAACACGGCCAAATAATTGGAAGGCTCGGGTTTCAACTTGATTTTGCTGGCTGCAATTGCGCTTTTGAAAGCAGCTATATCCTGAAGTACCTCTTTGAGCCGAGGCTCGTTTCTATTTGTGGGGCTCAACTTTTGAATACTACGGCGATAAAAAAGGCTTTCCGGGTCATCGAAGTTGGTTATTCGCAACAAATCCAATTTTGCCTCGATCTCTTTCAAACTGTTTTCGTTGGTTCTAATTTGAGAACGCCATTCTCGCGTTGCGACTTCGCTCGTCGAGGGAAAGCGCCGGTTGGAATTGCCGATATAGGCGGCAAATCTTTTGGTGAGACATACCAGGCATAATCTTTCCGTGGGATCAATACGGATGCCTGCTTCAACCCAGCGTTGGGATTTCAAATGTTTCTGCCAATCCCGCCATCCCTGAAAGTCATCGACCGGACTCAATGCTTCGCGCTTGCCACACTGGTCGCATTTTCCAATCGTTTTGCCCTCTAACCACGGCATGATCGGCCGGGTTCTTTTGACATCGTCAAAGCGGCTCTTAATCTCCTCGAGATGGGAGGCCGGATCATCGTTATCGGCGACCGCTTTAACGACCCATAACAATTGAATCGGGCACGCCGGCGGCTGCTTAAATAATTGCTGCAGGCTCTCCTTTTCTTTGTCGTTTCTGGCCAGGTCGCGCAGAAACGGATTGCCTTGAAAAGCTTCGTGGAATATTTTTTCCCAGGCCGGCTCCAGGCAGCTTTTCTGCAATTTAGTAAAAACGGCTTTTGCCGAATCGGCGTGATCAGCCTCAATAGAACCTGAGGCGCGATTGGGCAAGGAATATTTTGCCGTGCTCAAGATTTCCGAAAACTCTTTTCCGCGAAAAGTTTTGATCGAGTCCGGATGCGGAACGAGGAGCGCCGCGTTGTGCTTATCGATCAATTCCAAAAGCACGCGGCTTATTAACCACGACAGCATCGCCGAGCCGGCGCGCAGATCGCGCGAGCGCCGGGCCTCGGCAATAAAGTCTTGAACGGGGATCAGACCGAGAGAGAAAATGTATTTGGGCATAACGCCTCCGATAATTAGAATGAAAGAATAGACGCCGAGTTTGGACAGATTCCCAGCCTTATATTGTACAAATAGCGGTGGACTTTTGCATGAGTCAAATGACTCATTTTTTATATTCCTGCCGCCGGATGATGATGAATTATCCGGCCAAGAGGTGCAAGCGCCATGAATGGCGCTAAAAATTCGAGGGCGCTTCAGCGTCCTTCCACCTCTCAGCCCCGTGATTCATCGCGGGGCGGACTTTATCATTCGTTGCTGTTTTCTTTTTGCTCTTTGCTTTTTACCTCAACCTTCCCATTGCCAAACACGCATCCCTTCCCCACGTGTACGACCTCGCAAATTCGCAGCAATTCCATAAACGGCGCCAACTCGCCGGCCAAAACCATTTCCCCAACAAAACCGCCCATCAGCATTTCGGTTTTTTGCCGATTGCTGCGGCGCTCCCAATCGACCCAGCGTAAATTCCGCTGCACGATTTTCACGGCGTCGGCGGCGACGAGCAGAGGATGGAACTCCCAATCGATCGTCGCGTTGGGCGCGTGAAAATGCGCCAGTTCCAAAACGCGGCGTATCATTTTGAAGACGAGCATGCGGAAGGTAAAATCGATGGTGAGATCGTTTTTGAATTTGAGACGGGTGGGAGTTATGAAGTTGACGGTTAAACGGTTGAGCGGTTCGACGGTTGTTTCGTTCGCCGGTTTGCGCCGGTTTTCATTTAAAGAAATCGGGGCGAAATCAGGGATTGCCAATTGCGGCGTCGGCGTTTCAAGCAAACGTTTGGTTGGACCATCGTAAAGCAGCCGCCATTCATGATCATCTTCTCGACGATCACTGACCTGTGACAAGTTTTCACCGGCTTCCTGCTGTTTGCTTTTTGCTGTTTGCCTTTTGCTGTTTGCTCTTTGCTTTTTGTAACTTGCCACTTGCCACTTGCCACTTGCCAACTGAAACGGAATTCGTTTGAATCCCAATCCTTGCTCGGCCATTTGCGAAACCGCAAAGATGGCAAACGGATGCAGATCGATAGCCTGTCCCAGCAGAATAAAATCAAATGACAAAGATTCGCCGGCGCGGTAGAGCCGCTGTTCGTCGAAAGGCTCGAAGACATAAGGCTGATGGCCGGTGGGCAAACCGCGCAGGAAACGCGGGACCTTGTCGTCGGGTTCGATGAGCGTTTCAAACAGACGGGGATAAACGCATTGCTTGCGCAGCATGCAGGTGGGACAGGGTTGCTGCGGGCCCATAACACAAACGGTCCGGCGCAGGGCATGGCCAAATGCCCCGCGGA
>Ga0247727_10014490_pt1 | contig 13087 bp, 8 predicted proteins | sample WisWelCaveWW1625_FD_202498 | JGI IMG/M metagenome (GOLD analysis project Ga0247727, IMG submission 202498) | Biofilm microbial communities from Wishing Well Cave, Virginia, United States - WW16-25 | ecosystem: Environmental > Aquatic > Deep subsurface > Groundwater > Cave microbial mat | place...
GAGAACAACGGCGGCTACGACGCGATCAGCTCGAAGGAGAACCCGTACGGGAAGATCGACAAGCGCGTCTACACGGAGCTCACCAGCGACCACCCGATCGATTTGTGCCGTTACCAGGTGGCCAACTGTTACATGGGCCGCGCCGGCCTGATCAACAGCGGCGGCGCCTCGGGCGAGAACGATTTCGCCGACGCGGTGAAGACGGCCGTCGTCAACAAGCGCGCCGGCGGCATGGGCCTCATCTCCGGACGCAAGGCCTTCCAGCGGCCGATGGCCGAGGGCGTGAAGCTGCTAAACACGATCCAGGACGTCTATCTCTGCAAGGACGTCACCGTAGCCTGAGCTCCCCGCCGGAAACGGGCGTCCTAGGGGGGTGCGTGCACCCCGCTAGATAGAACAGGAACGCGAGCGTGAACGCGATTCCACGTCACCATCCCTCTCTGAGGAGGGGAGATAGCGGACAACGAACAGCGGACAACGGACAACGGACAACTCACAGCGGACAACGAACAACGGACAAAGGCCAACGAAACGAACGCGGGCTGGGCCGACTTTCGGGGGGCTGAGCGCCCCCCGCGCCCCCGCTAACGTCGCCGCAGCTCGAACGTCGCCACAACGTTCTTGCCGGCGGCGTCCGTCGAGACGTTGCCGGTGATGGCCTCGCCGTCCCAGCGGCCCGCGTAGTGGCGCACGCCGCCGCGGATCTGGACGCTGAAGCGCACCTGGTCGCGGCGCGGCTTCTCGAGGCTCAGCATCGGGACGGTGAACGTGATGCCGCCCTCGTACGCGACGCTGCCCCCGCTGCCGCGCGAGACGACCGTCAGGTACTGGCGCTGCCCCTGCTCGAGCTGGCTGCCGCCCCAGGTGCCGTCGAGCTGCAGCGGAGGCGGTGTCGGAGTCACGGCGGCAGCCGGGAGCGCGGCGGCAGCGGTGGTGGTGGGGGCCGTCACCGACGGCGGGACGCGTAGCCCCAGCAGGCGCAAGCCGTCGCGCAGCGGAGGCCGCGCCTCTTCGACGAGCGTGCGCGGCACGCCGGCGGCGCCGCTGCGCTGCGCGGCGTCGAACAGCTGGCCCAGGACCCGGCCCTCCGGCGCCAGGGCCGCGGCGTGACGCGGTGGCTCGACGCGGATCATGAGACGCACGAGGTCGCGCCCGAGGGCTTCCCACCAGCGCGCGAGCCGGGCCGGCGTCACCGGGCCGCCACGGCCGCGGAGCCCGGTCCAGTCCTCGTTGTAGGCTGCGGCGTCCTCCTGGGTCACTTCCAGCAGCGTGTCGGAGCGGCCGGAGAGTCCGATCACCGGACTCGAATCGAGGGCGCGCGCCTCGAGATCGAGACCGAGCGTGGTGCGCAGCGCCGTGGCGGCAGCGTTGAGACGGTCGGCCGCGAGCGCGGCGCGCTCCGCGGCCGTCTTGCCTCCCGACGCGGCGAGCACGAACGCGGGTCCCAGACCGGTCGCAAGCACGGCGTGCTTCTGCCCCGGGCCAGCGGCGAACGGCTCGGCGATGAAACGGAAGTCGACGACGTCCGCTGGCGGCTTCAGCTGAAGCACGGCCTGGCCTACGTTGGTGGTTCCCGGGACGCGCACCTCCACCGGCCGCGGCGCATCGCCCGGACCCAGCCGCGGGACGATCATCTGAAGCGAGTCGTTGCTCGCCGCGATCACGAGCGCGGGAACGCCGCCCACCCGGACGTCGTTGCGCGAGGCGTCGATTTCGAAGCCGCGGCCGGAGACGCTCACCACGTCCCCGGGAGCCGCCCGCGCCGGATCGATGGCCGTCAGCACGGGCAGGTGCCCGAGGATGAACGGCGCCGGGTTGGAGTCGGCGCCGCCGACGGTCACGACCACCGGCGCCTGCGTCCCGGGACCGCCGGCCAGCTCGGGAACGATCGCCCGAATCTGCGTCGCCTGCACCTCGAGAATCCGGGCGGGCACGGGTCCGAACTGCACCGTCGCACCGATGCCCCATCCCGCGCCGGCCAGCATCACCTCTTCACCCGGCATCGCCGCGCCCGGCGAGATCCCGTGAAGACGGGGCCCCTGGAACACGGTCACGTCCACGACGCCGGACGTGCGCCCCCTGGCGCGGACCACGACGGCCACCCGGCCCTCGGCCCCGGCCGCGACCACCGCCTCGGGAACCTCCACATCCAGCCGTTTCGGCGACGCCTCAAGCACTCGCGCTTCCCTGTCACCGAAGACGACGGTTTGCCCCGCCGGCTCGGAGCCGAATCCCGAGCCCGTCAGGGTGGCGCGCTGGCCCACCCGGAGGCGAGCGGGTTCTACGGCGTCGAGCCGGATGGATCCGCCGAAGAGCCTCGATACGCCGAAACCGAGCGCGGCCGCGAGCACGAGGCCTGCTGCCGCGAAACCGACCGTCCGCACCCACGTCGCGCCGCCGGCAGCAGCTCTCGTCGAAGCTCGCGCGCCAGCGGGCCGTCTGGCCGGCGCTGCCCTGGACGTGGGCGTCGCGCCGGCCGGCCGGCGGGACGCGGCGGCCTGCGGGGGCCTTGCGGCGGCTGGCTTCGCGGCCGAAGGCTCGACACGTGGAGCAGGCGCGGGTGCTCCAGGTTCTGCGACGAGCGCGCGCGGCTCGGATCGAGGCTCGGCCGGGGCTGTCGGCGCGGATGCAGGCCTGGCAGCTGCGACGGTCGCTTTCGGGCGTGCGGGCGCCGGTGCTGGGGGCGGCGGCGCTGGCGGCGGCGGCGCAGCCGGCTCGAGGGGCGGCAGGTCGAGGAACGCCGCCGAGGCCTCGGGCCGAGAAGCCTCCGGCGCGACATCCCCTACCGGGTCGGCCTCGACGAACGTCGGCTCCTGGGCGGCAGGCGCGTCCGGCTCCTCCGCCACGAAGAAGTCGGCGGCGGCGGGAGCGGCGGCGGGCTCCGGCTCCACGGCCGCTGCTTCCGAGATCATCCAGTCGTCGGCCGGGGCGGGCTCCGGTGGCACTGCGGCCGCTTGCCGCGCCCCGAGCACCGGCTCGGGCGCGATAGAATCGGATCGGAGTCCGCTCGGCGCGACCTCGCCGACGAAGAACGGATCGTCGGCGACGGCGGGCGTCGGCCTGGGCTCCACCAGTGTCGGGGCCTGCTCGGGAGCGATCGGCTCCGGGGCCGCGACCGCCGGCCCGGCCGGCTCCGCCAGCACCGGCTGGGCTTCTTCGGCCTCAGCCAGGACCTCGGCTTCGGGCTCCGCCTCGGAGGGCGCCTCGGACGGGATCATGTCCGGTGTGACCGCGAGCGTGGTTGCGGGGTCGCCCTCGATCACGACCGCGTCGCCTTCTTCGTAGCTCTCGACCGGCACGGTGGGCAGCACTTCGATCCAGGGCTCGAACTGACACTGGATGCACACGCTGTCCGGCTCCTGGGGCGGGCCGAGCCACAGCACGTCGCGCTCGCCGATCGGGGCTTTGTGCTCCACTCGCTCGGCGTTGACGTAGACCCCGCGCGGCGCGCTCGTGTCGTAGACGGTCGACTCGTTGAGGTCGGCCCACACCTTCGCGTGAATCGGGCTGATCCCCGGCAGGTCCACCACCAGCTGGCAACCCGGATCGGAGCCGATCAGGATCTCGGCCACGACCTCGTCGGGGTTGTGACGGCGCCCGTGAAGGGAGCCGCCGAGGATGGACAGCGACACGAGGCGCAGGTGGCCCTCTGACATGAGTGGATTCTAGGAACCCGGCTCCGGGGGGTCAAGGTATACTCACGGGCGAAGGCTGGATCTTGGCGCCGGCCGACCGAGGCGCACCATGCTGCTCCGTGTCCTGATCGCCGTGCTGGCTCTCGTCGCGCTCGCCTTGCTCGTGGTGCTGGTGCCCATGCTGCGCGATCCCGCGGCGGCCCGGCGACGCATCGAGGCGCTCTTCCGGCGCCCCGCGAAGCCGGCGAAGCCGCTCGACGCGGACCACTACTACCGCCCCTACTGGTCCTGATCCATCGGGTCAAGGCGTTTTCGAGGGCGTCGCGCCGAAGCGACCGGCGTGAACAACGGGTCAAGTTTCAGCGAAGAACGCCGAGCGACTGGCCCACCTTCGTGAACGCCGCGACGGCGCGGTCGATGTGCCCGGGCTGGTGCGCGGCCGAGAGCTGGACGCGGATGCGCGAGAGGCCCTTGGCGACGACCGGGTAGAAAAAGCCCTTCACGTAGATGCCCTCGTCGAGGAGCGCGCGTGCGAAACGTTGGGCGAGCGGCGCGTCGTCCGGGGCAAAACGCCCGAACATGATCGGCACGATCGGGTGGACGCCGAGCTTGATCTCGAAGCCGGCAGCGGTCATGCGAGCGCGGAAGGCCTTCGTGTTGGCTTCGAGCCGGTCGCGCAACTCCGTGTTCTCGGTCAAGAGCTCGAGCGCGCGCAGCGTGGCCCCGGCCACAGCGGGAGCGAGCGAGTTCGAGAACAGGTAGGGCCGGCTGCGCTGGCGTAGCATGCCGATGACTTCGGACGAACCGGCCGTGCAGCCGCCGAGCGCGCCGCCCAGCGCCTTGCCGAAGGTTGTCGTGATGATGTCGACCCGGCCGCCGACGCCGTGGTGCTCCCAGGTGCCGCGCCCGGTCTTCCCCATGAAGCCTGTGGCGTGGCTGTCGTCCACCAGCAGCGTGGCACGGTACGTTTCGGCCAGGCGGCAGATCTCGGGGAGCGGCGCGAGCGTGCCGTCCATCGAGAAGACGCCGTCGGTCACGATCATCCGAAAGCGCGAGGACTGCGCGTCCTTCAGCTTCGCCTCGAGCTCGGTCATGTCGGCGTTGGCGTAGACGAAACGCTTGGCCTTGCAGAGCCGCACGCCGTCGATGATCGAGGCGTGGTTGAGCTGGTCGGTCACGATCGCGTCGTCGGCCCCCAGCAGCGGCTCGAAGACGCCGCCGTTGGCGTCGAAGCAGGCGGCATAGAGGATCGCGTCCTGCATCCCGAGGAACGCGGCGATCTTCTTCTCGAGCTCGACGTGGAGCGCCTGGGTTCCGCAGATGAAACGCACGCTCGACATCCCGTAGCCCCACTCGTCGAGCGAGCGGTGCGCCGCCTTCAGCAGCTCGGGGTGGCTCGAGAGGCCGAGGTAGTTGTTGGCGCAGAAGTTCAGCACGGGATCCTTTCGGCCCTCGACCCGGATCTCGGGACCCTGCGCGCCCGAGATCGGCCATTCCTCCTTGAAGAGCCCCTGCTCCCGGATCGACGTCAGCTCGTTCTGCAGGAACTCGCGAAAGTTCGGGTCCATGTGTCCTTCCCTGCCCTCCGAGGGGGCGGCCGCCGCGCAATCTAGCATGCGCGCGGCGGCCCGCAGCCGAGAGCGCGGGGCCGCTGCTCCAGCAAGCGCGGGAGCTCCGGGCAGTGGTTAACTTTGTATGACGCCGCGCCTAACGCGCCTCACCCGCGGAGGGAGTCTCCCGCACCGGGCGGATCCGCTTCAGCGCCGCTTCCGCCTCCTTCCGCAGCTCCGCATGCCCGCTACGCGCCGCGTTCTCCAGGTTGGGTACGGCCTCTCCAGCGGCGGGACCGATGCGGCCGAGGGCCCTCGCCACCGCGGCTCCCTTCAAGGCTTCGTAGTCATGTGTCGACGACGCGTAGCGTTCGAGCGAGCGGTTCAACACGGGGACGGCCAGGGCGACGTCGGGGCCGCCGACCGAAACCAGCGCGCGCGCTATCCTTTCGTCGCCGTACGGCGAGCGCTCTCGGATGTCCCGGGCCAGAACGCGTGCCGCGTCGATCGCGGCCGGGCCGATGGCTTCGAGCGCGATGGCGACCGCTTCGCGCCGTGTGGACTCGTCGATGCCGGAGCGTAGGCCGAACAGCTCGATCAGGGTAGGAACCACGCTCGCGGCGTCCCCTCCCATCCCGGCGATGGCTTCCCCCGCGTGCAGCATGGCTGTTCCGTTGCCGCTCCTGATCGCCTGAAGCAGTGTGGGAAGCACCGGCTCGGCGATCGTGCCGAAGCCCCGCAGCATCTCCCCCGCGAAGTTCATGACCGCGAAGTCCCGGTGCAGGAGCAGCGGCGCGAGCGCCGTGGCCATACGAGGCGACTTCTCTCCAATCGAGCGCAGCGACGCCGTCGCATGCCTCACCACCTCGTCATCGCTGTCCTTCAGGAGCCGGATCAGGGCGGGGATGGCGGGTTTCGCATCCGGACCGAGATCGCCGATGCTGCCCGCCGCTTTCGCGCGCACCTGGGCGTCGGGGTCGGCGAGTGCGGTCAGAAGACTCGAGGCCGCGGGCCGCGCTTCCTTTCCCATCCGGAACAGGCCGTACGCGGCGCCGCGGCGGGTGTTCACGTCGGCGTCGCGAAGCGCGGCCGCCAGCGCACGCGCGGCCGGCTTTCCCTCCGGACGGACCGACGCCAGCGCCTGCGCGGCCGCGCCGCGGACACGAGGGTCCGGATCGCGCAAAGCGACGAGAAGCGGCGGCATGACGGACGCCCGCGCCGCCTGAATGCGGCCGAGCGCCTCCGCGGCGAGAGCGCGGACGCCAGCGTCGCTGTCGCGGAGCGCGGCGACGAGCGCGGGCAGCGCTTCGGCGGCCTGCCCACCCAGGCGCCCGAGCGCGGCCGCGGCGTGCGCCCGCGACCCGGCGTCGGGACCGGCGAGCGCGTCTCGGAGGGAGGCGACGCTGTCCTGGGCACGGGCGCCATGCCGGCGGAGCACCTCCCACGCGATCGTTCGAACCGTGGCGTTCGCGTCCTTCGTGACTTCCGTGAGCGCCGCTTCCACGTCGGGCCGGCCCCGCGCCGCGCGCTCGTAGGCGAACGCCGCCGCGTACCGGACGCCCTCGTCCTCGTCGGCGAACGTCGCAGCCAACGCGGCGCGCACCGACTCCTCCACGGCGGCGAGCGAATCGAGCGCGCGGGCCGCGTTGATGCGGACGTCGGGCTCGGGGTGCCGGAGCGCCGCGATCCGCCCGCCCGCGACCGGACGCGCGCCCGCCTCGAGGCGGACGAGCGCGTAGGCGGCCGGCCATCGCAGCCTGGCGTCGGGTCCGGTCAGCGCCGAGACCAGGGCCGGCGCCGCCTCGCGAGCGCCGTAGCCGATCGCGCCGAGCGCGCGAGCCGCGCTCTCCCGCACGCGCGGGTCCCCATCGCCAAGCGCCACCGCGAGGGCGGCGGTGGCTGGTGCGGCGGCCGGACCGACGGCCGCCAGGTCGCTCGCGGCCTTCGAGCGTTCGCTGGAGTCCGCGTGTCGGAGCGCCGCCGCGAGCTCGCCGGCGCGAGGCTCGGGGCGGTCCGCGTTCGGATCGAACCGGCATGCCGCAGCGACGGCGAGCAGCGCGAGCCAGAGGCTGGCGGCGCGCGTCACTGGATCGTGTCGCACGGGACGGCGCACTGGCCCTTCTCGAGCGCGGGCGGGTGGCCGTCCGCCGTGTAGCAGATGCGGCCCGTCGCGTCCGCACAGAACCCGCGGTTGGAGCCGGGCCGCTCGGGCTCGAGCGGAACCGCGACATAGGCGTAGGACGTGAGGCTCGAGGCCGAAGCCCCGGCCCGACGTATCGCGGTGGGGTCCGCGGGGGGCCCGGGATGGAAGACCCGACGGTATCCCGCCTTGACGGCTGTCGTCCGCCCGAGCTCCGCCTCGACGAAGCTGGGAGCATTCATGGGATAGCCCGGGATGCAGCGCTGGGGCGCGGCCAGGCACTCGGGGACGTCGTAGAAGCCGCCGTTGCTGGCCTCGTAGGCGGCCTGGGCCGAGATCATCGTGCGGATCTCTCCGATCGTCTGCGCTTCGTAGCGTGGCGGGTGGCTGTGGGTCGGGATGAGGATCGCGACGACGACGAGGAGCCCGATGACGATCATGAGGGCCCGCAGCAACAGCGCGGGCCAGTCGCGCCCGCCGTGCGTCCTCGGCCGCACCCGGCGGATCGCCTGCAGGAGCAGCCCCTGTACGGCGGCGACCACGAGCAGCCAGACCGTGGCGCCGTCGAGCCAATGGCGGGCGAGCGCGAACGCGCCCCCGAGCAGCGCGGAGAACGCGAACGCGACGCCGGCCAGCCCCTCCGCTGCCGCGAGGGCGCCGCTGGGCCCGGGTTCGCGCAGCGCGGCGAATATCAAGGCATACAGGACCGCGGCGACGCCTGACGCAGCGACCGCGGAAACGGCGCTGGGCTCGTTGATCTGGATCACCACCGCGAAGCCGGCGGTGAGCAGGATGCTCGCGGCGATCAGTATCCGGACGCGGGCCAGGGGCATTGGGCCTTGTGGACCTGCAGCGATGGTGGGAGGACTCATATGCACCTCTCGCGTGAGTGTCAAGAGCGGCGTATGACCGCCTGCTCCCGAAGAGGTGTAGGCTACGGCCCGATGCTCGACGTCCTCGAGTTGCAGCCGCGGACGCTCGCCTGATGGCCGCGAGCGCCTTCGACTCGTTCTACCTGCGCGACCGCTACGGCTCGAAGGCGATGCGCGCGATCTGGGACGACCGCGCCACGATCCAGCGCTGGCTCGACGTCGAGGCGGCGCTCGCGCTGACGCAGGCCGAGCTCGGTCTCGTGCCGCGGGCGGCCGCCCGCGCGATCGCCCGTGCCGCGCGTGTCGAGCGGCTCGACCTGCGCGCGATGCGCCGGGAGTTCGACCGCACCTGGAACCCGGTGATGCCGCTCGTGAACGCGCTGTGCGCCAGGCTGCCCGCACGAGCCAGAGGCTTCCTGCACTGGGGGGCCACCAGCAAGAACATCATCGACACGGCCACGGCGCTTCAGATCAAGGCCAGCTACGACGTGGTGTTGCGCGATCTCGACGGCATCGAGGCGGCGCTCGCGCGGCTCTCGAAACGGCACCGCGACACCGTGATGGCCGGGCGCACGCACGGGCAGCACGCGCTGCCGGTCACCTTCGGCTGGAAGTGCGCGGTCTGGCTCGACGAGCTGATGCGCCAGCGCGAGCGGCTCGTCGCGAGCCGGCCGCGCGTGCTCGTCGGAGAGTTCGGCGGCGCCGTGGGCACGCTCGCGGCGCTCGGCAGGAACGGTCTGCGCGTGCAGCGCCGCGTCCTGGAGCAGCTCGGCCTCGGCGTCCCACGCGTCCCGGTCAAGACCGCGGGCGACCGCTTCGCGGAGTTCTTCCTACTGCTCGCGATGCTCTCGGCGACGCTCGGCAAGGTCGCCCAGAACATCTACAACCTGCAGGTCACCGACGTCGACGAGGTGACGGAGTTCGTGGAGGGCAAGGTCGGCAGCTCCGCGATGCCGCACAAGCTCAACCCGGTCGCCTCCGGCTCGGTGGTGCTGCTCGGGCGGCTGCTGCGGGCGCGCGCCCCTCTGATGCTCGACTACGTGCACGCCGAGTGGGAGGACGACCACCGCCAGGGCGAAACCTCGTGGGCTTTCCCGCAGGAGGTCTGCCTGCTGCTCTCGGCCCAGCTCGCGATCAGCCGGCGCCTGCTCGAGCGCCTGGTGGTGAAGCCGCAGAACATGCTCCGCAACCTCGAGCGGGCCGGGGGCGTCGTGCTCTCCGAGGCGGTGATGATGGCGCTCGCGCCGAAGCTCGGGCGCGACCGGGCCCACGAGCTGGTGCTGCGGCTGCACCGCGAGAGCCTCAAGAGCGGCGTGCCGTTCCGCGAGGCGGTGCGCCGCCATCCCGAGGTGCGCGCCAGGCTACGGCCCCGGCAGCTCGAAGCCGCGCTCGACTACCGCGGCTCGCTCGGCCTCGCCGGCCCCTTCGTCGACCGCGTGCTCGCCGACTGGCGCCGGGAGCGGGCGGCGCGCACCCGCCGCCCGCCTCGCGCCTAGAACTGCACCCGCACACCGAGCTGGAACTGGCGCGGCTCGTACGTCGTCGTGACCGGGAACTCGCCGGGAATCGCCGTGGTCGGGTTCCCGAGCGCGTCCGTCGCCACGACCGAGTTGACCGCGCGGATGTTCTTCCGGTTGAGGAGGTTCTTGGCCTCGACGAACAGCTCCGCCCTCACCCGAGCGCCGATCGGGATGGAGCGCGAGTAGCGGCCGTCGAGCTGGAAGAACGTGCCGAGCTCGCCGCTCTGGCGCTCGACTCCGTTCGGCCGGTCGGCCGAGATGCCGTCGGCGTTCAGGTCGGTGGCGGCGCGGATGTTGTAGGGCAGGCCGCTGTTGGCCTGGACGATGAACGCCAGCAGGTTGTCGTTGGCTAGCGTCGCCCAGAAACCGTCGCCCTGCACCTCGGGCTGCAGCACGCCGCTGACGACGAAGGTGTGCTTGACGTTCCAGGACGTGTAGCCGTAGTCGCGCCCCTGGTCCGAGGGGTCGGAGATCGCCTCCACGTCGCTCGAGCCGATCACGTAGCGGCCGCCGATGACCCCGTCGTCCTTCGCGTCGGCATAGGTGTAGAACGCCTGCAGCTGCCAGCCGTGGCTCATGCGCTTGCTGAACGAGACCGTGAGCGCGTTGTAGCCCGACTCGCCCGAGGAGCGGATCTCGCGAACGATGTCGAAGTTGGGGTCGACGCGGGTGGCCGAGCTGATCGTGCGGGAATAGATCGGCCGTCCGTCCGGCAACGTCGGCCCGAGCGGAACCACGTTGGAGTTGACGAGCGTCGGCAGGCTGCGTCCCGTGGAGTTGACGAAGCCGACACCGACGGCCAGATCTCGCGTGAGCGCGCGGTCGAGCTGCACGTTGCTGAGCCAGGCCCACTGCGTATCGAAGTCGGCGGCCACGGCCCGGATCGAGCGCGACGGCACCACACCCGGCGGCAGGCTGCTGAGCGTGCCCGGGAAGGCCGGGGCCCCCACCGACGTCGGGCCGACGCTTGCCGTGAGCAGCCGGGGTGCGCCCCCTTCGAGGAGCGCATCCTGGTAGGTCAGGCCGAGCGGCGACTCGTACATGAGGCCGGTCGAGGCGCGCAGCACCGTGCGCGACGCGGAATCGAGCGACCACGCGAAGCCGACGCGCGGCCCGAAGTTGTTGCGGTCGAGGCGAAAGTCGCGGTTCGCCGCGAAGGGCGCGTTGGGATCGGCGTTGGGGACCTTGAACAGGTCGTAGCGCACGCCGTAGATCAGCTTGAGCTGCGGCGTCACGCGGAACTCGTCCTGTACGAAGGCGCTGAAATAAGTCTGCGAGTAGGCGACGGTCGGATCCCCGATCGCCTGCGAGAAGCGCGTGTAGCTCGTCGGGTTGACGCCGCTCTTCGCCGCCAGGTAGGCCGCGGTGTTCGGGAACACGTAGGCGGGACGGATGTCCACCTGCCGCTCGTCGTCGATGAGCTGCACGTCGAAGCCGACCTTGAAGCTGTGGCGTCCGCGCAGCAGCGAGAAGTTGTCCACCACCTGCCAGTAGCTCTGGATGAACTCGACGGGCGTGGGCGCACCGCCGAAGATCGCGACTCCCGTCACATCGACGCGGGGGCCGCTGCCGGCGGCAGCGGACGGCTGGAGCGGATTGTCGCGCTTGCCGTAGGCGATCCGCAGTTCGTTGAGCTTGTCGTTGCCGAACGTGGAGACCGCCTGGAAGCCGAAGTTGTCCATGCGGTCCTGGAAGTCCGTCCCGATCTCGCGCGTGTTGAGCCCCCCGGCGATGTTCTCGGGGGTGGTGTTCTTGAACAGCGAGTAGCGGGCCGACAACCGGTGGGCGGGGTTCACCTGGTAGTCGAGCTTGGCGATGAACATGTCCACGCTCTGCACGGCCGGAATCACCCCGTCGCCGAGCGCCTCGGGCGAGAGGCCCAAGACGCTCGCCGTCTCCGGAGACACCGTGATCACGCGGCCGCCCGAGAGGTCGTTCTTCAGGTACTCGTAGCCGAGGTAGAAAAAGAGCGTGTCCTTGCGGATCGGGCCGCCCAGCGTGGCGGTGAAGTTGTCGACGTTGCCCTGCGGGTTCGGCCGGTTGGCGGCGAGCAGGAAGGGCCGCGAGGCCGTCCAGTCGCGGCGGAAGCGGTAGCTGGCCGAGCCCTGTAGCGTGTTTGCGCCGGACGGCGTCACCACGTTGTAGACCATGCCGGTAGTCTGGCCGAACTCGGGCGCGAAGCCGCTCGAGACGACCTGGACCTCCTTGATCATCGTCTCGGAGGGCTGGAACATGCGCAGCCCGGCGCGGTCCTTCTGCGTGGCGCTCGAGCCGTCGATCTGGTAGTTGGTGCGCATCTGCGAGCCGTTCGCGTTCATGCGCGTGGCGCCGAACTCCTCGTTCTCGTAGCCGGTCACGTTGGGCTGCAGCAGGCCGAAGTTGTAGGGGTTGCGCGCCACGTTCGGCAGGTTCTTGATCTCGGCCTCGGTGATCGTGCGGCCGAGGTCGATCCGCCCGGGCTGCGTCACCGGCGACTCGGCGGTCACCTGGATCACTTCCTGGACGCCGCCCACTTCCAGCGTGAAATCGGCCGAGAGCGTCTGGCCGGCGGACAAGCGGATACCGGTCTGCTCGACGGCCTTGAACCCAGTGAGCTCGGCGCGCACGCGGTAGTCGCCGAGCGGCAGCAGCAGTGCACGGTAGCTGCCGTCGGCGCCCGTGCTGAGCACGCGCCGGGCGCCCGTCTCGACCTGGCTGACCGTCAGCGTCACGCTCGGCAGCGCCGCACCCGTCGTGTCCCGCACCACCCCCTCGATCGTGCCGTTGATCGCCTGCGACTGGGCGATGGCTTCAGGTGCCACAGCGATAAGCGCCAGCACGAGCAAAGCAGAGAGTCGACGCATGATTGATTTCCTCCGCGTGAAGCCGATGAAGACGGCCGAGAGTCTCTTTCTTATCGCCTGCGCGCGACTGAGTCAACAAGGCCTGGCCGTTCAAGGCGTTGGAGCTTCACGAAGAACTGACCGAGGGCGCTGCCGGCTACGCGACGGCGTAGTCGGGCGTGTCGCGCAGGAGCATCAGCTTGTCCCGCGACACGGGCACGAGAGCGTACGGACGACCATCCCCGTCAGCGAACTCCACTTCAAGGACCCCGTTCGCGTGCACCAACACGACGCTCCCAATCTGGCCTCGACGCAGGAGAAGGGGGTCCCCCGTCTGGAAGTGCTTCACAGGTGTGTCTTCCAGCAGGGCCACCACATCGTGGTCGCGCAGGTCGCCGCTCATCGCCTACAGAATATAGCAGGTAAGGGATATTCGCTTCGCTCAACCTACCGCTATATGCTGTGGACATGGCCGAAACGCCTCCATCGCAGCCCCGGGCCGGAGTCGACTACCCACGCAATCTCATAGAGTTCGGAGAGTTCTTCCC
>Ga0247727_10014491_pt1 | contig 13086 bp, 9 predicted proteins | sample WisWelCaveWW1625_FD_202498 | JGI IMG/M metagenome (GOLD analysis project Ga0247727, IMG submission 202498) | Biofilm microbial communities from Wishing Well Cave, Virginia, United States - WW16-25 | ecosystem: Environmental > Aquatic > Deep subsurface > Groundwater > Cave microbial mat | place...
TCAAGATGCATACCGATGCTGATGCGCGGTTGCGATTGGACATCGATGCCGGAGAAGTGCGGCTTTCCCCTTCAACGAGTGGAGATGAGATTCGCGTGTGGCTGGAATATACAAAAAATCAATTCACGCATATCGTGACTTATGACGAACGCAATAACGAGCTTGACATTACTTTAGACAAAAAAGGCTGGTTCGATCACAATAACGATCATACGACGGCCAGGCTCGAGCTTGAATTGCCCACGAAAGTCAAGATGCGAATCTATTCGCGAATCAAAGCCGGGGAGATTGACATGCAGCTTGGCGGGGTGCATATCATCGAATTCGCCCTGAAAACGTGGGCAGGGCAAGTAGACGTCGACTTTGATGAGCCGAACAAATCGGAAATGCGGCTGTTCGAGATCAACACCAAAGTCGGCGAAAGCTCGCTGCGAAATCTCGGCAATGCGCGATTCGTGAATGCGGATATCAACGGCGGCATCGGCGAAATGACCATCGATTTTCGTGGAGCCATGATAAAAGGCGCAACGGCTGACGTTGATCTTGACATCGGCGAAACGGTGATCATCTTGCCTGATAATAGCGGCACAAAACTCTCGGTTTCCAGGTTCCCATTCTTGTCGCAGGTAAATATGCCGATCCGGCTTGAGAAAGAAGGACGCTATTACTATACGAAAAACTACGAGCAATCTGGTCAAACTTTTGATCTGCGGTTGAACTCCGGCATTGGCGAGCTGCGCATCGAGTAAGTGCGACCTCGTGATCAAACTGAGAACAAACTGTCTTGGAGGAAGGTATGGAAAGGCGGATAACAGGGAATTCTAGAATTCTTGCGGTGATCTGCATTTGCTTGATGTTTTGCGTCGCCACTGTAATTGGCGGCGAGCTAACCGAGAAATTTGATAAAACCCTTCCTTTGCCTCAAGGTGGCAAATTTGAATTGCGCAACTCCAACGGCGCGATCCATGTGCAAACGTGGGATCGAGATGAAGTGCGCATCGAGGCCGAGAAGCGTGTGCGCGTCGGCGGTCACAGCGAGGCGGAGCGCCTGTTGAAGAAAATCGAGATTCGCATCGATGCCGGGAATGATTATGTAAAGGTCGCTACGGAGATGCCGCGAACGCATGGAGGAGGTTTCTGGGATTTGATTTTTGACGGGGGATCGCCACAACTGGAAGTGACCTATTGGATCACCCTTCCGAAACGAGTGGAAGCGCGACTTTCGAATACGAACGGCAAGGTGGAAGTCGGTGACATCACCGGTAGTTGTGATGTGAGCACGACGAACGGCAGGATTGTAATGGCAGAAATGGCCGGTAGCATGCGGGCGGAAACGACGAATGGGAGCATCGAATTGCGTCTCGTGGGATTGAATGGAAATCCGGATGTAGATCTTGAAACGACCAACGGAGGGATTACGGCAGAGTTACCGGCGAACTTTAGTGGTTGGGTTTCGGCTGAAACAACGAATGGCAGCGTGCAATCGGATTTTCCGGTGACGGTTGAGCGCGGCTTTTCCAAGAACCGTTTGGAAGGAAAAGTTGGGGAGGGCGCGTCGCGTCTCCGCGCAGAAACCACCAACGGCTCGATACGGTTGATCAAGCGCTGATACCTGCGTAATCACATTTGACATGCCTCGCACGAATGCGGGGCATTTCAATTTTAAAATAAAAACGGCGGAGACCATATTGCATCTCCGCCATTCCAGGAAAGGAGGGGTGGATGGAAAACTTTATAATAAAAACGAACAAAATCATGATGAAAGTGCGTGATGTAGATTCTGATTTTGTTCTCGTTGACTCTTTACTTATCAAGTATTGTGCCATTCTTTGAAAAATGCCATCGCGAATTCGATTGGTCGAGGCGTTAACGAAAATCACAATAAAATCTATAAAGCCATTTTTCCAATCAGGCTTTTTGACTGAAAAACCGACTAAGTTCTCTAAAAAACAGGGTGTTTCCTTGTTCCACCATGAAACATTGTATTACGAATTTGGTAAGGCATCATCATATTGTGTGCGCTGATGAACTTGACCAACTGACGCCCAACCCCATTCACTTTCCTCGGTTGCGAAATTCTCGCTCCAATCCGGTTTTACGGCACCATGCTCTTGACTTTTGATTTCTTTTCAGCTAAAATCTCACTCGCTTCGAAACTCGCTCGCGACTTATGATCAAAGGACCTTGCAAAAATCATCCTGAACGCACAGCGCGCCGCCGGTGCTTTAGCTGCGGTGCATTCATTTGCGCCGCCTGTCAAATTCGGGGATTACGCCATTACTTTTGCAGCCCTCGGTGTCAACTCAAATTCCAACTCGGTGAATTTGGCAATCACGCCCTTGAGTTATTGGAATCGCTTTTGCCATCTTTACAAGTCAAAAGCAGAAATGCTCTTCTCGGTAAGCTGCTTGCCGGCGGCTTACTGGTGGTCTTCGTCTTGCCTCTGTTCGCACTGATCCTCGTGCTCTTCATGAATCTTCGTCTGCAGAGCCGGATTGAATCCATCGAAACGAGCTTGAAGGATATTGCTGCAGGCTCACAGCCTGCGCCTGAAATCGCAAAGTTGTCCGGCCCGAGATTGCGGATCAGTAATCCGGCTACAGGTACAATGCTGACAAGCAAACTTATGAGCATAGAGGGGATGGCGGATACTAACCTGGTAGTCATTGTGAGCAAGAACGGAAAAATCTTCTCGGCCATGCTGCCAAACGCCGGGCGCTTCGCATCTCCCAAGCTGGAACTTGACAAAGGTGAGAACCATTTTGAAGTGAACGCCGTAGATGTTGCCGGCAAAGTTGTCGGTTTTGAGAAGATTGTGCTGCACTATCGTCCGCTTGTTGTCCCGTCGATGGCGACAGATTTCAGCCGTGGCGACCGGCGCTCAAGGCAAATTGCCCTGACTTTTGACGGCGGCTCGAACGACAACTCCGCTGCCCCGATTTTGGATATTTTAAAGCAGCAGAACCTAAAAGCGACTATCTTCCTCACCGGCGGATTCATTCAGGATTTCCCTGATCTCACACGCGAGATCGTCGCCCAGGGACATGAGGTCGGTAATCACACGTGGAATCATCCGCATCTTACAAGCTTTGAGATGAACTATCAACACCGTACTTTGCCGCAAGTCACCAAAGAAGTTGTGCATGAACAATTGACTATGACCGCGGAATTGTTTGAGACGGTGACCGGAAAGCAAATGGCGAAGCTTTGGCGAGCGCCTTACGGAGAACAGAACGAGGAAATACGTCAATGGGCTGCCGAGCTTGGCTATCGCCATATCGGCTGGACGCATGGGCGCACCGCCGACGAAAGTATGGACACCATGGATTGGGTGGCCGACACCACCTCGGATGCTTATCGCTCTGCAAACGAGATTTTGCACCGCCTTCTGCGCATCGCCGGCAGCGATGGAGAGGCCGCGAATGGCGGTATCGTGTTGATGCATCTCGGCAGCCAGCGCCGCAGCGACGAGGCCTATCAGATGCTGCCACAGCTTATTAGCGGATTGCGCGCAAAGGAGTATGAAATCGTAATAGTCTCTGAGCTTTTGAATTGATCGGCTTTAGCTTCGAGTATTTTTCGTAACACGCTGACGGAACGTGATCGCATCGAAAGGGAGGCAGTTAAACCAATGATAGAAGTACAGTGCAGTAAATGTGGAAATGTCGCGCCGGGACTGGAGCAGGCGCCTTTCAAAAACGAGCTGGGCGAGGTCATTCTCAAAAACGTCTGCGGCGCCTGTTGGCAGGAATGGCTTCGCGCTCAATTGATGATCATGAATGAGTATCGTCTGAATCCGTTGAACGACGAGCACGGGAAATTTCTTGACGAACAGATGAAGGTGTTCCTGAAATTGCCATCCTGATCGTTTTTTTATACATCCGTGAAGCAGCTCGGTGAAAAAGATCGCGCTTCGAAATTATCGCCGGAATTTTTCTTGACATTTCTTGGGGTCGGTGCTATATTCGAAACGTTCGTTGCACCTGGGATACATATTGCGGCTGGCTTTACCCGGACTGACTTGCCGTTTTCGTTTCCCGGCCACCCCATCTTCTGACTCGCAGCTTGCATTCAGGTTGGCTGGATACTTAGGGAATAGAGCTTCACTTTCTGCTCACCGAGCCGATTGCTGCCTGCGTGTATGAATAAGACTGAATTGAGTATTCTGGCTGCAAATGGCAGCCAGACAAACGCTCTCAACGACGAGAACAGCCTTTCGTCTCTTAGGCGACTTTCAGATCCTGCTGCCATAGTGCCATACATCCCGCGCAAGCGGCAGGAACGAAGTGGCTTATTAGTCGAATATTTATTCACTCCCGCGGCGCCGCAAGGAACGGATTATTTGGATTTCTTGCTGCTTGGCGAAAATCGCTTTGGCGTTATTCTCGCTGATTTTTGCAGCTCCGCCCCTAAAGATCATCTCCAGGAAACGATCCCTCTTCTCAAATTGGCGCTACGCTCGAAAAGCGCCGGCCTCTCCGCCGCCGCCACGCTTCGATATCTTGACCAAAACATCGCCGAGCATACCGGTGAAGAAGGCTTGATCACGGCGCTTTATCTCATCTTTGATCAAAGCAAGCGTCTGTTGCACTATGCCAGCGCCGGTCATCTGCCCATGCTTCTGCACCGACCCTCGGAGAACAAAACGTTCTTGTTGACGGCGTCGGGCGCTCCGATAGGCTGTGATACCGATGGCGCGCGATCAACGGCGACTGCCAACGGCATCAACAAAATCGCCGGCGAAAGTGTTGCGCTCGCTCAAGGGGATCTCATTATTTTGTACAACAGCGGGCTGTTGAAGCAAAGAAACCGAACCGGCGAATATTGGGGAAGGCAGAGGTTAATTGATTGCCTGCGCATGTACGCAGATCTTGATCCGGTTTCATTGCTCGCCGAATTGAAACGTCGTCTCGATGATTTTCTTGAAGGCGAGCCTCAAGAGCATGATGTCGCAATAATCGCTTTGAAAAATACTCTTCGGGATTTGGAAAAGCCCGGCGCCGAAACGCTTGAACATGCTACCGGAAACCGCTACCTGACAGTTGATGATGAACAGATTATTCTCGAAGTTATTCGAGAGAATCCTGATTTGCCGTTCGCAAAAGTCGCGGATGAGCTGGCGCTTGATGGGCTGCGGCACTTAAAAATAGAGAGAGTGCAGTCCTACTTGACGCAGACAAGCCACTGGCTAACGCAATGGCCGGACAATGGCCGCACCCATAAGAATGGGATCAAAAATCATAATGGGACGAATGGGCATGTTGCTTCCAAAGCGCTGGCAACTCGGCGAACTGTGAACGTTGTCAAGCAACTTCAGCAGGATATGCTGGCAGCCTTTCCTATTCGGCAAGTGTTCGCGAAGAAGTATGAGTTTGCTGACTTCACTTCCGGTTTTTCGCGCGCCTTGGAATTTTCCACGAGCGGAGATTATCAGCAAGCGCTGTTCGAGATCGCGAAGACGCGACATGATCTTCCGGCATCTGTCGACCTGCACTGTTTTGTTGGAAATCTTTATTTACTGTTGAATAGGACCTCCGAGGCGCGGGATGAATACCAGCTGGCGTTGGCGATTGACCAACGGACGGCGCATGCGCATCTGGCGCTGAGTTACATCGCCCTTACGCAAGAAGACTTTTACAATGCCATCGATGAATACTCCACTGTGTTGAGATTAGACAAAAGCCTTCAAGGTAATAACCCTCTTTTGCAACAACTCATCGCCGCCGTTGAGAAACGCGATAACCGGAGTGAGTGGCTCGTGTGACATTGACATTTCCCCTACATCGTAGAGTGATCCGCATTAGATAAACGCCTTCGATTTTATTATTACCCGTCCCGCTGATTCTTCAACTCTCTTTCGCATAAAATTAGATAATTCTGCAAAGGCCGTGTAATCCCCGGTTTTTCGACGACAATTTTCTTTTTATTCAGAGGTTGTTTGCTTATATTTTGCAACTTGAAATAAATAAACGGCAATGCTATGTCATATTTCGAAAAACGCCTTTTAGAAAAAATCATCGTCTTCGACGGCGCCACCGGCACGAATCTGCAAGTGATGAACTTGACCGCTGATGATTTTGGCGGCGAAGCATTGAATGGCTGCAATGAACATCTGGTCTTTACCCGTCCTGATGTGGTTGAGAAACTTCACGCCAGCTTTCTCGAAGTCGGCTGCGACGTGATCGAAACGGATTCGTTCGGCAGCACGCCGATCGTTCTGGGCGAGTATAATCTCGCAGAGCAGGCTTACGAGCATAATCGCCGCGCTGCTGAGATTGCGAAAAAAATGGTGCGCGAGTTTTCAACACCGGCGCACCCACGCTTTGTTGCCGGCTCTGTGGGGCCGACCACCAAACTTCCAAGTTTGCAACACATCTCTTACGCCGAAATGAAAAAAGCGTACGAAGTCCAGGTTGCCGGATTGATGGAAGGCGGCTGTGATCTTTTGTGCGTCGAAACCTGCCAGGACTTGCTGCAGACCAAAGCCGCGCTCGCTGCGATTTATGACTACTTTGCGCAAAAGAAAATGAGAGTACCGGTCATCGCCAGCGTTACGGTTGAAGCGATGGGCACGATGCTGCTCGGCAGCGACATTGCCGCGGCGCTCACGGCGCTGGAGCCGTTTCCGCTCACGGCCATCGGCATGAACTGCGCCACCGGCCCGGCGGAGATGTCGGAAAATATTCGTTACCTCGTTGCGAATTCTCCGCTGCCGGTTTTTTGCATGCCCAATGCCGGCATGCCCGAAAACGTCGGCGGGTTCGCACATTATAAACTCACACCGGATGAGCTGGGAAAATTCTTGACGCATTTCGTCGAAGACCTCGGCGTGCAAATCGTCGGCGGCTGCTGCGGCACAAGACCGGAACACATTAAGCGTTTGGTAGACAGCGTCAGTTCTCTTCAGCCAAAAGCCCGCGCCGTTGATTTTATTCCATCGGCAGCAAGCCTCTACAATAGCACTCCTTTACATCTCGATCCGCCGCCGCTGCTCATTGGCGAGCGCACAAATGCCAACGGCTCGAAGTTCTTCAAAGAGCTTCTGCAAAAAGAAGATTGGGACGCCATGGTGTCGATGGCGAAGGAGCAGATTCGCGAAGGCGCTCACCTGCTCGACGTTTGCGTCGCCTATGTTGGTCGCGACGAAATGCGCGACATGATCGAAGTCATCAATCGGTTCAATACGCAAGTCTCGATACCGTTGCTGATCGATTCCACGGAATGGCCGGTGATCGACGCCGCCTTGCAGCGTATCGCCGGGCGCGCGATTGTGAATTCGATCAATCTCGAAGACGGCGAAGAGCGCATGGTCCAGGTGCTGCCGTTGTGCAAAAAATATGGCGCAGCAACCATCGCATTGACCATCGATGAGCAAGGCATGGCGAAAACTGCTGACAGTAAGTTCGCCATCGCCAAACGCATTCATGATCTTGCGGTTTACAAATACGGCATGCGCCCGCAGGATTTGATTTTTGATTGCCTGACGTTTACGCTGGGCAGCGGCGACGAAGAGTTTCGAAAGAGCGCGATCGAGACCATCGATGCCATCCGGCGTATCAAAAACGAACTGCCCGGCACGCGCACGATCTTGGGCGTGAGCAATGTTTCTTTCGGGCTTTCTCCGCAGACGCGCCATGCGTTAAATTCGGTTTTTCTTTATTACGCCGTCGACGCCGGTCTCGACATGGCGATTGTCCATGCGTCGAAGATCATGCCGCTTAATCGTATTTCCGACGAAGAACGCGAGCTGCATCGTCGGCTGGTTTTTGATGAGCGCAAATACGATGCAAGCGGCACGTGCATCTCCGACCCGGTGCATGAGATCATCGCCTACTATGCCGACAAGACCGCGCAGAAAAAAGAAACTGTCGCCATGCCGGCAGCGGTCGAAGAGCGTTTGAAAAGACGCATCATCGATGGCGAGAAGCAAGGGCTTGAAGCCGATCTCGATGAGGCGCTTAAAAAATATCCGGCGCTGGAGATCATCAACAACATCCTGCTGGACGGCATGCGCGTGGTTGGAGAGTTGTTCGGCTCCGGGCAGATGCAGTTGCCTTTTGTGCTGCAATCTGCGGAGACGATGAAAGCTGCCGTTCGCTTTCTCGAACCGCACATGGATCGCGTCGATGGGCAGGCCAAGGGCACGATGGTGCTGGCGACCGTGAAAGGCGATGTGCACGACATCGGTAAGAATTTGGTTGACATTATTCTCACGAACAACGGCTACAAAGTCGTCAATCTCGGCATCAAGGTACCGATCGAGCAGATGGTGCAAGCGGCGAAGGAACATCACGCAAATTGTATCGGCATGAGCGGTTTGCTTGTGAAGTCGACGGTCATCATGAAGGAAAATCTCGAAGTGCTGAATGAGCGCGGCATCGATATGCCGGTTATTCTCGGCGGTGCGGCCTTGACGCGGCGTTATGTTGATGAAGATTTGCGCGCGATTTATCGCGGTCACCTCGCTTATGGCAGCGATGCGTTTGCCGGTTTACATTTCATGGAAAAAATTTGTGGCGATGATAAAAGCGCTCGGATGGGCAGTGCTGCGGTTTCTACAAATGATGCTGTAGAGAAATCAAGACCCTCAGCTCAAAAGCGTGATGATGGAAAATCGTCCGAGCAAGCAAAGACGCCTACATGGCAGTCCGTGGAAATTCCGCAACCACCGTTCTTTGGCACTAAAGTGATTGCTGATATTCCGCTCGAAGCGGTATTTTCATTCATCAACCCTATAGCTTTATATCGCGGACAATGGCAGGTGCGGCGCGGCAAGATGGCGCCCGCCGAGCTTGAGAAGTTGATCAAAGAGAAGTTTGAGCCGGTTCGTCGCGATCTTGAGCAACGCTGCAGTGCCGAAAAGATGTTGACGCCGCAATTGATTTACGGATACTTTCCATGCAACAGCAGCGGCGATGATGTGGTAATTTATAATGAGCGCAGCGAAAAGGAAATTGAGCGATTCACTTTTCCCCGGCAGGCCGAAGGCAACCGCCAGTGTATTGCCGACTTTTTTGCGCCGATGAATTCCGGCAAGCGCGACGTGATCGGTATGCTGGTCGTCACCGTTGGTCATCGCGCCTCGGAAATTTCGCGGCGACTCTATGAGTCGGACAAATACACTGATTATTTTTATTTTCACGGGTTGAGCGTTGAGACAGCCGAGGCGCTGGCGGAATACTGGCACAAGCACATGCGCATCGAGCTGGGCTTTTCTGCCGATGATGCGCGTGAGCTGCAAAAGATTTTTCAGCAAGGCTACCGCGGCTCGCGATATTCTTTCGGTTATCCGGCCTGCCCGCGTCTCGACGATCAGGCGAAATTGTTCCGGCTGCTGAAACCGGAACGCATTGGCCTCAGCCTGACCGAGGAGTTTCAATTGGTGCCGGAGCAATCAACCTCGGCGATCATCGTGCATCATCCGGCGGCGAAGTATTTTTCAGTGTGAGAGATTGAGCTTTTGGTCTCCGTCATTCTGTGTCGTTTGTTGTAGAGCAAAAACCAGGAGGAAGAGTGGGCATCGGAAGAAAAAAAACTTTCGCAGCACTTCATCATTCATCAAAGGATTGTGATTAACAACATGCCCAAGTCATCTCGTTTACTCATTACCGGCGCCAGCGGCTTTCTTGGCGGTCACCTGTGTCGTCTTGCTAAAAAAGAGTGGGAGGTTGTCGGCACACATAATTTGCACGCCGACCTGCCCCTCGGCGTCGAAAAAGTTCAGATCGATTTGCGCGACCGCAAAGCGTTGCTTGTCGTGCTCAAAGAATTCGCTCCGAGCGTCATCATTCATACGGCGGTCTTGCAGCTTGACGACTGCGAGCGCCATCCCGAGCTGGCGCAACAGGTCAATATCGATTCGACGCTTTATCTCACGGAATGGGCGGCGAAGAATAATTGCCGCGTCGTCTACATCTCGACCGACATGGTTTTTGACGGCTCTCAGGGAATGTACAAAGAAGAAGACAACGCCGAGCCGGTCAACGAGTATGGCCGGACGAAACTGGTCGCCGAACGTGTCGTTCAGGAGTTTTGCGAGAACTCGGTGATTGCGCGCTTGCCTCTGCTCTTCGGATTTCCAGTGACGGGCGGGGCCTGCTTCATGGCCACCATGCTCGACAAGTTGAATCGTAATCAAACGGTGCAAACATACATCGATCAATTTCGTACGCCCGGGCTTGTCCAGAATATGGCCGAAGCATTGTTGGAGCTGGCGAAAAATGATTTTTCCGGCGTGTTGCACATCGCCGGCGCGACGCGGCTTTCGCGCGAGGAATTGGCCAGGCAATCGGCCGAGCGCGCCGGGCTGGACGTAAACCTCTTGCAGCCAATCTCAATGCACGATCATGCCATGCTCTCGGCGCGCCCGACGGACGTATCGCTCGACACCACGAAGGCCCGCTCGATTTTACGGACGCCGTTATTGGATGTCGGCGGCGCTCTGAACCGGATGTTTGAAGAGAAGAACTAAGTTTTATGCTCAAGGACTCGAGCATTTTGTCTACACCTCAGCAACGTACTCGGGTGCATTTTTGTACATTCGACACCCCTCGTCTCCAGCCATTTCGCACGGCTCCCGCTGATTTCTTCCGCTGGCTCTTGGAAAAAACCCGCGATCTCGGAAGAAAACCTGAACGCATTCCACTATCATACATTTCTATCATCACAAGAGATCGATTATTATCTTGAGGAGAGGAAAGGATATGGATCGAACAAGCCGCGCAGCGATTTTCTTGAGAAGTATATTGTCGATAGTCTCTATGCTTTTCATAATTTCGAATAAACTATCCATCGCACAATCGCCGCCGAGTCAGATGATTTCGGCTCGCGATCTCGGTCTGCGGGCCGGCCCGATGCTCGGTTATTCCGAGCTTACGGAAGTCGCGCTTTGGGTGCAAACAGTTTATCCGGCTCGTGTGCAATTTCGTCATTGGCCAGATGGACAGTCGGGCGCGACAATGGCAGCGCTTAGCCCGGAAATAAAAACCTCTCGTGAAGGCGACTGCATTGCGCAAGTTGTGTTGAGCGGTTTGAAATCCGGCACGAGATATAATTATGAATTATACATCGATGGCCGGCTCGTCAGTCGGCCATATCGAACGTCTTTTCAAACCCAGGCATTTTGGCAATGGCGAACCGAGCCGCCGGCGTTTGCTGTAGCGATCGGCTCGTGCGCATACATCAACGAGCCGGAGTTTGATCGCCCCGGAACTCCCTATGGCGGCGAGTATGAAATTTTTGCTGCCATCGCCGCGAAGCGGCCCGAGGTGATGCTTTGGCTCGGGGACAATGTTTATTATCGCGAGCCGGAATTTTATTCTACCGCACAGATGCGGCATCGTTACGAGCATGATCGCGCCTTGCCGGAGTGGCAAGCCTTGCTTGGCGCTTCACATAACTACGCAATTTGGGACGATCATGATTTCGGTCCCAACAATTCCGATGGGACTTATCGGATGAAAAAAGACGCGTTGACAATTTTCAAATCCTATTGGGCTAACCCCGCTTACGGACTCGACGAGGCGCCAGGGGTATTCTTTAATTTCACCTGGGGCGATGTGGAATTCTTTATGCTCGATGACCGTTATCACCGTTCGCCTGATGATGCGCCGGCTTCGCCGGACAAAGTCATGTTCGGTGCAGCCCAGATGCGCTGGCTGAAAAATGTATTGGTCTCCAGCCATGCGCCTTTCAAAATTATTGCCGGTGGCAACCAAATGCTCAATCCTCAAGTTTCTGATGAAAGTTTCAGCGCCTACAAAAATGAACAAACCGATTTGTTGAATTGGATAAAAACGAACAAAATTCCAGGAGTATTGTTTCTTTCAGGTGATGTGCATCGCACCGAGTTGATTCGTCTGGACGATCCCGGCTTCTATCCTTTATTTGATTACAGTTGTTCGCCGTTGACCGCCGGCACCTATGCCTCGGATCGAGTGAAAGAAAATCCCGCGGTTGTTAATGGAACAAGGGTGATAGGCAAAAGAAATTTTGGCCTGTTGCGATTCGAAGGCCCGCGCAAAGATCGCAAGCTGACGATGGAGTGTTTTGATAAAACCGGCGCGTTGCTGTGGAAGCAGGAGGTAAGGGCAAACGATCTGCAAGTGAAGGAAATCAAATGAGCTGCTGCGTCGATGCCACCGAAAAGTTTTTTGACAAGCAAGCGCGGCGGATGGAGAAGTATTTTAGAAAGAAAGGCCTGCGCAAAGAACAACAGTATCTTGTCGATGGCATTCGACAAAACGGTGTTGAAAATGTCTCTATTTTGGAGGTCGGGTGCGGCGTTGGCGCATTGCATTTGAGCTTGCTCAAAGTAGGCGCGAGACAAGCAACCGGCATCGACATGTCGGAGAAAATGATTTCTACTGCGCGTGAGCTTTCCGTGGAAATGGATTTGGCGCAGCGCACGCATTATGTTCGCGGTGATTTTGTGGCGTTGCACGACACTGCGCCGATTTCGGATGTAACGATTCTTGATAAAGTCATTTGCTGCTATGAAAACGTACAAGAGTTGATCGCCCTTTCAACGTCGAAAGCGAAACACCTCTACGCCGTGAGTTATCCCCGGCAACACTGGCTTGCCAGGTATGTTTTTCACTTTGCGATGGCTGCAGCAAAATTATTTCGATGGAAATTTCATCCCTACTATCACGAACCTGCCCTGATTCAGAATGCGATCGCGGCCAGCGGATTTGAGAAGAATTACGAACGGAAAACTCTTATATGGGTGATTCAGGTGTTCCAACGAAGGAATGGAAACGGAGAAGAACGAGTATGAGGAAGTTTTATGATTTGTTTATTGCACTGGCGCTTTCATGTGTGTTCGTCGCATGTGCAGAAAAGGCGCCGCTGAACCGGCAGAGTAAAGCTGATATAGCCGCTGAAGATGTCAAATATCATGTGAACTATTTGGCGTCGGATGCTTTGGAGGGACGTCTTTCGGGAACACCCGGCGGAGAAGCCGCCGCGAAATACGTCGCCGAGGAATTCAATCGCTTTGGCTTGAAGCCGATCGGCGAGCGCGGGAGTTATTTTCAAAGATTTGATTTCATCGGCGGCGTCAAGCTCGGGCCGATGAACAAGATT
>Ga0247727_10014492_pt1 | contig 13086 bp, 12 predicted proteins | sample WisWelCaveWW1625_FD_202498 | JGI IMG/M metagenome (GOLD analysis project Ga0247727, IMG submission 202498) | Biofilm microbial communities from Wishing Well Cave, Virginia, United States - WW16-25 | ecosystem: Environmental > Aquatic > Deep subsurface > Groundwater > Cave microbial mat | place...
GTTGCGAATGCGCTGGACTTCGCTGCGGCCGAGTTGATGAATCTCATCGACGCTCATATTCAGCGTCGTAAAAAACTTCACGCGCTGCGCATAGTATTCGCGCCCGTTCGGCAACTCCGAGGCGCCGAGGCTCGTGCGCGCCTTCGGAATGTATTCCTGCACAAAAAAATCCAACAGCGTCTGATAGCCGGGAATAATGGCTTCGCGAATTGCGGCTTCACCTAACTGTGTGAGCCGCGCTTTCTCATTCTCCGACATGGCCGTGGGAAATTTTGTGAATGGCGCATAGAAAACACTTTTGGCCGGATCGTCAACAATGTGCGTTGTCATGGTGACTTCAAAGCCTTGCAGGACGATCTGCGGCATCGTCATGCCGATTTTCAATCCTTCTTTGAGAAGCTCGATATGTTGTGCGACGAAATCGGGAAATGCACGCAGCCGCTTGAGATAGTTGTCATAATCCCGCGCCGTTTTATGCGGCATTTGATTCGGCAAGCGCGCAAAGCCGATGTGAAAACCGTCATCCACCGTGAAGGGAATCAAAAACGTTTTGTATTCGAAATTGGCGAGATGGTCTTCCAGTTGGAGTTTGAAAATATCGTAATTGATTTGATCATTATGATTCAAGCTCGCGCGGTCGATTTTTTCCAGCCGGCCCAGCCGGCTGCGCCAAAACTCGGCGCGGCGGGTTTTCGCCGCTATCGTCACGTCCGCCAAACGATCATCGTATTGATGATTTCCTGCTGCCGTGGCGAAAACCGGCTCTTCGGCTAAACGAAAATTCCATTCTTCGTCGAAGAGTTCGTGCAATGGCGTTTGCTGATTTTGGGGTGAATTGCAGCTAAGCAGCATTGCGCCGCACAGAAAAACAGCGCAGAAATTTTTCATCACTTCTCCCTCGCGCGATTATGATGTGAAGTCTGAAACGGCGCCAAGCTGAAGCTTGGCACTCCGCTTGATTACGATAAACTCACTAACACAAAATAACAAAGTTGGGCGATATATGCATGCAGCGCCAGCGAAGAGGACTTTTTAATAAACAGGCCCAACCGCAAGCCAATATAAGAAAGAATGAAGCTAAAGGCAAACCAGGCCAGATAGTTTCGCAAAGGTATATTTTCACTTTCCCACGTCCAATAGCCCAATTTCGTCGCCGCCGGTTCCATGAATAAATCGAAAATGACCATTAACAACGCGATGATCGAGGCCATGACAAACGGTTTTTTGAAAAAGCGCGCCGGCAAGAGATATTGCGAAATCACCGTGGAACTGATGAGCATCGCGAGCCAGGCAAAACCGATGGCGATGGGGATGTTCCAGATCGCCGGCTGCAATGTTTCGCCATAAAAATAAGAGCCGAAGATAACGCCGGTCTTTACACCGATTAACTCAATCAGAAAACAGGTAACGCAAACCAATATGCTCCAGAAAATAAATTTGCGGCTGGGATGCTCGCGCAGATACTCAAGGCAGAGCAGCAGGCAAAGTGCGATGAGCAGCGGCGCCGCCAGCAGGCGCATGGTTGTTTGCAAAACACCGAGAATATGCCACAGGCCGCCGGCGAGGAAAAAGATATATAGAACGATGATTTTGTAGCGCAGGCATCTTGCCTGCCTCGTACGCAGACTAGAAGTCTGCGCTACAGTATTTGCTTCCACCAAGCGGCCCTTCCATTTGATGCCGCCGGTTTTGTGGCAGCGCCAGGAATTAAGCCCGATTAAAATTGTATATAAAATGGAAAAAGGATGAAGTAAGGTGCTCACTAAAATTGGTTGCGCAAACTTTATCGCGAGTACGAAGCGAATCGAGACGTTTATGGCAATCGCTATCAACGCGAGCTTCGTGAATGGCTTGAACCAAACCCAAACATAAGGCGAGACATGAATGAAGAAAAGCAAAGTCAACGCTACAAAAAATGGAATGGTTTTAAAATTCATCAAGCCAAAAAGATTTTTGGAATAACCTTCCCAAACTTCACGGCCGGAATGATACATGCGGCTAAACACCTCATCGCGGGCGGAAACGGCGAGAATTTTTTCACCGCAGCGTTTGGCGAGACGGCTCAAGGCGACGTCTTCCACAACATGATTTTGCACGGCGCGATGGCCGCCGATTCTTGCATACGCCTCGCGGCTAAACGCCAGCCATTGCCCGTTGGCCGCGGCGACTGAAGCGTCGTTGCTATAATAGGTCAGCCACAGCGGCAGATAGCTGTAAACGAACATATTGACCACGGGCACAGCCAATTTCTCCGGCAACGTTTCGGTAATCTGATGACAAAATGCCGAGAGCATGCCGAGTTGTAGTTTCTGCATCCAGCCAAGCGTATGCGAAACTGCCGGTGGCGCGCAGCGATTGTCCGCGTCGGTAAAAATAAAAATTTCTCCCGTCGCGCATTCGCTGAGCTGGTGACACGCCCAATTTTTTCCCAGCCAACCGGCTGGGAGCGGCTTACCGGCGATAAATTTTACGCGCTGATCGCGTGAAGAAAATTGTCGAACAATTGCCGCCGTGTTATCAGCGGAGTTGTCGTCTAAAACTAAAATTTCCAAATTGGCATAGTCTTGTTTGAGGAGCCCTTCGAGGCAAGCACCGATATTTTTCTCTTCATTACGCGCCGGAACGAGCACGGAAACGCGCGGTGCGGTTTGATATGGCGGCGCCTTTTTCAGCATCGGCGCGGTGAGCGCGTTAAACAGCGTGATCATTAAAACGACGCCGAGCAATGCGAGGATAATAAAAAGTAGCAGAATCAATCGTGCGCCTTTTGTAGAAATCTTTCTTTGGATGCTTACAGCCCGAATATACTAATTTTTTCTTCGATGTCCAGTAAAAATTATGAGACACCTTCGGGCAGGCATCCGGGGCATCGTCGCGGTGAATGAGTTTCTGCTTGACATTATAATAAATTGTCATTACATAATAAACATCATGAAAAATTCGATGCGACCAACAGCTTATCACTCCCCGAAAGTAGAGGCCGGGCCCCATCGCGACAAAGGCGGATTTGGCGTTTTCGCTAAAGTGCCGCTCCGCGCCGGCGAAGTCGTGGTGGTTTGGGGCGGCGACGTTATGACCGCCGAAAAATTTGCCGCGTTGCCGGCCTACGTGCAGCAACACAGCTTGCAAGTTGAAGACGATTTGTATTTGGTGTCCGACGGCGTTGACGAGCCGGCGGATTTTGTCAATCATTCCTGCGAGCCGAACGTTGGCATGTGCGGACAAATCGCGCTCGTGGCCCTGCGCGATATCAAGGCCGGCGAGGAAATTTGTTTTGATTACGCCATGTCCGACGGCGGGCCGCATGACGAGTTTACCTGCGCTTGCGGCGCGCGAAGTTGTCGCGGCAAAATCACCGGCAATGATTGGCAGCGGCCCGAGCTGTGGGAGCGCTATGCTGGCCATTTCTCGCCTTACTTGCAGCGCCGCATCGAGCGCTTGAAAAACCGGAAGAGCTGATTTGTCCCTGCAATCCGGGACGTGTCAAGCGCTTTTAGTTCTCGCCGATATCAGCGGCTTCACCAAATTTATGAAGCTGCACGCCATCACCGTCACGCACGCCAAGCAAATCATCGGTTTCTTTCGATCGTTTTATCAGGAAATGCTCAAGCTCTGCGAGCTGCAGCTCTGCCTCTGTGAAGCCTGCGTGAGCGTGAAAGCGTCGCGCTTGAAAATCGTTCTGCACGCCGGCGAAGTGGCGGTCGAACGCATTCACTCTTTTGAGAAACTCTTTGGCATCGAGGTGATCGTCGCGCATCGCTTGCTTAAAAATTCGGTGCCGGCTAAAGAATATGTGCTGCGCGGCAAGTTTTTGCATTTGCCGCAAAAACAAATCGGTGAGTAAGACGATGGCGCCGCCGCAACCAATCGTCTCCGGTATTCGGATTTTCCGAATCGTCCGGATAATAAATAATAGTAGAGAGCAAAATCCATTCAGGAACAGTTATGCCCAAATTTACAACCAAACTACTCGAACGTTCGCTTGCCGCCGAGGGCACGATGAGTTTTTTCTTTGAGCGGCCGGCGAATTTCAATTTCACCGCCGGACAGTTTTTCACGGTCATTTTGCCGAACCCGCCGCACACGGATGAAAAAGGCAATCGCCGCACGTTCACGATTGCTTCGCCGCCGCAAGAAACCGCGCGTTTGCAAGTGACCACGCGCATGACCGGCTCGGCATTGAAACGCAGTCTTGCCGAAGTGCCGCTCGGAACTCCGATTGATTTGCTCGGGCCTTCCGGCAATTTTACGCTACATGCGGAAGCGACGATTCCGGCGGTTTTCATCGCCGGTGGAATCGGCATCACGCCCTTTCGCAGCATGTTGCTCGACGCCGCGGCGCGAAATCTATCGCATCCAATCACCCTCATTTATTCCAACCGCAATCTTGAAGGTTCGGCGTTTCATGAAGAACTGCAACAGCTTGCGACGGCGCACAAAAATTTCAACTACGTTCCGACGTTGACGCAGGCCGATAAATCCTCGCGGCCGTGGAACGGCGAAAGGCGTTACGTGACTGCGGAATTTTTGCGCGATCGTGTCGGCGATCCCGGCAAGCCGATTTTCTATCTCGTCGGCCCGCCGGGACTCGTGACGGCGCTCACCAAAACCGTTGCCGAAGCCGGCGTCGACGCCGCGCGCGTACGGTCGGAAGAATTTGACGGCTATTAGAATATCGGTCTTGCCTGCATTGATCGGCCCTCGCTTTGATCGGAAGCGAGGGCTTTTTTATTGAAAAAAGCTGTGGATAACTTTTCTTTTCAGTTGTTAATTCGACGGTGATTTGTTAAATTTAGGTAACCATGCAGTACCGCCTAGGCGCTTTATTCTGCCTGATGATATAATGAGCGCCCGGTCGGTAATTTTTCAATCCGGTCGTGAGCAAACAGTTTTATGATGTCATCACAGGTTGTTGACGAAATCCCCGTCAACTTTTCCTTCCAGCCTGCGACGCTGCTGGAGGCTTTTGCCGCGTCCAACCACGATGAGGAGTTGCCGCCCAAACAAGGGCTGGCGGCTTATCGCACCAAACTCAATCTTTATCATCTCGCCTTGCTGCGGGAATTCGACGAGCTGCTCTGTCTCGACACGCTGCACGGCATCGAGCGTTACTGGTATCAGATCGAAACCGTTAAAAAAGTGCTGAAGCATTTTCGCGGGCGGGTCCTGCTTTCCGACGAAGTCGGCCTCGGCAAAACCATTGAAGCCGGCATGCTGATCAAAGAATATCGGATGCGCGGTCTGGTGAAAAATGCGCTGCTGCTCGTGCCGCCGGCGCTGGTGTCGCAATGGCAGGGCGAAATGCGCGAAAAATTCGGCATGGAATTTATGACGAGCGACGACGTCGACATCAAGCGCCATCCCGAATTTTGGGAGCAGAACGATTGGGTGATCGCCTCGTTGCACACGGCGAAAAACAAAACCAATTTCGATCGCGTCACCCAAATCAAATACGATCTTGTGGTGGTGGACGAAGCGCATCATCTCAAAAACAAAACGACGCTGTCGTGGAAGCTGGTCAACGCGCTGCAAAAGAAATTCATCTTTCTGCTCACCGCCACGCCGGTGCAAAACGATTTGATGGAATTGCACAATCTGCTCACGCTGCTCAAGCCCGGCGTGCTCAAAACCGAGACGCAATTTCGCAAAGAATACGTGGCGCGCGGGGATACGCGGTTGCCGAAAAATCGCGAGAGCCTGAAAGAATTGCTGCGCGAAGTGATGATCCGCAACACGCGCAGCCTGGTCGACGTCAAATTGCCGAAGCGTTTTGCGACGACGATTACGGTGCAGCCCTCGCCGCTGGAAAAAGACTTGTACGAGCGCCTCACGAAATTTGCGCGCCGCCAATATGGCGAGAGCAAAGGACTGGAAAAAATGACGCTGAATCATTTATTGATGAAAGCCGGCAGTTGCCCTTTTGCGCTGGAGGATTCTTTGCTTAATTTAAAAGAGCGGATGAACGGCGCCGCCGGCCAAATCGACGAGATGATCGGCTTGCTCAAAAATGTGCATGCGACGGAGAAGGGCAAACAACTTTTGCAGCTCGTACGCAAAAGTCCGGCGAAGAAGATCGTCTTTACGAATTTTTTGGCGACGTTCGATTATCTCGCCAAGCTTTTTCGCGAGGCCGGACTTGCCTGCGTCGAATTTCGCAGCGGCATGACCAACGAGCGGAAAGACGCGGCCATCGCGGAATTTCGCGAGCGCGCGGATTTGCTGTTGATGACCGAGATCGGCGCGGAAGGCCGCAACTTGCAATTTTGCCAGACGATGATCAACTACGATCTGCCGTGGAATCCGATGCGATTGGAGCAGCGCATCGGCCGCATTCACCGCATCGGCCAGACCAGCGACGTGTTCGTGTTCAACTTTTGCATCAAAGACAGCATCGAAGAATACATTCTCTATATTCTCGACAAAAAGATCAACATGTTCGAATTGGTCATCGGCGAGATCGACAGCATTCTCGGCAATCTTAACCGTGAAGAAGAGTTTAGCGACATCGTGCTCGACATCTGGCTGCGCGCGACGCAAAAGGAAGAGGTGCGACAGGGCATCGAAAATTTCGCCGAACAGATTTTGCAAGCTCGCGCCGAATATCAGAAGACGAAGGAACTCGATGAGGCGTTGTTCGAACAGGAGTTTGAAGTGTGAACTTGTAGCTGGTTGCTAGTGGCTCGTTGCTTGGCTCTGGCGACCAGCAAACCAGCAACGAGCTACCAGAAACCAGAATATGTCTACTCAATTGCTTGATACCGTCGCGGAGGTTCTCGAGCTGTTCGGCGCGGCGGTGGAAAAAAACGGCGAATATCTCGAAGCCCTCGTTCCCGACGAGGCGGCGAGGATTCTTCACACGCCGGAAGTCGCCAAGCTTTATTTTAATTCCGCACACGCGTCAAAAGACGGCGAGTTGGTATCGTTTCAATCGGATTTCGTGGATCGGCTGTTCGTGCTCATGAACGGCGCCGGCAGCTACGCGCATGTGGCGCTGCAAAATTTGTATTTGAAGCAAAGCACCAAGAGTGCCGCGGAACAGCGCTTTGCGGCGTTGAACGGCCTCGGCCGCGCGCTGGATGCCTTAGAAAGGCGTCAATCGTATGCGTTGTTTAATTTCAAATACGTCGCGGTTTCGGACGAGAAAAAAGAAGATCTCGTCACCGCCATTATCAACGAACACACGCTCGCGGATGTTTCGGCAATGGCCGTTTATCTGGAGTGGGCCGCGGCCGCGGAAAAATTACCTCACGCCGACCTGCCGCCCCAGCCTTTTCCCAACGTTTATCAAGCGGCTTGCCGTGCGGTTGAATTCGTGATTCGCCGCGAGCTGGAGGAATTTTCCAAAAGCTTGACTCGCCGGCTGCAGCGCGACGTCACGCGGCTTATCGATTACTATGAGGATCTCATCATTGAAATCCGGCGCAAAATCGCACGACGGAATATGGAGGGCAAGGAACGCGAAGATGAGGAATCGCGCATTCGTGCCACGGAAACGGAGTTGCACCGCAAGATCGTCGACCAGCGCGAAAAATATGCGATGAAAATCAGCGTCGAGCCGGTCAGCCTCATGCGCATTTTCATGCCGGTGATGGCGGTGAATTTCGAGGTGCGCTTCCGCAAAGCCTCTCGCGAGATTTCGCTGCTGTGGAATCCGTTGCTGAAAGATTTTGAGGCGCTGAACTGTCAGGGTTGCGCGACGGGGCTTTATCATTTTTATGTCTGTGAAGAAAAACTACACACGGTTTGCGCGGATTGTTTTAAGTGCGCCGGCTGCGGTCGAAATATTTGCCGCGCCTGCCATCCGCAAAGGTGTCCGAAGTGCGGCGCTTCCAGATAACATGCCATGAAATGGCAACAGGCTTAAAAATAATTGTCCAACGGATGAAAAAACGACCAACGGATAAAACATAGCAAAATGCCTGCCCTGCCGCAGACCGGGGATCAGGGCAAAATTATTTTGCCTCAATTATTTTGCTTTAATTTTTTGACCAAACAGTCGAGTTGAATCAATGGAAAAATCTAAAATCCGTTAGCAGCTTTTTATCCGTTGGAGATTTTTTACGCATAAAATTTTTTAACGCAGTTCATCATGGTGAAGTAATATTGGTAAATTTTAAAGGGAACATTATGCCCGAACGAGTTATTCGCGTTGGCCACAGTCCAGATCCAGACGATGCGTTTATGTTTTACGGTTTGGCGAGCGGCAAAGTGAAGATGGACGGCATTCGCATCGAACATGTGATGGAAGATATTCAATCGCTGAATGAACGGGCGATGCGCGCCGAGCTGGAAGTTACCGCGATTTCAGCGCATGCGTTCGTGCACGTGGCGGAGCATTATTGGATCATGCGCACCGGCGCGAGCATGGGCGAGGGCTACGGGCCGATCATCGTCGCGAAGAAAAAGTGTCGCCTCGAAGATCTGCGCGGCAAAGTCGTCGCCACCCCGGGGCGCTTGACGACGGCGAATCTTTTGTTTAAAATTTATACGGAGGGCATTAACAATATCGACATGCCGTTTGATGAAATCATCGATGCCGTGTTGGCCGGCGAAGTCGACGCCGGTTTGCTGATTCACGAGGGCCAGATTACCTACAAAGAAATGGGTTTGCACAAAGTCGTGGATTTTGGCGAAGTTTGGCAAAGCGATTCCGGCTCAAAAGCCTTTCCAGGCGGGCTGCCGCTGCCGCTCGGCCTCGACGTCGTCCGCAAAGATTTGGGCGAGACTTTAGCGCGCCAGCTTTCGAAGGGGCTGCAAGACAGCATTCATTACGGCTATCAACATCAAGACGAGTCGATTCCCTACGCGCTCGAATTTGGCCGCGGCATCGACGCCGCGCTCGGCACGAAATTCGTAAAAATGTACGTGAACGACGTGACCATCGACATGGGCGAGCGCGGCCAACAAGCGCTGCAACTCTTATTTGATCGCGCATTTGAGAAGAAGTTGATTTTGACGAGGCCGGTGGTGGAGTTGTATTAAAGCTGCAGAGGGCATAGCGCAAAGCGCCTAGCGGAACCCTTCTGCAAGTCTTGCTTTATATTGCGGCGTTTATTATATTGAGATGGTTATTGTGGAGGAAAAATTATGCAAAACGATTATCCCAAACTTGTTCGTCGTCTCAAGGAATTGAACTTTTCCGACGGCCAAATTGCGGCGTTGACTTATTCTTCCGAAAGATCCGTGCAAAACTGGTTGAGCCGGCGCTCGACGCCGAGTCCGTTGGTGGTGCAGCAATTAGCGCGAGTCATTCAGCTTGTCGAAGATCTTCGGATGTTGGTTAACCCCGTTGCTTTTAATGATTGGTTTTTTCATACGAATCAGTTTTTAGGCAAATCTCCGTATCAAGCGATTATTGAAGGAGATTACAACAAGTTGCATAGGCTTACGCTTAGTTTAGCGGAAGGCCCGTTTGCGTGAACTTGATCTCCTTCCGCGGCCTCGTTTGGCGATATACGGCAATAGAACAAGCGCCTATGGATACTGAACGCAGTCTGGCGAACGGCGGCCGCTTTAACCCGCGGCTTTTGTTTGCCATGCTTTATACCTCGACTAGCATTCAAGGGGCGAAAGCCGAATTTATCAAAGCCGCAAAGTTATCTCAACAGCCGCCCGAGTTACTTTTGCCTAAAATGCTGCATCAAATCGAAGTGAATCTGCAAAAGGTGATTGACCTCACCGACAAAAAGAATCGCCAGTTTTTAGGATGTTCCATCGAAGAGTTGATTGGCGATGATTGGATGCCGACGCAGAGAATTGGAATCAAGTTGCGAAATTTTTGTGACGCCATTTTATCCTATTCCGCGGTCGATCCAAAACATAAAAATTTAAATCTCTATATCATCAACCCCACTGCGGTCGCAGTCTTCGGCTCGACTAAAATTCAAACGATGGCTGATTGGGATCATATCAAACCGTTTTCAAAACAGAAAATCACAAATCAAAAACCAGGCCAAATCGTCACATTTTAGTTACAAATAGCTATTGACAATTGTCAAATGACTTCGTATATTTCTCTACTCTTGCACTGTCTCCATTTTTAGGGATGATGGGGGAGGTCCGGGTAGGCCTCCGGAGAGAGTGCAGCGCGAAAGAGCGGAGGAGAACTCAGCTCTCCCTCCTATTTATACTTTTGTCTTGTAGTACGGCAATCCTTTTTAGGAGCGCCGCCAAAAGAAAAGTTAACCACCACCTCAATCGTCCGGATTTCGTCTGGCCGCGAATATTTTCGGCCATGCGGCGTTTTCAGCTTTGCCTCCGGAACCGTGTTTTTTCACAGAACTGTGGCTGTTAGGAAGGCAACAACTCTGCAAGGTCATTTTTTCTCATTTCGGTTTTTTGCTCGTGTTGTTGGCATTTGCCTGTTGGCGCAAACAAGTGTTGTGAACGGTAGGCCGGTTTACTTTTAAGGATGGAAGTTTGAAAAAGCTGATCGAATTTACCCTGAGCTTAGCGGCGCTGCCCTTTTTGCTGCCGATCTACGTGTCGGAAAAGCTGTTTGAATATTTGGTGCAGCCGCTGCTCTTTCGCAAATATCGCCTCGAGAGCGGCAAGCGCGCGCAAATCATTTCGCGGCTGGCGCTGTGGGCGCCGCCAATTTTGCTGCTTGCCTACTTGCTGAAAACCTCGTACGGATTCTACCTCGAGAAAGAATCGCTGGGTTTAGCTGCCCGGCATAGCATCGACCTACTCAAAACGTTTTACAACGATTTTGCCAAGCTGTTACCCACTTTGCAATCACCGCTCAGCACCGTGCTGGCTTTTCGCGACGGTGTTGACGTAAGTTGGCCGCGGCTGTTTTTTTCATTTTACATTTTATTTTTGCCGATCCTGTTCATTTGCAACATCGGCTTCCGGTGGATCGGCGCGAATCGCTCGCTGCGGCAGGCGGTAAAATTGCGCAATCAGGCGATTCGCGACGTGAACATCGTGCGCTTCGCGGAGATGGCGAAAGACGATGAAATTTTCTTCGGCATCGATCTCAATCGCAACGGCCATCCGTTTTATGCGAAGACCAAATGGCTGCAAGGCCACCTCCAAGTGATCGGCTCGCCGGGCAGCGGCAAAACCGAGAGCATCATCCAGCCGTTGTGGTTTCAAGCGGTGCGCCGCAACGTCCCGACGATCGTGCTGGATGGCAAAGCTTCGGGCGCGAATATCGATAAGCTTTATACGATTGCCAGCTCGTTGGCGCAAGGCCACGAAATCATTTACTTCAATCCGGCCGATCCCGAGCGTTCTGCGACTTACAATCCGTTGCGGCGCGGCACGGTGGGGGAAATCAAGAATCGCCTGCTCACGAGTTTGAGCGCCACGCCGATGTCGGCGCACACGCGCGAGCGTTTGGATTATTATCTCAATTTGGCGCTGCGCGCCATCAAAGAAACCGGCGCGGTGATGAGCTTGCACGAGCTGGCGCAATACTTTTTGTCGAAGACGCACGTGCACAACCAACTGCGCCAGATCAATGATTCGCACGTGCATGACGGCCTCTCGGAAGCGCTGCGTAATTATCAAACCTTCCAAGCCGAGACCGCTATTTTTGCCGAGTTGCTGCGCGAGATCGATCAATCCGAGTACGCCTGGCTGTTGGAAACGAGCGAGCCGGAGCTTGACATTCTTAATGTTTATGCCGGCAAAAAAGATTGCTACTTCACGCTGCCGATCGGGCCGGCGGACACCGCGATGAAATTTCTTGGCCAACTGATTCTCGGCGATATAACGGCGACGTTTCATCAACTCGGCATGCAAAATAATAATAATGCAAACGCTGTGAAGACCGGCGAAGGCTTGTTCATTATCGACGAAGTGGTGAAATTTCTCAATCCACAGTTTGTGGATTTGCTCCGCGCCAGCCGCAACCTCGGCGTCAGCGTGTGTTACACCAATCAATCGCTCGCGGAGCTGGAGAATCCCGAGCTGAAATTGACCAAAGCCTTCGTCGAGCAGCTCGTCGATCATACGAATGTCACGTTCTGTTTTCATCTCGGCGGCCCGGAGAGCATCGAGGCCATCATCAACCGCATCGGCCCGGAAGGAAAACCGCCAGAAGATAAACCGGAGGAAACCGGCAAAAAGGGCGAGGCCAAGCCGGCGGGCAAAGAGGTTTATGTGATCGATCCAAAGTTTCTCAAACATCTCGACGTCGGCCGTTGCATCGCCTTCGTGCGCCAGCCGCGCGTGCTGGGCATTTTGAAAACCGGATACTTTAAATTCGATAAGCTGCTAACCTATGCGCGGCGGGAAAGTGAAGCGAAGCCGGCAAGAGGCCGTTAATTGGTTAAGCCGGGCAAAATCAGACAAAATAATTTAGAATGGTTTTTATCCTTTGGTCGATTTTCATCCGTTGGAAATAGCTTTTTAAAATTGCGATTCATTTCTAACTTCACATGATCATTTCAAGGAGGAACTATGCAAACGATTTTTCAAGCCCTCAACAACGTCATCAACGCCGTCATTTTCATCGCGGCGCCGGTGCTCGTGATTGCGTTGATTATCGCCGGACTCAACATGGCCAGCGCCGACGGCAGCCGGCATGAGAAAGCGAAAAAGCAGCTCATCGGCATCGTCATCGCCGCGATCGTGATTTTCGGCGCGAAGTTCATCGTGCCCGCGGTCATCAACCTGGTGCCCGGCGCGACCGGCGTGGCGTTTTAGTTTTGTAGTAGTGCCTTTAGGCGCTCACTTTAACAAACTCTCAACACTTTGCCCCCAGCGGGCGTAGCCTGAAGGGGCTACTACGAAATATTTACGAAATAGTATGGAAGAAAAATGCTATCGCGATTTGCAAAGCCGCGGTGAGATCGCCGGCGTCGGCCTCTTTGCGGTGTTTGCGCTCATCGGCGTGCCGATTTTGCTGTTCCCGATTTTCACGCTGTTGAATATCAATTTCTTTTACATTCTCGTGATCGACTTGCTCTTGTTTCTCATGTTTCGTCTGGGCAATCGCGTTTCGCCTTTCGAGCACGGCTTGATCTCGTACGTCTGCTTCAATTTTATCTGGCCGCGTCGATTGTCGGCGTACAAGTTGGAGGAGAAGGATTATTTGATCAAACAGAAATAATTTATGTCATATACCAAACTGAC
>Ga0247727_10014493_pt1 | contig 13086 bp, 1 predicted proteins | sample WisWelCaveWW1625_FD_202498 | JGI IMG/M metagenome (GOLD analysis project Ga0247727, IMG submission 202498) | Biofilm microbial communities from Wishing Well Cave, Virginia, United States - WW16-25 | ecosystem: Environmental > Aquatic > Deep subsurface > Groundwater > Cave microbial mat | place...
ATATTGAAGACTGTACCGTTATTGAAGATGTGCAAGCGCCAATGCATGTTTCGACGGGCGGCAATCCGGGCGGCTACATATCAGCCATAGATATTGGCACCGGCCAAATCTGGTATTGGCAGGCGCCGGCTAAATTTCTGGGTGATGTCTCTCGTTCTTATGGAAATACTTTGACCTTTGATCTGCGACACATTGCCAGTGTTCATAACTTAGAAGCTGATGACGTAATTTTAGAGGGAACTGGCCTCAAACTCGCTTTTGATATTGCGTTAAATCAACATCCAAATGAAAATTGGAGGTCATACTCTATTTTGCTCCACGAAGATGGTGGATGGAAAAAAGGTAACCGAAACGGCTCTAAGCCTACAAAACAGGAAATGCAAGCCATTCTTTCTTCGTTGACAAGAATACTGATTCGTGGAGAGTTTAGCCCCTTCGCGGGAGATGTCGGTCATTTGGACAACGTAACGCTCGCTTGCAACGCCAATGCAAACCTGCCATCGGTAGCCGATCTCGCATTGAAAGCCGTTGATGACCCCAACACAACTTTTGATGAAAAAACGCTGATCTATTCCATAAATCCCGCCAAATTTCCCAATGTGAAGTTGAGCGCCGGCGGGACTTTCAATTTCGAGGTGACTTTTGCCTGTCCGGTTGGCGCGCCGAGAGGTTCATCTTTTAAATTGGAGGCCCGGGCTGAAGGTCCCGTTGTCTTCTACCAAAATGATTTCGAGACCTCGAATATTCCTGTCGTCTTGACCTGCGGTTCCAACTTGAGCCAACAGGGTATCAATCCGCTTTATGGCTCAGCACAATTTGTGTTTCAGCAACAGAATACTGTCGAGACCGTCATCATCAACTCTCCGGGGTACAGCGATTCAGCGGGGATTGGCGGCAAGTATGCGCTTGGCATGTTATCACGCGTGCAAGATGATAAACTCGCGCTGACCTTTGATGCGCAGGGTTTTAAATTCTTGAACGTGAGCTTGGATTTATCCTCGATTGATGTTTTCGGCTGTGGCGGACCGTTTGGGATCGATAATCCGGACTTGCAAATTTCGCTTTATGACACGCCAAGCGGCACGTTTTCCTTTGGCAGTCCGGGCATACTCCTGGCGCGCGGAAACGCGACGGGGGGCAAGGGGCCGAATCAGAGAATTTTCCAGTGGACTCACAATAACCTCACCTTCGATGCCAGCGGCGCTACAAATCGGAAAGTCACCCTGTTGTTCGATTTGCTCGCGAGTGGATATGCGACTTTCGATAACCTGGTCATTGCGTGTTCGCGTGATCTCAATGATGTCGGGCCAAGCTGCAGCAGCGTTGCCACGGTATGCGAGGTGGACGTCGATCTGGATTGTCGCGTTGGCGGCGAAAGCCGGGTGTTGGTCGTGGCGCAAGACGGCCGCGGCGGCATGGATTCGCAAGACTATTCTATTTTTGTGAATGGGAACAGTCCGCCGCAAATCACCTCTGATCCGATTACCGCCGGCATTATCAATACGCCGTATCGCTATGACGTCGAAGCGCAAGATTTTGATCAAGACCCGTTGACTTTCTCGCTGCTGACTTTTCCTGCTGACATGACCATTGATCCCAAGACCGGTGTGATCAGTTGGCTTCCCACGCAAGTTGGAACTGAAACCGTCGAAGTGCAAGTCAGTGATGGCCGCGGCGGCACGGATGCACAGACTTATCTTATCCCCATCACCATTGATTTTCCCCCGCGCGTCGTGGCGATGAATCCGCCGGTCACGGGTTTTGTAGCGAGCTCACAACTTATTTTGAACGGCAGCTTCGAATCCGCCACGGTCAATCCCGGCCCAGATTTTATCCTTCTCGCAACTGGAAGCAATGCGATCAACAACTGGATCGTTACCAGCGGTGATATTCACTATATGGGCCCCCACTGGCAGCACTCCAATGGAGCGCGTAGCATTGATTTGGATGGTGCAAAAGCGGGTTCGATCAGCCAGTCGTTCGCCACCGTCGCCGGAACGACATATGAAGTTCGTTTCGATATGGCTGGAAATGTCAACGCTGGCCCGACCATCAAACCGCTGCGCGTCTCTGCGGCGGGCTTCTCGCAAGATTTCTTTTTCGATATTACCGGCAAAAGCAGAACCAATATGGGATGGGAAGAAAAAATTTTCACTTTCACAGCGAATGCCTCGATTACGACGTTAACATTCGCCAGTCTAACCACTTCGCTTCAAGGGTGGGGTCCCGTTATCGACAATGTTCGCGCTCAGGCATTATCCCAAATTATTCTGAACGGCAGCTTCGAATCCGCCACGGTCGATCCCGGCGCAAGCTTTACGCTTCTTGGCGCCGGGAGCAATGCGATCAATAACTGGACCGTTGGCAGCGGCGATATTCACTATGTCGGCACATTCTGGAATGCTTCCATAGGTAGCCGAAGTGTTGATTTGAATGGCTTGAATCCCGGCTCGATTCGCCAGTCGTTCGCGACGGTCATCGGAACGGAATATGAAGTTCGGTTCGATTTGGCCGGCAATACGGCTCTCCCCCCGGCGATCAAAATTCTCCACGTCACGGTCGCCGGAACTTCTCAAGATTTCAACTTCGACGTGACCGGCAAAAGCGTAACGAATATGGGTTGGGAGGAAAAAGTTCTCACTTTTACGGCGAACGCCTCTACCACGACCCTAACATTTACCAGTCTCGTTTCCGGTGCGTTCGGCCCGGCGATTGACAACGTTCGCGTTTCGCCGCTGTCGTGTCCGACTTTCTCAAGTATAGATAAAATCGTGCTCACTCTGAGCGAACCCGTTGCTCGCGCCACGGTGACGAATACCTCTTTCACGCTCGCGCAGCAAGGCGTTGGCCTCATTACACCGACGGCGATTAAGATAGATTCCGCCAACAGCACGGTGACTTTCGAATTAGCGAGCGCGCTCAAGGAAGGCGCTTATACCGTCACGCTGAGAGATACGGTCCGCGATTTAGGCGGAAACCGGCTGGACGGAGAGTTCGCCGGCTTCTTTCCCTCCGGCGATGGCAAGCCGGGCGGTGATTTCACGACCTGTTTTCGCATCAGTGTGTTTGGCGAGGATACCGGCGGGCCGGGGCTGGTGGGAAATGTTTATGTCCTGCCGCAAAACACCACGGTGCTGCCGAGTTTCTGTTCGATCACGCCGATGACGACGATCTTGGCGCGAAATCTTGATGTGCCAACGCGCTCGTTTGATCAAGGCTTTCCAGGATTGCCCGGCCTGTTCGAATGGTTCGCCATTCGCTTTGCGGGCCGCATCAACATAGCGACGCCGGGCTCATATACTTTTCGCTTGACCTCGGATGACGGCACGCGATTGTTTATAGATGGGCAGCAAATTATTAATAATGATGGCATTCACGCTCCCGTCACGAGGGATGGGACCATCACGCTGACCAAAGGAATTCACAACCTCGTCGTTGAATACTTTCAAGGGCCGCGCGTTCAGATTGCGTTGCAATTTTTCTGGAGAGTTCCGGGCCAGAGCAATTTTGAGATCGTGCCGGCATCCGTTCTCGATCGCCCGCTTTCCGGAGCGAACGCGCCGGCAGTCACTGCCATCAAGCCGGCGAGCGGAGTGATCGGTCAGACTCTCAAGGCCACCGTTTTCGGAGCCAATTTGGCCAGGACGTCTGCCGTGTTTTTTGGCAATCGCAGTGGTTCACCAATTACGGCCACAGTCGATCAGGTGCTGAATGATCGCGTTGATTTGACGCTCAGCATTCCGAACAACACGAATACCGGCGGCCACGCATTTGTATTTTTATCTCCGGATAGCGCCCTGCTCGAGAGTGGTGCGCAAGGCTTTTGCTTTTATGTCTTGCCCGCACCCGGCAACCTTCCGCCGATCATCACCACCGATCCGGTTCTCACTGCCTTCGTAAATTCGGCATATACTTATAATGTTGACGCGCAAGATCCCAACAATGATCCGCTAATCTTCTCGCTAATCACGTTTCCGGTAGGCATGACGATTGATCCGGCAACAGGCTTGATTAAATGGACGCCGGTCAATGGTCAAGAGGGTAATCATGCGGTAACGGTGCAGGTTGATGATGGACGCGGCGGCCTCGCCACGCAATCCTTTACGATTCAAGTTCCCATCACCATTTCGAATGCCGCGCCGGTGATCACCTCCACGCCCTTATTTTCTGCGGCAGAAAATGAGCTTTATACTTACCTGATGACCGCGACCGACGCTGACGGCGACTTTCTCACGTTTCGTCTTTTGCAAGCGCCGCAAGGGATGACGATCAATGCTTTCACCGGTGTGCTGCAATGGACGCCGCGATCCGGTCAAGCCGGCGACTACGAAGTTGCCGTGGAAGTCAGCGATGGCAAAGGCGGAAGAACCGGGCAAATTTTTACGATCCGCGTTCAAAGCAGCACACCTACGAACCGGCCACCGGCTATTATTTCGACGCCGGCAACCAACGCGACGCAGGATAAGCTTTACGTTTATCAGGTTGAGGCCGTCGATCCTGATCGCGATCCCATCGTTTTCGATTTGACCGTGGCCCCGGTCGGCATGACGATCGATCCTCAAACTGGAAGGATCGAATGGACGCCGGCATCGGCGCAGTTGGGCAATAATAAAGTTGTCGCGCGCGCCGAAGATCGGCAGAGTGGAGGCTCGCTCCAGGAATTTACCATTGTGGTTTCTTCCGGGATCGTCAACCTGCCGCCGGAAATTACTTCCTCGCCGTCGCCGATTGCGAATCCAAATGTTGCGTATTCCTATCAAGTCAATGCCACGGATCCCAACGGCGATGCTTTAACTTTCGCGCGCGTGACTTTTCCGTCCGGCATGCAGATCAACGCCACCGGGCTGATTTCCTGGACGCCGGCTCAAACGCAGTTCGGCGATCACAACGTCGAAGTGGAAGTCACCGATGGCAAGGGCGGCTTCGCGCGGCAAGGGTATAATCTCCGGGTGCAGGAAAGAGAGATTTCAAATTCAGCGCCAACGATTACCTCGACGCCCTCGACCAATGTCGTCGAAGGCAGGCCTTACATCTATCAGGTTGCCGCTACGGACCCAGATGGTGACTTGCTTTCATTCAGCTTGCCGACTGCGCCGAGTGGCATGAAAATCGATTTTGTCACCGGACTGGTGCAGTGGACGCCGGCCGCAACGCAAGTGGGAAATCACCAAATGGCGGTGCGCGCTGATGACGGTCGCGGCGGAATCGTGACGCAGCGTTTTACGATCAATGTTTCTGCCCAAACGATCAATCTAGCGCCGAGCATTATTTCGGCGCCGCCGCTTTTGGCGAGCCCGAATACGCCGTACAAATATCAGGTGCAAGCCACCGATCCCAACCGCGATGTTTTAACCTTAGCGCTGATCAATCGCCCCGCCGGCATGAGTATCGCCGCCACGGGCTTAATCTCATGGACGCCGCAAAATTCGCAAATCGGCAATCATGCGGTCGAAGTCGAGGCCAATGACGGCAAAGGCGGCGCGGCCAGACAGCGTTACACGCTCACCGTGGCGCAAGATACGCTGGCGCCGGTGGTCAATATTATTTTGCAGCCGGCGCGGGTGAATATCGGCAAGCCCGCCGGCGTTTTGGTTCAGGCCGTCGATAATGTCGGTGTGGCTTCTATTGCCTTGAAAGTTGGTGATACACCGCTCGCGCTCGACTCAAACAATCGCGCCATCTTTACACCGGCGAAAGCAGGCTCGTTTGTTTTCACCGCGACGGCAAAAGATTTTTCCGGCAATGCAGGAGCCGCCACCGCGATTCTTTCGGTGATTGATCCCAGCGACGTCACCCCGCCGCGCGTTGCCATCACCTCGCCCAAGAACGGCGACAATGTTACGGCGCTCACCAACGTCATTGGCACGGTGTTCGACCAGAATTTGCTCGGCTATTCGCTTTCCTATGCGGAGCGAAAACCGGTTTTTCAGGAATCCGATTTTGTGGAGTTTGCTTCCAGCCCGCAGAACAAAGAAAACACCGTGCTCGGGACTTTTGATCCGACGCTGCTGCTGAACGGTGTTTACACGATACGATTGCAAGCCGAAGATATCAACGGTCGTCGCATTGCGACGTTCGTCGATGTTGTGGTTTCGGGAGAAACGAAGGTTGGCAACTTCACGCTCGCTTTCACAGACTTGTCCATTCCGGTTGCGGGACTGCCGATTAATATCATTCGCACGTACGACAGCCGCGATAAACAGGTGGGCGACTTCGGTTTCGGCTGGCGCATGGGCATTAAATCAGTCGAGCTGAAAGAAAATCCCAATCGCGATGTGACCGTGACGTTACCCGATGGCCGTCGCGTGACTTTCAATTTCACGGTGAAGGCCCAGGGTGCAATCCCAATTATTCTCAACGCATTGTGGGAGGCTGAGCCAGGCGTAAACGACAGACTGAGCATGATGGGTGACAACCGGATTTTGTTTAGCCCGAGTCCTCCGCCTTTCGGCCAGATCATCGGTTTTTATGCTCGCATCGACATCCCGTTTGAGTGTTATGAAATTCCTGGCTATGTTCTGACCACCGCCGACGGCACCCGCTACACCATCCCCAAACCGGTGATTCGGATTGACCCAATCGGGTTTACCAACTGTGCCGCTGCTTTGGATTTGCCGGTGTATGGCAAGCCGGAGTTGACCGAGGTGCGCGATCTCAATGGCAACACGTTGAAATTTACCGCTGATGGCATTATCCATTCTTCGGGGAAGAGTGTTACGTTTGAACGAGATGGCGGAGGCCGCGTTAAACAAATCAAAGATCCTAACGGCAATCTGCTGCGATACATTTACGACGCCAAAGGCGATTTGATTAGCGTCATCAACCAAGAAGACGACACGACGCAGTTCGCTTATCTCAAGCGAGTCCCCCATCATCTCGACAAGATCATTGATCCCAGAGGCATTCAACCGATTCGCAACGAGTACGATGACAATGGACGACTGGTTAGACACATTGACGCCTTTGGGGATACGATCGAATACAAGCATAATCTCAACACGCGCCAGGAGATCATCGTTGATCGGAATGGCGCGCAACGTGTTTTGGAGTATGATAGCCGAGGGAATGTGGTGCGAGAGACCGACCCGAATGGCAAGATCATCGACCGTGGCTTCGATGCGCAGAATAACCGGATTTTTGAAACCGCGCCATTCGATCCGTCGAATCCGCATCCGGATACGACAAAGTTCAAGTATGAAGACAAGAATAATCCGACCAGCGTCACGAGTATTACTGATCCCGAAAATAATACGACGGCGTTCACCTACAACAGCCGTCAGCAGGTTCTGACGACGAAGGATCCAAAAGGCAATGTCACGACTAATGCCTACGATGCCAAAGGCAACCTGACCGAGATGAAAGAGGCTTTGGGTAATAACACAAGGTTTACCTACGATAATAAGGGGAAGGTGTCGATACTAACTGATCCACAAGGCAATGTTACGCGCTTCGAGTATGATGCTTTCGGAAATTTGACAAAAGAGACTGATGCGCTTGGTCACGAAACCAATTACACATACGATGCCAACGGCAACCGCTTGACTGAAACTCGAAAGCGGACCACACCCGCTGGAATCCAAACACTCGTTACCAAATTCACTTACGATAAGACGGGTCGGCTCATTGTGACTGAAGCTCCAGACAGCACCATCACTCGAACCGAATATGATGCGCTCGGGCAACAAATCGCCACGACAGACAAGCTCAACCGAATGACACGGTTTGAGTACGACGCAATGGGTCAATTGACGAAGACGATTTATCCAGATACCACCACCGAAGAGGCGACCTACGACGGAGAAGGGCTACGAGTGACATTCAAGGATCGTGAAGGAAGGACCACACGCTTCGAATATGACAATCTCGGGCGGCTTATCAAGAACATCTATCCTGACTCTACTTTTACAAGAAACGTGTATGACGCGGTGGGTCGTTTAGACTCAACCATCGATGCACATGGCAAAGCCACCAAATATGAATATGACAAAGCCGGACGACGTATCAAGATTATCGAACCGCTCAAAAATGTGACGAGTTTTACTTATGATAAAAATGGCAACCAAATCGCCCGCATTAGTCCCAAGGGCGATACCACCAAATTTGAGTACGACATCCTCAATCGCCGAATCAAAACCATTTTGCCGGATAGGACGTTCACGACAACGAGCTATGACAGCTTAGGACGGCGGACGGCGGGAAGAGATCAGGCAGGGAAGATAACTCAATTTCGATATGACAAGCTGGGCCGGCTCATCAAGGTCATCAATGCGCTGAATCAGGAAACGTCCTATAAGTATGATGAAGTCGGGAATCGCCTCAACCAAACTGATGCCAACAAGCACGCCACGACGTTCGACTATGACAAACTCGGTCGAGAGATCAAGCGAACGCTCCCGGATGGGAAGTTCGAGAGCAAGACTTATGATGCTGCTGGAAACCTGAAGACGCGAACGGATTTCAATGACATCACGACTACCTACGAATACGAAAAGAACAACGACCGTCTCAAGGTGCGTCGCTATCCGGACGGCAGCAGCGTGTCGTTCACTTACACGCATACCGGCCAACGGGCCAGTGCCACCGATAGTCGAGCCATAACGCTTTACACCTACGATAAGCGTGATCGATTGAAGAGCTTGACTTATCCGGATGGACGAAAGCTGGAATACCATTATGATGGCAACGGCAACCGCACCAGCTTAAAAGCGACCATCGGCGCGACGGTTCTAACCACTACCTACACTTACGATGACGCCAGCCGGCTTGACCTCATCATCGATCCTAATAACCGGAAGTATGATCACGGCTACGATGCGAACGGCAATCTTGAAGCGCTCGCTTATCCAAACCAGACGAAGACGACTTATACCTACGACAAGCTCAACCGGCTCAGAAATTTGGCTACCGTTGGTCCGAATAACACAATCGTTCAGTCGTATCAATTCACCTTGGGCCCGGTCGGGAATCGTGAGAAAATTGAAGAGCAAGGCGGCACGGTCAGATTTTATGCCTACGATGACCTCTACCGGCTCACGAGCGATTCTGTAAGAAGCACTGTTGGTCTGGTTTACGCCAAGAGATTCACTTACGATCCGGTAGGGAATCGGCGGACGCAAATCACTATCGACCAAGGTGCTGCCACCGTCAACTACGCCTACGATACCCGAGATCGACTGCTTACAGAAAATGCTACTGATTATACTTGGGATGACAACGGCAATCTGAAAGGCAAATCCGCAGAGGCGGCTTACCTTTGGGATTTTGAGAATCGGCTCATTCGGATTGAAAAGATCGACAAAACCGTTATTGAGCACACTTACGATGCGGATGGTAATCGCGTTCGTACAAAGATAACCCCGCCAACCGGGCCGCCAACAATCACCAATTATCTCGTTGACATTGGTGGTAATCTCAGCCATGTTGTTGCTGAGTCGGACGACGCAAATAAGCTTATCGCCTACTATGTGAGAGGTGATATGCTTCTCGCTGTCATTCGTCCAACTGAAACGCGCTTCTACCATGCCGACGGTCTTGGTTCCATTCGCAAACTTACGGATGTAAATGGGAATATCACCGATAATTATACCTATACCGCTTTTGGGGAACTGCTTGCTCACAACGGCTCTGATCTGCAGCCGTACACCTTCGCTGGAGAGACGTACGATCCCAACTCCGGCTTCTACTACAACAGAGCGCGGTGGATGGATCCGAGGGTTGGAAGGTTTGTCGGGATGGATAAGTGGGAGGGAAGCAATGCCGATCCTCTAAGTCTTCACCGTTATCTCTACGCTCACGCGCAACCAACTTTGCTCATCGACCCCACGGGTGAATTCACCTTGGCGGAAGCGTTATCTGTTGTGGCGACAATCTCTCGTATCGCGACAATCGGACTTACCACAATCCGAGTGATTAACCTGATCCGTCTTACTGCAACAGAGGAAATCACTGTTCAGGATGCCATGTACCAGTTGGCGGAGATCGCACGCGACCAAGCCATCGCTTACGTGGGTGGACACCTGCTAAATGGCATCATTAAGTATATTAAGTTCGTCCCTATCACGAAGATCCCTCAGTTGCTCGTGCAGATCAACCGTAACCGCCTCAAAGGCAAGTTCGCCGAACAGCTCTGGGCTTCACTTAACGGTGGCATCGTTAAGAACACTGCTCGAATAGGCGGACGAATTCCTGACTTTGTCAATCGTGCGCGGCGGGTATGGGACGAGATTAAGTACTACGAAGGCAAGGATGTTATGTATCTTACCAAGCAGTTGAGGGACATGGCTGCGTACGCCTTGCGTAACAGAATTCGATTCAACTTGCACGTTATTCCTGGTGCAAACGTGCATCCGGGACTTGTCACCGCTGTAACAGGAACTGGCGGTTCAATCATTGCCGACTTGCCGCGGCTTGAGTTTCAGGCGTTCACGACTCTCGCCGCTGCAGTCTACAATTTCATTGATGAAGAGGATTTCTGGCCGTAACTCAAATAAGCGAGAGGTGCTCGGTGATGCTGAGGGCAAATCAGTTGAAGCGGTTGCTCACACGACTGGTAACGAGCTCGAGTGGTATTTCGTTCCGATCTGGTGATTTTATCAAGCTATTCGGATGGTCGATCGGGAACTGCGCGACCTCGGCCGGCTGGTCTTCGCGGGTTCTGGCGTCACTGCAGACCATGTCCGCGGCGTTGCCCGGCGGGCTCTTCATAGGTTCGGCTGATCAGCGTCTCACGCCACTGGTGAGCCTCGCACCAGACGACTTTTTGCGGGCTCTTCAAGAAACCAACAGCCTCGACCCCTCTATGGGCGGGATCCAGATAAGGACAAAGGGTAGTGTAGCGAGCCTGCTCATAGAGTGGATTGATGAGAGGAACTCCCCTCTCACTACGATTACTGGAACGTTTAATGAAAGCTGGGTCGATCGAGATAATCATGTGGAGAGCCTCTGTACCTTCGCGAAGGGTTTAGCGCTGGCATCCGAGACGGAATATCTATTCGTCAGTCACTTCGCAGATGAACAGTTGAAACGGCGCGTAGAGCGTGAAGTGCTGAAACGGATTTCCATTGGACAGTGTGCTCCCGTCCCAGGATATGGTGCCAAGCCTGCGCGATACTTGCCTTACATACCATGGCTTATAGTCTTTGGACCGCGATACGTCAACTTCTTCACCCGAGCTGTACTTAATCGGCTTCCGATCGTAGCAAACGAGTGGCTAGGCGATTACTTCTTTTTTACAACCGCAGATAGCCCGCTTGAGCATGGTACTCGGGCTGTTTTAGTACGGCAAAAAGCATTACTTGAGGCGCTGGGCCGTGATTGTTTCTTTGATCCTTCTGATCCGCACAAGATTGCTCGAGGGCCCAAGTATCCGGCGGGATACAAGATCTGGCCCGACGACCCGTACGAACGATGGAAGGATTTGCCAGGGGTCATATGGGATGCCTATCTGGACGGCGACAAAATGGACATCGTCTCGCGCGGAACTGGAAGAAAGTGACTGAGTGGTGTCTCGGAGTGCATAGCGCGCTGGCAACGGCGTAGAGGTTATTTTGCTGGCACATGAAGAATACGAATAATTGAATTCGCATCTGGCGGGAAATGAGTAGAAGGGCAACAGATGGCAAATTGTGTAAGTGAGTTGATGTAACAAGTCGCCTACAACCAATCAATTTGTATTTGTATTTTCCGCATCCTCACGCTTCAGTGCCTATGTATATAAGGCATAAGCCAAAATACTGTGAGAACAAACTCAAGGGGAAGATTATGCATCCCAAGAACATCAACACCCTGCTCAAAGGACAAAAGCGCCGCTAGTTGTCTTTCCTTAATTTCGACATTTTTTGAACTGCTTAAAATTCTCCTCCTGCGTCGACACCGGAAAGAGGCCGCAAATGAAAAATGCTGTCACGAAAACTCTCGTTTGGATTCTGCTCATTTGCCATTTTAATCTGATCGTTGGCTGCTATACGGTCGTCAATGTCCCCAAGGAAGAGAAGGAGCGCGTTGCGGCCCCGCCTCAATCCGTACGGGTCCCGGAACGGCAACCGGAAACGCCACAAACGACTTTGCCGGCGCCGGTTGACACGCTCTCATCTAAAACCATCTTCGTCGACTTTGAGCCTTCTCAAACTGCATCATTCCTGCCAGAACTCCAGCCTCCTGAAAACAAACGGATCATGGCGACGGTAGCGTTGCAAGTCGAGGTGGCGCGCCAAACGGTCACTGCTGCAACCCAGGAAAAATCCGGGCAGCCGCGCGCCCTTGCAACAGCAAGGGCCGTTACCAACCTCATTCGCTTAAATTCCAGCAATTTTAAATTTAACCCGCAAACGAGAATCTCCAGCTTCGATGTTACGCTCAGGAACATTTCTCCAACGGTGATTTTCACGCCGATTCGGGTTATTATTCAGAATCTCCGGCCGGCGGATGTTCGCATCGTGAACGCTGACGGCGGCGGCAATGGCAACGGCGCCTTTTGGGAATTCAGCAATTTTGTCGGCGGCGACGACAGGCTCTCTCCGAACGAGACCAGCGCGCCGCGCCACTGGCAGTTTTTGAATCCGCGCAACCAACGCCTCAGCTTTCTGGCGCAGATCGAGGGCGTCATCAATTCGCCGCCGCGATTCGTTTCCACGCCGGTGACGAAGGCGAATACCGGCGAAATTTATCTGTATGCCGCCAAAGCGACCGACGTGGATGGCGACAGCTTGTCGTTTGCATTGATCACCGGCCCGGCGGGAATGAAAATGGATGCGCGGGAAGGCGCGTTGATCTGGCCGGCGGATTCGATCAAGACCGGCACGCACCAAGTCGCGCTGCGCGTGGAAGATCATAAAGGCGGCAATGATTCGCAGCGCTATCAAATCACCGTGAACCGGCCGCCGGTCATCACCTCGGCGCCGATCACTTCGGTGCGAGAGCACGCGCCTTACTCCTATCCAGTGAAAGCCGTTGATCCGGATGGTGATCCGATCGTTTATCGGCTGGTCGATCCGCCGCCGGGCATGAGCATCGATTCAACCACCGGCTTAATTAGATGGAATGCGACGCTTGATACGACTAGACAAAGACAAGTTAGAGCGACGAACA
>Ga0247727_10014494_pt1 | contig 13085 bp, 11 predicted proteins | sample WisWelCaveWW1625_FD_202498 | JGI IMG/M metagenome (GOLD analysis project Ga0247727, IMG submission 202498) | Biofilm microbial communities from Wishing Well Cave, Virginia, United States - WW16-25 | ecosystem: Environmental > Aquatic > Deep subsurface > Groundwater > Cave microbial mat | place...
CCGCGGCATAACGCGACAACGGCAGATGTTGCGTCACCAGCGGCGCGAGTTGAAGTTGCTTGTTTAAAATAAATTGCAAGGCCTGCTCCGCCGCCGCTCGGTTGTGCTCGCCATAGCCCAGCAGCGCAAAGCCGCCATACCAATGATTGAAACCAAATTCGACTTTCTCGCGCAGCACGCCAAACATCGCGACGGTTTCTTTGGTGCGGGCCATCAAATACTCAATGGACATTTTAAGCCCCGTGGTATCGAGAGCCGCATCCAACGCCGTAGCACCGCTGCGCGTGGGAGGTAAATCGGGCGTGTCGGGAGCCACAACAACATTGGCGCCGAGACGAGCCGCCAACGCGCGTCTTTCCGGCAGCGGATCGATGCCGACGATTTCGCGCGCGCCGGCGCTGCGCGCCAACTGCACCGCAATTAATCCTGCCGGCCCGAGGCCGCTGATACCAAGACGTTTGCCGCGCACGGCCTCAAGCCTGCCGAGTTGCTGAAAGGAAACCTGCACACACATGGCGAGTTCCAACGAAGCAATCTCGTCAACCTTCAGCGCAATTGGAATCGTCAAAAGATTTTCTGCTGGAATGCAAACATATTGCGCGTAACAACCCTGCCGGCGCGGTCCGCCATCGCGCCAAACGGCAACGCGTTCGCCCGGCGCAAAACCAGTAACGTTCGCGCCCGTTTCAACAACAACGCCAACCGCCTCATGCCCCGGCTGTCCGGCAAAATAAGGATAAATCAATTCCATGCCCGGAAACATCGGCACGCCGTTCATGATGTGCATGTCCCAATGCGGGCAAGTTGTAATCGCCTCGACTTTGATGAGCACTTCGCCTTCATCAGGGCGCGGGATCGCGGCCTCGCGCCACTCGGCTTGTCCCGGTTTGGTAATTTGGAGAATTTTCATTTTTCAAAATTACTTCGCTGCAAAGCCTTCATGAAAAACGAAATGCCATGCTGAAGCATGGCACTCCGAAAATCACGCCCAATCGAGAATAACACCCAGCACCGGTTCGCGCTTGGACGCAATCAAGCGCCAAGCCTCCGGCGCTTGCGCGACGGGGAAATGATGCGTGATCAAAGACAGCGCGTCAAGATTGCCTGCCGCAATCATTGCGATGGCGTCATCCATGCGTTCTTTCACCCAGCCGGAAACCAATTCCAGCGCCAACTCGCGATAGCGCAACGGTTGCAAGGCGACGCGATCTTCCGTGCCGTAAAAGCCCGCCGAAACGATATGGCTGCCGCGCTTCATCACGGTAAAAAGCGCATCGATAACTTTGATCGAGCCAATTGTGTCAACGGAAATTTGCGCGCCCTGCGGAAAAGTTTTTTGTACTTCCTGAAGCCAATCACAATTTTGCGCGTTGAGCGTTTGCCGCAATGGCCCGTTGGAAAATTTCGCCAGCCGATCTTCATGTTTTCCGACCATCACGACATGCGCGCCGCGCCGATTCAGCGTTTGCGCCGTCCATTGTCCCACCAAACCATCGCCAATCACGACCGCGCCGTCGCCGACGCGCAGCGTGCCGCGCGTGCCAGCATTGTATCCGACCTGCGCAAGCACTAGTCCGGAAAACGCGAGCGGATCAACGCACGATGGAAGTTTCCAAACTTGATCGCGCGGACAAACCGAAGGTGAAACTTGCCCGCCGTATGGTTCAAACATGCCGTCCACTTTTCCAAAGGCAGCAAACACCGTTTCACCCACCGCGAGGTCGGAAATGTTCGCGCCCGCCCATTCGATCACGCCGATTTTTTGATAACCCGAAACGATTGGGAAAGGCCACGGATCGCCCGGCCGATAGGGCGTGTCACCGGCAATGCGTTCGCCGCGCAGATACGAGCCTTCCGTGCCGTTGCTGATCCACGAATGCGTGACGCGCACGACAACGTCGTCGGGGCCGGGATCGGGGCAGTTGACCTCACCGTATTCAACAGTGTTTGGGGCCGTGAAAACAACAGCGTGAGCTTTCATGCGGCTTGAAAATCCTTTTGATGAACGGCCTCGGCGCGTTGCAACTCATCGGGGGCATACGGTGTCGCTTCCGCTGCTGCCGCGCATTCCAAAATTTCTTTTTGATTTTTCACGCCAGACAAAACCAGCGACACCTGCGGGTGGTCCAACACCCAGCGCATCGCCGCCTGCGGCACGCTTTTGATATCATCGCGCACGAGAAACGCCAGTCGTTGCACTTGTTCGACGCGTTCCGCAATTTCGTCCCGCGAATATCGCGCATTCAAATGATCGGAAGCAAATTGCGTGTCTTTCGTAATCGCGCCGGAAAGGAAACCGTTGGCCAACGACTCGCGGGCGACAATACTGATATTCTCTTTGCCGAGATCATGAATCAACGCCGTCGCTTCACGATTTAGCAGACTGTAAACCACTTGAATCACGTCGATTTTTCGCTCGCTGGCCCACTGTCGTGCCATGCTTTGCGTATTTTGAAACAGCGAAATCGAATGGCCCACAAATCGAATTTTGCCTTCACGCTTTAATTTATCCAAGGCCTCCCAAACATCGTCATGAATTTCTGCCGCGCTAAACGGTGAATGAAAAAACAAAACCTCGAGCCGATCCGTGTGCAACCGGCGCAAGCTGGCCTCGACGGATTCTCGCGCGCGTTTGGCGTGAAAATTCGGGGCATTGCCCTCGGAAGAATTGCGCCCAAATTTCGTTGAGATAATGACTTTATCGCGGTCCCGGCCCAAGCCTTTGCCCAAAATTTCTTCGGCGACGCCATCGCGCTGCGGCGTGCCATAAAGCGGCGCGGTATCAAAAAAATTGATCCCCGCCTCCAGCGCAGCTCGAATGGCGGTGATCGCCTCCGTTTCGGTGACGGCGCCATAAACTTGCGAGGCAAAAGCCCAGGTGCCCAAACCAATTTCACTGCACTGCAACCCAGTACGCCCGAGCTGACGATATTTCATAATGCCTCATCTCTCTAATCAGAAGTTTAACCCCGTTGAAAACTACGAATACTCAAAATGCTTTTAATTTTCCACCGATTGAAAAATCCCGCGGATAAAGCATTTCATCGGCGGGTTTCTTCAATCCGCGGGAGTGCCATACGCCTTCAGATTATTTCCCGCATTTGAATGTGTATGGGTTTTTATTTACGGGTTAGAAACTCTGCCGCTTCGCTTTTTGTTGAAGGCCTAAGGTCGGTGTTCCTGCAACAGTTTTTTAATTTTCGGCACGGCATTTTCCAAAAACACTTGCAACATTTTCGCGCCTTCGGCAGCCGAAGCCCGGCGAGGGTCTTCGCCCCACACGCCATCATCATCCAACGTCGTCTCGCGGTCTGCCGGCAACAGCGATAAATCAACCAACTCCGGCTTGAATAAAAGTTGAAACGAAGTTTCGCCGCGCGCCGCGTGGTTTTTGGGAAACGCTCCTTCGAGCGGCTCCGAATCGGGAAACGCCCACAGCGCAATATCAGGATGACGCGTGGAAAATTCTTTGGCCGCAGCGTTAATCGCTTCAACATGCCCGCCGCCGTAATGGCCGCTTACCAAAACGATGACTTTAAATTCTTCATCAACCAACTGGGTCAAAAATTCAAGACAAAGCTTGGTGACGATTTCCGCGCTGTGATCAATCGTGTGATGAAACCCTTTGTATGGCTTGATCGTATCGGTGCCAACATAAACCGCCGGCAAAACCACACCGCCGGTTTGCTGCGCCAACGCTTCGCAGAGTCCCTGCGCTTTGATGCCGTCCAATCCAACCGGGGCGTGATAGCTGTGCCACTCCAACGCGCCCCATGGCAAATACGCCACCGGCGTTTGCGCGCGAATCTTTTCGATCTGCGCCGGACGCAAATTTTCGTATCGCCCCCACGGCAGCTGGCTCGGCATAACTTCTCCTTAAATTTATAAGTGGGATGAATATATTGGATGCGCTTGATAAACGCAAGAGGATTTCTCCAGCCGTCCAGAAATTTCTTGACAATGCTTTTACAGCCGCTTATGTTTTGGTACCTTTAATCATAATAAAGCTGCTTTTTCATTAATGCAATCGTTAACCTCGCGTACTAAAAAGGAGATTAATCATGTCCGCAACAAACAAGCTTCACATTTGGCACGTCGGCAATTGGTGTATTCATATTGGACAAAAATATGTAGAGTCACCATTTGAAGCGCCGAGCAAAGATGTGGAGATTTTAAATTACGCGCAACCGTTTGTTGAAGCGTTGCGGGCCATTCCGGGAGCGGAAGTGATTTCGCAGCCGTCGTGGGAGTTGTATCACCTGTCGCCCGAGGGTTTTGCCGAGCGGCTGCAATGGCAACGGCCATCGTTTTTGCCGACGTCGAGACCAAATGTTTGATGCTGCATCCGGATTTTTTTACCCGGCAAAAATGGGGCGACCGGCCCCTCACGTTTCCCGATCGTTTTGATTTGCTGCGCGAATGGGTGGAAGCCGGCGGGCATTTTCACATGAATGGCGGCTGGCTCAGTTTTGCCGGCGAGCTTGGCAAAGGCGGTTGGGGCCGCAGTCGCTTTCACGACGTGCTGCCGGTTGAGTGTTTGCAGCACGATGATTTGATCGAATCCACCGCCGGATTTGCGGTGCAATGCCGTTTGGAAAATCATCCAATGGTGCAAGGCATCGACTGGTCAACGCTGCCACCTTTGCTCGGTTTCAATGAAGTTCGCCTGCGTGAGGGTTGCGAAGGTCTCGTAGAAATCGAGAACATGACGCGCTGGTATCCTCTGCTCGCGGCGCGTGATTATGGCCGTGGTCAGGTGACTTGTTGGATGACCGGCGCGAGTCCGCATTGGGGAATCAATTTCATGAAATGGCGGGAATACGCCAAATTTTGGAGCCAAGTTTTTGTGCGGTCAAGCAAGCCATGAGAAGATCGTTTGTTTCAATGTATGAAATTCTTTCTCAAACTAATTCCACCGTCTTCCCGGTTTTTCCCGACTCCAACGCCGCGGTCAGAATCTTGTGTTGGAGAAAAGTTTCTTCCGGCGTGATGCAGCGAAACGGCATCTTCTCGCGCGGCTCATTGAACTCGTCAATGAACGCCGCCCACATTTGCAGAATCGCATCGGTGAAACCAAATTCAAAAATATTGCCGGTAATGGTTTTGTAGGCCGAAGCGTAACCGAGATCTTCGTGCATCCAAACTTGCGGCCCGCCATCTTCGTAACGCATGGTTTGCAACGTTTTGGTGAGCTTCGTCGTGTAGCGCGCGCTGAATTTGGTGCCGAGAACTTCGATATACCATGTATCGGTTTCGCCCGGCGCGATGCGATAGGTTTTCACGGTCATCGGGAAATTGTAGCCTGCGGTCGGATGCGCGACTTCGCATTGCAGCGTCGCATTGTCCCAAGTTTCACACGGCGCCATCCCGCCTTTGCCATCGGGACGTTGCGTCACAATTTTTGCAAGCGCCGCCGACAAGCGTTGGGGAATCCAGCGTGAGCGCAGCGGCAGATGCAGGGCGTGCATGCCAAGGTCGCCGAGACAGCCGTATTCGCCATTGCTATCGATCATCCGCTTCCAATTGATCGGCTTGGTGAAATTCAAATCCGAGGAATGCAGATAGCCGGTGTTCACTTCGATAATGCGCCCCCAGCGATTTTCCAGAATGAATTGATGAATTTGGTGGCCGCCCGGATAAAAAGGATACTCGGACGAGCAGCGCACGAACACGTGCGGATGTTGTTTGATCACCGCGATAATCCGCTGATTGGCGGCGAGATCAATGCCAAACGGTTTCTCCCCCAACAAATGTTTGCCGGCGCGAATGATGTCGCAATATATTTTTTCGTGTAGATGATGCGGCACGGCGCAATAAATCACTTCGACGTCTTTTGCCGCCAGCAAATCCTGATAGTTCGGCGTGACGGTTTTAATTGAAGAAAAATTGTCCGTGTACCAGTCGAACAATTGCGGACTCGTGTCGCAAATCGCGACGATCTCCGGCTGCGCCTTCATCTCCAATAGCGCCGGCCACCGCGCCGAGGCGACGGCAAATTCACGGCCCATTAAACCGCAGCCGATGATGCCGAAGCGAATTTTTCGTTTCGTAGCCATAAGCCTGCTCGTTTTTATATAAAATTTAAGTCGAAGCAAAAAAGTTCGTGGTCATCCCTTTAGGGAGCATAGTGCCCGAAAGACAAAACGCCTGAAGGCGTAACTACGAACCTTCATGGAGAATTTTCAATGCTTGCTCCACATTGGCGCCGTCATGAACAACCGCCATCAACGCGCGCGTCATCCCGACCGGCTTTTCGTGTTGAATAATATTGCGTCCGTAAACGATGCCGCTCGCGCCCTGTTGCAATAAATCAAACGTGCGTTGCAAAATTTCGCGTTCCGGCGCTTTGCCGCCGCCGCGCGGCAACACCGGCCGCCCCGCAATTTCGATGACGCGATGATACTCGCGGACGTCGTCACACGGATCAGCTTTGATAATATCCGCGCCCAATTCGCAGGCCTGCCGCACCAACGGGAGAATTTTGTTGAGATCGCCATCAACCATGTAGCCGCCTTTCGGCGCGTTCGGTTGCATCACCAACGGCTCAACCATCAGCGGCATGCCATATTTTTCGCAAACCGGCTTGAGCCGCCCGATATTTTCCACACATTGGCGGTGCAAATCCGGCTGCTTCGGCAGCATCAACAGATTCACCACGACGCACGCGGCATCGAGCACCAGCGCTTGTTCGACGGCGCAATCAATCACATAACTAAACATAACGTCGTGCACGTTCGCATTATAACAATTGGCCACGTCCGTGCGCAACACCAACGCGGGCTTGTCTTTCCCGGGAAGACTCTGCAAAATTTCCGCCTGTCCAACCGTCAACTGAATCGCATCCGGCCGCGCCGCGACGATGGCGTGAATCGCTTTTTCCATATTTTCAATACTGCCGAGAAAACTGCCTTCATTAAAAAAACCATGATCAATCGCGACATCCAAACATTTGCCGGTTTTACCAAACAAACGATTCATCCGAAATTTTTTCATTGTCATCTCTCCCGAAGAAAGGCAAAACGATTTTGGGCAAAACCATTAAAAAGCTTTTGTTTTTAAAAATTGTTTTGCCCCGAATAGTTTTGCCAAATGCTTTTTTTCGCTGCGGCTTTCTTTGATTACGAGTTTTGAGTTTTTATATTTTGCTTTGCGTTCGTTGCGCGCGCTCTTCTCGCGCAGTTATCTTTTGACGGTTCCAATAAAAATCGCGCGACGTGGGGCGTTTTTGTGCCGGCGTACCAAAGCCTAAAATATACGCCCGCCGTTGAATCGCCGAACGATTCGGGGGCGTGTAATGCAGCGTGCGCGGCCCGTGAAATGTCGCGCCGCCCGGCAGCAACGGGCAAGCAACGGCTTGCGCAGCGTTGATTTGATCAATCTCCAAACCGTGAATGCGCGGATCGTGATTGATTGGGTGATGCGGCATGACTTCTAAAAGATGGCTGCGCGGCACAAAATACATGCAGCCATTCTCCGGTGTCGCTTCTTGCAACGGAATCCACACACTGATTTCGTTGTAGTCGAGATCGGGGTCCCAATAGGCCTCGTCTTGGTGCCACGGCGTTTCCGCACCGTGAAACGCCGGCTTCAAAATCGCGTGCTCGCCGTGATATTCGGCTGCCGCGCCCAACAACTGTTTTGCAATAACAAGCGCATTCACGCGGCAAAGTGAGCGCGCCAATTCCGGCGCGTATTTGTCCGGCCGCAAAATCTGCGGCAAACTCGCTTCGACGCCGTCTTCATCCGCGCTCGCCAGATCGAATTGATTGCCTTCCTTGCGCCCGGCCCGCTGCGCAAACAGGCGATCATAAATCTCGCGCAGCCACGCCACTTCTTCCGGCGTCGTGATCGCGTCAATGGCGAGATAGCCTTCGCGGTGATAGAAAGCAATTTGTTCGTCCGTAAGTTTGACGGTTGGTTGGATCATTCGCCTTCCAGTCATTTCAAAATTTGAACCTCAGCCGAGCAGCGGCGCCAACGCCTCACTAGTTTCTTTAGACGGCACAACAGGGACAATTTCAAACTCAACCAAATCACGCCACGGCGCCACCCACTGCTGAAACAGCCGCGCGTCGTTGCATTCCATCAATTGGAAGCAGCGATCAAAATTCGCTTCGATCCAACTGCCGACATACGTTAGCCCCTCGGGCATCATGCGCCCCTGCTCGCGCGCGCGCCGGTAAATCGCCACCGCATCACGATTTTTAAACCGCTCGATAACCATGAACAACATTGTCGCTCCTCCGTCCTGCCGTTGATTGAAAATAATAATATAGAAAAGTTCAAAAGATTGTCAAGGCGAGAATTGGGGGATTTATCCTTAATCAAAGTCAAGGTTGATTTTTAGAAAACGCTTGACTTGCATCTGAAAATGATGTACGCTGGAAGAAGTGAACCGTCGGACTTGCGCGGCGGGATATTGCTAAATTAGAAAAATCGTCGTGCGCAAGTCCGACTGGGCTTATCATTTTTATGGAGAGCTTACATGCAACCTTCGTCTCTCGCCGGGCACGCGATGGAGCTGATCGAAATTTTGCAAAACGACTCGCATCCGGCGGATCATTTGATCGATACGTTCTTTCGGCAGCGCCGTTATCTCGGTTCGCATGATCGCCGCGAATTAGCCGAAAATGTTTACGGTATTTTGCGGCATCAGCGGCGCCTGCAATTTTATATTGCCAAAGTAAATCCCGCGGCCACGCGTGACCCCGCCTGGCTGTTGGCAGCCTATAAACTCCATCTCGAAAAAATCTCCTCGGCAACGTTACACGCTTACGTTTTACCCATTTCCTCGGCACACAGCGCCGCGCTCGCGGCCGCGGAACTAACCGACCTCGAACAGCAAAACCTCGGCCTGCGGACTTCGTTCCCGGATTGGCTCGTGGAAAAATTGCAAAAGCAAATGGGCGAAAGTGAAACGGCGAAACTGCTGGAGTCGCTGAATCAACCGCCGCCGCTGACGATTCGCGTGAATGCCTTGAAAACGACGCGTGAAAAATGTTTGAGTGAATTGAGCAAACGCGGCCATGAATGTACGCCGACGCAACTCTCGCCCGACGGCATTCATTTAAAAAAGCGCGCCAATCTTTTTGGACTTGATTTATTTAAAGAAGGCTGGTTTGAGTTGCAGGATGAAGGCAGCCAGATCATTTCGCTTTTGCTCGATCCGAAACCGAACTGGCGCGTGGCCGATGTTTGCGCTGGCGGCGGCGGCAAAACGCTGCACCTCGCGGCGCTGATGAAGAATCGCGGCGAGATCTGGGCGTTCGACGTCGTGCCGCAACGCTTGGAAAATCTGCGCAAGCGCGCGCGGCGCTGCGGCATTCACAATATTCGCGCGCAACATTTGCAGCCGGATGAATTTCCAACGCCGCTTCTCGGCACGATGGATGCGATTTTGATTGACGCGCCGTGCACCGGCGCCGGCGTGTTCCGAAGGAATCCCGATGCGAAATGGAAAATTTCCGCGGCGATGGTGCAAGAGCTGGCGATTAAACAAAAACAGATTCTCGAACATTATGCGCCGCTGCTCAAACCTGGCGGGCGTTTGGTGTATGCCACGTGCAGTTTGCTCGCCGAAGAAAATGAGGAGGTGATGCAATCATTTTTGTCCGCCCATGCAGACTTTCACTCGCACGAAGCCGCAGCGATTTTGCAACGCTATCAACTGGCGCATCTCACCGCCGGAAACACGCTCCATCTTTTTCCGCATCAACACAACACCGATGGTTTTTTTGCGGCCGTGGTGCAACGCGCCTATTGATCGTCTCAAAAAAAACAATGGCAGACAGCCCTCGGGGTTGTCTGCCATTGCGCCAGCTCATGCCAAAAAGAGCTTGAACGCCACTTCCCCCTGCGGGCGTTGCCTTTTCCTTTTAGCCTTTTTATCCCTTTATCTTTTTTTACAAGCTGTACGTTGTCTTCACATATAAAAGCCGGCCGTTCATCCCGAACGGCGAGGCGCCGGGATACGGGAAAATGCCGAGGTTCGAGCGGTCGAGCGTCGTGCTGATGAAGAGATTGCGATCGGGAAAATTGTCCAAAACATTTTGCGCGCCGGCGGTAATATTGAGATTGCCGAATTTGTAGCCGGCTTCCACGTCCCAAACGTCTTCCGCGCCGAAGGTTTGCTCGGTTCGGCCTTTGGAGTAGCCGCGTTCGATGCTTTCATACTCGCCATAATAATTCAAGCGCAGCAGCGCATTGAAGCGGCTGGCGTTATAATTCGCCGAAAATTTCAGATTGTTTTTCGGCTGCGCTTTTTCCAACCGCACTTTTTCGAGGTCGCCGAACAAGATCGATTCAAAGCCTTTCAATTGTGGTGGCGTGTCGAGCGTGCCGACAATCTTGTTCTGAGTATAATTGTAGCTCAGTGACAATTTCAACGTGTTAGCTTCGCCAAGATTGATTCGATAGTTGGTGGTGACGTCGATGCCTTGCGTTTCAGTATCAATAGCATTGGTAAAAAAACGCGCGCCATTGACGCCGAAAGGCGAGAGAAGGGTATCAAGTCTGGAACCTCTCGTAGCCGTAAAATTTTCAGAAAAAACGATGCGGTCATTGATATCGATTCGATAAAGATCAACGCTGAGGTTCAAATTACTGATGGGATCGACCGCAAGGCCGGCGCTGAAATGAACGGATTCTTCGGGTCTTAGAGGCTCGGCGCCAAGTGCTTTGGCAATTGGACTCTCAACTCGAAACGTGCCAACCTCGAAAGGCTCAACGAGCCCCGTTGCCGTATTTAACAAAAAATTCGTGCTGGTCGCATTAAAATAAATCTGACCGAGCGACGGCGCGCGAAAACCCGTGCTGGCCGCGCCGCGAAACACCAGTTGTTCAGCCGGCTGCCAGCGCAACGCCAGTTTGCCGTCGAGCGTGCTGCCGAAATCATCATAATTCTCGAAGCGTCCGGCCAGACCGACCAGAACGTTTTCGATGAGACTCGCTTCGACGTCGGCATAAAAGGCAAAACTGTTGCGCGAAGCATCGACTGCATTGTCCGGCTTGAAGCCGGGAAAAACCTGCGCGCCCGCGGCCGCTCGACCGCCGCTGCGGTTGGGAACTTTGCCGTCGATGTAAGAGGCTAATTCGCCAGCCACGATTTTATAATTCTCCCGGCGAAATTCCGCGCCGAGCGCAAAATTAAGCGGCGAGGGCAGGCCGACGTCAAACTGTTTGGTGAAATCGGCATTGGCCAAATATTGCGTCAAACGGAATCCGCCGGAATAAAATTCCGTTTGATTGGAAATAGCGGCGGGCGCGGTGGCGCTCGTCAACGACGGCCCGAGCGAAGTGTTGAGCGAGTTGACGATGTTGAAATCAAATTTATTGTGGCCGAGCTGCGCGCTCACGTCGTAAATCCAGCCGTTGGCCACGCCTTGCAAACCGGCGGTGCCGGAATAATCATTAATATCCGGCTCGATGGTGGGCAGAAAGCCGTTCGGATAAATTTGCGTCCAGTTTTGCGCTTGCAATGAGCGACGAAAGAAACCGGCGTGCGAACCGAAACGATGGCTGTAACCGCCGAACGCGTAAAACTTGTTGCTGCTGCTTTCCGACAGCGGAAAGTTGGCGTTGGCGAAAAACATCCAATCGCGGGCTTTGCCATCGCCCCAATGATGATTGGGTTGCGTCACCGTGTTGGTGGCGGCGTCGCCGGCGACGATTTGATCGCGCGGATCTCTGCCGGCGCGATTGGTGGGATTGCGGTCGCGAAATTCGCCGGCCACGAAAACCGAGCCTTTGCCGACAGCGAAGCCGTAATTCGCGCCGAGGTCAAGCAATTCGCCGTCGCCGAAACCGAGATCAAAAGAGGGATCGCTCTCCAGCGTTTTCGAGTCGTGCGTGGTCGCGCCGACTTTGGCGGAAACCGTCAACGGCGAAACCCCGGAGCGCAGCGAGAGGCCGATGACGCCGGCGATGGCATCGGAGCCGTATTGTGCCGCCGCGCCGTCGCGCAACACCGCGACGTTTTCAATCGCGCTCGCCGGAATCGCATTGAGATCGACGCCGGTCGAGCCGCGGCCGACGGTGCCATTCACATTCACGAGCGAGCTCGTGTGGCGGCGCTTGCCGTTGATGAGCACGAGAAGTTGATCCGGGCCGAGGCCGCGCAAAGTTGCCGGGCGCACCGAGTCGGTTCCGTCGGCGACGCTCGGGCGTGGAAAATTAAATGAGGGTGCGAGATTTTGAATGATCTGGTTGGTTTCCGAAGCGCCGCTTTGCCGGATTTCGGAGATGGAAAAAACGTCGACCGGAACGGCCAATTGATCGGCAGCCGCATGCACGGCGCGCGAGCCGATCGTTACCATGCCGGACAACTCGATCAGACCTTCTTCCAGCGCAAAGTCGAGTGAGATGGTTTCATCGGCTTTCACTCGCACCGGCGCGCTTTTAGCTTGATAGCCGAGAACCTGCGTGCGAACCGTGTAGGTTCCGGGCGGCACATTTCTGATCTCGTACTCGCCATTGGCATTCGCCGCAGCGCCCATCGTCGTGCCTTGAATCAGGATCTGGGCGTTGGGAATGCCTTCGCCGTTGGCAGTCGCCACTTTGCCTTTAATCGTGCCGCCGGCGGCCAGAACGGAACCGACAGCAAAGGAACTCATCAAGATCAGCATGATCAAACAGCGCATGAATCGCATACTTTCCTCCGTTGGTTGGTTAGTTATTATGCTGAATTTTTAACCACATGTTGAATATAAATTTATGTCAAACTTTTAACAAAAGCAAAGGCATTTTTTCCAACTGGACTTGCGCAAAAAGGTTATTATGCATATCAATTGCCCCGAAGTCAAATCATAAAAACTCAACTTCCTATTATAGTTTGCGATAAGCGCCGATTGCTTTCATGTTGATACTCACCAAACCCCCGTCATTGGGGGTTGTAATCCCTCAGTGACGGGTGGGTAGCGCAGACATCTTGTCTGCAGTCAGGATGACTGCGCTACGTTTCTCCACCTGTGAGTGAGCTGATCGTGTCCCATAAATATTTCACTGGACACAGACCGAAAAATTTCTTATCTTCTAGGCGTGACGATCTCGAATCAACAGTTCACGCCGGAGATCATCGCGCATATCCA
>Ga0247727_10014495_pt1 | contig 13085 bp, 11 predicted proteins | sample WisWelCaveWW1625_FD_202498 | JGI IMG/M metagenome (GOLD analysis project Ga0247727, IMG submission 202498) | Biofilm microbial communities from Wishing Well Cave, Virginia, United States - WW16-25 | ecosystem: Environmental > Aquatic > Deep subsurface > Groundwater > Cave microbial mat | place...
CGAGATGACCGTCGAGCTCATCACCCCGATCGCGCTCGAGACCGGCCAGCGCTTCGCCATCCGCGAGGGTGGCCGGACCGTCGGCGCCGGCGCGATCGTCAGCATCCTCGCCTGAGCCATGGCGAAGGTCGAGGCACGTCCGACGCTCCAGCTCGCCTGCACGGAGTGCAAGGAGCGGACGTACACGACGCGCAAGAACAAGAAGAACGATCCGAACCGGATCGAGTTGAACAAATTCTGCCCGCGCTGCCGCAAGCACACGCTTCACCGGGAGGCGAAGTAAGGCGGCCGCGCACAGCGCAGGGGCGTAGCTCAATTGGCAGAGCACCGGTCTCCAAAACCGGCGGTTGTAGGTTCGAGTCCTATCGCCCCTGCCAACACTGACGGAAAGGCGGAACGAACAGCGTGAAGCGGATCCGCCGCTTCCTCGAGGAGGCGGTCTCCGAACTCAGGAAGGTCAGCTGGCCGACCCTGGAGCAGACACGGACGTTGACCGTGCTCGTCTTCGTGGTCAGCCTCGCGGTCGGCCTCTACGTCTTCGTCCTCGACCAGGCGTTCACCGCCGCGGTCGGCTTCCTCGCGAATGCGTTCGGCTGAGGGATGACGATGAGCGAGGCGGCGGTCGGCACGACGGAGAAGCGCTGGTACGTGATCCACACGTACTCGGGCTATGAGAACAAGGTCAAGGCCAACCTCGAGCACCGGATTGAATCGATGGGCATGGAGGATCGGATCTTCCAGGTCCTCGTCCCGATGGAGGACGAGATCGAGATCCGGCAGGGCCAGCGCCACACCGTGCAGAAGAAGGTCTACCCGGGCTACGTCCTCGTGGAGATGATCCTTGACCCGGACAGCTGGTTCGTCGTTCGCAACACGCCCGGGGTGACCAGCTTCGTCGGCGGGTCCAACATCCCGGGCGTTCGCAGCGAACCGATCCCGCTCGCCGAGTCGGAGGTCAAGCAGATCCTCCGGCACATGGGAGTCGAGACGCCCAAGTACCGCGTCGCGTTCATCAAGGGCCAGAGCGTGCGCGTCACGGACGGTCCGTTCGCCGAGTTCATCGGCACGGTGGACGAGGTCAACCCCGAGCGTAACAAGGTCAAGGTCCTGGTCAGCATCTTCGGCCGCGAGACGCCGGTCGAGCTCGATTTCCTCCAGGTCGAGAAGCTCTAGCCAGGCAGAAGGGAAGTCGCGCCCGTGGCGAAGAAGATCCGCATCGTCCTGACGCTCCAGCTGCCAGCCGGCAAGGCCACGCCGGCGCCGCCCGTCGGTACGGCCTTGGGGCCGCACGGCATCAACATCGTCGAGTTCACCAAGTCGTACAACGAGAAGACCGCCGACAAGGCCGGCCAGATCATCCCGGCCCAGATCACCGTCTTCGAGGATCGGTCGTTCACGTTCATCCTCAAGACCCCGCCGGCGGCGGATCTGCTGCGAAAGGCGGCCGGCGTCGACAAGGGCGCCGCGACGACGAAGCGGACGTGGATCGCCCGGGTGACCCGGGACCAGGTCCGCGAGATCGCGGCCATCAAGATCAGCGATCTCAACGCCAACGACATCGAGGCGGCGTCGCGGATGATCGAGGGGACCGCCCGCAGCATGGGCATCGAGGTGGTCGGCTAGGTCGACCGCGCCGCGACCGGTCGCGCGGCCCGAGCCGACCGGACGAGGACCCCACGTCACGGGGGAGATCGGACGTCCGATCGTATCGGAGAGGGACATGAGCCGACACGGCAAGAAGTATCTGGAAGCGGCCAAGCTCGTCGATCGCGAGCAGGCGTATGCGCCGGACGCGGCGGCCGACCTGGCGCGACGGACGAGCGTCGTCGCCTTCGACGCCGCCATCGAGGTCCACCTGCGCCTGGGCGTCGATCCCCGCCATGCGGACCAGATGGTCCGCGGCACCGTCGTCCTGCCGCACGGCACGGGGAAGGTCGTCAGGGTCGCCGTGTTCGCCCAGGGCGAGAAGGCCCAGGAGGCGCTCCGCGCCGGCGCTGACGACGTCGGCGCCGACGACCTCGTGAAGCGGATCGAGGCGGGCTGGCTCGAATTCGACGTCGCCCTCGCGACGCCGGATCTGATGGGCCAGGTCGGCCGGCTCGGCAAGATCCTCGGGCGGCGCGGGCTGATGCCGAACCCGAAGGCCGGGACGATCACGTTCGACCTTGACCGCGCCATCCGCGAGGTCAAGGGCGGCCGCGTGGAATTCAAAGTCGACAAGAGCGGCATCATCCATGTCGGCGTGGGCCGGGCGAGCTTCGAGGCCGATGCGCTCGTCGCGAACCTGGTCGCGCTCGTCGACGCGGTCAATCGGGCGAAGCCGGCCGGCGCCAAGGGCACCTACCTGCGCAGCCTGACGATCGCCGCCACCATGGGCCCGGGCATCCGGGTCGACATCCCCGGTGTCCTGGCCGCCGCCGCGGCAGCCTGACGCCTCGCCGGTGGGACGATCTCCCACCACCTGGAACGCGGTGCCGGCCGAGAGGCGCGCCACCAACATCTTCGAACAGACGGACCGCCGCAGACAGCCTGCGCCCGCGGACCGGGACCCGGCAGGACGGGTCGCGGTCGGGGCTTGATCCGCCGGACCGGATCGGGGCCGCGCCCCGGGGACGCCGGCGAGCACGCCGAGGCAGGGAACGGGACAGTCCACCCTCCAGGGTGGGCGGAGCGCCCCCTGCGGTCAAGGCATCGCCTTCGGGCGCCGTCGCAGGGGCACCGGTCTTGGCCGGCCGCCCACCGCCGCGCACCGGTCGTGCGCAGGATCGACGAGGAGGGACCCATGCCCACCGAGGCCAAGCGCCAGGCCGTCGCCGGGCTCCGTGAGGAGCTCGCGCGGAGCCGGACGCTCATCGTGTCGGAGTATCGCGGCCTGACGGTGAGGGAGATCGCCGAGATCCGACGCGCGCTCGGGAAGAGCGGCGTGACGTACCGGATCGTGAAGAACCGCCTCATGCGGATCGCCGCGGCCGACCTGGTCGGCACGGCGCTCGACGCCCTCCTTCGAGGGCCCACGGCGATCGCCTTCGGGGCGGATGCGGCGCAGACGGCGAAGGCCGTCCTTGACGCGACGCGTCCGTACAAGCTCGTGAAGATCACCGGCGGCCTGCTCGGCAGCCGGGCGATCGACGCGGACGGCGTGACGATCCTCGCCACGCTGCCGACCCGCGAGCGCCTGCTGTCGCAGGTCGCCGGGGCGCTCGCCGCTCCGCTCGCCACCACCGCCGGGCTGTTCGACGCGCCGTTGCGGGACGTCGCCGGCCTGGTCGCGGCGCTCGCGGACAAGCGGGCCGCCGCCTGACCGCCGCTACCGTCCACCACCCCGCACCCGTTCCCCGAAAGGAGACCCACAGCATGGCCACCTTGACCAGCGACCAGTTGCTCGAGGCATTCGAGTCGATGACCGTCCTCGAGCTGTCCGAGTTCAAGAGGAAGTTCGAGGATCGATTCGGCGTCACCGCCGCCGCGCCGGTCGCGACGTCCGCCGCCGCCGCCGCGCCGGCCGGCGTCGAAGCCGCGCCCGCCGAGGAGCAGACGGAGTTCAGCGCCGTCCTCGTCGAGATCGGCCCGAACAAGATCCCCGTCATCAAGGTCGTCCGCGAGCTCACCGGCCTGGGCCTCAAGGAGGCCAAGGACGTCGTCGACGCGGCCCCGAGGCCGGTCAAGGAGGGCGTCTCGCGCGAGGAGGCCGAGAAGATCAAGGCCGCCCTCGAGGATCAGGGCGCCAAGGTCGAGATCAAGTAGTCGAGGGCGCCCCGGGGTTCTACCCGGGACCCACGGGGACGGCGGCGGAAGCCGGCGTCCCCGTTTGACATGCTCCGCGAAAGCGGTATCCTTTGACGTTCTGTGAGCGCGGCCCTTCCCCCTTCCTCCTCCTCAACGAAGGAGCGGTCCTTTCATGCTGTCTGCTGAGCCGTCGGCCCCGGTGACGGCGATGGCGGCGCGCAAGCGCTACGCCCGGATCCCGGAGGTCCTGCCGGTCCCCAACCTCATCGAGCTCCAGCTGGAGTCGTTCCGCTGGTTCATCGACCGGGGCCTGCGGGAGCTCTTCGACGAGATCAGCCCGATCAAGGACTTCACCGGCAAGGTCATGGAGCTCCAGTTCCTCGACTACGAGTTCGGGAGCCCGAAGTACTCCGAGCAGGAGTGCCGGACGAAGGACCTGACGTTCAGCAAGCCGCTGTACGTCAACGTCGAGCTCCTCATCAAGGAGACCGGCGAGATCCAGCGCCAGCGGGTCTACATGGGCGACTACCCGTGGATGACCGACCTCGGGACGTTCGTCATCAACGGCGCGGAGCGGGTCGTCGTCAGCCAGCTCGTCCGCTCGCCGGGCGTCTACTACAGCGAGGTTGAGGACCCGAGTTCGGGCCGGATGCTGTTCAGCGCGAAGGTCATCCCGAATCGCGGCGCGTGGCTCGAGTTCGAGACGAACAACAAGGACCAGCTGTGGGTCAAGGTCGACCGGAAGCGCAAGATCGCGGCGACGACGCTGCTGCGCGCGGTGGGCTACGAGGCGAACGATGAGATCGCCGCGCTGTACGCGACGCTGGACTCGGATTCCGAGCATCCGTATGTCGCCAACACGCTCGACAAGGACGTCACGAGGACCCAGGCGGAAGCGCTCATCGAGGTCTACAAGAAGCTGCGCCCCGGCGACCCGCCGACCGGCGACAACGCCCGCCAGCTGGTCGAGAGCCTGTTCTTCAACTTCCGGCGCTACGACCTCGGCCGGGTCGGTCGCTACAAATTCAACAAGAAGCTCGACGGCGTCGCCGAGCGGATGGGCGTGGAGCTGCCGCGGGAGCAGCGCACGATCACCCGGGAGGACATCGCCGCCATCGTCGGACAGCTCATCGAGTCGAATCGCGGGCTGCACCAGAAGGACGACATCGACCACCTCGGCAACCGCCGCATCCGGGCCAACGGCGAGCTCATCCAGAACGCCTTCCGGATCGGATTGCTGAGGATGGAGCGCGTCGTCCGCGAACGGATGACGATCCAGGAGATCGACAAGGCGACTCCGAACGCGCTCATCAACATCCGGCCGGCCGTCGCGGCGATGAAGGAGTTCTTCGGCGGCAGCCAGCTGAGCCAGTTCATGGACCAGACGAACCCGCTCGCGGAGATCACCTCCAAGCGGCGCCTGTCGGCCCTCGGCCCGGGCGGCCTGTCCCGCGAGCGAGCCGGCTTCGACGTCCGCGACGTCCACCACAGCCATTACGGCCGGATCTGCCCGATCGAGACCCCGGAGGGTCCGAACATCGGCCTCATCGGCTCCCTCGCGACGTATGGCCGGATCAACGCCTACGGCTTCATCGAGACACCGTATCGCCGCGTGAAGCGGAGCGTCGCCTGGGACGACGCGGACCTCCGTTCGTACGACGCCGGGACCGACCTCGTCGGCAAGACGGGCGAGGTCGTCGTCGGAGCCGGGGCGCGCCTGACGGACGCGGCTGCGGCCGAGCTCAAGCGGCAGAAGGCGGCGGCGTTCCCGATCCGGCCGGTCGTCACTGATCAGATCGAGTACCTGCCGGCCGACGAGGAGGAACAGCACGTCGTCGCCCAGGCGAACGCTCGGCTGGACGAGAGCGGCCACTTCATCGATGAGCGCGTCCCGTCGCGCTACCGCGATCAGTTCCCGGAGGCACGCCCGGACCAGATCGAGTACATGGACGTCAGTCCGAAGCAGGTCGTCTCGGTGGCGACGGCGCTCATCCCGTTCCTCGAGCACGACGACGCGAACCGCGCGCTCATGGGCTCGAACATGCAGCGCCAGGCGGTGCCGCTGCTCGAACCCGAGGCGCCGATCGTCGGCACCGGCATGGAGGAGCGCGCCGCGCGGGACTCCGGGCAGGTCGTCGTGGCCCGCAGCGCCGGCGTCGTGACGAGCGTCACCGCCGAGCGGGTCCAGGTCGAGACGGATGCCGGCGAGCTCGATGAGTACCGGCTGCTGAAGTTCGTCCGCAGCAACCAGGGGACGTGCATCCACCAGCGGCCGATCGTCGATGTCGGCCAGCGGGTGACCGCCGGCCAGGCGATCGGCGACTCGTCGTCGACCAGCAACGGCGAGCTCGCACTCGGCCGGAACGTGCTGGTCGCGTTCATGAGCTGGGAAGGGGGCAACTACGAGGACGCGATCGTCATCAGTGACCGCCTCGTGCGCGACGACCTGTTCACGAGCATCCACATCGAGAAGCACGAGATCGAGTCGCGCGACACGAAGCTCGGTCCCGAGGAGATCACCCGCGACATCCCGAACGTCGGCGAGGAATCGCTCAAGGACCTCGACGAGGAGGGCATCATCTACATCGGTGCGGAGGTCCGCCCGGGCGATATCCTCGTCGGCAAGATCACCCCGAAGGGCGAGACCGAGCTGACCGCAGAGGAGCGCCTGCTGCGGGCGATCTTCGGCGAGAAGGCTCGCGAGGTGAAGGACAGCTCGCTGCGCCTACCTCACGGTGAGCGCGGCAAGGTCGTCGAGGTCCGCGAGTTCCGGCGTGAGCTCAACGACGACCTCCAGCCTGGCGTCAACCGTCTCGTCCGCGTCTCGGTCGCCCAGAAGCGCAAGATCTCCGTCGGCGACAAGATGGCCGGCCGGCACGGCAACAAGGGCGTCATCGCCAAGATCCTGCCGCAGGAGGACATGCCCTTCCTGCCGGACGGGACGCCGGTCGACATCATCCTCAACCCGCTCGGCGTGCCGTCGCGGATGAACATCGGCCAGATCCTCGAGACCCACCTCGGCTGGGCGCTCCACACGAAGGGCGAGACCGCCGCGACGGCTGTCTTCGACGGCGCGACCGAGCAGCAGATCCGCGCCGAGCTGCGCGAGGCCGGTCTGCCGCAGGACGGCAAGATCGAGCTGCGCGACGGACGGACCGGCGAGCCCTTCGACCGGACCATCACCGTCGGCTACATCTACATGCTCAAGCTCCACCACCTCGTCGAGGACAAGATCCACGCTCGCTCCACCGGCCCGTACAGCCTCATCACCCAGCAGCCGCTCGGTGGCAAGGCGCAGTTCGGTGGCCAGCGCTTCGGCGAGATGGAGGTCTGGGCGCTCGAGGCCTACGGCGCCGCGAACATCCTGCAGGAGCTGCTCACCGTGAAGTCAGACGACGTCCTCGGGCGCGTCCAGACCTACGAAGCCATCGTCAAGGGCGAGGAGATCCAGCCACCGCGGGTCCCCGAATCCTTCAAGGTCCTCATCAAGGAGCTTCGCAGCCTCGGCCTGAACGCCGAGATCCTCGACCAGAACGACGAGGAGATCGGCCTCGCCGAGGACGACAGCAGCGGCTACCTGCTGCCCGACCTCGGCGGGATCAACCTCGCCGGGTTCGAGGATTGAGTCCCCACCCGTCCATCCGCCTTCAGCGGGCACCGGCCGGCCCGCTGACGCCCGAAGTCGGTCCGGATCGCGCCGTCGAGCCCCGCGGCGGCGCGGAGGAGAACGATGCTCGAGGTCAATAACTTCAACGCGATCCGCATCTCGCTGGCCAGCCCGGACCAGATCCGGGAGTGGTCGAAGGGTGAGGTCACCAAGCCCGAGACGATCAACTACCGGACGCTCAAGCCGGAAAAGGACGGGCTGTTCGACGAGCGCATCTTCGGTCCGACGAAGGACTGGGAGTGCTACTGCGGCAAGTACAAGCGGATCCGCTACAAGGGCATCATCTGCGACAAGTGCGGCGTCGAGGTCACCCGCTCGAAGGTCCGCCGGGAGCGGATGGGCCACATCCAGCTGGCCAGCCCCGTCAGCCACATCTGGTATTTCAAGGGCACGCCGTCCCGGCTCGGCATCCTGCTCGACATCAGCCCGCGGAACCTCGAGCGGATCCTGTACTTCGCCCTGTACATCGTCACGTCGGTGGATGAGGAGGCCCGGCGCCGGGCGCTCTCCCAGCTCGACGAGGAGGCCGAGGGACGCGGCGGCAAGGCCGGCCAGCACCTGTCCGAGACCGAGGACGAACTCCGCGCGGACTTGAACCGGCACAAGGACGAGCTGTCGGCCGGGTTGGCGGCGCTCAAGGCCGACCTGGAGTCACAGCGCGCCGCGCGGACCGAGGAGATCATGTCCGCGGCTCAGGAGACGGAAGCCCGGCTGGCGGAGCTCAAGAGCGGCGTCGCGGCGGAGACGATCGCCTTCGCATCGACCGGCGAGGTCATCGTGACCGCAGGCGAGAAGGGCGGCAAGGATGCACGGGCGCGCCTACGGGCCGTCGTCCAGGCCGAGACGGAGCGCGTCAACCGCGCGCTCCAGGACCGCGAGCGCGACGAGGAGCAGGCCGTCGAGCAGAAGGTGGCGGACCTGCGCGCCGGCATGGACGACACGCTTCGCGCCGAGCGCGAGAAGCTGGCCGAGCAGGCCCAGGGGCTGCGCGAGGAGCTCCGCCGGACGCGCGACGAGATCGAGTCGCTGAAGGCCCAGATGACCCTCGGTGAGACCGAGGCGCGGGGCCTCGACGAGCGCTACAACCAGGCCGGCCGGAGCCGGCTCTTCGCGGCCGGCATAGGCGCCGAGGCCATCCGCGACATCATCAGCCGGATGGACCTCGACGAGCTGGCGCACCAGCTTCACGCCGAGGTCCGGACCAGCTCCGGCCAGCGACGCAAGAAGGCGATCAAGCGGCTCCGGCTCATCGAGGCGTTCCGCCGGAGCGGCACCCGCCCCGAGTGGATGATCCTGTCGGTCGTGCCGGTGATCCCGCCGGACCTGCGGCCGATGGTCCAGCTGGACGGCGGCCGCTTCGCGACGTCGGATCTCAACGACCTCTATCGGCGCGTCATCAACCGCAACAACCGCCTCAAGCGGCTCCTCGAGCTCGGGGCTCCCGAGATCATCATCCGCAACGAGAAGCGGATGCTCCAGGAGGCGTGCGACGCGCTCATCGACAACGGCCGCCGGGGCCGCGCCATCGCCGGCACCGGGAACCACCGGCTGAAGTCCCTCAGCGACATGCTCAAGGGCAAGCAGGGTCGGTTCCGCCAGAACCTGCTCGGCAAGCGCGTCGACTACTCGGGACGCTCGGTCATCGTCGTCGGCCCGGAGCTCAAGCTCCACCAGTGCGGGCTGCCGAAGAAGATGGCCCTCGAGCTGTTCAAGCCGTTCGTCATGCGGCAGCTCGTCGAGAAGGGCTTCGCCCACAACATCAAGAGCGCGAAGCGGATCGTCGAGCGCGTCCGGCCGGAGGTGTGGGACGTCCTCGAGGATGTCATCAAGGACCACCCGGTGCTCCTGAACCGCGCCCCGACGCTGCATCGGCTCGGCATCCAGGCGTTCATGCCGGTCCTCGTTGAGGGCTCGGCCATCCAGATCCACCCGCTCGTCTGCACCGCCTTCAACGCCGACTTCGACGGCGACCAGATGGCCGTCCACGTGCCGCTCAGCTCAGCCGCCCAGGAAGAGGCGCGCACGATGATGCTGTCCACGGCGAACCTGCTCAGCCCGGCGGACGGCAGCCCGGTCGTCGCGCCGACCCAGGACATGGTCCTCGGCTGTTACTACCTGACGCTCGAGTCCGAGGCGGTCTCGGACGCGCCTGTCCCGCTCATCGGCGACGAGGAGGACGCCCTCTACGCCTACGAGCTGTCGGCCCGCGGGCTGGGCGGCGCCAGCCGCAAGACCGACGAGTCGACGTCGGCCGTCGTGCGCCACGCCCCGTCGTCGCTCGGCCTCCACGACCCCATCGATGCGCTCGTGCGGACGTGGGACGAGGCGGCCGGGGAGATCAGACTCGAGCGTCGTCGCACGACCGTCGGTCGGATCATCTTCAACCAGATCGTCCCGGAGCAGCTCCGCTTCAAGAACGAGGTCATGCGGCGGGCGCAGCTCAAGGCGCTCGTCGACGAGTGCTATCGCCGACTCGGTCCCGAGGAGACGGCGCACCTCGTCGATGGCATCAAGAGCGTCGGCTTCCAGTTCGCGACCCGTGGCGGGCTCACGATCGGCCTGTGGGACATCATCACGCCCGATGAGAAGGCGCCTCTGCTCGCCGACGCCGACCGGAAGGTCGCCGAGATCGACAAGCAGTTCCAGCGCGGCCTGATCACCGAGGACGAGCGCTACGAACAGGTCGTCGAGCTGTGGCAGCAGACGACGCGCGAGATCTCGGACTCGATGATGCGGTCGCTCTCGGAGCAGAACCCGCTGCGGATGATGACCGAGTCCGGCGCCCGCGGAAACAAGGGCAACATCGGCCAGCTCGGCGCGATGCGCGGCCTGATGGCCGACCCGTCGGGCCGCATCATCGACGTCCCGGTGCGCAGCAACTTCCGGGAGGGCATGTCCGTCCTCGAGTACTTCATCTCGACCCACGGCGCGCGGAAGGGGCTGGCCGACACGGCCCTCCGGACGGCCGACTCGGGCTACCTCACCCGACGCCTCGTCGACGTCGCGCAGGACGTCATCACGCGCGAGGACGACTGCGGGACCGAGGAGGGTAGCTGGATCACCAGGTCCGAGTCCGGGGACGAGGACCACGCGTTCCAGCGACGCCTCGTCGGCCGGCTCGCCGCGGCGCCGCTGCCCGACCCGGGCTCTCGGGCGAAGCAGCCGCCGCTGCTGGTGGACCGCAACGAGCTGATCACCGAGGAGCTCGCGGGCGCGCTGGACGGCAGCGGCGTCGACGAGGTCCTCGTCCGCTCGCCGCTCACCTGTGAGGCGCGACACGGCGTCTGTCGGGCGTGCTACGGCCGGAACCTGGCGACCGGTGACCTGGTGAACGCCGGCGAGGCCGTCGGCATCATCGCGGCCCAGTCGATCGGCGAGCCCGGGACCCAGCTGACGATGCGGACGTTCCACACCGGCGGTGTCGCCGGCCTCGACATCACGGCCGGCCTGCCGCGCGTCGAAGAGCTGTTCGAGGCGCGCGTCCCGAAGGGCAAGGCGGAGATCAGCCACATCGACGGCATCGTCGAGGTCATCCCGAGCGACACGGGCCGGAAGGTCAAGGTCATCAGTCGCGAGTCATACGACACGCCTGTCGCGCTGGCTGACGACGCCGAGATGCTCGCCGCGCCGGGCGACCTGGTCGAGGCCGGGCAGGCCCTCGCCCGCGGCGGGACCGTCGGCACGACGGCGCCCGTCAAGGGCTTCCTCGTCCGGACCGACGAGGGCCTGGTCGTCCGCGCCGAGGACATCGTCGAGCGCGAATACCCGATCCCGCACAGCGCACGCCTGCTGGTCGAGAACGGCCACGAGATCCGCGCCGGCGACGCGATCACCGAGGGACCGATCAACCCGCAGGAATACCTCGACACGCGCGGCCGCGACGCCGTCCAGCGCTACCTCGTGAAGGAGGTCCAGCGCGTCTATCGAAGTCAGGGCGTGACGATCAACGACAAGCACATCGAGATCATCGTCCGGCAGATGCTGCGCAAGGTCCGCATCGATCAGCCGGGCGACACGGATCTGCTGCCGACCGAGCTCATCGATCGCCTCGATTTCGAGGAGACGAACAACCGGGTGCTCGCCGAGGGCGGCGAGCCGGCGACCGCCCAGACCGTCCTCCTCGGCGTGACGAAGGCGTCCCTCAACACCTCGAGCTTCCTCGCCGCGGCGTCCTTTCAGGAGACGACCCGGGTGCTCACCGAAGCGGCCATCAACGGCGCGAAGGATCACCTCATCGGGCTCAAGGAGAACGTCATCATCGGCAAGCTCATCCCGGCCGGGACCGGCGCGCCGGCGAACATCGCCGCCCGCCGCGAGCGCGAGCGGAGGGCGGCCATCGAGGCCCTCGCCGGGGAGGCGATCGGAGACGGCGGCCCCGCGTACAACCCGTTCCTCGAGGAGGGCGCCGCGCCGCGCGACGATGACGACCCGGCTGGCCTTGCGCTCGCGGCGACGATCGCCGGCTCGGACGACGACGCCGAGGCGGTGAACCCGTTCCTGCGCGAGCCCGAGGAGGCGGCTCCGGAGGCCTGAGCGACCCGTTTCCGGGAGCCGAGTGGCCCGATCGGAACGTTTGACACCCCGATCGGGCCGTTGCTACACTCCGCCTTCGTGGCTCCGAGAGGAGCGGCCCAGGACGTGCGCGTCGGGCCGACACCGGGGCCGACCAGACAGCGAACCGCAGCCGGTCCCGCGCCCGGGTCCCGGATCGGGGTCGTGTGGCCCGGCGGTCGCCGATCCAGCAGCGTGACGATCGAAAGGAGCAGCGTCTTCGTGCCGACGATCAGCCAGCTCGTGCGCCACGGGCGGAAGGCCAAGATCATCAAGATCAAGGCCCCCGCGATGCGCAAGAACTGGAACAGCCTGCGGCAGCGCCAGGTGGCGATCCCGGGCGCCCCCCAGAAGCGGGGCGTCTGCCTGCAGGTCCGGACGATGACGCCCAAGAAGCCGAACTCGGCCCTGCGCAAGATCGCCCGCGTCCGGCTGACGAACCAGATGGAGGTCACCGCCTACATCCCGGGCATCGGCCACAACCTCCAGGAGCACTCTGTCGTGCTCGTCCGCGGCGGGCGGGTGAAGGATCTGCCGTCGGTCAAGTACCACATCATCCGAGGCACCCTCGACGCGGCCGGGGTCAAGGACCGCAGGCAGGGCCGCTCGAAGTACGGGGCCAAGGCGAAAGCCGCCGTCGGCGGGGGTCGCTGATGCCGCGTCGCACGAGCACGCCCCGCAAGGCGAAGTACGAGCACGTCCCGGCGAACCGGACGACCGCCCGCTTCCACGCCAAGATCATGAGCAGCGGCAAGCAGCGGCTCGCCGAGCGGATCCTGCGCCAGGCGCTCGCCCGCGCCGAGGCGGCGGCGCATCGCCCCGGCCTCGAGGTCCTCGAGTCCGCGCTCCGGAACGCGACGCCGATCATCGAGGTGAAGCCGCGCCGCGTCGGCGGGGCGACCTACCAGGTACCCGTCGAGATCCGCGGCGATCGTCGGCTGTCGCTCGGCGTTCGCTGGCTCGTCCAGGCCGCCCGGAAGCGGAGCGGCAAGAGCATGAGCGAGAAGCTCGCGTCCGAGCTGGTCGACGCGATGAACGGGCTCGGCTCCGCCGTCAAGCGGCGCGAGGACACGCACAAGATGGCTGAGGCCAACAAGGCCTTCAGCCATTTCAAGTGGTAGGTCGGGGAGCGTAGGACCGT
>Ga0247727_10014496_pt1 | contig 13084 bp, 8 predicted proteins | sample WisWelCaveWW1625_FD_202498 | JGI IMG/M metagenome (GOLD analysis project Ga0247727, IMG submission 202498) | Biofilm microbial communities from Wishing Well Cave, Virginia, United States - WW16-25 | ecosystem: Environmental > Aquatic > Deep subsurface > Groundwater > Cave microbial mat | place...
TGAGTTTCATATATCCACGATTTTTATTTCGAAATTTTGTGTATTCTTCCATAACCTACCTCCTTGGGTTTGTCGTAGTTGATTTTCACAGCTCCATCAATCCATCAATCCATCAATCCATCAATCCCTTTCACTGCACCTGGAACGCTGCCGGTCGCGAGCGGCTGGCGTTGCCAAACGCATCGACAATTTTTACCGTCCAAACATACGTGCCCGCGGTGGGCAAGCCGCCGCCGGAGTAACTTTTAACGGTTGTGTTCGGGGGAATGCCGGATAAAATCGTTCTCGCTTCGGGATCCAGCACATCTTGAATTTCAATTTCCTGCGTAAAAGGAAACGGCACGGCGCCGAGACGCCATTGAAAAAGCAACGGCGGCGAAGTGATCACGACATTGTTGTTGGGCGCCAACACTTCCGGCGTTTCTTGAATGACGCGGGCCAGGTAAAACGGCCCGGCGCTGGTTTTGTTGCCGGGCAAATCTTCGATTTGAATGAACATGCCATGCCCAGGCCATTCCGGCAACGGCGCCGCGGCGGGCAACTCTTCTTGCCGGAATTGCCTTCGCCAGCGGCCACGCGCGCGATCAACCAGCGTGAGCGTATCGCTAAAACTAAAATCCGGCGCGCTGAACACAACGCGTTTGATATCGTTAATGCCGTCCGGATCGCCGGCAACCACATTTTCCACTTGCAAAAAATAACGGATGGAATTAGCGGCCAGCAAGCGGCGCTCGGTGATGACGGTAGCGGAATCGACATGCGGCAGGCCGTTCAACGCAATGGTCATATTGAGCTGTTGGCGTTTGGCCAAACGAATTGGGCGTAGCGCCGCCGCATAACCGGCCACCGTCGCTTGCAATTCATAATCTCCGCTCGGCAAATCTTCCAGAGCGAATTTTCCCTCGACATCGGTAAATGCCAGCGCCGGTTCCGGCGTCAAGCGAATTTCCACGTTGCGCAACGGACGAAACGGCGCGTAATAACCCGTCACGGTTCCCGTTATCCGGGCGCGTTCGGAAAACATTGGCGATTGCGGATCCAGTGGGTTGGTGTGTTCCGCCGGCGACGTGCAGGAAAGCAACAGGATCGGCAAAAGGAAAATCAGTTCGTAACGTTTCAACGAGTTCACCGTCCGGGCAGCCTTGCGGGTTCAAGAATTGTTTTGCGGCAATCGTTCGGTTTAAAAATGCGCTGCCGTAAATATAACACAAAAAGCCTTGAAGTAAAACATTTTTATTGAGTGATGAGTGTTCCCATTTTCACCACCTCGAAATCGCTGCCTTTCACGCGTTGCAGCGTATGCAAATGGTCATCACTCCACCGCGAGTCCGGCGCGCCGCTGATGTACCACGCGCCGCCATTGTCCGCGACGAACATGCCGTATTTTTTCAGCGCCGTCAAAATCACCTGCACTTCCGCGGGAAAAGTTGAAATGTCGTAACTCGTTTTCAAACGCACGCGCATGCCCATTGGCGGCAGATTGGCCTCGGTGCGGTTGCTGGCGAAATGACGCGCCGGATGCACATAAGCGCGCCGCGTCACCGAGCAGGTGAAGCGCAACGCATGGCGAATCACTTTTTGCTCAACGACTTCATCGTAACGCACGAGTCCCGGGAAAATCGGCAGGCCCGCGGCGTCGGCGGAAGTCCATCCCGCCGGGCGCAGCGTGTTCGAATTCAAATTGAAAATCGCGCCCGAACCGGCCCGCCAGTTGGCGCCGTTATTTTGCGGATACGCCGAAAATAATTCGTACAGCATCCAGTTATCGCGGTCAATCACAATGACGTGGCGATCACCATTAGCGTTCGGGCCACCTTCAATCGGCGCATCCCCCGGAATCGGGTACGGCCCGGCGTCGCTCTCGTCCGCGTAAGTGAAGCTTACTGGAATTTTGCGCTGGCTGCCCGTAACCACGATATATGGAATGCCGTTCGGCGCGCCGTTCCATACCGTGCCGAAATCCGGGTGCAAACCGGTGCTCGCGCCAATGCTCGCAATCAACGCCGCGGAATTGGGATCAACCGGTGCGCCGGAAATATCCTGATTCCACGGATTATCGCCGGGAAAAATCGGCTTGCCGTTTAGGCTCGCGCCCGTGCCTGGATTGGGTGAAATATTATTTTCCGTCGATGGTAATTTGTTACAGGCAAATAATGATAACAGGCAACAAAAGACCAGGTTTTTAAAATTGCGTGATATCGTAACGCGGCATTGGCCGGAACCAAAACCGCACCACAAAGCGCACCAAGAACACAAAGATTTTTCTTGGTGCGCTTTGTGTTCGTTGTGGTACAAAATCTTCTCGGGCATAATAATTTTTAGTTTGTTACAAGTGCAATCCTTGAAAAAAAGCAAAACTTTCACGCAAAGACGCAAAGGAAAGCTTTCTTTGCGGTACCTTTGCGGCTTCGCGTCTTTGCGTGAGGCTTTTTGGGGTTCCGGCTCGTCTGGTTTATGGTAGTGCTATATTAGCTTCCGAAACAACGTTCGCCTAATTGCGCTGTTTTTACGCCTTTTAAAGATAGCCGGTTTTTCCTAAAAGGTCAAGTTAATCTATGAAAATTCCGCTTGCGCATTTCAAATTTCGTTGGGATATTGATATACGGGCAAAATTTTACGGAGAACGCTTTGAGTAAAGTCATTGCCATTCACCTCGCCGCCAAGGCGCGGCAGGCCATGCAGGAAATTTCAACTGCTACTTTGGTCGCCGAGCAAGGCATCGAGGGGGATCGTTACTTCGGACGTAAACCGAAGTTGAATGTAACATTGGTGGAAGAAGAGTCTTTAGAACAGGCTGCGGATGAAATCGGCGTTTCTTATCGCCCCGGCATGTCGCGGCGCAACATCACCGTGCGCAGCGTTGCGTTGAATGATTTGATCGGCAAGCGGTTCCAAATCGGCGCCACGGAATTGGAAGGCGTGTCGTTCTGCGAGCCTTGCCGGAACATGGAAAGCAGCATCGGCGCCGGCGCGATCGCGGCGTTGTCGGGACGTTGCGGCATTCGCGCTCGCGTCGTGCGCGGCGGCAAAATTCAGAAAGGAGACGAGATCACATGCATCTAGTCAATGTCCCGGCGCGTTTGCGCCAGCTTGGCGTCATTCCGGTGGTGAGCCTCGAGCGCGTCGAATCGGCCATTCCATTGGCGGAAGCGCTGTTGCTCGGCGGTTTGCCCTGCGCCGAAATTACGTTTCGGACCGCGGCGGCGGAAGCGGCGATTCGTGCCATCTCCAAAGCTTTTCCGGAAATTCTCGTCGGCGCCGGCACGGTTTTAACCGAAGCGCAAATCGAGCGCGCCGTTGCCGCCGGTGCCAAGTTCATCGTCTCGCCCGGCTTTTCTATGAGCGTGGTGAATTTCTGCCAGGGCCGGCGCCTTCCGGTTTTTCCGGGCGTTTGCACGCCGACCGATATTCAGCTTGCGCTCGAGGCCGGATTGACCATGCTGAAATTTTTTCCCGCGGACGCTTTTGGCGGCCTTAAAACTTTGAAAGCCCTCAGTGCGCCGTTTCCCAATATCGAATTTATTCCCACCGGCGGCATCACCGCGGCAAATCTTGAAGAATATCTCGGCTTTAAAAAAGTTCTCGCCTGCGGCGGCAGTTGGATGGTGAAAAATGAATTGATCAACGACGGAAATTTTGCCGAGATTAAACGCTTGACGGAAGAAGCCGTGGCGATTAAACGGAAGGCAAGGGTGGAATAAGCGAGGTTTGTAAAATTAAATCGACAGAACCCAACGCGAACGAGCCGCAACCAAAAAGATTAACCGGAGAAAACAGAGCAAACAGAGAGGGCAATGATTGGGAATTCTTCTTTAGCTTTTAAAGCTCTGTTTGCTCTGTTGTCTCCGTGTTAAAAATCTTTGCTTTTTTTGCAAAGATATCACTTGTAACAGACTAATGACCGGTCGCTTTGAGCGAAGTGCTCGGACAGTTATAACCTCACCGCCAAAATCTACTTGACATTCCTGCGCCAAGTTCGTATAATGGTAAGCCGCTATTTTAGACTCGCTGCCTCAATAATTTTCCGGCAACCAATAAATTCCCCCCTCGCCAGGAGTCGATGCGGATGTTTCGTCATCAATTGTTGTCCTTAATCAATTCATTTCTTATCCATCGCCTCTCATTAATTCTTCACGGAGGATTCTATGCGCAGGTTGTGCATTTTTGTTTTTAGTCTTTGGCTGCTTCACGCACGCGCCGGGCAGGCGCAAAGCGATCTACCCTTGAACGCCGTCAACGTTATCGCGCCGCCCGCGAAGGGGGCTTGCGGCGCGCCGCTGCTGCGCGAGCAGGAACAGGACGCGCTGGCGAATCTCGCGCGCCAGCCGCAATCGCGCGAAAGCGGGCGTTTGCAGAAAACCGCGTGGAATTTCGTCGTCGGCTCGCAGCGCTCGTGATATGCCGATGATTTCAGGACGCGGCAACGCTATCTCGTGCCCTCCACCTGCCGGGCGGTGGGAACCCGTTGCTACGTCTTTGTTGAAGACGCGATCTGGCTGGATCGCGTCAATCCGAGCGTGGTTGAGGCGTTCAGAACGGCGTTTGATACGAGCACGCCGGCCAGCTCAACCAAAGGCGTTTATCAAACCGACATCGACAATTTTGGCGCGCCGCCGGACGTGGATAGCGACGTCAGAATTATCATTATGATTCTGGATATCAAAGATCAATACACCACCAACGGCTCCGGCGGGTTTATCGGCGGTTACTTCACCGGGCTGAATCAAATCTCGACCGCGCAAAGCAATCTGGCCGAGATGGTTTATATCGACGCCAATCCGTTGCCGCTGGTCAATAATGCCGCCGGCCTGGAGTTTGCGCTCAGCACGCTCGCGCACGAGTTTCAACACCTGATTCATTTTCGCTATGATAACGACGAGCTGACTTTCATCAACGAAGGTTGCTCGCTGGCCGCGGAAGTGATCTGCGGCTATCCCATCTATGACCAGTCGGATTATGTTTCCAACACCAACGTCAATCTCCTGTCGTGGCAGGCCGAGCTTGGCGACTACGCGCGCGCGGCGCGGTTTATGACTTACGTGCGCGATCAAGTCGGCGCCGGCATTTTTAAGCCGCTCGTGCAAAACACGCAGGATGGCGTGTTCGGGCTGGACGCCGCGCTGCAGAGCATCGGCACTAATTTGCGCTTCGCGGAAATTTTCCGGAATTTTACCATCGCCAATATTCTCGACGATAAAACCGTGAGTCCGGCTTACGGCTACACATATCCCAATCTGTCAAAAGTGGAAGGACGGCTGCTGGCCAATCCCAATGTTGCCACCACCAACGGCAACGTTGAGGTTTTGGCCGTGGAATATTTGTCCTTCAAGTTTGGCGCAAATTTGCGCGCGCGTTTTACCGTGACGAATCCCTTGCTCGTCATCAAAGCCGTGGAAATCGGCCCGACGAGCAAACGCGTGCTGGACGTGACGCCGGGTGTTGATTTCGTCGAGCCCGCGTATGGCACTACCTACAGCGAAGTGCATTTCGTCGTGACCAACACGAGCCAGGCTTTTTCTTATGGCTATACGTATCAGGCGTCTGGAACTGTCAAACCGGTGGAGCAAAAATGGGATGAAACCGAGCCGGTAGGAGCTCTTGGGCTTGCAAGCAGTGACTCGATATGCGTCACGTTCGATGCAGTTCCCGGTGGCAGGTTAGATTCAATCCGGGTCGCGCTGCGACGGAAAGGCTCAATCACCGGCGGCGTCTGGCAATTGGCAACGACCGGCGCTTCGCCGCTCGGGAAAAGATTGGCCTTTCCTTTCACCGCCACTACCGATACAACGCCTCCGGTGATTAGCTCCGGGACATATCCTTATCCTGTGCCTTATCCCGGCTGGCGCAAGGTTGATCTGCGTTCTTTCAATGTTAAAACTGACAATCCATTTGCGGTCGGCTTCATTTTTGGCGCTGATCCACGAACTCCCAACGTGATGGTAACCACACGCCCCGGCCAATCTTCATATCATAGTTTTTCATATATCAGTTCCGCTGCACCACCACGTTGGGCTTTTTATGGCGTTTCTGGACAGGACGCGATCTATTTGTATCTCGTTCGTGCATATATTAGCTTTGGGACAACCGGTGTTCGGCAAACCGTCGAGTTGTCGCCGTCGGCATTTGTCCTCGCCCAGAATTATCCCAATCCATTTTCCGCAAGCGGAACCTTCGGCAATCCGAGCACGACGATTGAATTTTCGCTGCCGAAAGCCGGTCTGGTGGCGCTGAAAATTTTTAATGCGCTGGGAGCAGAAGTCGCCACGCTTTTGCAGGAGAAACGAACGGCGGGCAAGCACACCGTGGCGTGGAACGCCGCCAATTTGCCGAGCGGCGTTTACCTGTATCGTTTGGAAGGCGAAGGATTTGTTGAAACGAAACGGCTCGTGTTGATGAAATAAGCCGCCGGCCGTTAAACGCATTGACCGGCCGCCGAAGTGTATCCTTGCTGGGGCAAAATGGCGGCCGGTTAATGCGCTTCGCAGCCATAGCGATCTTACTCACGATCGGGAGCCAAGGGAATTGCCTTTTTTCAAGCGCGGAATAATCTTATTGACATTGCGGCAATAATTTGCTATCATAAAAGGAAATCAATCGAAACGATCACGGTCAAGTTGTTCTTTTTTGCTCCTTTCTTTTTTGCTCCGTAATCATGTTGGCCAAATCCCTCCACGCCGTTCGCGAAAAAACGACGGCTTATCGCCGCGCCTGCGAAGCGAAATTCCAAAAAGGGCGCGTCCTTTTTCAACAAAAGAAACAAAACGCCGCGCAGCTTTATCAGCGTTATGAAAAATATTTTCCGCTCGCCGCGTTTGTCTTCGGCTTTATTTGGGACAGCCTGACGCTGACCCGCATCGATTCGCGGCTCGATAATTTTATTTTGCTCGGCTACACGATTGGCGCCGGCGTGCTCATCACGATCATGGGCATGGCGCAACGCGGGCGGATTCGGCAGGTCTGGATCGCGAGCCATCTGCACTGGATCAGCGGCGCGACGCAATTTTTCCTCGGCGGCTTGCTGTCGAGTTACGTGGTGTTTTATTTCAAAAGCGCGGCGGTCGGCAAATCATACATCTTCATCGGGCTGCTCGTCGCGCTGATGCTGGCCAACGAGTTTTTTAGCGAGCGCTTGCGCAATTTGAAGCTGTTGTGCGCGGTCTACTTCTTTTGCTGCTTCGCCTTTCTGACGTTCTTCCTGCCGGTGATGACCAAAACCGCCAACGCGGCGATATTTCTTTCCAGCGGTGTGCTGAGTTTTCTGATGACCAGCGCGATCGTGGCAGTGATCTATCACGGCGGCATTATGCAGGCACGGCGCGAGCTGGCGGACCTGGCCTGGCCGCCGGCGGTGATTTTTCTGGCGCTGGTGTTTTTCTATTTTCAAAATTGGATGCCGCCGGTGCCGCTGGCCTTGCAGGACGGCAAAATTTATCGCAGCGTTCGCAGAGTTGGCAAAGCGGCGACCGGCGAGAATATTTATGAGACGCGCTACAGCCAGCCGCGCTGGTGGCAAATCTGGAAAAACGACGACCGCGATTTTGCGTACGTTGCCGGCGATACGATTTATTGTTTCACCGCGGTTTTCTCGCCGGTAGGCATTCGCGAATCTATTTTGCACGTCTGGCAAAAGAAAAATGCCGAGGGCGACTGGGTGGCAACCGATCTGCGGCCGTATCGCAATTTCATCGACCGGCCCGGCCGGGACGGCGGCTGGCGCAGTTATAGTTCCAAAAAAAATGTCTCGCCCGGCGAGTGGCGCATCGAAGTGAAAACCGCGCAGAACCGATTATTGGGCAGAATTTCGTTGGATATCGTTGCCGCCCAAGAGCGGCCGCAGAAAATTAAAATTGCGTATCATTAGTTGGTGAAGTAACATTTTTTAAATCACTTTTAATACCTCAGGAGGCACCATGAATTTGCGGCGCAAGCGTGGTTGGAAATCGTTGCTGGCTGGGTTTGGATATTTACTGCTCATTTTCAGCTCGCCGGCAACTCAAGCGCAACCGGTGAAATACAGCCAGGTCCGCATTCATCTCAACAGCCCGCAAGAAATGGCCGCGCTGAATCAAGCGGGCGTGATTTTTGATCACATTGATTTTCACGGCGCTTATTTCGACGCCGTATTGAATAGCGCGGAAATGGCGCGGTTAAAAAACACGGCGCAACGCCACGAGGTTTTGGTGGAAGATCTCGAAGCGGCTTATCGCAGCCGCCCGCAATTGAGCCGCGCGAATTTGCTGGCGCTCGAGGCGCAAATGCAGCAGCAATTCAACGTTCCGGCGGGTTTTAATTTTGGCAGCATGGGCGGCTACTACACGTTCACGGAAGTGCTCGCCGAGCTGGATGAAATGCGCGCGCAGTTTCCGAACCTCATCTCGGTGCGGCAATCGCTCGGCCAGTCGATTGAGAACCGCGATATCTGGATGGTGAAAATTTCCGACAATCCCGGCGCCGATGAAAGCGAGCAGGAAATTTTGTACACGGGACTGCACCACGCCCGCGAGCCGCAGAGCATGGCCACGGTGATTTATTTCATGTGGCACATGCTGGAAAATTACGGCAGCGACCCGCAAGTGACGAATCTGGTCGATAACCGCGAGCTGTATTTCGTGCCGGTGGTGAATCCCGACGGTTATGTTTACAACGAGCAGACGAATCCGAACGGCGGCGGCTTTTGGCGCAAGAACCGGCGCAACAACGGCGGCGGCATCTTTGGCGTCGATCTCAATCGCAACTACGGCTATCAATGGGGATTCGACAACGTCGGTTCAAGCCCCACGCCCTCGAGCGACACTTATCGCGGCACGGCGCCCTTTTCCGAGCCGGAGACGCAGGTGATGCGCGACTTGGCCCTCAGCCGCCAATTCACGATGGCGTTCAATTATCATTCTTACAGCAATCTGCTGATTTTTCCCTGGGGCTACAAGGCGAATTTTTTCACGCCCGATCATGCGCTCTTTGTGGCGTGGGCGCAGGACATGACGCAATTCAACAATTATGTTTACGGCACGGCCAATCAAACCGTCGGCTATCTCGTCAATGGCGAGGCCAATGATTGGTTTTATGGCGAGCAAACGTTGAAAGCGAAAACGTTCGGTTTTACGCCGGAAGTCGGAAGCGGCGCGGATGGTTTTTGGCCGAGTCAAAGCCGAATCATTCCGCTGGCCGATGAAAATGTTTATCCGAATTTAGTTTTAGCCACCGGCGTTGGCGCGCCGCCTCCGCCGCCAACATTTACCGTGACGCTCACGCCGAGCAATCCGCCGATCATCATTCCCAAAAGCGGCGGCAGTTTCACTTATACGTTGCAAGTGACCAACAACAGCAGCACGACGCAAACCACAGCCGCCTGGAATTTGCTGACGCGGCCAAACGCCACGACCCGCACGACGGTTGGGCCGTTGAATATGACGCTCACCACCGGCCAAACCAGAACCAGAACCTTAACCCAGTCCATCACTGCGAATTCGCCGGCCGGGCAATACACGATGGCGTTCAACGTCGGCACATATCCCGGCACGGTTCTCGCGAGCGCGAGTTTCAATTTCACGAAATCGAGCACGGTGGCAACCGCAAAGTTGGAGCATGGTGAACTAAATTCAACGACCGTGATTCCGGAGGTTTTTGCGCTCGAACAAAATTATCCGAATCCGTTTTCGTCTGTGCCGGGAAATCCCGCAACGCGGATTCAATATGCGCTGCCCAGTTCTCAATTTGTCAGTTTGAAAATTTATGACCTCGGCGGCAGGGAAGTTACAACGCTGGTGCATGGATTGCAAAACGCCGGCTACCAGACCGTAAGCTGGAACGGCCGCGATCAAGCCGGGCGCGCGCGCGCCAGCGGCGTTTATCTTTACAAAATCGTCGCCGGCGATTTTACGCAAACCCGCAAGCTGATTTTGGCGAGATAATATGTCAGAGAACAAAGTTGAATTAGCGATCCAAGAATTTTCTACATAATCAAATTTTGGAGAAGGACAAATGGCAACAGTAACGACCGAAAGCGAACGCTTTAAAACACTTTTTAGGCCGCGCCGGCCTTGTGACCGGACTACTTGTTGCTGTGTACGGACTTATTTTGGTAGCAAGTGGTCAAGGTATTTCCTGTTTTGTTTCACTTGAAAATAATACCCATGCTACTATGGTAGCGCAACAGGCAATGCTGAGCTTAATGCGTGGACAAACCCAACCATCTGCACCAACCAAAAATCTTCAAGCCAAAGTCGAAAAACCACCGGCAAAAGATGAAGTTGACAAAGTTTCTAAAGACAAAGCTTCTAAAGCCGAAGAATCTACTATCATATCGCCACCATCAGCAGAGGAAAGCCCAATAAGTGAGGAAGCACCATTGGCTATATCAAAGGATGAAAAATGAGCTTGGTAGAACAGCTTTAAAAATAGCTGAAGGCAACGGGTATCACGAAATAGTTAAACTATTAAAAGAGGCCGGTGCATAAGAGGAAAGTGGTGGTAAATTCGCGGTGAGTTGATGCAGAGATGAAACTTCGGGCGCGATTTAAAACAGACATTGTGTTGGCTTCGCGAAACTGAGTGCTTGCTCTCGGCGCTCTGCCCCCATTAGCCGAGCTATTCCGTTAGATGAATTTGCACAAGAAATTGCGAGTTGGGAATCCACCCGGCAGGAAACTCTACTTCAAAAGCTTGTGGATTTGAATTATCGTCGCGGCTTAAAAGCTCTATCTGAAAAAATTAAGCAACGGCTGCTCGTTGAAGGCAAACTTCATCAGTCGGTTGACGAAATTTTTGCTGAACTGGCACAAGTAAGAGAGGTCGTTGCCGCCAATAACGATATTCGATGACTGGATTTCATTCGGCACTTTTTGGCAGAAATACCTGACTTGCCATTTCGTGTTTTAAAAGAAATAAATTTAATATCTTAACACAAACAGCAATTCGTGGTAATAACAAACCAAGCGCGTAACGATATAAGAATTCGTTCAACAATGCGTGGTGCGCACGCGCGCAGCCTTACTTCACGACCAGCGCATTCGCCGCCACCGCGGCATCGAGCAATCCCGCCGCACCTTTCAAACTTACCGTACCGTAATATCATGCACCACTGACAAAAAAAACGCTATAGCCGGAATTCATTTCGCAAACTTTTTTGCGCAATTTTTTTTTAATCTGTGGATTGACTTTTGCCCAAAACCTGCGTATCTTTTTTGCATTGATTTTACGGGACTGGCAAAACTGTTTCATTTTTCATTTTAAAATCACGGCACAATGGCAACGGGTGGCATTAAAAAACGCAGGAAAAGGGTGAAAACCATGCGCTACGAAGATTTTGATTTGCTCATTGCGCGCGCGGGAAAACAGTACCTCGCGCGGGTATTAAATTCTCCGGCCGGCCAAGCCCGGAGCAAATTTCGTCTGCCTTTCACCGAAACCGAATTCGAAAATTTTCTAAAATCCATTGGTCCGAATCGACGCGACGTGCATCTGGTTGATGCCGAGCAAAATTTCTCAAAGGCAGAAACTGCGAAGGATTTAGGCACAAAACTCTTTCAAGCGGTTTTTACCGGCGAGGTGCGTGCACGTTTGCAGATCAGCCTCGACGCTATGAGCCGGCAGGGAGCGGGCTTGCGCCTCCGCTTGCGCCTCGCCGAAGTTCCGGAGCTGGCCGATCTGCCGTGGGAATATTTGCACAACCCCTCCTTGAATCGCTTTCTCGCGCTCTCCGTCGAAACCCCGGTCGTGCGCTATCTCGATCTGCCGGAGCGCATTCAAGCGCTTGGCGTCAAACCGCCGCTGCGCATCCTGGTGATGATTTCCAGCCCGGCGAATTATCGCCAGCTCGACGTTGAAAAAGAATGGGCGAAACTGCAGCAGGCGCTGGGCGATCTGGAAAAGCGCGGACTCGTGGCGCTGGAGCGGTTGCCGGAAGCAACGCTGCACCGTTTGCAAAAACATTTACGCCAACAACAATACCACATCTTTCATTTCATCGGCCACGGCGCCTTCGCCCAAACGACACAGGACGGCATGCTCGTGCTGGAAGATGAAAACCGCCAGGGCCATCTCGTCAGCGCCGAAAAACTCGGGACGCTTTTGCATGATGAAAACACGCTGCGTTTGGCCGTGTTGAATGCCTGCGAAGGGGCGCGCAACTCCCGCACCGACCCTTTCGCCGGCGCCGCGCAAAGTCTCATGCAGCAAGGCTTGACGGCCGTTATTGCTATGCAGTTCGAGATCACCGATCAAGCGGCGATCACGTTTGCCCACGAGTTTTACACGGCGGGGGCCGAGGGCTATCCGGTTGACGCTGCGCTGGCTGAAGCCCGCAAAGCGATTTTCGCGCAAGGCAACGAAGTCGAGTGGGGCACACCGGTGCTTTACATGCGTTCACCGGATGGAGTGATTTTTGATTTCAGCGCAGACGAGGCGGCTGGTGATTTTAAAAAAGCCAGGCAAGAAAAAAAACGCTTTTCCCCATCCGTGCCGGATAATTTTGCTTTTCTAACCGCCAACCGCAAAGATCAAGACGAGGCGCTCGAATTGGCGATTCAAGATTGGCAAAAGCATAAACCGCGGCGGCCGTTTTTTTGCATCGTTCACGGCGATCTGCGGGAAGGCCATCTGGAATATCTCCAGCGCCTGCAGGAAAAATCGCTTCCCCAGTTGTTAAAGCAAAGGCCCGAAGTGAAAATGCTCGAATGGCCCTTCAGTTCAAGAAAACGAGAAAATCGCGCCGAGCAATTGCGCCGCCGTTTGGCGCCTTTGTTTCAAGCTCCGGTTTCAACGTTGGAAATCTCGAAAATCATTTCGCGCACGGCAATTCCAACGATGCTCCATACGCTTTTTTTAACGGAGAACTGGCCACATTTCGGTTCCGACTCCATTCTTGATTTGATTAAATTCTGGAATGAGGAATGGCCGGACTTGCCGCCGCGACAGTTCCTTATCGTCTGTTTGTGCATTAAATATCAAAACGGCGAGGGAATTTGGGCGCGGCCGCAGTTTAAGTGGCGCAATCAAGCGATAAAAAGCTTCTTGAGCAAACTTGATTTTGTGGCTTATGGTAACGTCTATGGCGTGGTTTTACCCGAGTTGTGTGCGATTCCAC
>Ga0247727_10014497_pt1 | contig 13084 bp, 7 predicted proteins | sample WisWelCaveWW1625_FD_202498 | JGI IMG/M metagenome (GOLD analysis project Ga0247727, IMG submission 202498) | Biofilm microbial communities from Wishing Well Cave, Virginia, United States - WW16-25 | ecosystem: Environmental > Aquatic > Deep subsurface > Groundwater > Cave microbial mat | place...
TTTAGTCGCGGCACTGCCGCGCTGTGTAGTTCCGCGCCTTTTGGCTGCGGCCCTGCCGTCTTTGTTCAACTGCGTTTATCTGCGCCTGCCCTGCCTGCCCTAAGCTTGTCGAAGGGAGCACAGCCGAGGGGTTCCATCTGCGGTTTCACGGCTTTCCCGCCGCGCTCCACTGCAAGGCATTGAACAGCAGCTTGAACGTGGCCTGCGGCTGCGCCCGGAACTGGGCGCGGAATCCCAGCAGCAGCACGCGCCCTTTTCCATAGCTCACATCGGCCACGGCCGCCTTGTCATACAGGTGTTCCGGCCCGCCAAGCCAGCCGCTCTGTAATGCATTGGTTCCCGGGTAGCGCGCCACGGTGCGCGCCTCGCGCGACGCAAACGGTGCCGTCAACTCGAACGCCGGGCTGTTCAGGAAATACGCCGACGTCTTCTCCGGCATCCCGTATCCCAGCGGGTGCTGGTTGTCCACGTAGATTCGCAGGATGGCGCCGGGGCAATAGAATTTGTCCCGCGGCACTCCGCGCAGGACGTTTTTCACCGGCAGGGCCAGCTCTTCGATGGCAAAGTCGGCGGCTTCGTCCAGCGTCACCAGCGTTCCCCCACTCTTCACGAATTCCTGCATCGCCCGCGTGCCTTCTTCCCCGATTCCTCCGCGGTATTCCGGCCTCTGCCATTCCCCGCGCGTGCCGTTCAGGATGCTGTTGCGCGACTGGCTGGCAAACAGGATGACGTCAAAATTTTCCGCCAGCTTTCCCGCGCGGATGTCCGCATTGTGCAGCGTCGTGTAGGGAAATTCGTACGCTTCCAGCAGCCAGCGGGTCCAGCCCTCGTCCATGTTGGCGATCCACGGTTGGTAAAGCCCGATCCGCGGCGCGCGCAGCCGCTTGAGGCCTGCCTTGGCTGCCGCATCGTCGGCCTGCGAGAGTTGTTCCCCGGCCAGCCCCAGCTCTGCGACCTGCGCCTGAATCTTGTCCGCGGAGATGTTCCGCACCACCAGGCTGCCCGGAGGATAGCTCCACCCGCGCGTACTGGCCTGAACGGTTTCCGTGGTCCACGACACCTCCGCCCCCGCCTTGTGCAGGCGGTTCACCAGCGTCGCAGCTTTGTTCGGTCCCGGCGCGATCACAAACGCTGCGGGCGCGCCGCGCTTGGCCAGCGCCAGGTCGCCCTTCGGCAGCGGGATGTCCGCCAGCTTCTCCATTGTGGCTGTAAAAGGCTTTTCGATGCGGTGGGCTTCCACTCCCATCTGCATCGGCAGCGTCCATCCGGTTACGTCGTAGGGACGCTCCGGCGGCTGTCCGGGGGCCGGTGTGCGCATCGGGTAGCGCTGCGGTTCCAGCAAATCTTTCGCATAGTTCCGGAACGGCTGCGCCATCGGGATTACGTAGCTCCCCGAGGCAAACTTCTTCCCGTCCGCCTCGAATGCCTGGCCGGCCCTGTAGATTTCGATCCCGGTCAGCTCCAGCACCTCGAGCATTTTCCACGCCGCGCCGGGGTCGTGCTGGTCTGCGGGAACGACAATCGCGAAGGGCTCGCCCTTTTTGCCCGCGTCAATGGCCTTGCGGTTCAGCCGGTAGAAATTCCGCTGTAATGTCTCGCGGTTCCCGGCCACGCCCTCCAGCAGGGCGTATGTGGCCACCAGCTCGTAGTCAATGATGTCGCGCAGCTTCCACGTCCCACCCAGCCACGGTTTCGGGTAATTGGTGCGCGGCCAGGTATCGGCCGGCGGCGCCAGCGGCTGCCGCGGGTCTGTGGCAGGCCGCTCTTCATCAAAACCCGCAAAGGTCTGCTGCGGGGTCTGACCCAGGCGCGCCTTACGCTGCTCGATGGGGCTGGCCACACGCGCACTGGCCACTTCTGTCAGCAGGCCGATCATATTGTGGTACCAGGCCCCGTTCTTGCTCGAACCCTGCCACCACCACGTGTACGTCTGGCCGTACTGCACGCCTTCAAACCCCGCCGCATTCAGGGCCGTGAACATCTGCATCCCCATCAGGTTGGAGCCCGCCACAATCGCGGGATCGATGTTGGGATTCAACGGGTCCACAAACGGCGGCGTAAAAATTCGCGCCCCGCCTGAGCCCATCTGGTGCTCGTCAAGGAACACCAGCGGGAACCAGTCCTGGTAGAGGATTCTGGCCACATGCCGCGTCTCCACCTGCGTCAGCATATAGGAGTCGCGGTTGTCATCGTGTCCCGTGTACTTGTGATAGAGCCACGGCATCGGCGCTGATTCGAATTCCGTCCCCACATTCTTGTTGTACCAGTCCACGACCAGCACCTGTCCGTCCGGGTTCACGCTCGGCGCCAGCAGGAACACCACCTTTTCCAGCAGCCCCTCGATGTAGGCCGACTTTTCTGTCGCCAGCCGGTGCACCAGTTCCAGCGCCATCTGCGTCGAGCCGATTTCGCTGGAGTGAATGGTCATCGTAATCAGCAGCACCGCCGGGTTGCGGGCGATGATTTTTTCCGCCTCGCCCTCCTCCAGTGTGTACGGGTACGCAAGTTTCCGCTGATCCGCGCGGATTTCCCCCAGCCGCGCGTGGTTTTTTGGCGACGTGATGGTCAGCAGGACGAACGGATGCCCCATCGTAGACTTCCCAACTTCCTCGAATTTCACGCGGTCCGAGGCCTGCGCGGCCATGCGCATGTAGTCCACCACTTGCGGCCACGTGGCCAGCCTGCGGTCCGTTCCCACGCGGAATCCCAGGTACTGTTCCGGCACCGGGAGCGTCTGCGCTCCCGCCGTCAACACCCAGGCGCTGAACAGCACAGCCAGCCGCATCGCTTGCCGCATCGCTGTCATATCCTCACCTCTCGATATTCGCGGTGTCTTGTTGCGGTGCAGATTTCCCGATCCGGGCAGGATCATGCTAGGAGCCAGAATCCGCCGTGGCCAGTTTCAATTTCGCCTGCCGCGCCGTTTCCCGCAGCAGGGGGTCCTGATGTTCCAGACAATCATCGAGCAGTTCTCCCATCCCCCGCAGGCCCAGGGCGCCGATGGCGTATGCCCCGCAGGAACGCAGCCACGGGTCGCTGCTGGCCATCAATTCGGCTACGGCTTCCTCGCGGCTTTCCACCGGCGCGCCGACCATTTGGTTGGCCAGCTCGATGCGCTTCTCGACGCTCACCGCGCTGTCCAGCAGCGGCACCAGCATCTGCCGCATCTGCGGCTTCAGGATGTTGTCCAGGAACTCCAGCGAATTGTCGTGTACCACCTGGTTCTGCGACTGCAAGCCGAAATACGCACTGTGCAGGTCGTACTTCGGGAACAGAAGTCCCAGCATCCGGAAAATTCGCTCCAATTCCTGCTGCATCGACTCCCGCAGGGCCCTGGCCACGGGCTCCTCGGCGGTCGCCCCGTCTCCCAGCGTGCCCAGGATCTGGTAGGATCGGTAGTGCCCCAGGATTTCCGCGGCCAGAACGGTTTCGATCATCAGCGTGTCGAATTCCAGCTCCGGGTGCAACTGCCGCAACTTGTTCAGCGCCGAGAGAATCCTGAACCGCAGCGTGGTGTCGCTTTCGATCAAACTTTCCAGCAGCGCCTTTGCCGCGCTGGGCGCTCCGGTGCGAGCCAGTACCCCCGGGATTTCCCGCCGCACTTCCAGCGGCATCGCCGGATCCACAAGGTTGTCGCTGAGCGTGCCCACGATACGATCCCCGCACTTGGCCAGGGCTTCCACCGCCTCCGGCCCCAGGTGGGGGTCAGGCAGGCGGTCCACGACTCGCACCGCAAACCGCACCTTGCGCAGATTCCCCACCGCGCGGATTGCCTGTCTCACCACTTCCGCATCTTTGTCGCTCAGAAGAATGTGCAGTTGTGCTTCAAACTGGTCCGGCAGGATTCCGATGAGTCGCGCCGCTTCCATGCGGGTGCGTTGCCCCTCCTCGCCCGCTTCAGACACCATCCCTGCCAGCATGAACCGCGCGGCTTCCAGATTCTGGGTCTCTCCCGGCTTGGCCAGGAACGCCACCATCGCTGAACGGATCGAAAAGTCAGGAAAATCGCCGACTTCCTTGATTCGCGCCAGCGGGTCGATATGTGCGTGGTGCGTCAGGTACAGTAGCGCTTCAGTGCGCACCTCCAGAGCCGGGTCCAGCAGCATCTTGTCGATTTCAGGTCGCACGGTTTCGTCGCCGGCAGAGCCCAGTATGGAAATGGCCTTGGCACGCACCTCCGGGGAGGGATGCGACAGCAGCCCGCGGACAGCCGGGTGGCTGGCGCGCTGGTTTTCCATCTCGAACAAGCCCAGGGCATACAGGATTTCCTTGGGGTCCGTCGCCCGCAGGTTTTCAACCAGGATGTCCGACGTTGAGCGGTCCAGAATCGGCGCGCTCGCGCGTTCTGCTTCCAGGCGATGCTGCCGGATGCTCTCCTTCAACGCTTGCACGTACTGGCTGCGGGCGATAATGGCGGAGGTGCACCACCCCACGATCAGCACGACGCTGACCAGCCCTACTTGTCCGGCCGACCAGTCTAGATTGGTCACAAACGCCAGCACCAGCAAGGCCGCCAGGCCGTCTCCGGACCGCCACACAACCGTATCAATGAATGATTTCACCTGGTTCTTGATTTCGGACGGCACAGGCAGGTACAGCAGCTCGACGGTCGGCCGGTCAATGGAATACTGGAGCACATTGATGCACGACCGCAGCGCAATCCCCGCGAACAGCGAGATCCAGAAAAGTGCGCCGAACGACGCCAGCGCCAGGGCCACAGGAACTACAAACAGCGCAGGGCCCAGGCCGAAGCGCCGGAGCAGCCTCGAAGTCACCGTTAACTGCACCAGCAGACCGGCAATTCCCGCATAGAAGTAGTAATCCCCGAAAAACGCACCCAGCTCGTTCTTGTTGGGGATAAACTGTCTGGAGATGGACTTGAACTGCCATCCCGCGATGCTGGTGACAATGGACGCCGCCAGGATTAGGAATCCAATGGCCCGCAGGTAGGGAGAAGACCACAGCAGTTTCAGGCTGGCCAGCAGTGGCGGCTGTTCCGGCTCACGTCCTTCGCCGCTCTCCTCGGCCGCCTCACGCAACTTCTGTTTCTGCCGCCAGATCATCACCACCAGCAGGGAGCAAGTGGCCACCATCACCGCCATGCCCAGCAGCATGTTCTCTGTGCCCCAGTTGGAGGCCACCACGCTCGCGTATTTGCCCCCTAGCACCGCACCGGAAATGGCCCCGCTCCCCACCAGCGCGAAAATCCGCTTCGCCTCGCGGGGTGTGAACACGAAATTCGCCAGCGTCCACACCTGCGCGGGAGCAATCACGCCGAACACGCCGACCCAAACGTAAATCGCCGGCCACAGCCAGTCCGGTTTCGTGGTGTGCGCCAGCCACCAGAACAACGCGCAGTTGGACGCCAGGAACAGCAGACTGCCGCTCAGCAGCGCGGGCAAGGAGAATCGCCGGCCCACGACCAGGTAGGCGGGAATCACCACCCACATCAGGGCCCAGATGGCCAGATCCGCATACGGAAGGTCTTTAGCTCTGTAGTATTCGAGGAACAGCGTGTCGCGCGCTACCCGGCCCACTAGGTAGCTGGCCATGATCAGGAACAGGTAACAAAACAGCAGGCCCCCGCGCCCCAGGTCGCCGGCTTGCAAGCGCAAGGACTTTTCGATGAACCGCTTCATCGCTGGCAGTCTAGCCGAATACCCCGAAACGCAAAGCCTCTGGCTCCTCCAGCTGTTGAATCCGGCCCCTTCGGCTGGGAGCGGCTATGATGCGATGTTTTGCTGATTCCTTCAAGCCGGTTACGTGCCCAAATGCCTTTTTGAAAGCACCCGTGGTCAGGCCGCCGCCGCAACGCCTCTACCAGGTGAAGAACACCTTATCCTCGCCCTTCTCTGCCACAAGCCTTTCAATGTATTGAATCAATATCTCACGCCGCTTCAGGACCGCCTCAATTTCAAACTTCCGCAGGTACGGCCGGAGCCGCTGCTCTGCCTCCGCGCGATTCAGGTTTTTCAGCTTCTCCCACACTCCGCGCTCCACCTGCACGAATCCCACCGGATCACGCAGCTCGTCGTGGCGCCGGAACGCCCGCGTGTGGTCGATCATCCAGAGCTGCCAGTCCGGGTCAATCAGGATGTTCCCCATGTTGCGGTCTGTGTTGTAGATCAATTGGTCGAACAGCCGCATCGTCTGCACCTGCTGGTTCCAGTGCCGCGGGTCGGGAGGCTGGATTTTCTTCTTCTGCCGGTCGGTCTCGCGCATGGCATTTTCGATCCAGATTTGCAGTGATCCGTCGGTGCTGTTGACGCGCCGCGAAACCACGGGCGGCACGTTGTCCAGCCCGATCATCATGGCCAGCTCGTATGCGGCGCACTCGAAGATGTAGCTGTCACGGAAGTGCATCTCCATCGCCCCCGTGGCCATTCGCGCAACGTCTTTCTCCATATTCATGTCCCGGAACACCGCATGCATCTGGATGCCGTCTTTTTGGAGCGAAGCCTTCCGGGGCTGCGTGATCCCCGTGGGGATGTCTTTCATCTTCGCGATCTTTGCCGTACGCAGGAATTCCTGGACCTCTTCCGGGGACTTGAACGGCAGCGGTTTCCCGTCAGGCCCGGTCCAGATCCGCGGGCTCCCCTGCACCCTGCGGGCGGCGGCCGTTGCTCCGGCTGGAGCTGCCGCGGAAGAATGCGCGGAAGTTTCTTTTGGCGGTGTCAGCGTCGGCGCGCCGCGCTTGGGCTGCGTGGGCGCCAGCCGCGGAGATTCCGCCGGCGTCGGTGGGTTCTGATCTTCCACAGGCGCCGCCGTCGCGGCGCCTTTTGTTTTCGCAGCCGACCGCGGCGAAGTAGCAGTGGGCTTCTTCTCCGGTTCAGCCTTTTTCTCAGCCTGGGGTTTCGATCCCGTAGCCGCGCCCTGCTGTCCCTGCCCGTGCGCCGATAATCCCCCGCCCGGGGTCTCCTCAGTTTCCTCTCCCTCATCCAGGCCCGACGCCGGTCTCCCGGCCGCCGGGGCCACATTCTGGAAAAGCACAACCCGCTGGTCACGGTAGATGGCTGTGTATTTTCCTGCGTCAATTTCCAGCGCAGAAGGGCGGCCGTACTTGAAGTAGGCCGTGTACATCCCGGTATCGATCAGGATAATCTTCTGCCCGAACCGCGCCCGGATCCGCCCGTCGGTTTGCGGCGTGTGGCCGATAATCATTTGTGAGACACCCAACGCCTGGATGGCCGCGCTGGCCTTGGGTTCCCCTTCCGCATCCCCCCACAGCGCATACCCGCGGAACCACAGCGGCCCCTCCGGGTGATTGCACACCCAGCCGCCCAGCTTCAGAAACTCTTCCAGAAATGAAATGGATTGCTTCGGGTCCGGCTCCTGCGTAGCCACCTCTGCGGATTTCAGCCGTCTTGGCTCTTCGCCCCCCGCGGGTGCGGCCGCGGCCGCGGCCTTCAACCGCTCCAGCTCACCCTGCGCTCCTGCCACCAGCTCGTTGATATTGGCGTAAGGTGCGACCCATCTCTGTTGTTCCATCTGAGCGACGGCACGGTCGAAGGATGCAATCTCCGCTTTCACCGTCGCATTCAGGTCCGCAGGTTTCCAGCTCGCCAGCGCCGGACTGATTCCGCCGTGCACAAAAAGCATTCCCCCCAGGGTTGCGACCACCGCTTTGCTTCGCAGCCATTTCCCGTACCTCCCGCTTGGTCCGAAAGCCGCGCGATGCTCCACGTAACCCGCGGGGTGCGTCTCCATCCATTTCTGCTTTGCGGCCTCGTCTGCCCCTCCGGCGGCAGGCGCCGATGCCGGTTCGGCCTGGGGCGTCCCGGCAGGCTTTTGCGATTTCTGCCAGACCGCCCAGGATTTCCAGGCCGAGGCCCGCTTCTTCTCAGCATCCGGGCCCGCAAAGGAGGCATAGTTTGCCGAGGTCACATCGCGCAGGTCGCCAATCATGTTCATCACCTCGTGATTTCCAAGGAGCACCACCACGCGGCCTCCCTTTTTGGGGGCCTGTTTTTCCAGCGCCATCAGCAGGTCCATCACCTCGCGCACTTTGGGACCGCGGTCCAGGAAATCTCCGGTCTGCACCAGAGTGGTCTTTCCCCCGCTCCAGTTCATGTTTGCGTCAATCACCCCGGCTTCTTGAAGGATTCCCACCAGTGCATCGTAATCTCCGTGCACATCCCCGATGGCCACGATTCTCCCCGCCCCTTGAGCCGGCGCCTCCGGCACCGCAGCCAGTGCCGGGATCCTCGCAGGTGCAGGCGACCCCGCCAGCAGCATGGCAATCGCCGCTACGGCAATCAGCCCAATGGACCCCTTTCGCGCCATCCCGCGAAACGCCATCTGATTTTCGACAGTTGCCATCGGGTCCCCCGGCTGCATCCTGGCCCGAATTACCGGCTATTTTATACCACTGCTTCCCGGCCATTCGTTAGATTCTCGCTGTGGCCGCCGTGTCGCTCTCGATGTTCCTACCTCGCCCCATAAGACTTGCCCCCTGCATTCTGACTTCCGAAATCCGCATTCTGTTATCATTTCCCGAGGGGGATTCGCGATGGCCACCGCAACTACCACCCAGAACCTTTGTCGCAATTTCATCAACGGCCGCTGGGTGGAATCCCGCTCCGGGCGCAGCGTCGAGCGCCGCAATCCGGCCAACTTGGACGAGCTTGTCGGTCTGGCCCCGCTCTCTACTCGCGAAGAAACCCGCGAGGCCATTGCCGCCGCCCGCGCTGCATTTCCCGCCTGGCGCGACACCCCGGCTCCCGTTCGTGGGCGTGCCATCGCTAAAGCCGCCATCCTCATGGAGCAGCAAAAGGAGGACCTTGCCAGGATCCTTACACGCGAGGAAGGAAAGACGCTCAATGACGCCACCGGTGAGGTGATGAAGTCGGTAAACATCCTCGAGTTTATGGCCGGGGAGTCCCGCCGCATCGGCGGCGAAACCCTGCCCAGCGAGCTCCCCAGGAATTTCGCGTACACCATGAAGCAGCCCCTGGGAGTAGTTGCCGCCATCACTCCCTGGAATTTTCCGGTCTCCATTCCCGTCTGGAAAATGGCCCCGGCCCTGGTGGCCGGCAACACAGTAGTCTTCAAGCCCGCCACGCTTACGCCCTTCACCGGCGCCCGTGTCGTGGAAATCTTCGAACAGGCTGGCATCCCGGCTGGCGTCATAAACATGGTCGTCGGCTCAGGGGGCGAAGTGGGCGACGAACTTCTCCAGCACCCCGACGTCAAGGCCGTCTCCTTCACCGGCTCGAACGAAGTCGGCAGCGAGCTGTATGCCACCGGCGCGCGCAAGATGAAGAAATGCCAGTGTGAAATGGGCGGGAAGAACCCGCTGGTAGTCCTGGCCGACGCCGACCTGCCTCTCGCCGTCGAGGCCTCTGTGTTTGGGGCATTTGCCTCCACAGGCCAGCGCTGCACGGCCACCAGCCGCGTGATTGTCGAGGAGAGTGTCGCCGGTGAATTCGTCCGCCTGCTGGTGGAGCGCTCTTCCAAGCTGAAAACGGGCAACGGGCAGGATCCTGGCGTGGATATGGGTCCCGCCGTGGATGAAGCGCAATTGAAAACAGACCTGCACTACATCGAGGTGGGAAAGAAGGAAGCAAAGCTGCTCCTCGGCGGCCAGCGCCTCTCCGGCCCCGGCTATGATCGCGGCTATTTTGTTTCTCCCACTATCTTCGACCATGTCCCGGCCTCCAGCACCATCGCCCAGGACGAAATTTTCGGCCCGGTCCTCAGCGTCATCCGCGTGAAGAACTACGACGAGGCCCTGCACGCTGCCAATTCCGTCCGCTACGGCCTTTCCAGCTCCCTGTATTCCAATGATGCCGCCAGGATTTTCGATTTCATTGACCGCATCGAGACCGGCATCACACACGTCAACTCGCCGACCGTTGGCGGCGAAGCCCAGCTTCCCTTCGGCGGGATGAAGGCCACTGGCGTAGGGATCCGCGAGATGGGCCGCGTGGCCATTGATTTCTACACCGAGCTCAAGACCGTCTATATCGACTACACCGGCCGCAAGCGCGAATCCAACATCTACTGACCCGGAATTTTGTGACCCAGCTTTCGCTCCCAACGCCGGAAATCTACTTCGACCTGGAAACCCTGCGCCTCTCCCACGAACTCCCGGGGGGATGGTCCAGCATTGAAAAGTTCGGCCTCGCCGTTGGCGTCACCTGGGACGCCACACACGCGTTTCGCCGCTGGTTCGAGTCCGATGCCGCCGCCCTGATCCGCGAACTCGCCACCTTCCCGCGCATCATCACCTTCAACGGCGAGCGCTTCGACTTCACTGTGCTCGGCGCCTACGGCAGCATCTCCGCCCTCCGCAAACCGTCATTTGATCTGCTGGTGGATTTGCAAGCACTCCTCGGCCATCGCGTGAAGCTCGACGACCTGGCCCGCGATACCCTGGGCACGGCAAAGACAGGTTCCGGCACCGACGTCATCCGGTGGTGGCGCGCCGGCGATAGGGAGCGGGTCTGCCGGTATTGTGAAAATGATGTGAAGCTGCTGGTGGATTTGGTGGCCTTCGCCCGGCGTCACGGGCATGTGCGCGTCGGCCAGCAGAAGGTGCGTGTGAACTGGTAGCGGCCGCGGCAGCCCTGCCCTCGGCCTGACGCCCTCCGAATTACTACATCGAATACTCCGGCAGGATATTGTCTTCCAGCAGCAGCCAGTAGACATCGAGGGGATCGGTTTTCACGTCGGCCAGATGGTTCCACACCACCTCGCCGAAAAAATGCCGCACCCAGTCCGTGTAGATGTCAATGTCCGCGTCCACGCGCACGCGGTCGGGGTCCTTGGCGTCAAAGCTCATTTGCAGGCTGCCTTTCTTGTCCGCCTCCTTGGACTTGAAGCTCCCGGAAGGAAACCCTTTGTGGGTCGGTGCAGCCACAAAATGGCTGCGTCCTGCTTTGATCGCGTCCTGGATTCGCCGCGGCAGGCGGCTTCCCTTCTTCAGCACGAGATACACGCGGTCGGTCTTGAACTCCAGAATGCTTTTTGCGGCCTGTGCCAGAGGCTCACCGTCTTCGGCGGAAACCGTCGTGGTCGCCATCTTTGCCAGAATGTTCAACACCACGGCCCGGCGCACGGCCGACAGGCCGTCGTACACCTGTTGCCCGTCCGCCCCGCTGGCCGCGAGCACGGCGGCCACCCCGGCGCTGAGCCCGTCAAACGGCCGAAACTGCGGTTTCCTCCTCGGCTCCAGCACAATTTCCACCAGTGGATTTACACCCTTGACGAAACTCACAAATCTTTTCGCCTCGTGGTATCCCGGAGCATTGATCAGCAAGCCGTGCCTGCCCTCAGGCATTTGGAGAAAGAACAAATTGGTCTGCGGGAGCAAGTCCAGGCTCTTTGCTCGCAGACCATTTCCAGTCATCACTACAGCATCGGCGTCGATATCCTGGACGGGCAGCCCGTCTGTCCCGCGCACCTGGATGCGCACGGTCGGCAACTGGGGATTCAATTGCGGGGCCATAGGCTTCACCTCCGGCCGGACATTTGGTCAGCCTCACGCTGCGGCGCAGGCAGGGGCAATCCTGCGCCAGAGCCTACGGGCACACCTGTGCCCTGTCAATCTCTGCTGTGCACGTCTCCTGTAGCGGGTTGGGTAGGCGCTCTGGGGATGCCGCGGCGCTCGTGCGGGACCACAGGTCAGTATTTGATGATCTCAGGTTCCGGACTGCGGATGGCTCTTGACGCCTATCCGCTCGCCGGGGCTGCGGGTCTTGCCAGCTTTTTCGCCGGTTCCGCCGCGCGGGTCTCCCGCTCGGATCTGGCAGATTTGGCCGCCGCCACTTTGCCCTCTTCCAGCCAGTCGGCAAGCGAGAGGTTCATATTCCAGGGGTTCGTGGCATAGGCCAGCCCCGTCGCGTAGTCCACGATGTCCTCGCGGATGAATTTTTCGATGACATCGTCGAAATACTGCATCCCGTCCATTTCGCCGTCGCGTATGGCGTCGATCAGGCTCTTGCCTTCGGACTCGCCCTTCTCCATATACTCCCGCGTGCGCATAGTGGACTTCAGGATTTCCACCGCCGCCATTCTCCCGCTGCCATCCTTCTTGGGGATCAGCCGCTGCGAAATGATGTATTTCACGGCCTTCGAGAACCGCAGCCGGATGATGTGCTGCTCCTGTAGCGGGAACGCGCCGATGATGCGCTCCACCGTCTTGGCGCAGTCCGGCGTATGCAGCGTCGAGAACACTAGGTGCCCGGTCTCGGCTGCCTCCAGGGCAATCTCGATGGTCTCTTTGTCGCGCATCTCTCCGACCAGGATTACTTTGGGAGCCTGGCGCAATGCCGCGCGCAGCGCCAGCGCAAACGTCGGGCAATCGCTGTGCAATTCCCGCTGATGGATGGTCGCCTTGTTGTGGTTGTAGAGGAATTCGATGGGGTCTTCGATGGTGACGATGTGGATGGACTTGTCCGCGTTAATCTTGTTGAGCACCGCTGCCAGCGTGGACGACTTCCCCGAGCCCGCCGGCCCGGTCACCAGAACAATCCCCGTCTTCAGTTCGCACAGGTCTTTCAATTGCTCCGGCAGCGACAGCTCCTCAAACGTGGGGATGCCCGTTGGGATTACCCGCATCACGATGGCGCAGCTTCCGCGCTGTGTGAACACGTTCACGCGGAACCTTGCCAGCGGCGGCAGGCTGTAGCTGATGTCGCAGGAGCCTTCCTCGCGCAGCTTCCGCGCGGCGTGCACGTTGTTTCCGATAAGGTCCGCCGCGATCCGCGCCGTGTCCTCTGCCGTCAGCATGGGGATCTGCTGGATGCGCACCGGCACCAGCACGCTGTTCAGCTCCACCTGCGGCGCTCGGCCCGGCGAGAAGATCAGGTCGCTGACCTTCTTGCCCGTCCGCAGCATTGCCGAGATAATCGAATTGGTGGGAATCGTCAACGGCGCAGGTGCGCTGGCCACAGTCGAAGCTCCGTTTTCGCTCGCCATTTCTCCCCCTTGCCGGGGGGACTCTGCGGTTGCGCACAGTCCGCCCTATTCCTATTTCGGCAGCCAAACGCGCGGACTTTAGCTGCGCCTGACCTTGGCCGAATCCGCGAATGTTATGATATGGGCTGATGCGCCATCGCCCTGCACCGCGGCCGGCCATTTG
>Ga0247727_10014498_pt1 | contig 13084 bp, 9 predicted proteins | sample WisWelCaveWW1625_FD_202498 | JGI IMG/M metagenome (GOLD analysis project Ga0247727, IMG submission 202498) | Biofilm microbial communities from Wishing Well Cave, Virginia, United States - WW16-25 | ecosystem: Environmental > Aquatic > Deep subsurface > Groundwater > Cave microbial mat | place...
CCGACCCGCGACCCTACTCCGCCGCGCCTCCCCGCTAAGCATGTCTCAGATCTACCTCTGCTTCCTGTGGCACATGCACCAGCCCTTCTACAAGGACCTCCTCACCGGCGAGTACCGCCTCCCCTGGACCCGCATGCACGCCCTGAAGGACTACTACGGCATGGTGAAGATCCTCGACGAGTTCCCATCCCTCCGCCAGACCTTCAACCTGGTCCCTTCGCTGGTCGCGCAGGTCGAGGACTACGCCCGCGGCCAGGCCCTCGATCCCTTCTTCACTGCCGCCGCCACGCCCGCCGAGCAGCTCTCCGAGTCCCAGCGTCACTTTATCCTCAGCTACTTCTTCCAGGCCAACCGGGAGAAAATGATCCACCGCTATCCCCGCTACCGCGAGCTGCACGAGCGCTGGGAAGGCGCCGGCATGGAGCCCCGTCACGCCGCGCACTATTTCTCCATCCAGGACTACCGCGACCTGCAGGTGCTCTCCCAGCTTGCCTGGTTCGACGAGGAGTTCCTCGAGCGCGACCCCGAGGTCGCCGCGCTGGTGGATCAGGTTTCCGACTACAGCCTCGAGAACCAGCAGACCGTCATCCGCAAGCAGACGCAGATCCTCAACGCGGTGCTCGAATGCTACCGGCGCGCGGTGGCCCGCGGCCAGATCGAGATCTCTACCACGCCCTTTTACCACCCCATCCTGCCGCTGGTGTGCGACAGCGACATCGGCGCCGTCGCCCATCCCGGCATCGCGCTGCCCCGGCGCTTCCGCCGCCCCGAGGACGCCCGCGAGCACCTGAGCCGCTCCCGCGAGTTCATCCTCCAGCGTTTCGGCCGCGCTCCGGCGGGCCTGTGGCCCTCGGAAGGGTCGGTCTCCGACGAGGCCCTGGACCTGGCGGCCGAAGCCGGCTTCGAGTGGGCCGCCACCGACCAGGGTGTGCTCGAGAAAACGCTGGGCTCACCCGTCACCGGCCCGCTGGGACGACTGTATCAGCCATTTCTATGGGAGCGCGGCGGCCGCCGCCTATTCCTTCTGTTCCGCGACCACTTCCTCAGCGACCTCATTGGCTTCGTGTTTTCCCGTATGAACCCCGCCCAGGCCGCCGACGACTTCGTCCGCCGCCTGCTCCACATCGGCGAGCCCTTTCTCGCCTCCGGCCGCGACGCCCTCATCCCCATCATCCTCGACGGCGAAAACGCCTGGGAGTATTACGAGTTGAGCGGCCGCCCGTTCCTGCGCGCGCTCTACGCCCGCCTCCAGGCCGACGCCCGGTTCCGCGCCGTCACCGTGGCCGAAGCCGTCCGCCGCCTGCCCGCCCAGCGCCTCTCCGGCATCGCTCCCGGCTCCTGGATCAACGCCAACTTCGACATCTGGATCGGCGCCGACGAGGACAACCGCGCCTGGAATCTGCTCTCCCAAGCCCGCGATTTCTTCGACCACGCCGCCCCGGCCGCCGCCCCCGCCGCCCGCGAGATCGCCTTCCAGGAACTGCTCATCGCCGAGGGCAGCGACTGGTGCTGGTGGTACGGCCCGGAGCACGACACCGCCAACCGCATCGAGTTCGACGAGCTGTTCCGCATCCACCTCTCCAACGTCTATCGCGCCCTCGACAGCGACCCCCCCGAGGAGTTGGCTCGCCCCATCCTCCGCGCCGAGGCGCCCGCGCTCAACGTCCGGCCCACCGGCCCGGTGCGCCCAGTCATCGACGGCGAGATCACTTCCTATTTCGAGTGGATCGGCGCCGGCCTCTACCGCGCCGGTCGCCGCGCCGGCGCCATGCACGGCAAGCGCTTCCTGGTCCACGAGCTCCACTACGGCGCCGACGGCGCCAGCCTCTTCCTCCGCGTCGACTTTCTGCCCGAAGAAATCCCCCGCATCCCCGGCATGGAGCTCCATGTCATCCTGGATGGCGTGGCCCGAACACGCATCTCGATCGAGCTCGGCGACCGGCAGGCCCGTATCACTGAGGGGGATCCGCTCCGCTTCGAAATTCGTTTCGGCCGGGTGATCGAGATGCGCATCCCCCTCGAAGCGGCCGGCGTTGCTCCCGGCGGACGCCTCCGCTTCCAGCTTTCGTTCTGGCACGAGGGCCTGCCGCTCGATGCCCTCCCCGCCGAAGGCTGGATCGAGCTCGAAACCGGTGACCTCGGCGATTGGGCCGTATGAAACCGGATCACGCCGCCCGGTCGCTTCGGCCCCCCTCCTCGTACAGCCGCATCCGCTCCTGCAGCCTCCACGAATACAGCGCCGACCGCGTCCGCCCGTTCGGATGACCCGCGCTCCAGCTCCGCCCCACCTCCGCCGCTTGCCGCGCCGGATCCAGCCCGAACCTGCGGCACAACTCCTCCAGCCGCCGCGCGGCGTAGCGGAAGTGCTTCGTCTTCTCGACCAGCTCCTCCAGCGTCGCGCCCCAACCAATCGACAGGTAACCCGGCAGCAGCGTGTAGCCGTGCAGCCCGGCCAGCCTCTTGAGCAACGCCTCCCGCTCGGCTGCGTTGGGCGCCCCGGCCAGCCGCTGCTCGAGCTGCGCGCCGGTGACGCCCTCCACCTCCCCCTCCGCGCCCTTCAGCAGCGCCGACAGCCTCTCGTGGTTCTCCGGCGCGAACCGGTAGGCCTGCCGGCAGCCGCCCGATTCGTTCGCCGTGATTGCGGCCAGCAGCGTCTCCATCGCCCGGTCCCCTCCGGCCGCCTCGGCGATCTCGGCGCCGCACGCCTCCCGGATCCAAGCCATCCGCTCCCGCTCTGCCTCGTGGCTATAGGCAGGGCCGGCCGCCGCTGCTGTCGCCACTGGCTCGCCGTTGCCCGCCCGGTCCGGCTTCGGCCCGCTCCACCGCCCCCGCCGCCTCCGCCCCATTCCCGCCGGCCCTACCCCTGATGCCTGCTCCGCCGGCTTCCGGGCCCGAGCGGCAGCCGGTACCCGATCATCGAAAACTGGTCGAACGCAAACAGCACCACGCTCTCGCATAACTCTCCATTCGCCAAACGTCTCTCCCAGTCCCACGGCTCCGAGGAATTCATCACCCCCACCAGGTGCGAGTTCCGGTTGCGCGGAAACCCCCGCGTCAGCCCCAGCAATATCGATTCCCTCGCCTTGTTCAGATTCCGCGCCCCCGTGTAGGTGAAGTTCTCGGTCTTGAATACCTCCAGGTTCGCCGGCCCCCACTGGCTCCCCGGCAGGTTCACCACCCGCGTCAGCGCGAAGTCGTTGACGTCGGGCGGATACAGCACCTCGAACTTCGCCGTCGGGTAGGTCGCCTTCACGAACGCCGCAATCGCCACCGTGAAGTCGCCGATCAGGTTCGGCAGAAACGCCGACTCCTCCGGCCACGGCGCCGGCGACTCGGTATTGGAGGTGAACACGTGCATCGGCCGCCCGTACTGAGTTTGAAACGTCGACGTCGTGTAGTCGTCGTAAAACGTCATCCCCCCGTGCGCCGGAAAGTACCACCACTGCACCTCGCCGAACTGCAGGTACGGCGTCACCTGGGCGTCGTTCATGATCGTGGCCATGTCCAGGTATACCTGCTTCCAGTAGTTCAGGCTGGTCGGCGAAAAATTCGTCTGCAATGCCGGCGTCGAGACGATCACCGGCGCCCCGTCCGGATACCTCTGGGCAATGCCGGCCGCCACCGACGGGTCGCCATGCTCGATCTCGGTCGAAAACGCCGCCGCCACGCCGATACTGTATCCCTTGAGCGCCGCGTAGAAGGACCGGTGCCAGTCCCGCGCCGCGCGGTTGAGCCGCGGCAACACCGTCAGGTCCGTCCGCCACGCCCCGTCGGCCCCGCCCATCAGCGTCCCCCCGCTGGCCACCGCCCGCATGGTTCCCGTGGCTGGCGTCGCCGCCAGTGTGATGTTGTTTCCAGCCGCCCCCAACACCCTTGCCTGGATGGTCAGCACCGTCCCGCTCGCCTGCGCCCACACTCCGGTGGACCCGTTGTTGATGACGTACTCGAAGGCCTTGGCCACGCTCGCCAGCGTGTCAGTGATCAGCGTCACCCGCGAATACACCGTACCCGAGATGGTGATCTGCACCACTTGGCCGAACACCGCCGCGCCCTCGAAACTCACCGTCCCCTGCGCGTAGATGTTGCCCTGGTTGAGCAGCTCGTAGAACAGCAGGGCGCCGACATAGTGGTTCGCCCGCCCCTTGAACCCCAGCATGTTCATGTTCCAGGCGACCCGCTCCGGCCCAAGCGCCAGCGAATGGTCCGTGTCCCAGTCAGTGGCCAGCGTCTCCTGCGCCGTCACCGGCTGTGCGCTGACGGTCGCGGCCGGCGCCGCCAGCTCGAAGAAGTCGAAGTAGAACGTCCCCGCCCCGGTGAGCGTGGCCTCCACCGTGTGGGACCCCGCCCCCAGCGGCCCCAGGTTGAGCCGCAACAGAAAATCCTCGTCCACGATGTTCAGGTTGAAAACCTTGTCCGGCTGCGCGTCCACCTTCACGGTGATGGTTCCGCCCCCGATCGCCCGCCGCGACCCCAGGTACAGCGTGTGCGGAATCTGCCCCTGGTAGCTGAGACTGCACTTGCCCCCCACCTGACTCGTCCGCCGGATCGTCCCGCCCGAGAAATTCCCCCGGTCCTCGATCCACGACCCCGTGTACGCGATGCCCTTGTCGTCGTCCTCGAAACGCCGCGTCCCGAGCCCGGCCACCTGGTAGGCGCGGTTGGCCCCGGTGACGCTCCAGCTCGACACCACCACCGAAAACTCCGTCCGCTGGTAAGCCGCCGCTTCGAGCGCCGCCGCGTACGTCCACCGCATCTTCCGAACGTTTTGTGTCGGAATCGGCGCCCCCGAGATGGCGTCCGTCAGCGATCCGAAGTTCAGCGTCACCTGCCACTGCGTCGGCGACGCCCCGCCGCTCATCAACTCGCTCGCCGGCGTCCACTGTTCCGTCTGCGCCCCGTTCACCAGCGCCAGCACCCCCAGCCGGTTCCCCTCCACCCCCTGCTGGGTATTGGCCAGCACGATCTGGTTCCCGTTGACCACGTTCGCGCTGACCGTCGTCGAGAACGTGTTGATGTTGAGCTCCAGGTCATCGAGGACGCTGGTGATGGTGTCCGAACCCGTCACCTGGTGGTAGTAATGCTCATCCAGCCACGACAGCTCGACGTAGTCTCCCGCAGTCAGCGTCCCCCCCAGCGTGAAGGTCGCCTGGGCATTGGCGAAGCTGCCGGCGGTCGGCGTGGCATGATCTTTGAGCCGCACCCGCCACACCTGCTCGACCCCGCCCGCGTCCGGCGCCCAGATCCGCAGATGCGGCCAGTCCACCGTGGCGAACAGCCCCGAGTCCATCCCAATGCAGTTGGTCCGCGTCTCTCGGTAGGTCAGCGTCAGCCCGCTCAGGTCCCCGTCCGGCAGATTGCGCAGCAACGGGTGCTCGAAGACGTTATCCCGAGTCCACTCGATCACCGTCCAGTCGAACTGCTGCCGCCACGACCCCGACACCGTGAACCCGTTAGGCCCCGTGGCGCTCAGCGCCGCGATCCCCGACGGCCGGGAAAAATAGCACTGCAGGTCGCGGTCCGGCCGCAGCTTTTCGAGACCCTCGGGCATCCTACACCCGGATGGTGACGGTCAGATCGCGGCCCGGATACGTCGTACCCACCGCCAGAATGTCCAGCGTCAGCGTCGCCCCCGCCGTCAGCACCGGCACCTCCGCCCCATTCACCGCGTTGCTCGTGGTGTCCCCGTCGTCGATCGTGCAGGTGGCGATCACCGTCGCCCCCTGCTTCACTCGCACCTGTACGTTGGCCCCCGTCGGAGCCGCCTTCACCTCGGCATACACGTCGTGGATCGAGAAGCTTTCCTGCGCCGAAAGCGCCGGCGCCGCATCGTCCAGAATCCCCAGGATCCCCTCGATCTGGAAGTTGAACTGCCCGCCGGCCAGTGTCCGCTGGCCCCCGTCCACCAGTTGCGTGTAAGGATTGACGGTAGCCGGGCTCTCCCCGAAATCGTTGGTCACCAGGAACTCGGCGCTCGCCAGTCGAATGTCCGGCAGCCACTCGCTGTGGCTCCAGTCCGCCGCCGCCGTGGTCGAGAAAAACTTTCGCTCGAACGGAACCAGCACCGTCCGGTCCTGAAGATGGTAGACCGGGATGCCCGCCGCATGGGCCGCCGCCGTGCTCCCGTGATGCCCCCGAACGACGGTGTAATCCAGCCCCCCATTCGCCACCGCCGTGACCTTCATGATCTCGAACTCTGCCTGGATCAAGTCCCCGGCCGCGGCCCCGCCCGCCTGGTTGAGCGTCAGCGTCGTCTGGACCGCATCCATCGCCGTCCCCACCTGGATCGCGCTCACCCCCTGCAGCTCGTCCCGGTAGTGCAGCTTGAAGGTGCCCGACGTGATCCCCTGCGTGTTCGTCAACTGCGGGAATCCAATGCCCAGGAACCGCAGCGTCCCGTCCCCCCGCGCCGAGGTCCCGAACGACGGCGCCGGCGGCACGCCCTGATCCGCCACCCCGATGCCCCCGCCCCCGATCCGCCACCGCGTCACGATCGCCAGCGCTTCCGGCGACTCCACGTTCGCCGCGTTCGCCGACCGCCCGCTGATCTGGACCACCCGGTCCCGCAGGTTCGGAATCTGGAACCGCGCCGGACTCGATCGCGCCCGCCCGCCGAAGTGCCACGCCGCCTCGCTCACCACGAACTGCGTGCTCGGGTCCGGCACGACATCCCAGTCGCGGTTCACCGTCACCGTGGTCGCCGTATGGCTGACGATCGCCCGCTCCTGCCCCCTCCCCAGCCCCCCCGTCAGCCGCGCCACGTGCCCAACGTAGGCATTCGGCGTCATGTTCAGCGTGCTGTTGCCGATCGTGTCCGGACCAAACGTGTCGGCGAACTTCTCCTCGGTGTCCTCCAGCCTCCAGTAGAAGTTCGCGTGGTCGTAGTTCGGGTCCGGCGACGACACCAGTTGCGCCGCCAGGTTCGTGTCCAGGAACTCGGTCGCGATCGCCGCCCCCGACGCAATCCGGTAAATCTGCGTCGGCAGCGCGCCCCGGTACACGCTGAAACTCGACGTGCCGCCGCTGAAGCTCAGCCCGTTCAGCCGCACGCTGTTGGTCGAGCTTCCCGCCGGAATCTTCACCCGCACCGTGAACGACGGCCCGCTCTCCTCCCCTTCCGCATCCGTCCCCGTCACCGCGTAGTAGAGCGTCTGGTTGCCCGCCAGCGTTCCGCCAGTCGGAAACACCGTGGCCTGCAGGCTCACGATCGGAATCCCCGCCAGCCGCGACTGGCCCGCCACCGGCGGCGTGAACTTCGCCTCCACCTCCGACAGAATCGTCCCGTCGGTGCCCGTCACCTCGATCTCGGTGATCTGGTACTGTATCTGCCCGTTCGGGTCGACCTCCGTCCCCGTCACCGGATTCGGCAGCCCCGCCCCCACCCCCGGCTGCCGCCGCGTCTCCGGAATCAGGCTGAGCTGCCCGTTGGTGTCCTGGTACCAGGCGTCGTTGTGGATTTGCGCCGTCAGCCGCACCGTTCGGTAGTTCATCCCCGGCGCGATCTTCAGGATCCGGAAGGGCTGGTTCACCATCCCCTCCTTGCCGTAGGTCACTGTGATGATGTCGCCCACCCGCTGCCCCAGCGCCTTCACCGTGGTGTCGAACTCGATGTACCGGTTCCCCCGGATCGACTTGTCCAGCAGAAACTTCAGCGCCCGCGCCGCCTGGTCGTAACTCGGGATGCCGTCCACGATCACCCGCCCGGTGATCTCCTGTCCCGCCCGCGCGTAGTCTCCCAGATCCACGATGGCGAAACTGTCCTGCTGATACTCGTTGAACATGTCCTGGAATTCAGTCGTCAGCCGGTTCGGCGTGTCCACCGTCGAACGCGACCACAGCCGCGCCGTCGACGCCCCGTTGTCCGCCCGCAGAATCCCCGACGGCGGCGAGCCCCCCGTTCCATCCGCATATACGTAAGCCGGCCACCCGCCGTTCACCAACGCCGGCGCGTTCGACCCGTAGGGCTTCACCGGCTGTTGCAGGGCCAGCGTGTTCTCCACCTGCACCCCCAGCTTCCCGTCCGTCGTGTAACTCAGCATCAGCCGGGCATTGTTGCGCACCCCCCGGACCACATCCGCCGCCATCCGCCGCGCTCGCACCAGCAGGTTCGACTGGAACCGCTTCGCCGAAATCGGGTTGCCGTTGTTGTCGGTCGCCGCGATCGTCTGGTCGCAGAACGCCGCCGCCGCCGCGAAGCTCCCCAGGTCCAGCTCGCTCAACACCCAGTGGCTCCGCCGCAGCACGTCCAGCAGCACCCACGCCGCGTTGTTCGTGAACTGGTGCCCGAGCGATGCGCCGGCCGAGTCAAACACCTCCACCTTCATCCCCTCCACCAGCGCCCGCACCTTCGGCAGCGTCGTCCCGTTGTGGATCTGGTTGGGAACCACCACCGACAGGCACGCCATGCTCCCGTAAGGATCCCCCGCCGGATTCCCAGCCGCGTCCAGAAAATCCGGGTTGAACCCGCCCGTCCGCGTCCCCGCGCTGATCACGTTGTACCACCCGCTGCCGGTCATGTTTTGGCCCGCCACGCCGGCCGGGATCTCCACGTTGTTCACCACCACCTTCAGCGTCTGGGTGATCTCGCCCAGCCCCAGCAGCGCCTCCATCCGCGTCAGGTTTCCGTCGTTGCGCGAGAAGACCACCAGAGGCTCGGTCCAAACCGTCCCGTAAAGCAGCGGCACGAAGTCGTTGTACCGCGCCTCGTTCGACACCACCGGCGAGTCGTGCCGCCCCCGCTCCCCGTGGCTCCGCACCTCGACCACCGGCGGCACGAACTCGATGCCCCCAAAACGCCGCGTGATGTTGAGCGCGCTGTCGCGGTCGAACATCCCCCGCGCCTTGCAGTCCGCCTTGGTGAAGGCGCAGCCGGTGAACGGCGCGCTCCCCGGCCCCAGGTCCCCCACGCCCCCCGGCTCCCCCGCCGAGTACCCGCACCGGTAGAACCGCGAGAATCGCCCCTGGGCCCCTCCGTCGACCGCTTCCTGACGCTCCGCCGCCGTCGAGGGGAATTCCCACGGACACCGCCGCTCGATCCGCACCGGCGGCAGCAGCACCCGCTGCAAGCTCATCCGGTTGGTCGCCGTCAGCCGCATCGCCTCCTCGGTGATCTCCTCCGGCGGGTTCAGGATCCCCTGGAACAGCACCATGCTCTCGGTGGCGGCCCCCACGGCCTGCACGTCGTAGAACAGGAACGTCGCCTTCAGCTTCGTCCCCTTCCACCCCACCGCCGCCTCCACCTGTGAAAAGTGCGAATCCGCGTTGGCCAGCGTCAGCGACAGCCTTGGCACGGCGTCGATCCCGTGCTCGCTCGCCGTCTGTATCTCAAAGAGGTTGTGCCGCAGCACCCGCGCCGCGTACGTCTGGCCCCCGAACGTCACCTCGTGTGTGCTCCACCGCTCCGTTCCTCCGCTCACCAGCGTCGCCTCGAACAACAGCAGCGGCGTCTCCGCCAGCACCTTTTCTTTTACGTTTGCGATGGTGTCCATGTGACTTGAATCACGCCCGAGTGCTGCCCGGGACCCGTAAACCGGTCCCCCAGCGTGTCACTCGAGAACCTCGCCCCCGGGTGCACGCCGCTCTGGTCCAGTGTCTTCTTGTAATCCGACGCCATCGGCTGCGGATCCAGTTGCGCGCCGTAGATATCGACCGCGCCTCCGCCCGGCGCCGCCACCCGAAACACCACCGTCTCCGACGTCGTCGCCCACGCCGTCGCCAGCCTGTACCGCCGCCACTGGCCGCTCGAATCGAACGCCACCGACTGCTGCAAAGCCGCGCCGTCCGATACCTCCAGGCTGGCCCCGGCCTGCGTCGTCCGCGCCCAGACGCTCGCCGCATACCGGAACCACGCCGGAATGCTCAGGCTCTGGCTCAGCGTCCCCGCCCCCGTCAGCTGGCTCGCCGACGTCCCCCCGAACGGATCCCCGATCCCTTCGACGACGCTCACCCCGCTCTTCACCCACGCCGTTTCGCTGAACTTCTCGCTCCACTCCAGCAGGTTCTCCCCCGGCTCCAGAAACAGAAAGCTCCGGTACCGCCCCTCCGTCGCCGTGAACAGATCCTGGATCGCTTGCCACTCGGCATCCGTCAGACCCTCCACGGGCAGCTCCCACCTCCGCTCGAAGTAGTCGAGGTCCGTCAGCCGCACTTCGCTCGCGTCCCCCATCCGGTTAACCAGCGTCCGGTACCCCGTCACCCGGCGCAGCGGAAACTGCCCCACCGCCCCGCTCGAAAGCTGTGGAAACGCCAGCATGGCTCAGGATCGAACCTCCTCCACCGTCAGCCGCAGCGAGCACCGCGACTCGCATTCCTCCTGCATCGGAAACCGGTCCTCCCCGAACCGGCACAGCGGCACGATCGCCCCCGTCCAGGGGTCCTCGAATTCGAATGCGGTGAGCCTTCCCTGCTGCTCGTCGAAGAACCGGCACAGCCCCGCCGTCTCGGTCTCGTCGAGCTGCCCGAGCTCGATCACCCACCGCTTCCGCCCCGCCGCCAGGTCCCGGTACCGCTGCTCCGCCCCGTCCAGGAACCGGTGGACCTCCGTCCCGTACCGCTGCTCCCGGACCACCGGATACTGCGCCACCGCCCCCGTCTTTAATTTGGGAAACCGGTCCATCTCTCCTCCCGCCGCCCGGACCCGCTTACTGCGTCCGGCTGTAGCTCCGGATCTCGTGCGCCGTGATGAAAGGATTCTTCACCACTAGGTTCGCCTGGTGCATTCCCTCGTAACGCAGCCCCTTGATCACCAGTTGGTCGGGAAACTCCAGGTCCACCCTCCCGCCGTGTCCCGGGTTGGCGGCCAGCACCTTGTACTGCTGAAAGCGGAACCCGCTCGGCTCGAGCCCCACCATCTTCATCGCCGCGAACAACCCCTCCAGCCCCGCCTGCTCCTCCACCGGGATCCATTTGCCGTGCGTCCCCACGATCACCCCGTCCGGATCCACCGACATCCCGATGGCTTCACCCACCACCACCTCCGCCATCTCCTGCAGGAACTTCTGCCGTTCTGCGCTCAGTGCCATAATCCCCCCTGTCCATAGTTAGGTGCTTCTAATTCCTAGTTGCTGCACTACAGCTCGCTGATCACATCGTTGACCGGATGCATGTTCAGCATGGCCTCCCGCATCGCTCGCGCAATATCCCCCGAGTGGTCCAGGAACGACCGGCTGTCCATCGCGCTCACGTTCACCGTCACCTGCGGTTGCCACACCACCGTTCTCTCCGGCTCCACCGCCCGCGCCTCGCCCCGCTGCCCTCGATCCACCCGCGGGAAGCCCGCTAGAATGTTGTCCGGATTGCCCACCTCAATCGCCAGCGAGGGCGGCGCGTTGAACCCAGCCGGCCCCGCCGGCGCCTCCTCGCCCCCCCGAAACAGCCCCGCGATCTTTAGCCCCAACGCCGGCAACCCCAACCCGCTCTTCAGCAGTTCCCCCAATCCCGACCCGCTTTGCCCAAGACCCCCGGCCAGCCGCGCCACCAGCCCCGGCAGTCCTCCCAGCTCCCGGGTCAGCCCCGACACCGCCTGCGTGTTGGACGTCGTCGCCTGCCCCAGTTCACCGATCACCCGGACCGTGGTTTCGAGCGCCCGCTCCAGCCCCGCCACCGCCGGCGCCTGACCCGCCCGCCGCTCCCCCGCCCGTTCCGGGTCTTCCTCCTCGCGCTCCACCCTCCGGAACCGCTCGGTCAGCGCAGCCAACGTCCGCAGCGTCTCCCGCTGCGCCTCCGCCAGAATCTCCAGATCACGATCGGGCATCTCGCTCCGTCTCCAGTTTCCGCATCTCCACCTTCAGCACCACCATCGCGTCCACCCGCCGCGCCGGCCACGACAGCAGGTCCCCCCCGCCTCCCAGCGCTTCCTGCGCGTAGAAGTACTCCAGCCACGCCATGCTGTCGCCGGTCACGTAGCTCACCGGACACTCCTGCGCCGCCACCTGCCCCCGCGCCCACACCGCCCGCTCAGTGCCGCCCCCCATCCACCCGCACCCGCGCTTCTTCTCCAGGCCTAAACGCCGGCAATCGTCGCACTTCCACCCGGCCTGGCTGCCCCGGAAGAAATGGAAGGCGACTCGGAGTTTTTTCTTTCCGCCTCCGTCAACCCCGCCTCGCGCCGGATCGCCCCCAGCACCTCCTCCACCAGCGCCTCCGGCCCCTTCTCGATCAGCTTCTGCGGCGTGATCTCCTCCCCGTCGATCTCCAGCCCGCTCAACTCCCGCAGCCCCCATTCCAGGTAGATCTTGTCGATCTCGCCCGCCACCAGCGCCGCCTCCGCCTCCCGCTCCGCCCCTTCCTTCGCCGCCCGGACGAACTCCAGCCGCCCCAGCCACTCCTTCAGCCGCCGGATCAGCTCCAGCCGCCGCCCGAACGACATCCGCTCCACCATATACCGCACACCCGGCGCCACCGCCGACGCCACCTCCACCGCGCTCGCGTAGCTCGGTCTATCCGAATGCGACATAGATCTCATCATCTCCCTGCCCCTGCGCCCGGCAGTCGCTGAAGCTCCACTCGAGCAGCCGGTCTTCGTCCTCGAACTCCGGCGCCTTCGGAACCACGCTCTTCAGGTAGGCCCCGCACAGCGACCCCGCCGTCTGCCCCAACTGCAGCATCACCCCAATCGGCGTCTGCGCCCGAGCCGCCTGGTACAGTCCCCGCGTCGCCGTATCATCCAGCTCCAGCAGCCGGATGTCCGCCGTCACCTTCCGCTGGCCGCCCCCATGGCACAGCGGTACGCTCGAGCCGAATTCCCGATTTCGCAGGTCCAGGTCGTTGTCGAGCGCTATGGCTGCCTTCGTCACGCTCAGGAACTTCGAGGCCGTCGCCCCCAGCCACGCCTGCCCCAGGTTCCCCGGCACCGGAACCCCACTCGCCGCCGCTACCGCCGGCTCCCCCGGGAAGCTCCCCAGCCCCCCCTGGCCCGCCGTGAACGATGTCGTGTCCAGCACGTCCTTCGCCTCCCCGCTGAACTCGAACTCGTGGAAATCGCTGTTCACCTTGATCCGGAACACCCCGCACGCCCCTCCGATCAGGATCCGGTCCACTGCCCCCGCCGGGTCCCAGTAATCGAAGATGGAGACCGACGGCAGATCCG
>Ga0247727_10014499_pt1 | contig 13083 bp, 13 predicted proteins | sample WisWelCaveWW1625_FD_202498 | JGI IMG/M metagenome (GOLD analysis project Ga0247727, IMG submission 202498) | Biofilm microbial communities from Wishing Well Cave, Virginia, United States - WW16-25 | ecosystem: Environmental > Aquatic > Deep subsurface > Groundwater > Cave microbial mat | place...
CTCAAGTATCTCCTGTTCTTTATGGCCTGTCATCTCGGCTAATTTTTTTTTCATTATTTCATCAATCTCAGTGTCAACCATTTGGAAATAAAAATAGAGATAATAACTATTTAATAATTTAGTTTAACCATGTGTTTTTTATATGATAACCATAGGGTTTTGTGAGTAAGATGTAGTAAGATAATATTCTACAGGCAGATCCACGCTTATCTTTTTCTAGCTAAGAAAAAATAATGAAAAGGGATGAAAAAGTCGATTATTTTTCAGGTATGAACACCTTTTTTCAAAAGTATTATTTTTTATCAGATTCCAGTTATTTTTTGCTATTTTGTGCCTACTTTTCATCTTGTTTCATGACTAGCTTTTCTTTATTTTTTCTCACAACGGAGCTTAGCTTCTCGAGATCAACTTCAGCAGCAAGTATTATTTTACCACATAATGGCTTATTCGTTGGAATTCTATCACTATTGAAATACTCATGCATTAGCTGAAAGATTTGTCCTCTAACTTTTCCGAATTTTGGGAAATATTGTAATTCTGGTCCTTCAATATCAAAAACAGAGTGAAGACTAAATCCAAAGATATCTTCCTGCTGTTCGTAACTAGCTCCTTTTTCCCCAAGTTCTAGTAATTCAGAGATCAAAATCCAGATTGATTTCCCATGTGCCAGTCCTTTTTTGGTAAGAGCATAGGCCTCTTTTCCATTATGAATGGTCTTTACAATTTTTCCTTCCTTGATAAGTGAACTTAGTATCTTAGTTAAACCAGCCGAAGATAGACCAGTCGATTCTAATAAATCAGTGAATCTTTTTGGTTCCTTGCTTAATCCATTGATGATTTTATCCTGATTTAGATTTTTCAGCCTTTTTTGCATCCAATATGAATCAAGAACCAATAAAGTATACTTTACTCAACTGAGTATATAAGTACTTTCTATAACTACTATGTGAATTATGGAGACAATCACGTCTATCCAACTAAAAAAAACCACTAAACAAAGATTAGCGAGACTTGGAACTGTTTCATCCACATACGATTCCGTCATAAACGAGTTAATTGATCATTCTGAAAAATGCAATTTCGCGGAGAAAGAGAATTGACTGAGAAACTAGGTTATCTTGAAACATTTGTACTAGATAATGGACGGCAAGTTTTGGGAATACCCACGCATTGGAAGATAAATCCAAACGAGCCGTTAAAATTTGATGTTATAATTAACGAAAAAAGTCAACTGATCTTGGAAGGACCTCTCGTAAAGTCTTCCAAGATCCATAACTCCCGCCTTGAAGGAGCTGATGAACCTGATAACGAATCCTGAATTCTTAAAGATTGAGGTCCACTACCCATTTTATTCTGCATTAACCAGATTGTACTGTCCTTTTTGCAGACACCAAGCTACTCGTAAAACAAAGACCTACCATTCGCTGAAAAGTCTAGGTCACCATATAGCAATAGAGCACAAAAATTCCGGCGCATACCCGTTTTCAATCAACTTGGCAAATGAAATTATGAAAGTCATAGCCTTTGCCATGCAAATTGGGATGCTGCCATGTGAAGGGGCATCTTTTTTTCCTAGAGTCAAGAGGGCATTGGACGAATAGTAATGGAAGTAATTTTTGAATCAAAATATGATGTAAGGGATCCAGCTATCCTTGACAAAATAGCCGATTCCTATAGCTATAAAATCACGGGTGAAAGAAACAATATCAAGTTTCTTTGTTGTGCCTGCATATCTAAAGACCTGCCAAGAAAATACAGGCTTTCAACCATAATAACGAGTCAAAGTAGTGCAGGAAAATCAAATCTAGTAAATAACGTGTTGGCTCCTTTCCAAAAAGATGTCATAGATTATACCGATTATACTCCAGCCTTCCTGAAAAGGCAGAATCTGAACTTTGATGGAAAGATCTTCAAGGTAGAGCAGATGGAAAGGACAAACGAGAAAAATCAGGTTAGCATGTACAGCTTGAAATTTCTATTATCAGAGGGTATGCTAAGAGTAGGATTAGTAGAAAGAAACGAAAAAGGAAGGAATATGCCTCAAACCTTGGAGGTTACAGGTATTCCTGTCTTTGTTTCCACATCAACCAATTTCAACATAGATCCCGAGACACTAAACCGAACTTTCCTTATGCAAGTAGATGAGACAGAAGCACAGACAAAGAAGGTAGTTGAACACATCTTGAAGGATTATTCGACTCTTGCCATAAATGACCAGTGGCATGCCGAGCTAAAGGAGCTGGAAAAATTAGTTTACATTTACAAAGACCTTGCACACCAAATAACAGACGTTCTAATTCCGTTTGGCAAACAAATTGAAGATAAAATCCCTACTGCAAACATAACTATTAGACGAGACTTGACCAAGATATTGAACCTGACATGCGTTCTGGCGTTCATACATGCTTCAAACCGGATAAGAATCCAAAATACCGATGGAGGCGATTTCCTTGTTGGCTCTTTTGGCGAAACGGAAAAACGCCATACTTATGCATTGGTAGCTGAGCCATCAGATTTCAAGGAAGCGCTAGGCATTGCAGGATCCACTATTAAGCAAACTTTGAACAAGCTTAACGAGTCTTCTATGGAAATTTATGAGAAAATAAAAAAAGCTTGCAAAGACAAAACCGTGGAAAATCAAATTCAACAAGCGCTAGATCCACAGATTACTGAAGGCGTAACGGTTAAGGAAATGGCAGTTATTTTGAGAAAAAGCGACAATCGGACGAGAGAACTGGTAAATCAATTATGGGCAGCCGGGTTTTTGACCAGAGAGAAACAAAAATCAAAAGAATACGTTTACTATCTTACCGATAAGGAATTTGAACAAATTAACATTGATGACATAGATTTTAGCTGCGATGAATTGGAACAATGGATAAGAGAGCAGACAGGTAAATACTCAGAAAAATTGAAAGTTTTCTACCCAACTGACAATTTCGTCGTGTAATAATGAAAAGCACTATTTCTGATCTTTTCTTTCTAAATATGTAAATCATGGCACGGTTGACTCAATCATGGCATATTTGACTTGATACATCCAAATAAAGCAAAATTTGACTATTTACCATAACACGATGGCACAACAAGAACATAAACAATTGGTTGAAGCTTTTTAATATCTTTATTACTGAATCCCATATCTAGATCTGATTATTTTATCGATCGATTCTTTTACTAATACCCAGTTATTCATATCCAATGCACGACCAGCCACGTCCAGCCATGCTATAAGAGCTGTACTTGTTTGTGCTTCAGATTGAATTTGTAAGTATAACGCATTCAGTTGAAGATTTGTTGCAAAAGAAAGTAAATTGTTTTTCTGTATTCTTGAAGTAAGATACATCATCACACCTAAACCAATTAGAATCAGAATCACCCAATGAATTTCAAGATTAACTAGCTTAACAAATGTAGGGTTACCAAATGAAGCTGCGAGTACACTTAAAATAGTCAAAAAATAAAAAGTGCCAACGATCTTGTCTTTTTCATATTTAATGGAAGTAGTTCCAAGAGATAATTCTAGGTAGGCTTTATCAATTTCTTGACCAGCTTCTTTTTTTGCTGAAGCACTTGGAGGTCCATAAACTTTATAATCAACTAATTTTTCAACTCGTTTTTTCCACCATTTGTCCATCTGCCTTTGTATCGGATGATATATCACCATAAAGGTACCAACAACACCTCCAAAAATTCCTGGAATTATAAGCGTCTCAAGATCTGTTTTCCCTAGACCGCCTATAACAACAATTTGAACAATCGAATAAATAAACGGAATTTCTGTTATCGAAAGTGAAGTTTGCCCTGAGGTCAATGATATGAAATTAGGTTATTGCGTATAAAAAGTCAGATTCGTAATCTCAATACAGCTACGAGCGAGCCTTTAATTTAAGGTTCGGGAACATCTTTCCCATCTGTTCTTGGTTCGTCATCTTCTTTTGTATCCTCAGTCTTGGAAAATAAGACTTTGATAAGTGGTATGGCAAACAAGATGACTGCAGTACCTATCAGGCTTAGAACTTCGATTAGCCAAGGAATCTGGATGTTGCGCCTGTAACAGAAGGTTCCTACCCTTTCGGCGTACTTTGCAGCTTCCTCTTCAAACTTTTCTCTTGTCATTGGTTCTTGTTTTGTTTCGACCTCTCCTTCGATTATTCCAAAGTAAGAATAGATCTGACCAATAAATCTGAAGGCTTCTTTTATCGTCTCTTGGTTTGCCTTCTCAATTGAAGGATCTAGCGGTACTAGACTTGCTATTTTAGTTTCTTCTTTTGGCAACGCCCCCTGCTGTTGTTGTTCCTCAATTATTTTTTCTGGTGGCGGTGGAGTACTGATTATAAGATTGCCTATTCTTCCCTTGATTGGCTCATCTGCAAGTATAAGGCCCTTTTCCTCAAGGACTTTGTTTAGGATTTTCTTTGCATGCGCATTCCATCCGTCGCCTAGCTTCAGCTCATCCTGACCCATCTTTCTAAGCTCTATGGCAGTCGCCCTGTCCTTTACTTGAAAGCCCTCATCAATTTTTTCAGAGTAAAATTCTTTGAGCTGATCAGTAATAGATGGCTCTTCCTTCTGGCTCGTTTGGGATCCTTGGTCATCTTTGAATTCATTCATACTGTTTGTCAACATAAAATATTGATAAAAGTTGAGGCGCTGCCAGTTGTCTTGACGCAGAAGAACTTGTAGTGGATGAATCAAACAAATTTCCAACGAACCAACGGATTGGTGATTGATAAAGTATAAGAAAATTTCAAGCGTTTAGTTTTTTTGGAAACTAATGGTTTTGCTCATCCCAATCAGACAAGAAAAATACTCTTGCTACGTCCTCTTCGGTAAAAACCACTTCTTTTCCAATTTCCATATCTTGAAGAAAATCACCTTTTTCATCTCTAAAAATTTGAACCGGTTTGCTCATAATTAGTTCCCGCCTGTCGGTTGCAACTCCTGCAGCTCTAAATTTTCCCATATATTCTTCACCAGATCGTGTGTGTACAATTATCCATGATGGTTTGGTGTATCGTTTCATAATGACTTCCCATGGGTCACCAAGCAAGTAATTTTTCCTTAATCGCTTAAGAATAAATCCAGTCACAAAACCTACAGCTAAGGTAGATGCAAAAATAATAGCAAAATTGTAAGATTTGAAGAATTCATCACGTATAGTATCAAAGTTTGTGAAACCTGTCAACGCTGTAAAGGGAATAAGAATTATTATAGTGAGAAAAACACTCCAAATAACTGTCTCGAGTTCTGTGGTATTCTGAAAGAAGAATCCCATTTTTCTTATTATGCTTAGAGCAAAAAAGCCAGGAACTAGTAAGATAACTACTATTATAACATCTCCAAGAGATGGAAGCGCCATGCTCTAGTCTTTCTTTTTTGGTTTTGGCACATCTGGCCTTGAGTCATCTGAGGGTAAATCTGCCGAAATTATTGTTTCTTTCAGTGAAGCATCGGCGTACTCAATTTTTCCAGCTGCACCTGCAACCTTTTCTTCTTTAGTTTGTGGTTTATTTTCTTCTTCCGTCATAGTAATACCTTCATTAGAAACTAACATAAAAACTGGATCTTGTTAACTACTTCAATTATTACTCAACAGATTAGCCACCGGCCTTTTGTAACGCACAAGAAGATTGCGTAATCCTTGTTAAGACTAAGCAATCGCATTCCATCAAATACTAAAGCTCTTCTTTGTGTTTTAGAAAATAACGAATAGCCTCATCCATTTTAAGATACATCTCTTCACGACTCCACTTTTCCGATGAAGGATTCATCGTTATTGCTAATCTAGATAAAAATGGTGACAATCTTAACCATTTTGGTCCTAATGACGGTTTGTTCTTTAATGCAAATTTGTATAGATCATTAGTCCTATTTCTGACTATGACATTGGGTTTGACATAAAATATTGGTTCTTTATCATTGCCGTAATCCTGGTCTACCCACATAATACCATAATCTGTCTTCGTTGTTCGTTTGATAGGTTTGTTTGTCTTGCGTTGTGTATGGAGTTTAATATATTCTGGTTCTTCAGAAGGTTCAACTGCTTTTCTCTCGCCACTTTTTTTATCCTGTTTATTTAGCGTATCTTCTTTACCTCTTCCTATAAGTATAGTTCCTTGTGGTAGAATTTTCATGTCACTAAGATAATTCCTTAAGAGTTTTTCAAGTTCGTTTCCCAATAAGATCTCATCCTTACCGATTTCCTCTTCTACTTTTGGGAATCGCCGTACAAATTGCTTTAGGTGAACAAAGAAATCGTCGAATATTTCGTTTCTAAGAATATCATTTCTTGCAGTGGTAGGAGTTAATGCATTACAGTTAACCCAGCCAGAAAATCTTCTTTCAGGATCAACAACAACAGTTTCAACAAGAACATGTTTAATATAAATATCAAGTGTACCTTTTCCTTTCTTATCTTCTTTTACATTACCTGTAACGTCAATTTTCCCGCCGCTAAGTCTAAAAATGAATCTCTCTGTAGCATCAATTTTAGATTTCGATTCAAGATGTATTCCATTAAGTATGATCTCCGTTCCTTTGGTTATACGTAAGCCAAAAGATCTTTTCAAATAATTAGAAAGTTCTTCAATTGGAGGTACTTCTTTCGGATTAGGAATAATTATTCTGGTACCTTTATGATCAAGAAACTTGTTTACAGAACCGATATCATAATCCAAATATTCTGGTGTCATAATAATATCTACTCCATATTCACCATTGTTAGTTCTGAAATTCACTTGTTCTGCTAAACGCAAAAGCGAAAGCTTGCCAAGTCCCTTTTCCCCTATGGTTTCACCTCCAAGATCAGCTTTCATTGCTTCACCAAAAGTAGCAAATTTCTCGATGTTCTTTATTCCTTCTCCCCAATCATCAAAAACTATCTCTTTCATTGAAACCTGAATCTCAACTTTGTTACTGCCCTCATCTATTGAATTTGAAATTGCCTCACGAAAGGATTCGAGAGATGAAGGGTATAACCTAACAGCTAATTCATAGATTATGTCTTTACCAGCTTTATGCTCAAGTCTCATCTAAGGAAACATCTCCAAAAAATGTAGAATTGTTTTTACTACTTTTATCGTGGATCTGGATAAAATTCTGATGTTAATAAATACGCTGATCAAATTACAGACTAAATACGTAACATTTAACAAAATCTTTATCGCATGTTAACCTGCCATACTCTTTGTTGATTGAATCAATATGTCCTAAATGTAATAAAAACGGAGAACAGCATGTCTACACTGATTCCAAAAATATATCAAGATTATTTTTAGAATATATTCATAAAACAAATTCTCGTTTGAAAAGATGTTACATTGGCAGAATAAAATCTACTAAGGAAGCTTTAAGTGAATTTAATAAAAGTAATCAGCAAACTTACAACGAGCTATTGACTGAGTTTGGTGTTGAAAACAAACGTTATTCAGAAGTCATGAATTTTTTGTTGAAAAAAGGATTTACTCGCACGCAGGCTAGAAATGCCATGTATCGCTATAAGATAGGTGGCAAAACAACCACAACTGTAAGACGAACAACAAAAGAATGGAATAAAATCTTAGACAGTCTTGATATTAAACACAGAAAGTTCAGAGAATGCCTAGAGCATTTAATGAAGAAATATGGAGCAACATATTCTCAGGCAAAAACGGCAATATACAATTACAGAAAATTAAAGCATTAATACGTACAGGTTTGTATTTATGTCTCCTTTTTTACTCTACCTGTGGGTTTTGGATATTTCTTGCCCAAGTCTTCTAATAATTCCAAAAGGAGATCATCTTGTTTTTTTGGATTAGCGGGATATCTTTCTCGCGCAATTGTTACCGCTATTAGAATCTCTACTAAAAACTTTCTTTCTTTTGGTGGAAATTGTAAAAGTACCTCATTAATTGGATTTAATTCTAATATTCGTTTGTGTAAGTCTATTGATACAGGTTTTGTTTCAAAACTCTGCTTGGTAATAATTTCAAATTCTTTATTGAAGGTCTTGCGAGCACTATTTTTTCTCCATTTCATTTTTATATTATCAAGCTCGTCTCTTTTAGCCTGATTTCTCTTTCGCCATCTCGTTTGAACTGAATTAAATACTTCTGATCTTAGCTTCTCATGTATAGATTGTATAAATGAATAATATTCAGGATCTGCAGTCTTGAAAGTAGCTCGGTCTATATTCATTGCTTCTTCCAATCCTTTCTTTATGTAAATTTCTCCGAATGTCCACTTGTAATAAAGAGAGTCTCCTTCGTAAGGATAGCCTAGAAAATCAGGATTAATTATGCCTATGCTAGTATTCTTAACTCTTACAATTAATCCTCTCCAATCATGTACCAGTATTCCTCCGTCTTGACTATACATATAACCGGAATAACTAACAGTTTTTCCGTTACTTGCTTCAACAGCGTCACTAAATTCTAGAACGGTAAAATTACCATCATGTAGTTTGTTTATAGTAGGGAACAAGTATGGTTTTCGTAATTCCATCCCATCGATAGTTACTTTGAATTCTAATTCTTTAACTTGTTTTTTTATAGGTTCAATTATTTCCGGATTATCTAATTTTCTAATAGGCCCATCCTCAAAATATTGTACAGGGGAAATGCTTGCTAAGTTCATGACAAAACGCCAATAAGGACCGTATTCTTTTTCTATACTGACATGATCTTTTGTATGCCAAATCTGCTTAACAATTTCCCTAAAACTTAGTTTTTTCACATTCCTGATTTTTGTATTTTGTTCTGGAATATTCAGAAGAGTATTTTTGAATGGTTCAGTAAGATTCCTTAGTTCTATATGGGTATACGACTCATCAGTATTTTTTTTAGGATAATTAATTAACGTAAATTCACTTATGTCATTAAAATCTGCATCTTCATACATTTTGTCTCTGAATTTAGAAAAATCTAATGTTGCGACAAACCACGTATTACTACCACGTTTAGCAGAGCTTATAATCATGGTATCACAAAGTTCTGAGACCGCGATAAATCCTATACCCAATCTGCCTATCATTGGCCTATGCAGAATCTCAGTTTTTTCATCTTCTCCTTTTTTAATTGATTTACTAATGTAGGTAAACTTCTGATCAAAATCTACATAATCCATCCCTATTCCATTATCGCGAATAGCAATATTTCCAGGACTAGATTTAGTATCTATTTCAACTTCAGTAGCATCGGCGTCAAAGGCATTACTGATTAATTCTTTTATGGCCATTTCTGGAGAACTGTAAATACCTTTACTAAGATGTCTTAAGATTTGACTTCCTACTTTCATCCGTCCTTTTTGTGGTTCGCCAAATTTTTCTTCAAGCGGAACTCGGATCAGATATTTTTGTGGTTTGTTAGATTCACTCATCTGTATCTCCCTTTATTTTGACAGCCCGTTCTTTATCTCTTTTAATTGATCTTTCAAATTCAGGAACATATGGTATAAAAATACGTTCTCTCATTCCAAGGATAATCATATTAAGACAAAGATGATTCATAATGCCTTCTTTTTCTGATTCTGAAATACTTAATCGTATTTGAATTGATTTTAATTGTTCTGAAACAAAGGAATCGGTTTTAAAATAATCATAAACAATTGAATATATCTCAGACGCTGAAACAACCTTATCTTTGTATTTTTCAACTATTAATCTATTAATACTTTTTATTGTCTCCTGTTTATTTAGAACGGGCAGGAGATCTGCCTCACGTATAAGATGATCCATTCTTGAAAATTCAAAAATATTTTCTTCTCCACCATCTTTTCTCTCTGATTCTTGAAATACTCTTAGAACAAATTCACCAAGTTCGTCAGGAGGTTGAACTCTATAAAATTGAGGAACTTGTCTACGTGTCTGACCAAGTGAATCTGTAATAACTTGGTTTGTAACTTTTATTGCCATTTTTGTTGCAGAGATAAACATTTCCTGATATTCCACAATTTTCGCGTTTTTCATAAAATCTAAAATTGCTTGTGTAAATAACGAATGACTAGGATCAGCCCCCGAATCTAAAATGAGCTCATCTCTACCAGATGCTGTAAGTATTTGCAAGCTAGTCTTTTCCTTTGCTGCCCTAATCATGTTAATAGCTGGTGAATCTTTGTCTGCAAACCCACCAGCTTTACCAGCTATTCCGCTAAAACAACAATCTAACAAGAAGAGTGTCTGACGTGCGCTTACGTTACTATAAGTTTCCCGCACTAAATCATTAAAAGTAATTAAGGTATTCCACTTGGGTAAATCTTTCTTACTCCATTTTGCATCGTATGGAATAATACATCCTTCTTTTTCGTTATGACCATGTTGTGGTCTTGTAATTGCGTGTCCAGCAAAAAAGATCAATAATCTATCATTTTCTTTAACAATACTTGGAAGTGTGTTGTGAATAAGCTCGTTTATAGCCTCATGAGTGGCTTTTTCATCATATAACGTATAGATGTTATCAGGTAGAAAGTCACAATATTTAATCAGCATTTCTCTTATTGCGTCTGCATCATTTTTTGTGTTTGGTATGTAATCTAATTGTGGAGTTGGATCTTCGACTTTTCCTACTGATATAATGACCGCCCAACTACTATCATAAAACTTTGTCAATTTGATCCGAAAGAATTACTATTTCTAATAACCTTTTTTCTATGAATGATTTTTTACATCAAAAATTGTTACATTTTTCTTACAATTATTGCATATTGATGATGAATATTGGGAACATACACATACGGATATCCATAAGGATACAGTTTCTTACTTCGTTGAGCAAGTATAGTAATACCTTGCAATACAAAACCTACCTTGTTCAGCAGATCGATAACATGGCTATGAAATGGAACATATTCTGATTTATGGCGAAAATCACTTACAATAATTGTCATATATTTTTTTAGTTGCAGAATTCTATAACATTCATCAAAACATAATTTAAGCTGTGATAGAAATTCTTGATAATCAGAGATATTTCCAAGATCTTCATTTGATTCACTATATTTGGTTTCTAGACCTGCTTTTGCACGTTCTTTTCTTTTTCTAGGTATGGTCTTCTTTCCAAGAATATTCCAATATGGAGGACTAGTGATTATATATGAAATAGATTCAGACTTCATTTTTTTCAAAACATTTCTTGCGTCTCCTACAAGAATTCTTTGGTTTGATGAATCAGAAACTTCTTCCTTTAACCTTCTATTTCCCAGATCTGCCCATTTTTTGCTTAATTCAACGCCTATTCCTTTTCGTCGTAAGATTGCACATGCCTTCAGTGTTGAAGCAACTCCAACAAAAGGATCCAATACTAGTTCACTTTCTTTGGTAAAAAATCTGATAAATCTTCCAACATCTTGAAATGAAAAGGGTGCCGGATGTTGTATCTCTATTTTTGTATCTTTATGATCTAATCCTAATCCTTTTTGATAAAAGACTGAACATGTTTCCTGAATCCATTCTTTTCCTGTAAGATCATTTAGAACATTTTTTGGATTAACATCCTGTTTTTTAGACGTTTGTTCAAAACCATAATTCTCAATCTGTGCCATACGAACCTCCTGCAAGCGCTAAATTACAAATTGAAGACTTATGCAATAGATAGGAAAAAAGTTGAGGAAAAGATCAAATTTAGAAGACAAAGCAATCATCTCAACCATATCTCTGGCAAATCTTTACCAACTATTTTCAAGTACTGCTTGAATGACGCCAATTGCTCTTCTATTTCTGTATACTTTGCAGAGATATTTGACAAGCTTTTCTCAATTTTTGTGTAGTCTGATATTGTAAGATATGGCTCCGCCTTGAGGTACGTTTCTTTTCGCTTGTTAGCATCTAGGTTATAGTACGTATCTAGGTAGAAGTGATGGCCCATTAACGCCTCTGCATAATCACGGCCTACTGCATCACCTACGGTAGTCCTAAAGTACTTTCTAAAGGCATGAAAATGTATCATATGCCTGCCGTTTTCGTTCAGCTGATTCAATTCAGGTATCTTTCTGATATGCAATTTTAAGGAATTAACCAAGACACTTTCTGCTATAAATTGCGGAGTGCACCTTAGCTCACTGTCCTTTTTCCTTATCTTTGAATTTGGTTTGTTCTTATCCCTAACTAAAGACGCACGACCAAAAATTACTTGGTTCTTGATAGCCTCATTTGGCTGACCTTCTTTCCACTCAAAGGATCTAGTGATATAGTCCTTGAGGGCTCGTGTTGCCTCATCTGTAAGGTATGTCTCTCTTGATTCTTTGGTCTTTGTTGTTTCAGCTCTGATCCTTATCTTTGTAGGCTTTGAGTCAAAATCAATATCTGATATTCTTAGCTGAACTAGCTCTCCAATTCTCATACCACTTGCAGCGGCAACCAAAACAGCTGTCTGTAGCTTTGTAGGTAGGTTGCGTAATAGCCTGACGAGGATCTCTTTTGTTAAGGGTTCTTCTCTTTGTCTTATTTTTCTTGGCAACCTTACAGATCTCCTAAAATCTTCAGAATAAATCTTGATTCCAGTATGACCTAGGTATCCCCTAAGTGTTGTTACCAATAGCTTAATGGTAGCTGGTTTCATTCCAAGTTTGTCAAGATAGACAATGAATTCCTTGAACACTCGGAAGACATCAATCTCTTCTTTCTTGATGCGACTTGCAAGCTCAAGATCCGTACAATGATAGTTCTGTTCAGCAAATTTTCTAAAATGCTTCAATCCACTTTTGTATGCATTGACTGTGTTTGGGCTGTGCGATATTGCATACAGTGAATCAAGATATGAATCAAAAGGTTCTGCCGAATTTTCTGAAGCTTGCAATGGCTGTCAAACATACAAATCTTACAAAAAGGTTGAGGTTGTCACTTGGCAAGCAGTTGGTCTGTTTAGTTTATAAATCAAGAAGAAAACGCATTACCACTTCTTTTTCTTGTTTTATTTCCATAAGATGGAAGGTTGGCGACTTTATCTCTACCTTGAAATGATGTTTCTTAAAATCAAGATCTTCACCATATAATGTTGCTACAAGATCGTAACCATCTTTCTTTGTAATCTTCACTGAAAATCTTTTTGGCACAAAACCTTCCGTTATAGTAAGTATGATTATCTCTTCAAGCCAATTATAAAGCAA
>Ga0247727_10014500_pt1 | contig 13083 bp, 10 predicted proteins | sample WisWelCaveWW1625_FD_202498 | JGI IMG/M metagenome (GOLD analysis project Ga0247727, IMG submission 202498) | Biofilm microbial communities from Wishing Well Cave, Virginia, United States - WW16-25 | ecosystem: Environmental > Aquatic > Deep subsurface > Groundwater > Cave microbial mat | place...
TCTCAGCAATTCCACCCGCCGGTTGAGAGACCGGCCCTGAGCGGTGGCGTTGTCGGCCACGGGCTGAGTCTTGCCGAAGCCCTTGGCGGAGAGACGCGCGGCGGCGATGCCTTTGCCGGTCAACCAGCTCACCACCGATTGGGCGCGGCGTTGGGAGAGATCCATGTTGTAGGCGTCGCCGGCCGTGGAATCGGTATGGCCCTGGATCTCGAGCGCGAGCGCTGACTCCGCCTGGAGCGCCCCCAAGACCTCCTTCAGCGTCGGCTCAGACTCCGGCTTGATCTTGTCGGCATTCGTGTCGAAGAGGATGCCGTAGGTGACCACCCTCCCCGACTGCGTGAGATTGGCGGCGATGGCATTGGTGTTCGCGCCCGCCACCTGGCATTTCGCTTGCTCGCCCGGCTTGGCTCGGCCGCCATACCAATGGCCCGCGAGTCGACCGTTCTCGTACCAAAAGCCGTTGAGGGAATCTCCCTTGGAGGAAAGGACCATCATCGCGGTTCCGATTTGCTTGCCTTCATGCTCGCGCCACTCGAAAGACACGACGCGTCCGTCGGTCGTTCCGGTGAGCACTCCGCTGTCGCGATCGTAGCAACCATGGACGCTCGAGCCCGTCTGTTCGATCCGCAACAATCCATAGTTCGTCGCAAAGGTGCCCGAAAGCGGCGCTTGAGCGACGGGCCCCGGCAAGGGTTGTCCGTAAGCGTCGAGCTCCATCAATTCCGTATAGTGGGGCTCGCCCCAGTTGCCGCGAACCACGAACTTCAGCCACCGCGCGGGCACCGCGGAAGGAAGCTTGAATTCCTGACGCCCTCCCTTGGGCAGATCCGCTTGCAGAATTTTGGCAAAGCCATCGGCCTGCGAAACATGGGAGGCCCAAACCTCCACGCCCTTGGCGGAAATGCCCGGGTAGCCCGATTCTTGGACCTTGGTCTGATCGAAGACGATCGTTTCGAGAGCGATCGGCCTGGCAAGTTCGATCAAGACCTCATGGGGCAAAGGCGCATCCTTGGCGCTACACCAGCCTAATTCGGGCGTGCCGTCCAAGAGGGCCAGAGAACTCCACTGCGTACCGCCGTATTCGCTGGATTTGGACAGGACGACCGCGCCGTTGGCCATGTCGAGATAATCCGTGCGTTCGCCTTGCGACGAGGCGATGGCCGAGATCAGAAATAAGAAAATCGCCGGGAGAGTGAAAAGAGCCTTCATGGAAATCCCCTTTGTAGGAAGAGTTCCTGCCATGAATTTCAAGAGGAATCGAGGGCTAATCTTCCTTCTGAAACTCAAAAATGTGAACAATTGACCACCCTCTCCCCTTCGACTAAAATGCACAGGTGAACGCGGATCGATTCGTCACAGAGCGACTTTTGGGCACCGGAGCCGCCGGTTCCGTCTCTTTAGTCCGCGACGCCCAAACTTCCCAAAAATTCGCTCTCAAAGTTCTCAAAGACCTCTCGCCTCTCTCCGTCGCCAACTTCGAGCGGGAGGCCCTTTTTCTCTCCAAGCTCCGCCATCCGGGACTGGTGGCCGTCCATGGATTTTCCAAGTCCGGACCCTGCTACTGGATGGACTTCATCGACGGCGTCCCCATAAGCGAAGCGGCCAAGAAGGCTCCCCCGGAGCAAGTCGCGTCCTGGTTTCACGAGTGCCTGGAAGCCTTGGATTACCTGCATACCCAGGGCGTTCTCCACGGCGACCTCAAGCCCGGCAACATTCTGGTCGACCGGGAGAACCACGCGCGTCTCGTCGACTTCGGTCTGGCTTCCGTTACAAGCACAGCGAGTCCGCCTCAGGCGGAGGAAGCGGGACTCGTCAGATTGAAAGGCTCCCTCCCCTACCTCGCCCCGGAATCCCTCCAAGGCGAGCGGCTCCCCGCGGGCGACCTCTACGCCCTGGGAACGGTGTTTTACGAAATCCTCACGGGGCGGCATCCGAGACCGGACGCGCGCGGCCTTTCCGATCTCTTCTCCCCCGAGTTCAAACGGCTCGAAACCTGGGAACTCAACCTTCCCTCCCGCACCGCACGGATCATCGACCGCATGATCGAGACGGACCGCTCCGCGCGCTTCAAGTCCGCGCGGGACACCTTGGATGCCTTTGGGGACGCCTTTGGCGCCGACAAGCCCTTGGCCGCCGAAGCGTTGCGCGAAGGCGGCGAGCCCCTTCACATGACCGGCCGGGACGCGGAATGGGCGGCGGCCGTCGCGTTCCTCGAACGAAAAAAAGGGAACCTCCTCCTCGTGCGCGGCGTCACGGGGACCGGCAAGACGCGCTTCGCGCGTGAGCTCTCCTTTCACGCGGCCCTCCGGGGGCTCAAGGCCGAGCGGCGCGAGGTCCAGGAAACTCTCTCCCCGTCCGAACGCCGCGATCTCTTCCGTCGCTTGGATCCCGCGGCCGGGGACGGCCTGCTCGTCTTGGAAGCCAACGACGACCGATTGGATTCGGAGACATCCGCGTTTCTGGGCGCCCTCGCCCGCGAGGAAGGCGTCCTGGAGATCGCCCTCTCGCCCGAAGGGTTTCTCGATCCGGCACGGCGCGAGGGCCAGGAATCCCTCCTTAAGAAGCGCACCGAAAAATTGGGCGAGACCGACCGTAGCGTCTTGGAGGCCCTCGCCGCGGAGGGTGATTCCGCGCCGCCTTCGGGAATCGCCTTCGTGACAGGGCTCACGCCCGTCGCCGTTGCGGAATCGCTCTCGCGCCTGGCGGCGATGGGGCTCTCCCGCGTCCGGGGCCTCGTCGATTCGGCGGACGCGGAGATTCACCGGCGCTGGATCGCTTACTGGGAGCCGGCGGGCGACGTGGAAGCCCTCGCGCGTCACGCGCTCCGACTCCCTTCCCACCCCAAGCGTCAGGCGTGGGTTGTGGAGGCAGCGGAATCCTTGGAGCAACGAGGGGCGGTCGACCATGCGATCCGCCTTTATCGAGACGCCCTGGAATTCAAGCCCCCCGACACCGAACGCGAGCCCCTCCTCCGCGGACTCGCCAACGCCTACGGCACGAAAGGCGCTTGGCGCGAACAAATCCAAACCCTCGAGGAATGGTTTTTCGATTTTCCCGACGACCCCGAGGGCCTGAACCCCGTCAAATATCACCTCGCCACGGCCGTGGCCTTGCGGAACTTAGGCGACCACGCCGAGGCCCGCCGCCGGCTTGAGCTTTGTCTGGAAGCCGGACGCCCCGATCTCCCCGCGCACCGGCCGAGGCTCGCGCGCGCCCACGCCCTCCTGGGCCGCTTTGAATCCGCGCGCGCCCTCCTCCTCGACCCGAGCGAGCAGAAGGCGGAAGTCTTCCTGAACGAGGCACGTCTCGAAGCGGATCTCGGCCATTGGGTCCCGGCCCTCCAAGCCCTGGAGGAGAGCGAGGCCGTCGCGTGGGCGGTCAGCTCCCGCGCCGCCGTCTTTGCCGCCGTCCTCGAAAAGGGAAACCTCGCGATGAAATTGGACCGCCTGGACGACGCCGAGGCCGCCTATGCCCGTGCGCTCGAAATCGCCTCCGAGCCGAGGGACGAGGCCCTGCTCGCCCGCGTGCATCAGAACCGGGGCGTCTTGAATTTGCGCCGGGGCGACCTCGCCCTGGCCCTGGAAGAGTTCGCGGCCGCGCGCCGTCTCCTCCTCTTTTTCGGAACGCCCGTCGAAAGGTCCTTGAACCACCTCGAGCACGCCCTCGCCCAGGCCCAAGTCGGCCGCTTCACCGAGGCCCGCGCCTTGTTGGACCAAGCGCAGGCCACCAGCGACGCCCCGGAAGCACTCGCCTCGCGAAAGGAGGTCGAGAAGGAGATCGCGCAGCTGGAGTCGGGCAAGATTTTTGGAAACCCGGATCAGGTCCGCGAGCGCTTGGTCGCGATCCACCAAAAACTCCCAGACGCCCTCAAAATCAGCTTCGAAGACCGGCCCGATTACCAACGACTCGTTCTCAAAAAGGAGCCACCCATGGACATTCTCAACCAACTGAACGCGATCATGCGCGACCTGCTCACCTCCTCCGAGGTGGACGACATCCTCACCCGCATTCTGGAGGGCGCCATCCAGCTCTCCGGGGCCGAGCGGGGATTCCTGGTCACCCGGGACGAGCAGGTCCGCGCGTCGCGCAATCTCTCGAAGGAATTCTTGAAGGGAAACGAGTTCCGGATGAGCCTCTCCGCCGTGCGGCAGGCCATGGAGAGCGGCGAGGTCGTCGTCACCGACAACGCGGCCCTGGACCCCCGCTTCAAGAACGCGGCCAGCATCCAGGAATTGGAGCTGAAGGCGATCTGCGTCCTGCCCCTCAAGACGGCGGAGGGCGTCATCGGCGTCCTCTACCTGGACCACCGCTACCAACCCCTCGTCTTCCGGGACGACGACGTGAAGCTGCTTCAGATGTTCGCGGACCAGGCGGCGCTGGCGTTTGAGAAGGCCAAGACCATCGAGGACATGAAGGACGAGATCGTCACGCTCAAAAAGGAAGTCGAGGAGCAGCGCCTCCAGCTCACGCACGAATACGCGGAGATCGTGGGCCAGTCGCGCCCCATGATGGAGGTCCTCTCGCTCGTGGACCGCCTGATCGACTCGTCGATCCCCGTCTGGATCTACGGGGAGTCCGGCACCGGCAAGGAGATGATCGCCCGCGCCCTGCACTTTAAAGGTCCACGCGCGAAGAAGGCGTTCGTCTCCGAGAACTGCTCGAGCCTCCCGGAGACTCTCTTGGAGAGCGAGCTCTTCGGCCACAAGAAGGGCTCCTTCACCCACGCCGACCGCGACAAAAAGGGCCTCCTTCACCATGCCGACGGAGGCACGGTCTTTTTGGACGAGATCGCCGACATGAGCGCCCAGCTCCAGGCCAAGATGCTGCGCTTTCTGCAGGAAGGTGAAATTCGCCCCGTGGGCTCGAACGAGCTCATCAAGGTCGACGTGCGGGTCGTGTCCGCGTCCAACAAGGACTTGAACGCCCTCGTCCGCGAAGGGAAATTCCGCGAAGACCTCTTCTACCGCCTGAACGGCATGACGGTGACGTTGCCGGCCTTGAGAGACCGGGCGGAGGACATTCCGATTTTGGTCCAGCATTTCCTGAAAAGACTCGCCCTCGCCGAAAAGAAAGATCCTCTGGAGATCGCGCCGGAGGCCCTGGAGCTCCTGACGGAATACGCCTGGCCCGGCAACGTGCGGGAATTGGAAAACACGATCCGCAGCGGCTCGCTCTTCCATTACAAAGGCAAGCTCCTGCCCAAGTCGTTTCACTTCAAAAAGGTGTTGTTTGGGGGCGAAGCGGTATCCGTCCTTCACGCTCCGGAGCCCGCAAAGGCCGCCAAGTCGAAAGGGAAAGACTTTGACGAGAAGAGCCTCCTCCTCAAGGCGCTCAAGGAGAACGGCTTCCACAAGGGCGAGGCGGCCGAGGCCCTGGGCATCTCGCGGCGTTATCTCTACACGCAGATGTCCAAGTTCGGGATTCCGACCAAGAGGGTGTCCATGAAGGCGTATGTGGAGAAGGAACTCAGTCCATAATGGTCACCCAGTTTTCGATCTTCAGGTCAGGCACTCGTTTAAACTCTCGAACGTTGTTGGTCACTAGAACCAATCGACGCGACAAGGCATGCGCCGCAATCAACAAATCCAAGGAGCCGAGGGATTGACCTTTCTTCTCCAGTCTTGCCCTGATCGTTCCGTATTCCGCCGCGGCCGATTCGTCGTAAGCGCACACTTCAAAGGGGACGATAAACTGAGCGAGGGCCGCCTTGTTCTGATCCCTTCTTTCGCTCTTCTCGACGCCGTATTCCAACTCGCTCAAGGTAATCGACGAGATCCCGATGTCCGATATCTTTGACCGCCTCAGCCTTTCGATGACTTCCACCGGCTTTTTCTTGATGAGGTAGATGCAGGTGTTCGTATCCAGCATGTACCTCATGACATTTTTTCCCTTCTTTGCCGTCCGGGTTGACGGCGCCTCCCCATGAAATCCTCGGAAAACATGTCGAGACCTTTCAGCAACGAGGCCCATGGCGACTTCTTGGGGATCAGCATCACCACCCCTTCAAATTTCCTGACGTAGACGTCGGTCCCCGAGAATTGGCAATCCTTGGGCAACCGCACCGCCTGACTGCGGCCATTGATGAAAATCTTCGCCGTTTGCATGGCATCCTCCTGTTACGGTATATATCGTGATATATATCATTCTGGGAATGGCGAATCAACGGAAGAAAGCGAGGAAGAAACGTAGTGGAAGTTAGACCGTCGGCACCGTATTTGGCGGGCGATTGGCGCCTCGGATCATGTCTTGGAGCCTCGCCACGGCGGTCGGATCGTTCAGGAGTCTCGTCAACTCGCCGCCGCCGGAAGGCGCGGGGGCTGCCGGGGCCGGCGCGCTTGCCGGGGCCGCAGCTCCGGCCGGAGCGGCGGCGGATCCGGAAGACGCGGCGGTCCTCGCGATGTCGGCGGCGGCGGTCGTCACCTGACTCACGATCCCCGCTACGGCCAAACCTGTTGATGAATCCATGGCATTTCTCCTTATCTAAAATTAAACCTCTTCCGGTCCCGGAAAATCCCCTGACCTGGTGGTCGGCGATGAGGAATGGCCGACGGAAATGGCGCCCATCCCGGCCATCGCTTCAATGTGGCGGTTCTCTTCCGCGCTCATCTGCTGCATATATTCCATCTTGGAGACCTGCAGGCGCGTGTCGAGTTTTTCGATGCCCAGCTCCAGATTGGCGGCGAGTTGCATCTCGCGGTCGAGCGAGGCCTGCTGCAGGGCGAACTCCATCCCCTGAATCTGGGCGATGGCGGTGAACTTATTGTTGTCGGAGGTGTAGCGCATGGACTCCGCCATGTTCTCCTGGCGTTCCATCTCCGCGAGCTCTTTGGGACTGGGGCCCTGAGGAGGCCCGAGCGGGCTTTGGGTGAACGGAGAATTGCCGAACGCCCCATTGTTATTCATCGGACTTGAGCCATAGGGCTGATAAGGTCCGTAAGTCATAGAGATCTCCTCACCAGCTCTTAGTTGCAAACTGAATACCAGTCGGCCAGCAGAAAAATATCAATAAAATCAATGTGATTTTGTAATGACTTGTGAAATAAAGCTCATTTTTGTGTACTTATTGCCTTACGGGCTGGACAGACGCTGAGCCCTTTCATCGGGGGTGATGAATTCGAGGATGAGGGAGGCGGTTTGCATTCACTTTCTCCTGATTATCTCGATCTCCCGCCAAACGGATCAAAGACATCCCCCAATGGCGAATCCAAACCGGATCGAAGGACCAAGGGCTCGTCCGCTCTTCGATCCGCTCCGGCCACAGAGCTCCAATCAATCGCAAGGGGGGCGACTGGCTCTTCGCCCTCCGACCCTTCGCCCGTCGGCACCATGACGGCAACGTCGCCCACCATGATGGTTTCGCCCCCTTCAGCGTCCGAGCCGCTAGCGCCCTCGGCAACCACGCCCGGCACAACGGCGGCCGCTCTCGCCGTTTCATCGGCAGGAGGCGGCGGTGGCGGCGGTGGCGGAGGAGGATCCGCTGTTTCCGGGCTTCTACGTCCGCGCGGCCTTGCCTCTACGACCGGTTCGGCCGCCGGCGGTGGAGCCGTTTCCGTAGGTGTCTCCGTCGGTGTTTCCGTCGGTGTTTCGGTCGCGGTTTCCGTGGGAGTCTCGGCCGTCGACGTGGATGCGGGTACGGACGCAGTCTCCGCCGTTCCGGCAGGTACCTCAGCGGCCGGAGGAGGATTGGCCGAAGCCGCCGCGGCCGTTCCGCCGCCACCCGCGGCCGCTGCGCCCATGGCCGCCGTGGAATTGGCGAGCGCCGCGAGACTTGTGCCGACCATCGCCGCCGTCTGTGCGTCGGCCGCGGAGGTGTCTTCCGGTGGCGGCGGAGCCTCGTAGTGCCCTGCCTCCTCCCGGCGCGCCATCATGGCGATCATGTCTCCCATGATCCGACCGGCCGTCTCCGGCGGTCTCGCAAGTCCGGCGAGCATCCCCGAGACGGCATTGCCCGCCATCGTGAACTGCTCATCGAGACCATTGAGGATCGGGTCCTCGTCAAAGGATGCAACGTGGGATGTCTCCGTGGCGCCGATAGGGGGCATGTGGTCTCCTTGTCATCTCATGAAAGAGCAAGACTGATGCCAGTGGGTAACTTTTATAAGTATATGATAATATTAATATTTTAACTAAACCGCGGAAAAACAAAAAGTCCTATAGATCTCAATAATGGGAACATTTTTAGAAGGGCTCGTAGCGAGTAATTTTGACATATGTCAAAATTACTCGCTTGTAAATTTGACACCTGTCAAAAATTCAAGTAGCTTCTCTTTTTATGAGGGATTCCACCCGGTATCTCGTCCCGCAGGTCGAAAAGGACCTCCGAAAAAAAATGGTCTTTCTGGGAGGGCCCCGCCAGGTCGGAAAGACGACCTTGGCCCGTAAACTCTTGGGCCCGGGCGGCGGATACCTCAACTGGGACATTCCCGAGAATCGGGAGAGTATCCTGAAAAGGGAACTGCCTCCGGGGGATTTCTGGGTCTTTGACGAGATCCACAAATTCCGGGGCTGGCGGAATTTCTTAAAAGGCGTTTACGACCAGCAGGGTCGCAACAAAAAGATCCTCGTCACGGGCAGCGCCCGGCTCGACTACTATCGGCGCGGAGGCGACTCGCTGCAGGGTCGGTACCACTACCTGAGGCTCCATCCCCTCTCGGCCGCCGAACTTAAACTCGACGACGCGAAGGATTTCCACGCCCTCCTCACTCTCGGAGGCTTTCCCGAACCGTTTTTCGAAGGCTCGGAGACGGAGGCCCGGCGCTGGTCGCGCGAATACCGCCAACGTTTTCTTCAAGAGGACCTGGCCTCTCTCGAATCGGTGCAGGACACCGGCCGCTTCGAGCATTTGATCCTGAGGCTTCCGGAGTTGGTCGGCTCTCCGCTCTCGATCAACGCGGTCCGCGAGGATCTTCAGGTGAGCCACAAGACGGTCTCGAAATGGCTCGACATCTTGGAGCGCCTTTACGGGATCTTCCGCCTCCCCCCATTCGGAGCTCCGAAGATCCGCGCGGTCAAAAAGGAGCGGAAACACTATCACTTCGACTGGTCGCTCGTCCCCGAGCCGTCCTTCCGTTTCGAGAACCTCGTGGCATCTCACCTCCTCAAATGGACCCACTTCCTTCAGGATACCGAGGGGAGGGACGTGGATCTCCGCTATTTCCGCGACGTCGACGGACGCGAGGTGGATTTCATCGTCGTCGAAAACGGCAAACCCATGCAGGCCGTGGAGTGCAAGTGGGGCGATCAGCCGGTGAGCCCGCACCTCCGGTACTACAAGGAACGTTTTCCGTCCTGTGGGGCATGGCAGATCGCGGCCACGGGCCAAAAGGACTTTGAGACCCCGGAAGGCATCCGGGTTTGTCCGGCCCTGACCTATCTCTCAAGACTCGTCTGACGAATTTCGATTTAGAATCGCTCCGAAACCATTCGCCCTTCTTTTCGATAAAGGCCACGTGTCGCGCGACGTGGCGAGCTTCCTCGCTGAACTCAACCGGTATTTCGAAGCACTTCCTCCCGCCGAACGCACCGGGCTCGACCGCGGCGTTTCCACGACGATCTGGGAGTCGGGCCGGGCGCCGCGCCTTGAGACTACGGGCGCCGGCGACGGACGATCCTCGGACGCCGAGATCCTTCAGGAGTCCTTCGAACGGCTGAGGCGGCTCCGCTTTGGAACGGCCTCGCTCGGCGACGAGCTCTGCACGGGCACGAGCCGCGCGGCCTTTCCCTGCTGGTTCCGGGACCACGCGCTGGAAATCCCGAGCGCTTGGGTGACCCCGACGGGAACCGCGCCGCCCTCCACCGACACGCGCTTTCTTCCCCCTTGGCTGATCGACGACACCGACGCCGCGACCTCCACCGACCGCGAGCTCCGGCAACTCATCGATTCCGTCGTCGCGCTCGCGCGCCAATCGGTCTTGGACCGCGGCATGGCTCTCGAGTCGCCGGAGGGCCGCGCGGCGCTTGGCCTGGAGCTCCAAGAGCGCATTCACCGCCCGCGCGCCGAAGGCGGGCTGGGGCTCCGCTACGACTATGTGGCCGACCGAGCGCACTGGCGCATGGACGCCGTCCAGGCCTTCGCGCGCGGCTCGGGGGATTGCAACGCCCTCTCCTACATCCACTTCGCGATGGCCGAACGCGCGGGACTCAACCCGCGATTCATCCGCATCTCCGGACGCAGGGATTCCGTCAGCGGAACGATGGAGGAAATCTTTCACGCGGGGACGGCCGTCGTCGTCGACCCGGCACAGCCAGGAAACATAACGCCCATGGACCCCAGCGGGCGTAATACGATCGACGGCGACTGGCAGTGGTTCGCGATCACGGAACTGGAGATGGCGGCCAATCACCTGCGCAACGTCGCCCTCCGGAACGTTCCGGCCGGTGCGGAGGAATCCGCCGTCCTCGCGGAACAGGAGCGTCTTTTTGGGATGGCCGTCGCCCTGACGCCGAACTTCGAGGTGATGCTGGACGCGGCCTGGTTCTACCGGAACCGCCTGCATGACGAAGAACGGGCCGCCCCTTTGGAGGGGGCGGCCCGTATCCTCAATCCGACACTTCGCTCGATTTGGTGACCTTAGATCGATCGGTCGGTGATCGTCAGCGGGCGTCCCCGTTCCGCAGCGCGCGTGATCATATCCACATGGTGCGTGGAATCGTTCTGCGCGTCGTTGATGAGGAAGGTCCGGCCGTCATGGACAAGCACGCGATAAGGAGTTTCGTGCTCCACGCCGTGGAAAACCATGTCTCCCGTACGTGCACCGGCATACTCCGGTCCCTCGACCTCCCAGGCGTCGACGGAAACCGACCCGAAACGGATGTCCCGCGGCGCACCGGCAGGATGCATCGTATTGGCGGGAACCCGGTCGGCGACATAGTCGGCATGCGCGGCGCTCATCGTGCGAAGACGGTCCGCGGCCTCGGCGCCGCCGCGGGAACGATCTTCCGGCGTCCCCGACGGGGGCACCGTACCCAGATCGCGCGTGCCCTCAGGGACCTCGTCGCAGGTCGTGTCTTCGAACGGGACGTTGACTTCACCGGTCGCCGGATCGATCCCGTAAAGAGGATCGCTGCAAATCGCTGGGATACCGCCCATAAAAACCTCCTATGGTTAAGGCGTTGACCGCGACCCGGGAAAAACACCCCGTCTCCCCGGAATCCGCGATCAGCTTGAGGGAGGATTGAGCAAACGGCATGCCAAGCAGATTGATTTACAACCTCTTGTTTTTATTTCTATTTACAAGAAAGAGGCCGGGTCATTGAACTCCGAAAGACCACGTAAACGTGAACAATAAGAACGCCAGATTGATCCCGAAACTTTTCCAAGAACGTAGGCGATAGGGGCTCCATGTCGGGCATCCTCCCCTTTCCCGCGTTCGCCACGACTCAAGCGGTTGAGCGCACCATCGATCGGCTGGCCAACGTCGCGGCCTACCTCGATCCCTATTATCCGGACGACGTCTCCCTGGAGAACGCGGCGCTCTGGCGGGGGGCGCTCCAAGACGGGAACGGGGACCGCCTGCTCGAAAACATCCGGAAGTTCGACGCGCTGGCCATCAATCACCTGGAGGCGGCCGAAACAGACACCCTCAAACGCCTCATCCCGACGGTCCCGGGGCTCTGGGGGGAGCTGCAGGCGAACGTCGAGCGGTTGGAGCGCTTAATCGGCGTGGCCCTGCCGCTCCGCATCTCCGTCTTTGCCGACTGGCCCCTTCCCGAAAGAACCGAACGCGGGATGGCCCTCCTGCTCAAGCCTCCTCCCGTCACCGAGGACACAATCCCCATCGCCTCCGCCTTGCAGGTGTTTTTGGCGGCCCCTTCTTCTTCCGACGCGGACGAAACCGTCCGCATCACCGTGCGTCCCGCCTTGGGGCCCGGGGCCCATTCGCCGTTCATCCGGAGGCATTTCGCTCGGGAGACGATCGAGGAGCTGGGCCCCTACGGCCTCGCGGGTGAATTCGTCACGCCGCTGGTGGCGCCGGAGCGCGTCTTTCTCACGGACAAGATCGTCCGCGTCGGGCGTTTTTCCTTTTTGGGCTTGGAACGTCCCGAGGACGCTTCGAGTTTTCCTCCGCGGGATTGGGGCGTCTTTCACCGCCATGTGGACGTCTTGGTCTTCGGTGTCCGAGCGGCGGCCGAGCCGGGCTTTGTCGATCGGGCGATCTTCTCCCTCCGTCCCCGTCTCGCCCTTCTCGCCGCCGCCGGAGCCGCTTCGGTACGCCGTCCGGAGGAAACGTCCGTCCTCGCCGTCACGCCGGGCGCGTCCGTCTCGCTCGAATTCCATCCCGTCTTGCAGTCGATTGTCTTTGACCAGGGATACGGCCCCCGGCGCGTGCCCCTCAACCGCGCCGAGAGAGTCTTGAACGTCTTGGAGGCCGCCCGTCCCGAGGTGACTCGCGGAATCTCGAAGTCGTCGCGGGCCACGATCGGCGTCGCCGTCGCCTCCGCGCTCCGCTATCTGTTGCTTCTTGATTCCGACCCCTACCGCTTCGCCTCGGCGGCCCCGCGGGAGGAGAAACTCGCCAGCGCCATCGACGACATGACGGCCTCTCTATCCGCCGAATCCGACGTCTACGAACACATCCGAGTCTTCCGCGATCTCTTGCTCGCCTCCGGCCTGCTCGCGCGGTCCGGGGGGCGCTGATTTCATAACCCGCCAAAAGAAAACGAGTCTTTCCATTTCCCCTTCGAACGGGTAACTTCTGCGAATGAGCATGGATCAAAGCCAAAAAGAATCGTTGATCCGGCTTTTCCAGGCGGATGCGAGAATCTTGTCCGTTTACCTGTTCGGATCGAGGGCGCGCGGAGAAGCGACGGCCGAAAGCGATTTTGATCTCGCCTTCCTCACGAAGGGCCCGCTCACCTTGGAGGAGCAGGCCGACTTGAATACGAAGGTCATGGTGCTCCTGGGAAATGATCGCGTCGATTTCACCTTTCTCATCGAAGCTCCGATCCTACTTCGCTACGAAATCTTAAGTGACGGCAAGCTCCTGTACAGCTCGCTCGCGCAGGAAGCCGTAAACGCCTTTGAGCTGTCCACCTACCGGGAATATTTTCACACCGAACGATTCCGCCGCCTTCAGAGCGAGA
>Ga0247727_10014501_pt1 | contig 13082 bp, 16 predicted proteins | sample WisWelCaveWW1625_FD_202498 | JGI IMG/M metagenome (GOLD analysis project Ga0247727, IMG submission 202498) | Biofilm microbial communities from Wishing Well Cave, Virginia, United States - WW16-25 | ecosystem: Environmental > Aquatic > Deep subsurface > Groundwater > Cave microbial mat | place...
TTGGCATGTTCCGGTTTGGCTCAGCTACGCCGGTAAAACTCAAATAGGAATTCTAGCCGACCTCTATTTGAATGCCGCAACCGGCGCATTTATTGGCCGCCCTTCACGAGAGGAATTAATACTGCGGGCCGAAGTGTTATCGAAAGGGAGGTGATGTGCGCGACGTCGAATATGTGAACAGAATCAGCCCGACCGATCGTTATCGGCATTGGCGTCGCAGCGAAAAAGGACGAGTTTTGAAATTCACCGTACAATTTGAAACTTTATTGGAAGGGCAATGGCGTCCGGTTGTGCGTTACGACACGGCACACGGTTATGTGCACAAGGATTTGATACACCCGCACCAAAGACAGGGAAAAATTTTCATTGTAGCACAAAGCTTCAATGAAGGTTTGACTTTGGCGGAGGAAGACATCAGAAGAAATTGGATGAAATACAAAGCAGCTTTTCTTAAGGAGTGGCAGGGTCATGAGAAAGAAGACGAATGAGCTTTGGTTAAAGAGCTTGGTACTTGCGCAAGAGTTTGATCGTTACGTGCTCGAGCATCCCCGCTTTGCAGAAAAAATTCCAAACGGCGCGGAAGTGGTGCTGTTACCTGAGTATGACAAGGAATTACGAGCATACAATCTGCGTAATTCTCAGAGCAATCAAGAACCCGAACGTCCCTTGGTTTATATCGAAATTGCGCGCTTGCGTCCGCGGCTCTCTCAGATTGTAAGTCCGCGTGTGAGGATTAGCAGGGCAACGGTGAAAAATGGAAGGTCAAATGCTTCGAAACGGACAGTAGCAATTTCATGACGAACTTCCTCCGCCTCGCGCTTGCGCAAATGTCCGTGACGGAGGACCTCGCCGCCAATCGCGAGAAAAGCTTGGCGTTTCAAAATTAAGTCTTCGTCGCCGCGGTGAATCGCGTGGGACAAGAAGCGACCACGGCATTTGCCGGAGGCAGCTTCGTGGTTGCGCCGAGCGGCGAAGTCATCGCACGCGCGCCGCGTGGTGAAGACAAGTTGCTGATCGTTGATTGCGAGCGCAATCTCATCGAAGAGCTGCGGCAAACGCGGTCGTTCCTGCGCGATCGCAGGCTGGAAGTTTAGCAGTCGTGGTTGAAATGAAAAGGAAGTGATTGCCATGCGAAACTCTGGAAATAAAAACAAACGCTACACCGCCATTCTTAAAAAATCAGGCAAACAATTCGTGGCGCTTTGCCTTGAATTGGGAATAGTGGGCAGCGGCGCGACCCGTCCACAAGCTTTGCAAAGTTTGCAAGCGGCGATTGACTCTTATTTAGATTATGCAAGTGAAGTGGGTTTGCCGGACACCCGGCCGATTGCCATTAGCGAGCTGCATGAAATTCTTTTTTACGATTCTCTTGCCAAACCTGTCAAAAGCCGAAATGGCCATGCCGAACTAACCATGCTCTCCTATGCGTAGAAAAATTCCGGCAATGTCGAGCAAGAAGCTCGTCAAGCTGGTTAAAGACGCGGGCGCATATTTTGTTCGACATGGCAAGGGGGAATCATGATATCTTCGAAAGAATAGTTGAGGGGCAACGACGCGCCGCACCGCTTCAAATGGGCAAGCAAGAGTCGAGGCCGGAATACTCCCTCATGGTGTTTCGACAGCTTGGTATGAGTGCTGAAGATATCAACGATGTGCTAAAATAGGCGGTACTTTTTTTAACGCGCAATCACGGAGCTATTCATGTCTTACCAAAACATTCTTTTTGAAATCAAAGATCGCATTGCCTATCTCACTCTCAATCGCCCCGACAAGCTCAATGCGCTGAATTGGCAAACCATGCAAGAGCTGCAGGCCGCATTGAATTCGGTGAAAGATGATCCCAATGTCGGCGGCGTAATTCTCACGGGTGCAGGCCCAAAGGCATTTGCGGCGGGCGCGGACATTGGCGAGTTGGCGCAGCAAACGCCGGTGAGCGCAAAAGAGTTTTCGTTGAACAGCCAAGAGATTCTGCGCTTCATCGAGCGTTTTCCTAAGCCCATCATTGCGGCCGTGAATGGCTTCTGCCTCGGCGGCGGTAGTGAATTAGCGCTGGCGTGCCACATGCGCGTGGCTTCCGATAAAGCCAAGTTCGGCCAGCCGGAAGTGAATCTCGGCATCATGTGCGGCAACGGCGGCTCGCAGCGTTTGCCTCGACTCATCGGCAAAGGTCTGGCGATTGAATTGCTCATCACCGGCAACACGATCGACGCGAATGAAGCGTATCGCCTCGGCTGGGTCAATCACGTGGTCGCGCCGGAGCAGCTTCTGCCCAAGTGCGAAGAGATTTTGCAAACCGTGTTCAAGAAAGGCCCGGTGGCCGTGAAGCTCACGCTCGAAGCGGTCGTGCACGGCATGGAAATGACGCTCGAAGAAGGCGCGCAGCTCGAGTCGAATTTGTTCGGCATGTTGTTTTCGACGGAAGATATGAAGGAAGGCACCAAAGCCTTTTTGGAAAAACGCTCCGCAAATTTTCAAGGGAAGTAATATCATGCAAACTATTTCAATCGACAGTGAATGGGCTGAAACAGCCCGATTTTTTGGCGACGTCGATGGGGTTGTCAAGGCCGCGTTGCGTAGTTATTTAATCGAGCAGACGCAAAGCCGTATCGATAAAGCTGCAAGCCGCGTTACTGCTTTTGCGCAAAAATATCATTCTGACTTCGATACGTTTCGACGATCCCTGCAAGCGGATTCCGATTTTCTAACCAAAATTGAGTCGCAGAATCCGCTCTGGGAGGAAGACGCTATGGAATGGGAATATTGGCTTGAGGAGCATCGCTCATGGCGCAACCGTCTCGAAATGATCTCGCGGCGCTAACGCGTTTGGCGGAAGAAAATCTGGATCACGTGCGTGTGGTGCGACTTGAATCCAATTCAGATCGTGCGCTGTGGGAAGTTCACGGAGCTTACAAGAACTTCGACATTCGACTCAAGGAAGTGTTCACGCGCTCCGGCCGGATGTACTCCTACTACATCTTGAATCAAGGTGAAGTAGTTGTCGGGTTTGATAATTATCCCGACCGGCGTGCATTGCAACAAAAATATGCCGATGATTTTAAGGCGCATTTGTTCGAGCTTATTCCTCATAAGCACGGTCCACGCAAAGCAACTTTCGAATTGACGGAAGAAATGACCCTCGTGGCTTTTTTAGATTATTTGCATCAACACGCATAGTTTACTACTGAAAGGCGCAACATGAAACTTCTAGGCAAATGGCTCCGTGGTTTGATGAACGCCTTCCTGAAATTCTTCGGCGACGTGAAAGTCTTCCGCTCTCCGTTTTTCATCGTCTATGATCCCGGCAGCTATCACGTCAAGGGCCATGACACGCGCAGAGTGATGGAGCTTGTGCAGCCCGGCGACATTTTGATTCGCGGCTACATGAGTTACTTGGACGGCTATTTCATTCCCGGCTATTTCAGCCACGCCGGCCTTTATCTCGGCAAAGTTCTGCCGGAGCACAAAGAGCTTGTGCCTTCGGCGAAGGGCAAAGATTTATTTCGCGCCGGCGATCAGATCGTCGCGCACGCGATGGCCGAGGGCGTGTTCATGGAAGACCTCATCAGCTTTTGCCGCTGCGATTACATGGCCGTGCTGCGTTTTCCCGAACAGTTCGCGCGCCGCCGCGAAACGTTAGTCGCGCAATATCCCATTCTCGAATTTAATGCCGCGGAGCTCGAGCTGTTTCAAACGCTGTGGCGCGGTGACGCCGTGAAGTTTGCCGAGGCCTTCCCCGCAATCTATCAAGTCGCATTGAGCCAGATCGGCAAGTCCTACGATTTCCAATTCAACTTCACCAACTATAACGACCTCTCCTGCACCGAGTTTGTTTATTACTGCCTCAAAGCGCTCGAACCCTTTCACGAACTCAGCCCCGCCAAAAAACGTTTTCTCATTTTCAACCGCGCGGTGTTAACGCCCGATGCTTTCGTTGCCGCCAACTTTGTCGAGGTTTGGAAAAGCCTGTCAGTGAATAAGAAGCGCTGGCTGCGTTTGCGCGGAAGCAGCCATGACGCGGCCTGAAGCCAAAGCGCTCGCGAGTGAAATTGCGGCGCGACTGCAGGCCTCGCCGAATATGGCAACACCCGCAGCGCGCGCATTGCGCCGCGAGTATTCCAAACGCTTGGCGCATGCCGAAGCAAAACACGTTCTCGCCGTTGCAACGCAATTACTGCAAGAGGCCACAGCATTACATCGTTTCATGGCTTATGAACTCGTGTTTTGTTATCGCGCGGCGTTGATCAGTTTGCGCGCGAAAGATTTGGAACGCCTCGGGCGTGGGTTGGATAGTTGGGGCGCGGTTGATACGTTTGCATGTTATCTTTCCGGCCCGGCGTGGCGCGAAAGGCAAGTCCCGGACGCGCTCATTGCCAAGTGGGCGCGTTCAAAAGATCGTTGGTGGCGGCGAGCGGCGTTGGTGAGCACCGTGCCGTTGAATCGCAAGGCGCTGGGCGGGAATGGCGACGCGAAACGCACGCTGCGCATTTGCCGCATGCTCGTAAACGACCGCGATGACATGGTGGTGAAAGCGCTATCCTGGGCGCTGCGGGATTTAATCAAACCCGATGCGAAGGGCGTGCGCGAGTTTATTCAAACGCACGAAAGCGTTCTCGCCGCGCGTGTGCTGCGCGAGGTCGGAAACAAATTGCAGACGGGGTTGAAAAATCCGGGCGCTCAAAAAGCGTTTTGAAGCAGAATGAGCTTTTAGAATTTTATTCTGCGCTTGAAAAGCGAATCGCTTAATTGCTCGCCTCTTCCTTCTCCAAGGCCTCATACACCAGCGCATGAAACTCCTGCATGAACGGATATTTCAACCCCTCCGTCGATTGCGCGAAGAGCAGGCCGACGATTTCATGCGTTGGGTCAATCCAAAAATAAGTTTGATAAGCGCCCACCCACCAATACGAATCCGCCGGCGGCGCGCCGCGATTCCAGCCCCAATCATCCGCGCTTGCTATGGCATTCTTCTGCTCCACCACCACCGCGAAGCCCAAACCAAAGCCGCTGCGCGCGAACGCGGTATTGGCCACGCGAATCGGCATCAAACTCTCCGGCAGATGATTGCGCGTCAGCAGCGCCACGGTTTCAGGCTTGAGCACACGCACGCCTTCCAACTCGCCGTGGTTCAAGAGCATTTGCGCGAACCGCCAATAGTCCGTCACGGTTGAGGCCATGCCCGAATTGCCGCGCGGGAAGCGGCTTGTGGCAGGCGCGTTGCAAGCCGTTGCCATTCGCTGTGGTATATGCTGCGGCGAGGCGAATCCGCTTTTCTTCGGGGAGATAAAAACCGCTGTCGCGCATTTGCAACGGCTGCAAAATTTTCTGCTCGACAAATTGCTCGAACGGCACGCCGGTGACAATTTCAACGATACGCGACAGAACATCCGGACTCAAACCATATGACCAAGCTGTGCCGGGCTGATGCAACAACGGCAACGTTGCAAGGCGCGAAACCAACTCTTTGAGCGACGCTGCTTTGCCAAGCTCGGCTTCGCGATACTGCCGATGAACTGGCGTGTTGCCAAATTTCGCAGCAGTGAGGCCGCTGGTGTGCATGAGCAAATCTTGGATTGTGATTGAACGTGCCAGTGGAGCAAATTTTCCTTCCACGCTATAAACTTTCGTCAGCGCGAACGCGGGCAAGTATTTTTCAACCGGATCATCAAGGCGCAGCTTGCCTTGTTCGATGAGCATCATCACGGCAACGCTGGTGATCGGCTTCGTCATCGAAGCGAGGCGAAAGATCGTATTCGCCTGCATGGGCGTTTGGCGCTCGAGGTCTTGCAGGCCGTATTGCTCAAAGTGCACGATGCGGCCTTTGCGCGCAAGCAAGGTCGATAAGCCCGCAAGCTTGCGCTCGTCCACGTAGCTTTGCATGCGTGCTTTTATGTGCGCCAGCTTCTTTTCAGAAAATCCCACGGTCTCCGGGTTAGTGGTTGCATTTGCGCTGCTGCGATAGTCTTGTGACAGCGCGAAGTGCGGCAACGCGCAGGTCAACGCGGCCAGCAGCATTGCTCGCTGCCGCTTGAATTTGAGTTGCATGAACGGTTCTCCTTTTTAGCATACCGAATGCGAATTTCTGTTTAGACGATTCGGCGCGGAGAAACGGATGAAGTCGGGAGCGGTTTAAAATCCTCTTTGATCCCAGCCTGTTCCTGGAAATCTGCGTTCCCGCTTTTAGAAAAACCTAGTTGAAAACATGCGTTTGGCGGCGGGATGATTCGCTCGGCTTTAAGTCACCTCGCGAAAAGAGATCAAGCGAGGTAAACAAGCAAAGAGGAACCCTCGGTGAAGCAACGGCCAAACACAAAAAAGCGCATCGGAACGCGCACGGGTTTGCTGAAAGACGAACGAGGACAGCAACGAAAAGAGACACGGGAGCGGAACAGGACGCGGAATTTTCCGAGTCAGTAGCGTTGGCGCGCGCGAAAATTGTCTTTGGCTAAATTCGTGGCAATGGCAAACACCCAGGTTTTGAGCTTTGCCTTGGCCGCGAAGGAGGAAAGATTTCTGCTCGCTTTGAGATAGGTATCGTGCAACAAATCTTCCGCGTCTTGCCGATGCGCCGTAAGGCGAAAGAGATAAGATTGCACTTGCGGCTTGAGCTGAAGAAACTGTGTTTGAAATTCTTCGGCGGTCATGGTTTCGTGATTTGCGTTTGCGAGTAAGCTTCTTCCATGTTACGACGCGCGTCTACAAAATGAGGACGAGTTCAGGATGGGATGTTTAAAAGAGGAAATCATAACGTGTTTCGAGACGAGAACGGAGCTCTTCGCTCCCAATAAAATTTTAAAAAAGTTCTTGACTTTACGTTCACTCGGCGTTATCATGTTCCCGTGAACATTAAAGCACCGACAGATTCTAACCAAGTGAAGGGGTCAGCTATGAAAAAGCTAACCGAGAAGCAGCGACAGATTCTCAATCTGATTTCGCGCGACGTGCAGCGCCGTGGCTTCCCTCCCACAATGCAAGAGCTGGCCGATGAGTTGGGCATTCGTTCGAAGAATGCCATTTTCAAACATCTCGCCGCTTTGGAATTAAAGGGCTACATCAAGAAGCAAGGCGGCGGCGCAGCGCGCGGGATTACGGTTTTGCACGACGGCGACCTTCCGGCGCGCGGCGTGGCGGATAACATTCCGCTGCTGGGCCGCATCGCCGCAGGCCTGCCGCTCTTGGCGCAAGAGAACATCGAGCGCTTCGTGCCCGTGCCGGATTACATCACCAACGACGGCGCGCCCTATTTTGCGCTGCGCGTGCACGGCGATAGTATGATCGACGCCGGCATCTACGAAGGCGATCTCGTGATCGTGCGCTCGACCAATCAAGTTCGGCACGGCGACATCGTCGTGGCCTTGACCGGCGAAGAGGCCACCGTGAAGCGTTTGATGTTCAACGACAGCGCGCAATACCTCCAGCCGGAGAACAATGCCTATGCGAATATCCCGCTAACCCAGGCGTGGGAAATTCAGGGCAAAGTCGTCGCGCTCATTCGTGAGAACATTAACTGAAATGTTGCGCAAGCTTCCGGCTTGCTCTTGTGCGGACCGTGAGGCTTGCGCTACAAAGTTTCGGGGCCGCCGCAGGACTTCAGCGCGCGCGCCGTTGAAAACGAACGTGGCTCACCTCCCTCTCACCATCAGGTGAATCGGCCTAGCCCGTGCAAGCTCCCTCTCGTGGAGAGCATGACACACTCACGTTTGCAACCGCGCGATTTAGGAGAATATTGCACCGGAACGGCGGTCCCTTGTTTCCTGCCCATTCAAGGGAAGAATAGCCGGGTGCTCCACTTTCAAATACGCTCTTAGAAACCTTCCCCTCTTCTCAGTCCTCTTGCCATTCCACGGCGAAATCGGTATCTTCTCGCCATGTCCAGTACTCCTGAAAACATATTTGCTGCCGACTCCGAGCAGCTTAGGCAAACGATCACGGAGCTGCAATGGCTCAATCGTTTGGCGCAAAAGATCGTAGCTGCGCCGAATGTCGAAGCGGCTTTGGAGGAAGTGGTTGCCGAGCTTGCGCAATACTTGCAAGCAGACGGCGTGACCCTCATGCTCGTGCACCCCGACAGACCGGAGACGGAGGTCACTCATTCCAAGCAGCTTTTCACCTTGACGCACGAGCTAAAAGCAGGCGCCGATGCGCGCGTGCAGCAAATCAGCCGCAACGTTGCCGGATGGATGATCAAAAATAAATCCGCGCTTTTTGCGGAGCAGCTCGCGCGTGATGAGCGCTTTCCCGGGCTGGCATTGTTGGGCGAAATCAACTACGGCGTCGCGGGCGTGCTCATTCTCGCGGCGGAGCAAATCGTGGGAACGCTCGCGGTATTCAAATCGCCCGCGCTGGCACAAGCCGCAACGCGCATCAGTTTCTTGGAACAAGTCGCGGCACAGCTCGCGCCCGCGTTTGCGAAGCTGCGGCAGGTGCAAGAGTTGGCGGAGGAGAATAGCTACTACCTACAGTCTTTCATCGCGCAACACGGCTTCACCGGCATCATTGCCAAAAGCGCAGCCATGCAGTCCGTGTTCAATCTCCTCCAGCGCGTGCTTCCCAACGACGTTCGCGTTTTGCTCGAAGGCGAAAGCGGCACGGGCAAAGAGCTGATCGCGCGCACGATTCATTACAACGGCTCGCGCAAAGAGAAAAAATTTTTGGCGGTCGATTGCGGCGCGATTCCCGAGAATCTTTTGGAGAGCGAGCTCTTCGGGTATATGAAAGGCGCATTCACCGGCGCCACGCAAAACCGCAAAGGGCTTTTTCAAGAAGTGCACGGCGGAACGCTGTTTCTCGATGAGATCAACAATCTGCCCGTGCACTTGCAAGCCAAGCTGCTGCGCGTGCTGCAAGAAGGCGAAGTGCGGCCGCTGGGCAGCAACGCCGTCGAAAAAGTGGATGTGCGCGTCATCGCGGCGAGCAGTCGTGCGCTCACAGATTTGGTGCAAACCAAAGCCTTTCGCGAAGATTTATATTTTCGATTGAAAGTCATCACGTTGCGCCTGCCGCCATTGCGCGAGCGCGCGGGCGACGTGCCGCTGCTCGCGCAGCATTTCCTCGACAAATTTTCCCGGCAGTATCACCGCGAGGTGCGCGCATTCGAGGCGGCGGCCATGCGAATCTTGCAGCGTTATCATTGGCCGGGCAACATTCGCGAGCTCGAGCATGCGATCGAGCAAGCCGTGGTTTTAGCCGCACCCGAGGCGACGATGATCGCGCCGCACGATCTCCCCGCCGAAGTTCGCCTCGGCGAAACCGGCGCCTTGCAAGATTTGGAACGCATGAGCAATCTCCCCGCTGCCGTCGAGGCTTTGGAAATACGCATGATCAAAAGAGCTTTGCAGGAAACGGGCGGGAATAAATCACAAGCCGCGGAGAAGGTGGGATTGAGCCGGAGAGGATTTTTGAATAAGTTGGAGAGGTATAAAATTCAGGAGGCGTGATTCTATTTGATCTGCCACGGCTGGGCCGTGGCATGGGCAGCTCGCTTGCAATACAATGCAAGCCACGGCCAAGCCGTGGCTGAACATTAACGAATTTGATCGTCAAAGCTTATTTGCATCTCCAAACAAGCAACAAGCAACTAACAACTAGCTTCACTCCACCTTCGCCACGAGCACGGTCATGTCATCGTACTGGCGCGCGAAGCCCACGAACTTTTTCACTTCATCTAAAATTTTTTGATTGAGCGCCTTCGCGTCGAGCATGCGATGCGCCGCGACCAATTCCACCAAACGATCTTCCCCAAATTCTTCGCCGTTGAGGTTGCGCGCTTCAATCAAGCCGTCCGTATAGAACAACAAAATTTCGTCGGGGTTTAATTTCAAGCTCACCTCTTCCAAGCCGCTCTCGAACAACTCGCGCGAGGTCAATCCCAGCCCGAGGCCGTGGGGAATCAAAAAGTGATAGTCGTCATTTTGAAAATAAAGCGTGGCATTGTGGCCCGCGCGGCTTAAAGTCACGCGCTTCTTATCCAGATCGAAAACCGCATACGTGAGTGTGATAAACGAGGTCTTCTCAATCGCGCCGTGGATCAAATCATTCACGGCGGTGAGCAAACGCGCCGGCGCGTGATGCAGATGTTGCAGTGCGCGCACGATGCCTTGCAGCCGGCTCATATACAGCGCCGCGGAAGTGCCCTTGCCCGAAACGTCTCCCACCAACACGCCGAACTTGCCGTTGCCGCAGCCGAGATAATCATAATAGTCGCCGCCGACCTCCGTGGCGCTGATGCACGAACCGGCAATCGACAAACCGGGCACGACAGGGTTCTGGCGCGGCAGAGAGTGCATCTGAATCACGCCCGCGACCGCAAGCTCCTTTTGCAAACGCTCTTGCGATTTTTGCAGCGCGTCGAAGTTGCTATAACTTTTCACGCGCAGGTGATAAATGATCGTGGTCAAGCCCGTACACACCAGCACAATCGCCGTGAAAAACGCGAGTGGGAACGTGGTAGTAAACAACGTGAGCGCGCGCGCCGATTCCAGCAACAGGCCGTGCAAAAAATAATTGAGGCCGATCATCACCGCGCCCACCAAGGCCACAATTACGGGCCGCACCGGAACCACGGCGGAAAGAATGAGCAAAGAAATCACAAAGGGAGGATGAGTGGCGGGATTCGCGTGCAGCAGCGTAAACACCGTGGACAACGTTTCCGCGATGATCGTGCAGCCGATGACCACGGCATTGGGTTGGTTCTGACCGAGGGAAGTGCGCGAGAGCGAAAGCGCACTGATGCCGATGAGCACCACGGCCAAGTTTTCAATGTTATTGAACAGCAGCCTGGTAAAAGCGATCTCGCCTTTGAAATACCAAATCGAGAGCGTGATGAAAAGATTCGCGCCGGGAATGACGATCGCAACGATGGCCGCGAACTGCAAGCCGAGCACGCCCAGACGGCGAATTTCACTCTCAAAATTTTTGCCGTAATCGCTCGGGTTCGGCGAGAGCAATTGCCAAAGTTGGCCAAAAGGTGTGTTGCGCGCTAAAGTGGAGGACATGAATCGTATTCCCGAAAAAAGCTTTTCGCGTGATTAGCGTGTTTCGTGGGCAAAAGCTCGAATATGCCAAGTAGAATTACTCGCCGTACAGCAGATACTTTTTCCGAAATTGCCGAAAGCTTGCGGCCTCTTCCTCCAACCGCAACCACATTGCTTGCAAATCCGCTCCGGCGAGCAACATCTCGCGCAGCCACGCGCTGCCGAACAAACGCGCCAAACGTTTTTCCGAGATCACCAATTTGTCCGGATGCGTTTTCTGCAATACCCATAACAAAGCCACGCCGAGCTTGACCGATTCGAGCTTTTCCGGCGCACTTATTTTGAATCGCAATGCCTGACAAAGCTTGCCTTCGAATTTAGGATTCATGGCTTTGCCGGGCAAGTCTTGTGGCGTGAAGGTCGTGGTTTCAATTTCAAGGCCCGCAAAATATTCGCGCAGAAGAGCGGCGGCCTTTTTGCTATCCAACCACGGCGCGCCGACGATTTCAAACGGTTGCTTCGTGCCGCGGCCTTCGGAAAAATTGGTGGCTTCCAACAAGCCCATGCCGGGATAGAGCAACGCCGTGGTTTCATTCGTCATGTTGGGAGAAGGAGCAATCCACGGCAGTTTTGTTTCATGAAAAAATTGTTGGCGCGACCAGTTTTGTAGCGTGATCACGCGCAATTTGTTCCAAACAATATTTGGTCTCTGCGCCGTCGCGCTATCGAAGCTGGAGTGCGAAGCCCAACCTTCGCCCACGAACATTTGCGCCAACTCGCCGATGGTCATCCCATGCCGCAACGCAATCGGATGAATGCCGACAAAAGAGCGATGCTGCGCTTCGAGCACCGGACCTTCAACATGGCCGCCGATAGGATTGGGGCGATCCAAAACATAAAACTCGAGATCGTTCTCCGCCGCGGCTTCGAGCGCCATTGTCATTGTGCTAATATACGTGTAAAAACGCGCGCCTACGTCTTGCACGTCGAACACGAGCGCATCCAAACCCTGGAGCATTTCCGGCGTCGGCTTATAAGTGGCGCCATAGAGGCTATGAATCGGCACGCCGGTCTTCGGATCAATCTGCGTCGCAATCTTTTCGCCGGCCTCCGCTACGCCGCGAATGCCATGCTCCGGTCCAAAGAGCGCTTTGAGCTGCACGCCCGCAGCTCGATGAAACAAGTCGGCAATGTGCCGGCCTTGCCGATCAACCGCGGTGTGATTGGTGATCAGCCCGACTTTTTCGCCTTGAAAACTTTTGAAGTTCTCGGCAACGACAACGTCCAAGCCGCTTCGAACTTCCGCGTTCGGCGTTTGTGCGAGGGCAAACAGAATTATGATTGAGGCAATCATGAGGCGCGCTTATGAAAGATTTCGTGTGAGGAGGTTTGAAACAACGGGGAGCAATATAGCAAACCGCAAAGTAGAGCGCAAGGGAGGTTATAAAAACAAAAGCCGGATTGCGATTAGCATCACATTCCGGCTGAAATTGTTTTGAGTCTCGTGATTATCTCGAGTGCGTTTAGAAATTTCTCCTTAAGGCATGTCATTCAGAAGGAAACCTTTTACGCTCTGGGCATCAACTCCAGTGCTTAAAAAGATTCCTCCTGAATGACATAATTCGGGAATGCACTCTCATTGTTGCATCGAAGGCGTTGCCGCGGGGTTGATCGCAACCACCATGGGAATCGCCAGCTCGTCGCCGGGCTTGAGCTTGGTGAGATCGCGGTCGGGATTATATTTCGCGACGAGCCAGATCGGAACTTCGAACACGTTGTTGCAAATCCGCCAGATGTTTTGTCCGCGCTTGATGCGATAAGCTTGCAACGTGTCCACTTGATAGGTCGCAAAAAAATCTTCTTGAATGCTGCGTTGAAACTCGTTGCGCTGCCTTTCGAACGCTTCTACGCTCACGCGATCATAGCTCACGCGAATGCGCTGCCCGATGTGAATTTCTTGGCGCGAGCGCAAGCCGTTCAACTCACGCAAGCGGCGCGTGGAAACTTCCAGCCACGTGGCGTAATGTCCGAGCGTCTCTTCCGGCTGCACGAGGATCCATTCCCCGCTGCTTGCTTTGCGCGGCGCGCGCGCGGCGTCGCCCGTTGCGCCGG
>Ga0247727_10014502_pt1 | contig 13082 bp, 6 predicted proteins | sample WisWelCaveWW1625_FD_202498 | JGI IMG/M metagenome (GOLD analysis project Ga0247727, IMG submission 202498) | Biofilm microbial communities from Wishing Well Cave, Virginia, United States - WW16-25 | ecosystem: Environmental > Aquatic > Deep subsurface > Groundwater > Cave microbial mat | place...
CCTTGGCGATGATCGGCGACACCAGGATGTCCTGCACGAACTCGTTTCCGAACGGGGTGTCCGGGTCGGCCGCCACGAGGTGGTTGTCGCATCCGCTGGCGTTGCTGGCGGGGGTCGAGGGGTTGCCGTCCCCGGTGTGCCAGATGCCTGCGCCGTCGTTCTGGAACCATTTCTGCGAGTTGCCGTCCGGGATCGCCGATTGGAAGCCGCAGATGCCGCTGCGCTGGTACTCCCACGCCTGGGCCAGGGTGCCGGAGCCCGGGCGGCTGAAGGGGTGCCGCAGCCCGAGGAAACCGCCATTGTTCAAGTCGAAGCTGAATGGCGCCTTGTCGACGCCCGGAGTCGGACCGCCCGGCGCGAACAGGATGCCCTTGTCGAGCGCGGCGTTTGGGATGATGTCACCCTCGCCCGGATCGGTGTTGTCACCGTCATTGTTGAGGTCTTCGCCCAGCGTGTTGGTCACCAGCCCGCCTGCGGTCCCGGGAATGAACATCGTGCTGAAGGTCACGTCCTCGTCGGGGAGCTGGACCCCGGTGAACGGGTCGGTGACGTCCGCAACGTCGATCTGGAGGTTGCGGTTGAGGTCGCGCACCTCGCGGCCGCCGTTGGGGCCGAGGGGGCCAGCCGGTTGATCGGTCGAGTAGTGGAACGTCTCCCAGTCGGAGTTAAGGGCGTGCCTGAAGGTGAAGGTCTGGCGCGGCAGATGGATGTTGCCGCTCGAGGACTGCAGGGTGAGTTTCAGGTCGACGATGCGATTGTTCGCCGCGATGCCGGCGAGCGCCGCCGGGTCGATGCGGAGCGCGAACGAGGCGGCGGTGATCTGGCCGCCCGGGATCCGCCCGAGGTTCTGCGGCGAGTTGAGGATCTGGACCGCCGCGGCGCCCGCCCCGGAGGCCGCCAGCGTCGCCCGGACGTCGGTGTAGTCGTGGTCGAGGTTGGCGTTCCCGAAGGCGACCGAGTAGGTGACGTTCTCGCCCGAGTCCATGAACTGGTCCTGATCGCAGCCGCCGAAGATAGCGGTCTGCTGGTTCCAGTTCGTGCCCTCGGTCTGGTAGCGCCAGGCCACCAGGTTCGGGGAGCAGGAGATGCGCGCCGAGGCCCTCGCCTCGCGCGGCGCGTCGGTGTAGCGCAGGCGCACGAAGTACGGCTCGTCGAGCGTGTTGCCGGAGGTCTCCAGGATGCCGTTGTCGCTGACCGCCGCCGGGATCGACTCGCGCACCGGCACGCCCGCCGAGACGAACGCGCCGCTGCCCGGGCCGGCGGCGAAGGCGACGTCACGCTCGGTGTCGACGACCACGCCGGACCGGTTGATGACCTCGAACACCGCCGCGCCCGAAACCGCCGGCGCCGTGGCGCCCGGGTCAAGGACGCTGGCCCGCACCTGGTCGGCGCAGCCGTAGAGGCTCCTGTCGAGGGTGGCGCGGCTGGCGGGGAAAGTGTGCGCCCCCCCGTTGAAGGTCTGCGATCCGCTGCCGAAGATCGGCCCCGCGATCACGAGACCGTAGGGCTGCCCGCCGGCGTCGAGAACGCCGTCGCCGTCGGTGTCCTCGCCGTTGTCCAGCCGGCCGTTGCCGTTGGCATCCTCGGGCGTCCCCGTCAGCAGGGCGATCAAGCCGGCCGACGCCCCGCCCGCCCCACGCCTCACGCGCACCTTCCAGGTGCCGGTGTAGAGCGGCGAGTCATCGGCCTCGCCGTTGCCGTCCGGGTCCGCCGAGAGGTGGACCGCCTCGACCGGATTCCGCTTGTCCCCCAGGTCGCCGCCGCCCACGAGACGTCCCAGGGACCATTGCCCCAGGCGCACGCCCCCCGTCTGGTAGACGTTTCCGTCGTAGACGCGGTTGTCCGCCGTCGCGGCGATATCGTTGTCCGCGCCGGGAGACTCGACCTCGAGATCGAGGTCGTTGATGATCGTGCCGGCGCTGCCGGCAATCGACGGCGGGTCGGCATACGCCATCGCCACGCGCAGCTGCCCGCGGTCGACGATGCGCGCCCCCGAGGGCAGGACCTGCGTGCTGTCGGAGTCGACGGTGAAGGTCCGCTCGTTCAGGAAGGGCGGGTTGTTGTTGATCGCCGGCTCGGCCGTGCCGATCTCGTCATAGAGGATCAGCCCCTCCGCCGGGTACTCGACCGTCTGCGGCGCTCCGATTCCCTTGCTGTCCGGCCAGTTCGCCAGCGGCAGGACCGACGTGAGCACCGGCCGGCCGTACCCCTGCTCGCTGTTGCCCATGACGCCCACGTTGAACCCCGCGATGGTGCCGAGGTCCGCGCCGCGCGTGAAGGCGATTTTGCGGTCGTCGGCGGTCGGGTACTCGGCCTCGAGCAGCTCCTCGAAATTGGCCGAGGCCGCGATCGCCGCCTTCACCAGCGGCCCCGAGACATTCGGCATGCGATCGGTGTCGACGCGCGCCCCGGTCGGATAGAAGCCCTGCGCGAGATAGTCGCGGACCAGCGCCGCGACTCCCGCGATCTCGGCCGACGAGTAGGACGTGCCATAGTTCGTGTCGTCCAGCACCGCGTCCACCGGATTCTGGTTGTCGTTGTCCCGGCTCTTCCAGGCGGCCACCGAGACGGTATTGACGCCGAAGAAGAAGCCGGGCACGTCGGCGCCGACGCCGACGATCATTGGCGCCATCCGCAGCGAGCCGGCCGTCGCCGGGCCCTTGGAGGAGAAATTAGCGACGTTTTCCTCGACATTGAAGGACAGGGCCGACTGCACGTCCTGGAAGTGGCTCCCCACCGACACCAGGTTCTTGGCGGTCGCCGGCGGAGAGACTTGGATGGGGTTGTTGAGGTTCGGGTCGTTGTCGAGCGCCGTGCCGTCGAACAGGTCGGGGTACTTGTTGCGGATCTGGCTGTTGAAGGACGAGAAGTAGTACTGCACCGCAATGGTGCCCTGATTGCCGACCGGCGCGAAGACCATGTAGTCGCGGTTGTTGACCAGGAACTGGTCGATGTCGCGCGCTTCGGCGGTGTAGGTGCCGTCGGCGGTGTTGGACAGGGTGGTGTCGAAGTTGGGCACGCCGAACGGCAGGACGTGCAGGTGGATCTCGCTGCCGCCGCCGACCACGCCCGCGCAGGCCAGCGTGCCGTTCTCTTTCGGGCAGATGGCGCTCTGCAGGCGGTCCAGAAGACTCCCGGGAGCGACGTTGCCGCCCCGCTCCATCAGGTCGTTCAAGGTGCACTGCGAGGCGGTGGCCGCGTCCTGCATGATGATGCGCGCCCCGCGCGCCACTCCGTTGAGCTCCAGCCCGTCCACCCTCGGGCGCGTGTTGTAGGTGCGCTTCGACAGCCGGAATCCGAGCGATGTCGCATCGCCCGCGACGACCCCCGCCACCACGTTGCCGTGCGTCCCGCCGCCCGACAGCGGCGCGTCGCACCCATCACCCGAGTCCGCCCCGACGTTTTGGATCGAGTGCACCTTGCGGTGGGACGGCCCGACCGAGAACAGCCCGGTCGTCACCTGCGTGGCCGTCTGGGAGAACTGCACCGAGTCGAGGGAGATGCCGTTGTCGGTCACCGCCACGATCTGCGGGGGAACGGCATCGCTGTCGTTGTTGAGCCGCCGGCCGTCGCCGCTCGTGTCGATGCCGCCGCCATCCACGCCCACGTCGTAGTACGGGCGCTGGAACGGCAGGGCGTCCTTGAGGTTGCCGACCATCGCCATGGTCGGGATCTCCACACCCATAAGGAGGTGCTCCGGCTCCTCGTAGATGAACCGGACATCCTCGATCCGGGCGATCGGGGCGATCGTCGAATGGTGCGCCTCCACCAGCAGCGACCGCCCGTCGAGGGTGTATTCGACCGGTTTCCGGCCGGTCAGTTTTTCGACTGCGGCCCGTGAGATTTCCATATCGGCATCGGGGAAAAACTCGACGACGATCCGCAGATCATCGCTCTCCGCTCGGGAACGCTGCAGCATCGTTGTCCGTCCCAGGAACGGATCGATGCGGAACTCGGGCCCCCAGGTCATCGCGCCCTCGATGAAGCCCGCCTCCTTCAGGGCCTCGACCGCCGGCCCGGGCACCTTGATCAGCAGAGCGCGTTCCGGCATCCGGCCCCGGATCGCCACGCCCAGACCGGCCAGCTCGGCCTCGATGCCGTCCAGTGTTCGCGTCTGAAGCGCCGCTTCACTGATCTGGATGGCGTTGTAGCCCGGGCCGAGCGAGCCGCGCTTGCCGGCCCCCAGGGCCCATCCCCGCTCGCCTCGAAGCAGAGGCATCCGGGCCCTCAGTGCCTCGATCCGTCCCGGGTCGATCGGCCCCAAGGGGGTTTCCACGCTCCGCCGGCGCTCGTCGTTCCCGACCTCCCAAACGGGCCGCACGTCGCCGAGCGGCGAACGCCCCTCCGGGCGCGCGAACCCCTTCGGGCCCTGCAGCCCTTTCGCGAACTGCGCCTCGGCCCGGTCGATGGCGTCATCCGGGCCGCTCCGGGGCTGTCGAACCGCCCAGGCCGAAACCCCGAGCAGGACCACCAGACCGAAGAACGCCAACACCATGAAGGCCGTCCCGGAAACGGCACGGCACGACAGGCGAGGACCCATGGACTCCTCCCTGCCCCCCTGAGGGAGCCTCGAACGGTCGCTGGGTATCGGTGGAATGCTGATGCCCGTGTCCCCGCGCGTCTTCGCGCCAGGTACCTTGCCGGCCAACCCAGAACGGCCGGGCAACCGCTCCCGGCCGCGGACCGGACGAATGACGCTCATGTACGGCGAACCGGCCGGCGTGTCAACCAGTGAGACGTCGCTAATTTCATGATCCGGCGGGCCTTGTACCATATCGTGGTCGCCGGAGGATGCCCCACCATGACCCCGTCTTGACCCCGATCCCGGCCCGGCAGGATGATCCGCCCGAGGGGACACCTTTTGCCCGCAACCCCGCACATCGAGCAGCACTTCGCCGGAAGCCGCCGGCTGCGCGACACCGTCATCGGCATGGCCGACGGACTGACGGTGCCGTTCGCATTGGCGGCCGGGCTGACCGGCGCGGTCGACTCGACGACCATCGTAGTGACAGCGGGGCTCGCGGAAGTGGCGGCGGGGTCGATCGCCATGGGTCTCGGCGGGTACCTGGCGGCCCGCGGCGACGCCGAGCACTACGCGGCCGAGCGTCACCGGGAGGAACGCGAGGTCGTCGAAAAGCCCGACGCCGAGGTGGCGGAGATCGAGAAGGTGTTCAGCGAGTACGGGCTGACCCCGGAAGAGGTGGCGCCGGTGGTGCGCGCCTTCCGGTCCCGGCCCAATGCCTGGGTCGAATTCATGATGCGCTACGAGCTCGGCCTGGAGAAGCCCGACCCGCGCCAGGCGCTGCTGTCGGCCGCCACCATCGGCGGGGCCTACATCATCGGCGGCCTGATCCCCCTCGGCCCGTATTTCTTCACGCCCTCGACAGGCTCCGCCCTCCGCGTGTCGATCGTGCTGACGATCACGGCGCTCCTCGTGTTCGGCTTCGTGAAGGGACGCTACACCACCGGGCGCCCGCTCCGGGGCGCCCTGCAAACCTCGGCCATCGGCGGCCTGGCCGCGGCCGTCGCCTTCGGCGTGGCGCGGCTGTTCACCTGAGCGGGGAGATCTGATCCACAATGGGCGCGGCGGCCGGCGAGCGAAGCGCCGTCCGTTCCGTGCTGGAGGGGCCTGCGTGACCAACGACATCGATTCGACCACCAGCGAATAAAGCGGCCGTCCCGGAGCATGAGGAGGTTCCTGCTCCAACTGCTGGTCGCATCCGTGGTGGTCATCGTGGCCTTCTGGCCGCTGGCCGGCCGTGAGATGCAGGGGCCGTGGCTGGCGACGCACATCGTAATTCCGGTGGCGATCGCCGTGGTCGCGCTCCTGGCGTTCCGGATCCTCCGGTCGCTCCTCGTGGCGGTGCTGTGCGCGCTCGCCGCGGCCGGCGTCATCGTGTTGATCATGAGGTCCTACGGCGACCAGATCCGGTCTCTTCTGGAGGCAGCGCTCCCGTGACCACCGTCCCGGACCGACGTCGTCACCATCCGATGAAACCGACCGGCTCGCTGACCGCCGCCGGCGCCCTGCTGGTCTTCGCCGCCGCCCTGCTGCCGGTGCTCCTGCCCGCCGCCGCCTGGGCGCGCCCGTTCGGCCTGGAGGACCTCGCGCGGCTGGTGCGGATCGGCGACCCCCAGGTGGCGCCTGACGGCCGCTCGGTCGTGATCGTCGTGTCGCGACCGAACTACGACGACAACCGGTACGACTCCGAGCTGGTCCTGGTGGACGTCTCGACAGGCGCCCAGCGCATCCTGACGCGCGACCGGCGGCAGCTCGGCCACCCGCGCTGGTCGCCCACGGGCGACCGGCTGGCCTTCCTGGCGGAGGGGGTCAAGAACAAACCCGTCGGGGACAAGGGCGGCGCGGCCAAGTCGGCGCCCGCGGCTCCGGGAGACGACAGCGGGCGCCGGCAGATCTTCCTGATGCCGATGAACGGCGGCGACGCCCTCCAGGTGACCAACGCTCCGGAGGGAGTGCAGCAGCTCGCCTGGCGGCCCGACGGTGGCGCCATCGCCTATGTCAGCGCCGACGAGCCCCAGGATCGAGAGGCGGCGAAGAAGGGCGAGGACGGGTTCGAGGTCGGGAACAACGACTACCTGGCGCGCGAGGCGGCGCGGCCGTCCCACCTGTGGCTCGTTCCCTCAGAGGGGGGCGCGCCGCAGCGTCTGACCTCCGGCCCCTGGAGCCTGCCCGAGAGCCGGCCGCCGGGGCCGCCGTCGTCGCCCGTTTCCTGGTCGCCCGACGGCAGGCTAATCGCCTTCGTGCGCCAGGAAAAGCCGCACTTCGGCGATGCCGACCGGACCTCGATTCAGGTGCTGGATCTGGCCACGGGCGGGATCCGGCCGTTGACTGGAGGGGCGCTCCTGGAAGGCGTGCCGGCATTCAGCCCGGACGGCGGGCAGATCGCCTTCTGGTACCCGCGCGACGGCGATCCGAACAACGTCAACGAGATCAGCATCGCGCCCGCGAGCGGCGGCGAGCCCCGCGTCGTCACCCGGGCCCTGGACAGGAACCTCTGCCGCTCGATCTGGACGCCGGACGGCAAGGCGCTCCTGGTCGGCGGCCACGACGGCACGCGCGTGTCGCTGTGGCTCCAGCCCCTCGATGGGGAGGCGCGGCGCCTCAACCTGGGGAAGGTCCACCCGGCGTGGTCGTTCTGGGTCGACGTCAGCGTCGGCAGGACCGGCGCCATCGCCTTCGCCGGCAGCGAGCCGCAGCACCCGGCGGAGCTGTACTACATGCCGACCGCGGAGGCCGTCCCGAAACGGCTGACCGCCTTCAACGAGCCGCTGGCGGCTCTCGATCTGGGCAAGGTCGAGTCGATCGAGTGGAACGGCCCGGACGGCTTCAAGGAGAACGGCGTGCTGATCCTGCCGCCGGGGTTCGACCCGTCGCGGAAGCACTCGCTCGTGCTCCTCATCCACGGCGGCCCGACCTCGAGCTCGACCGAGAGCTTCTCGACCCTCGGGCAGCTCCTGGCGGCGCGCGGTCACGTGGTCTTCCAGCCGAACTACCGCGGCAGCGACAATCTCGGCAACGCCTTCCAGCGGGCCATCGTCAACGACGCTGGAGACGGGCCCGGGCGCGATGTCATGGCCGGCCTTGAGGCGGTCAAGGCGCGCGGCCACGTCGACCCGGAGCGCATCGGCGTGTCGGGCTGGTCGTACGGCGGCTACATGACCTCCTGGCTGATCGGTCACTACGACGTCTTCAAGGTGGCGGTCGCGGGGGCGTCGGTGACCGATCTGATGGACCAGTACAATCTGTCCGACTTCAACGTGCTGGAGCGGCACATCTTCGGCGGCTCTCCCTGGGTCGACGGCCTGGAGAAGGCGTACCGCGAGCAGTCGCCGATCACCTACGCCTCGAAGGTCAAGGCGCCCACTCTCATCCTGTCGACGACGGGCGACGCACGCGTCCCGGTGACGCAGTCGTACCGGCTGTATCACGCCCTGATGGACAACGGCGTGAGGACCAGGTTCGTCGCCTGGCCGGTGGCCGGGCACTTCCCCTCCGACCCGGTGCGCGCCCGGTCCGTCTGGCGCACCTGGCTGGAATGGCTCGACGAGCATCTGGTGCCGATGCCGGGCGAGAGCCCCGCCCCGCCCCCCGGTGAACCGCAGCCGCCGCTGACGGACGAGGTCTCGCCGGCGCCGCCCGCCGGACATCGGTGACGCGCGGCGCCATGGATCGGCTGTTCGACGTCTGCTCCTCCGGCATCCACGGGAAGGGCGCCTTCGCGCGGCGCCGGATCTTCAGGGGGACCCGCATAATCGAGTACCTCGGGGAGCGGATCACGCATGAGGAGGCCGATGCTCGCTACGACGACGCGGCCATGGACCGGCACCACACCTGCCTCATGACCGTCAACCGGCGGTGGGTGATCGACGCGGCCGTCGGCGGCAACGAAGCACGCTTCATCAACCACTCCTGCCGGCCGAACTGCGAAATCGTCGTGTCGCGGAGACGCGGTTCCCCTGCCACTGTGGCGTGCCGGGCTGCCGCCGCTCCCTCCTGGCCGCCAAGAATTGATCGGATTCAGGGCGCCGGGATCTGCGGCGGGACGTAGGGCAGGGTCCAGGCGAGAAGCCAGCAGAGCAGCAGCACGATCGGAATGTGGAACAGGAGCTGCAGGATTGAGTAGCCCGCCAGGTCCCTCGCCTTCACGTTCAGGATGCCCATCAGGGGCAGCATCCAGAAGGGGTTGATCAAGTTCGGCAGGGCCTCCGCGGCGTTGTAGATCTGCACCGTCCAGCCGAGATGAACCTGCCAGGTGTTCGCCGCCGCCATGACATACGGCGCCTCGATGACCCACTTGCCGCCGCCCGAGGGGACGAACAGGCCCAGGACGGCGGAGTAGATCGCCACGACAATCGGGAAGGTGCCCTTGGTCGTCAGGCGCACGAACAGGTCCGCCAGCGTCGAGGCGATGGCGGTCCCGGAGATCAACCCGAAGATCCCGGCGTAGAACGGGAACTGGATCAGGACGCCGGCGGTGGCGGGCACCGACCGGCCGACCGCCTGCAGGAACGACTTCGGCCGCCCGTGCAAGAGCAGTCCCGCCGCCAGGAACGCCATGTTGAAGTTGTTCAGATCGACCGCCGCGACGAAGCCCCTGTCGCGCACCTGGATCCCGAGGTACGCGGCCAGCAGCAGAGCGACCGTGACGACAGGGAGAGGATGCCGATCGATGCTCTCGCCCGGGGTGCGGGCGGTCTCCCTCACGACCGGAAGCGGCTCGAACCGGATACCCATCTCCTCGGCGGTGCGGGCCCGGTGAGGAAGCGGGCAGGAGATCCAGGCGATTGCCACCGACACGGCGATCAGCACCGCCACCATCACCAGGCTCTGCCACAAGAAGATGGTCTGCGACAGGGGCAGCACGCCGGTCACCGGGAGGAGCGCCGGCGGAATCGACGACGGGCTGGCCTGCAGGAGCGCCGCGGAGGATGAGAGGCCGAGCGCCCAGACGCTGCCGAGACCGAGGTACGCCGCGGCGCCGAGGGCGCGGTAGTCGGTGCGCGGAACGCGGACCGCCACCTCGCGGACCAGGAGGCCCGTGAACACGAGCGACAGCCCCCAGGAGAACAGCGAGGCCAGCATCGCGAACAGGGCGACGAAGGCGACCGCAGAGCGCGGGCTTTTCGGCATCCCCCCCAGACGGCCGATGAGCCGCGCCAGCGGTGGCGAGCTGGCGACCACGAAGCCGCCGACGATCACCAGCGCCATCTGCATCGTGAACGGGACGAGGCCCCAGAAGGAGGCCCCGAACACCGTCACCAGCGTGGCCGGCCTCTCGCCCAGCGCCAGCCCCAGCCCGAAGACGAGAATCACCGCGACGAGCGCAAAGACGAAGGCGTCGGGGAAGTAGCGCTCGCAGGCGTCGGCGATCCAGGCGCCCGCGCGCGCCAGGACGGGCCCGGCGCCCGGCGCCTCCTCAGCCATTGCCGGGCGTCTCACCAGTCCCCCTGCACGCCCAGTCCGGGGCCGTCGGGCGGCACGATCCGCCCGTCCTTCAGGAGGGCGCCCCGAAACGGGTCGTTGCCGATCAGCAGGTGGCCGTCCAGGTCGGCGTGGTCCGCGAGGGGCGCCAGGTGCGCCGCCGCGGTGATGCCGATCGATGTCTCGATCATGCAGCCGAGCATCACCTTCAGCTTGAGCGATCGCGCCGCCTCGATCATCCGGCGGGCCATCCGGAGTCCGCCCGATTTCTGCAGCTTGATGTTGACGCCGTCATAGGCCTGCGCGAGGCGCGGGAGATCGTCAACGGTGAGCGCCGCCTCGTCGGCGAAGATCGGCATTGAGACCTGGTCACGGACCCGCTTCGCCCCTTCGAGATCGGCAGCGGGCAGCGGCTGCTCGACCAGCACCACCCCCATCCCCTCCAGCCAGCGGATCATCTCGATCGCCTGCCGCGGCTCCGCCCACCCCTCGTTGGCGTCCACGTAGAGCGACTTGTCCGTGACCGCCCGGATTCCCTCGAGGATCTCGCGGTCGTTCGGCGCGCCCAGCTTGATCTTGAGGATTCTGAAGCCCGCCGCCTCCCGGACCTTCTCCTGCATGACCGCTATCTCGTCGATCCCGATGGAGAACGACGTGAGGGGCGCTGTCGCGAGGCCGGCGCCCAGCATGCGATGGAGCGGCATTCCCCTGCTTCGGGCGGTCAGGTCGTGCAGGGCGATGTCGACCGCCGCCCTCGCGGCCGGGTGGCCCGGGATCGACGCCTCCACGCGGTCGATGGCCGCCTCGTAGCCTTCGGGATCGTCCCCGAGGAGCGGCTCGATCCGGTCGAGGGCCGCCAGGACCGTGCGCCAGTCCTCGTGGTAACGGGCGTTCGGGGCCGCCTCGCCCAGCCCCGAAAGCCCCCCCTCGCGTGACAGCCGGACGAGGACATTCGTCTTCGCCGTGCTCGTACCGCGGGCGATGGTCCAGGCGTGGCGCAGGACCAGGTCGACCCGTCGGCGCTCCAGCTGCATGGGCCGATTGTCAATGATGCCGTCGCGCCGCGCAAGTCACGCTCCAGCCATCACTTGACCAGGCCCGAATCGACGCCTACGATGACCTGCCATGAACTGTCCGGCATGCGGTCGGGAGAACCTCGCGGGCGCCGCGCGTTGCTCGGGGTGCGCCAAAGCGCTCCCTGCCGTGCGACCCGGAGGAGTCGTCCAGACCCCGGCGCCCGGCCCCGGATCCGGAGCCCGCCCGAAGCCGGACGGCGGGGGTACGGTGGTCACCAGCCTCGGTGTCGGTTCCGGCGCCCTGCCGCCCGGCCTCACCGGCTCGTTCGCCCCCTTCCAGAATCTCGCTCCGGGGATGTTGATCGGGACCCGTTATGTCATCGAGGCGGTGCTCGGCGAGGGCGGCATGGGGATGGTCTACCGGGCGGTGGATCGCGAGCTGAACCGCACGGTCGCGCTGAAGGTCATCCGTCCCGAGCTGGCGTCGCGGCCGGACGTCCTGGATCGCTTCAAGCGCGAGATCCTGCTGGCGAGCCAGGTCACCCACAAGAACGTGGTCCGGATCCACGATCTGGGAGAAGCGGGCGACCTGCGTTTCATTTCCATGAGCTTCATCGAGGGGGAGAGTCTCCGATCCCTCCTTGACCGCGAGGGCGCGCTCTCCCCCGACCGCGGCGTGTCGATCGTGCGCCAGGTCGCCCTCGCCCTGCAGGCGGCCCATGAGGCCGGCATCGTTCACCGGGATCTCAAGCCTCACAACGTTCTGATCGACAAGGACGGACAGCCTTACGTGGGCGACTTCGGCATCTCACGCTCCATGAACAGCGAAGGGACGATGACCGAGACGGGGGCGATCCTCGGCACCGTCGACTACATGTCGCCGGAGCAGGCGCGCGGGGACGTGCCCGATCACCGGAGCGACATCTACTCCCTCGGCCTGATGATGTTCGAGATGTTCACGGGCACCCTGCCGTTCCGGGCCGCGAACCCCCTCTCGGTCATGGTGAAGCGCGTCCACGAGGACGCGCCGCAGCCCTCGGTGGTGCGGCCGGGAATGCCGCCGTGGCTTTCGGCCATCATCCTGCGCGCCATGCAGCGCGACGTTCAGGCGCGGTACCAGAGCCTCGCGGATCTGGTGCTCGATCTCGACCGCCAGCGCGCCACGCGCGCGGCGCGCCGACTCCTGGGCAAGCGCGTCGTGGTCGGGGTCGCCGTCCTTCTGGCGGCGGGCCTTCTGGCGGCCGGCGCGATGCAGATCATGCGGTCGCGCGCCGCGGCTCCGGTGGCGGTCAAGACGTCGCTGGCCGTGCTGCCGTTCCGCAACGCGACGGGGGACGCCCGCTTCGACTGGGTCAGGACGGGCGTCACCAGCGCCGTGCGGACGGGATTGGTCCAGGCGAAGGCGCTCCGCCTGGCCGGGGACGACCGGGTGCAGGAGATCCTCGGCGTGCTCAAGCCGGCGGAGGGAGAAGAGGCGAGACCGGGCACGGCGCAGCGAATTGGGAAGCTGGCGGGCGTGGAGAATGTCCTGGCGGGGAGCCTCCTGCGCATCGGTGATCAGTTCCGGATCGAGGCCAGCCTGCTGCGCATGGGCGACAGCGCCATCGCCCAATCGCTGCCGGTCCTCGTCGACGGCCAGGGAGAATCCGCCATCCCGGCGATGCTCGACAGCCTGACGGCTCGCGTGCGCGACGAGCTCGGCGTCTCGAAGCGCTGGGGCGAGCGGCAGACCGGCGCCGCCGACCTCTCGACCCGGTCGGTCGAGGCGTTGTCGCTCTACGGCGAGGCGGTGGCGCTGAACCGCGGAGGGAATCGGATCGAGGCCGCGAAACGTCTCGAGGCGTCGGTGGCGAAGGACCCGCAGTTCGCCATGGCGCAGGCGCTCCTGGCGGACACGTATGACGCTCTGGGGTATGCCGACAAGGCGAAGGACGCGGCCGCGAAGGCGGCGGAGGTGGAGCGCGATGCCTCGCCCTACGAGGCGGCCCACATCCGGGCCATCCGGGCGCAGATCGCGCAGGATCTCGAAGCGGCGGAGAAGGCCTACGCCGAGATCTGCGACCTCACACCCAACAGCGCCGACGCCTACTTCGACCTTGCCACCGTGCAGGAGCAGCGGGGCG
>Ga0247727_10014503_pt1 | contig 13082 bp, 19 predicted proteins | sample WisWelCaveWW1625_FD_202498 | JGI IMG/M metagenome (GOLD analysis project Ga0247727, IMG submission 202498) | Biofilm microbial communities from Wishing Well Cave, Virginia, United States - WW16-25 | ecosystem: Environmental > Aquatic > Deep subsurface > Groundwater > Cave microbial mat | place...
GTCTGGGTCAAGGGCGTTGGTCATTCGTTCAATGGACGGGCCGTCTACTCGTACTCAATCCAAGATGTCTGCACATCCTTTCAAAACTACCTCGGGCAGAACAACGACACAGGAATCCTCATCGCGGACAATCGCCGCCCAGCTCAGAACCGCAACGTGTCACACTCGATCTTCACGCAGAAGTTCAAGACCACCGGCGACAACTACGATCGCCTACTTGAGATGCCCACGTTCGGCGACAGCCAGAATCATGCTGGCCTACAGGTCTGCGACCTGCTCTGTTCCGCGGTCGTCCAGCCGATTGCGGTTCACTCGTATTGCACCGGCCACGTCACCAACATACACGTTAGGCCTCACTACGAACGCATTCGCGATCGCTTTTCGCCGGCCGTGAAGCAACTTCAGCATCGCTACCGCGACACAAGCGGCCGATGGCACGGTGGCATCACGGTGCACGACGCAATCGCGAAGCGCAGCAGCAGCGAGTTCTTCAGATAGCAGAGCGGACCGGCGATTGAGCGCGTGCACTCGCGCCAAGTGGCGCGGCGTCATTGCACGACCCGGCGCGAGTGGCACACCTGTGCGCTAACTACCCGCCAGTGCTCGAAAGCGCCCGGGCTTTTAACCCGTTGGTTCCGGGTTCGAGTCCCGGGCGGCCCACCACGAGAAGCGCGCGCAACTGCCCGAGATCCCTCGCTCTTCGTCGCTGCGCTCTCCGACGCCGCGGCGCTCGCCTGACGCTCGGTGGTGTCACTCTGGTGCCACTTCTCGAGCCGCGCGAGCAGATCCGCCGGCACCTCGCCCGACTCGAGCGGCAGCGGCGCGCGGTAGACGTCGCCGGCGCACCACTTCGCGTAGTGCCGCGCCGTGACCGCGACGTCGGCGTGCCCGAGCTCCTTCGAGACGTAGGCGAGCTGCACCCCCAGCGAGAGCAGCCACGAGGCGAACGTGTCGCGCAGGTCCTTGCGCCGCACGTGCCCGACGGACGCGCGCTTGCAGATGCGGCTCCACGGGGCGCCGTAGAACTGCTCGGGGTTCACGCCCTCGAGCACGAGCGCATCCGGTCCCGGCCCGGGGCGGCCCGCAGCCAGGGCCTCGGCGGCGCGCGCGGCGCGCAGCGCCTCGAGCGCGCGGCGCAGCCTGCGCGAGAGCGCCACCGAACGCGCGCGGCCGCTCTTCGTCGGGCCGAGGATCCCGAGCTTGCCCGAGCTCGACGCCTCGACTCGCAGGTGCCGCCCGCGATCGTGCTCGTCTTCGCCCCACGCGATGCAGCCCCAGCGGAGCCCGCGCGCCTCGCCGTCTCGCAGCCCCGCGTCGAGCAGCAGCAGCACGTACGCGAGCGCCTCCGTGCTCTCCGCGCGCGCGCCCTCCACGAGCCGCCCGATCGCCGCTGAGTCCACGATCGGCTGAATGTCCCGAGTCGGATCCGACTCCGCGCGCCCGCGCTGCGTGCGCCGCTGCCTGCGCAGCATCGCCCGGAACGCGGGGATGGGGCTCGACTCGAGCAGCCCGAGCTCCTCGGCGTACTGGAGCACCGACGAGAGCGTGTTCACGTACTCGCGGCCTGTCTTGGCGCCCCGGGCCTCGCTCGCCTCGATCTCTCGGCCCCACCACTCGCGCAGCATCGGCGCCGTGATCGCGTCGAGGCGCAGGTGCCCGAAGCCCCGGAGGATCGGGCCGCTCTCGCGGAGCCGATTCTTGCGGTCCGCCACGGTCGTGGGCGCCAGGTGCGCGACGTCCTCGGCCAGGTAGCGCGTGACGAACGCGGAGAGGCGAGGGGGGTCCGCCGGCAGAAAGGCGACGCCGTGCGCGATGCCCTTCTTCGCCTCGTACAGGTCGCGGAAGGCTGCGGCATCGTCCCAGTCGTCGGTCTTCGCGCTGATCTTCAGGCGGCGCTTGCCCACGCGGCGCTGGTAGTAGATCACGCCGCCGCGCGGCGTGAGGTTCCGGTACTTCGGGCCCCTCGGCTTCGCCTTCACGCTGCCTCCGGGCCGGGTTCGTCGAGGCGCCGCACCGCGTCGAGCCCGAGCTCGAGGGCGTAGTTACTTGCGGCGGTCAGCAGCGCGGCGAACTCTTGCGGGGCGCCGGCCGGGGTCGAGAAAACCGAATAGCGCTTCGAGCCGTCGTGGGCGCCCATCACGCGCTCTCCGCCAGTCGCTCCCACTTCCGGAGCACGCCCAACTCCCGACCGAGCTTCTCGGGGTCGCAGTGCTTCGCCACCACCGCATTCATGTTGACGTCGAGGACGTAGAAGTCGCCGAGCTCGCTGCGCCACCGCTCACCGCGAGTCACGGTCAGTCGCTCGCCTTCCTTCGCCAGCGCCCGGTTGATTCGCTTCATCAGCGCGTTCTGAGTGATCGTGTCGATCGACCCCACCGCTTCACCTCCTGCCCGTTCGGGCCTTCTCAACGCGGCCGGCTCGGTCTCGAGTCCGGCGGGCTTTCGCCTCGCCATCAAGCTGCCCTGCGCACGTCGCGCTCCACGCGCCGCAGCGCCGCCAGCAGCACGCCGCGCACGCCGGTTCGCTTGACCCTGCTCGAGCGCTGCTCGAAAGCGAGCAGCAGCCTGAAGCCTCGAGCACGCGAGCGGCGCACTCTCCAGGGCGGCTCGAGTCTGATCGCGACCGCTCGGCCGGTGGCGATCGCCTCCGCGCACGCCTGCGATGCGCAGCGTGTCGCCGGCAAGGCTGCCGAGCTCGGATCGCAGCTCCTCCCGATGGCGCGGCGGGCGCAGCGCGTCGTCGTAGTAGCCGAGCCCGGTGAAGTCGCCGAGCCGCGGGTGGACGCGCAGGAGCCAGTCGCGCGCGATCGCCGGCGTGATCCGCTCGGCCGGCGGAGGGATGTGCCAGGTCGTGTGTACCGCCGGCATTCACGCGCTCTCCGGCGTCGATTCGATCGCCTCGAGCTCGGCGAGGAAGCGCAGCGCGTGCTCGCTCGAGTCCGTCTCGGCGAAGTCATAGAGTCTCTTGAACCACTCGCTGAGCCCGGGGCCCCCGAGCCCTCCTCCGGGATGGCGAGGGGGCTCGGCGAGTCCACGGTGAGCGGCGTATCTGAGCGAGGCGTTGATTGCCAGCGTGGTCCGCACTTCCTGACCGCCGCTTGCGGCCACCTGATCTTCGCACTCATCACGCTGCCTTCTCCTGCGGCCGGTAGCCCTTCGGCGGCTTGCCGGGGTCCTTGTAGCCGAAGTGGTCGGCGGCGATCCGGCATCCTTCGTAGTTCAGGCGGCCGGCTTGCTCGAGATCCGCCTCGGCGGTCGCGAGAGCGCGCGCGAGTCGCTCGGCCGCCTTCAGGTGCGTTGCAAGCAGCTGCTCTCGTCTCGACTTCGCACGCTTCTCGAGCTTGATCGCTTCGTCGATCAGCGCGTCCATGCGCTTGCCCAGCTCGGGCACGGACGGCTTCCGGTTGCGCCTCCGCTCCCGATCCACGCGCACGCTCCGCAGCTTGACGGCCGTGCGCGTGCTCCTCACGATCGCGTCGGCGAGCTCGAACGCGGCGCTCTGTACGAAAGAGACGTTGAGCTCGTCGGGAAGCCGTAGGACCGCTCGCAGGACGAGCGCGAGGCTGTCGGCGCAGTCGCCGCAGCCCTCGCCCTCCTCGCGCGCGTCGATGTTCGATACGAGCATCACGGCCTTGCCCGTGCGGGTCGCGTGCGCGCACGCCTTCACCATGTCGCCGAGCCCACCGGAGAGGGTCGCTAGCGCCTGCTGCTCTTCCTTGTCCGCCGTCGGCGTCACGAACTGGAGTAGGTCGTGGTACGCGCCGGCTTTCTCCGCGAGCCAGTGCTGTGCTGCGTGCGGTGTGAGGGTCCGGCCAGGGACCGGGAGCCAGCCTGTGCAGAACGTCGCCCGCTCCGCCTTCGTCGCCTTCGGGGTCTTGCGCTTCGTCGCCATCACGCGGCCTTTCGTGCACGCCGAGCCGCGGGCTGCTGCTTCGCCAGCTTCTCGAGGCGAGCGATCCGCTCCTTGAGGTCCACCAGCGTGCGCAGGAGCGCGTACTGGCGCAGCGTGTCGGCGAGCCGGTTCAGGTCCGGCAGGCTGTGGTCGAGCAGCGGCATCAGGCGCCCCTCGAGAAGCACGTTCGCGTGCTCGAGGTCGCCCATCACCCCCTCGGTTCGCTTGTGGCCCCTGTTGTCCGTCCAGACGCCCGGCGTTCGCGCGCGGCGGCTGTGGCCGCGGGCTCGGCTCTTCGTCATCTTCGGGTCTCCTCGTGGGCGGCCTGGGCCGGCGTCTTTCCTTCGCGGGGTTGGCGCCGGTTCGGGTCGCCCTACTCGTTTCGGCGACGGGCGAGAGAGCGCAGCAGCAGCGCGCGCAGGAACGCGCTCGGGCCCGTCGCGCCCGCCGACTTGGCGAGCTCGTCGTACTCGGCATCCGTGAGGTTCACCACCACGCGGTTTCGCTGCCTCTCGGCGGGCGGCATCGGCTTCCTGCCAGCTCCGGGTCTCATGCCGCCACGTCCTCCCGTCTTCCGTGCTGCCACCTTAGCCCGCCTTCGATTCAATGTCACGCACAAACAATCAGGCTGCCGGGGGACGCCCTGGCGAGGCCCGCCGGCACGGTAGCCCGAGCCGGGTTTGCAGACGTCTGCACCGGCAACCCGGCGCCGGCGAGAGGGCCTCCGCTCACCGCCGGCGGGCCGCGGCCCGCACCTTCGCGAGCGCCTCCTGCCACACCACGGCCGGCGACTCGGGGCGCGCGACCTTCTCGACTCCGAGCGCGTCGAGCAGCTCGTCGAGCATCTCGCGGCGGATGGCGGAGACGTCGGCCTTCGAGGTCGCCCCAGGTTCTACGATCGGGCGCCGGTAGGTACTGGAGCACCTCCCGAATCTCACGCCGAGCCTTCGCCACCGTCGAAGAGATCGGCTTGGTCTTCGTCTTCCGCGCTGCCCTCGGGCGCGCTCGACGGATAGCCGCGCAGCCGCTTGATCTCGCTCGCGATGCTGAGATTCGAGCCGTTGCCGCCGAGCGCTTCGACCCACACCGCGAGCAGCGTTCGGAAGCGGTCTGCGTGCGCCACCGGGATGCAACGCGGCGGATCCTCGCCAGCGAGCGCCGCCGGCGCCACGATCGGGAGCCCGTAGAGCAACAGGTCGAAGAGCTCGTCTTCGGTGATGCCGGCGTGCTTCGCGTACTCGTCGAAGGACATGCGGCGCTCGGGGTGGAGCCAGTGCACCAGCTCGTCTTCGGAGAGCATCAGATCGTCGAGCCACTTCTTCGCCTCCGGCGAGAGCAAGCGCCCTGCGCGGTTCGGCTTCGACTGCTGGACCAGGCGCTCGGCGCGCCAGCGGGCCACCGCGTCGAGCTCGAAGGCGTAGCGGCGGCCGCGGCGTTCATGCGGGCAGCCGCGGGATAGCCACGTCTCGACGGTGGGGAGTGAGACGCCGTAGGCCTCGGCGAGGGCGGCCTTAGTGGTGAATCGGCTCGGCAACAACAACCCCCCTGCGAAACTCACTCTCTATCGAACCCCTGCGCTCGCCTCGCACCCGTGATTCCCTCGGGAACCCAGGACCCAACTTTTTTTCAACGGCGCAGCCCGTCCACCGCGCGCCCGAGCGGGCTGGCAGCGTGCGCAGCGTCGGCTCGAGCACGCGAGTCGGCGAGCTGGTCCACGATGTTGCGAGCGGCGGGCGGCTCGGCCTGTGCGCGAGCCGCGCCGGCCCCTCGCGTGCGTCTGCGCAGCCGAGCGCGTCGCATCCCCGAGCGCTTCACGTCCGCGCGCCGACCATGCGCTCGACAGCTCCCAGCACTCTGGCTTCCATCGTCGAGTCGAGGATCTCCTCGTCTGTCGCGTGCCGCCGTGCGAGCGCGAGTGCCTGCTCACCCGAGAGCCCAACCGCCTTCGACAGGTCGATGATCTCGAGCTCGCGGCGGAACTCGGCAAAGAGCTGCTCGCGTGCGTTCTCTTCCGCGGAGCGCCGCAGCGCTGCCGTGCGAGCCTGTGCGATGCGCGAGGCCTCGGCTGCGGCCCGTGCGCGCGCTGCCTTCTTCTCACTCTCGGCCCGCCGGAGCGTCTCGCGCTTCGCTCCTGCTGCGATCGACTCGCGCAGCATCGCCCCGAAGGCCTCCCGGTGCTCGCGCAGGGCGCGGGCTTCGGGTTCCCACGGGCGCTCACCGCGCGCGCGGAGAGCGGGAGCCTCGCCCAGATGAATCGGTGCCATCACGTCAGGTTCCTCCGTTGATCGAGAGAGAGTGCCCGCCCCGCGCCCCGATCCCACGACGGAAGAGGCGCAGAGCGGGCACAGGCGAGCCCTCGGCCGCGGTTCGGCGGCTCGCCATCACGGGTCGGACGGAGTGCGGCGCGGCGCGCTGAATCCGACCCGCGTGCCGGACGCGCAGAGCGGCGATGCCGAACCCGGGGCCGAACCTCGGCCCACCTTGCCGCGCTCCGATCTGTGCGCCACCGCAGTCGTCATGCCGCCGCCTTCTCGAGCAGCGTGCTCGGATCTCGCGCGAGCACCACTTCCGGCGCCGCGTCTTCGCGTCGGTCGAGGCCTTCGTAGCCCGCTTCCTCGGCGGCCCGGATCGCGCGCTCCTCGGCCACCTCGAGCTCGAGTAGCTCGGCGTCGATCTCCTCGAGCGCGGCCGTGCGATCGACGGCCGACAGTCCACCACCTTGCGCGGTGATGTAGGCCTTCGCGTCGGCGACCAGGGCCTCGCGGAGGCGACTGCGGCCCACCACGAAGGCGAGCGCCCGCACCACTTCCACGGGTGCGATCCCTCTAGCGGAGCCGCTCATCATGCCCAACGTGGTCTCGGCCAGGTCGTTCGAGCCCGCCCACGGCAAGGCGAAGCGGCGCGCCAGACTGCCCGGTTCTGGGGTCAACCCGTCGAGCCATTCGTCGATGCGCGTCGTCGTCTCATTGAGCGACAGGTGCTTGCCGGAGACGTCGTCTTGCTGGGTCAGCAGCTCGCGCCGGCGCGCGCGGAATCGCTCGACGTCCGAGAGGTACTCGTTCAGAGACTTCATGCCGCCCTCCCGCTGATCTGCTGACCGCTCGCACCGCGGCCGACGAACTCCTGACATCGTCGCAGCAGCCCGTTCGCTGCGCCTGCGCGCGCACCGGCAGCTTCGTAGGCTCGATCGATCCGCTCGAACTCTTCTTCGGCCCGTAGCACCTCGCGCTCGGCCTCGGCCAGCGCTGCAGCGCCCGGATCTTCGAGCCACTTCGCCGGGATCGTCGGCGGCGGGATCTTCTCGCCCTTCGCGAGCTCGCGCGCCTGCCCGAGCGGCCACGTGGGAACGCCGAGCCTGGCGGCGAGCGAGCCCTGCGGCTTTTTGGCGTACTTCTGCGCATCGTCGAGGCGCATCCGAGCGAGCCCGAGCGCTTCTCGAGCCTCCGCGCGTCGCGAACTCAGGCCGTGCACCAGCGACGAGAGCGCGAGCGCTCGGTCCTCGAGCGCGTGCATACGGCTCTGCTCGATTTCTACCTCCATGATTCCTCCTATCGCAGCCGGACGTCGCCGGCGTTCGGGTTGTGGCGGCCCAGGCCGCGCGCGATCGCGCGCTCCAGGTCGCGGTGCAGCGTCACTGGAGGCCTCCAGCCGGCAGCGGGTGAAACTCGACGCTGACCAGGCACGAGCCCGTGCGCGCCGAGAGCCCGAGCCGCCACTTCGGCGGTAGCGGCCCGAACGTGGCGGAGATCTCCGCGCGACGCGCCGCGACGCCGAAGCTCAGCAGGTGGTCGCCCGCCACCACGAGCTCGCGGCCTGCGAACACCCGAGGTTCCAGGTGCGGGCTCACCAGGAAGAACGGTCGGCGTCAGCGAGATTCTTTCCGTCCCCTCGGTGATCAGCACGCGCAGGTAGCCGGTCTGTGCCACCTCGAGCGCCATCCGGCTCGCCGTCTCGATGCCGATGATCCGGGCCCTCGCGTCCGCGCGCCTCTCTTCGCGGTCGAGCGCCTCCCGCTCCATCCCGGGCGCCTGCCGCTGCTGCTCCTCCGTGGCGGTCTGCGCCCTCTTGGCGTCCGAGCGGTTCGCTTTGTCGGCCGCGTCGAGCTCGGCTCGCCGCGCACGCGTCGCCTCGGCGGCCTCGAGCGTCGAGGCTTGCGCCCCGAGCAGCTCAGCCACGTCGTCCGGTACTTCAGCCATGCTCACCTCCTTCTTCGTGCTCAGTCCCTGCACTATTTCGTTCCGCGTGGAACGCATCCCGACGCCGGCGCCGCTTCGGGACCGTGCCGGCAATGCCTCGCTCCCACAACGCGTCGGCCTCCCACGGTCCGAGGCGCTGCTCGAGCAGCCGCTTGGCCCTGCTTCGCACGGCGTCTGCGTTCAAGCCGAGCGCGTCGGCGTGCCACTCGGAGCGCGCTGGTCGGGCGCGCGAAGTACGTCACGGCCCGCGCGAGCTCCAGGCCTTCGGCTTCGCCTACGTCCCTCACGGCGTGCCCCATGAGGTCCGCGAGCAGGGCGCGAACGGCCGCGTTCTCGCGAGCGCGCTTTGCGTGCTCGAGCTCGGCACCTTCGAGGATCCCTCGCCGCACGCACGCCCCCCACCTGCTCGCGGGGCGATCGGGATGATGCCGACCATCGCGCGACCGAGCACGTGGGTGTGCATGTGAACATCGCCGCGCGTGCTGACTCGCGCCTCGGCGCGCCCGTCGTAGAGCGAGCCGAGGGCGCGACGCGCGCGGTCCACCTCGACGCGACCCTCGGCCAGGGCGAGCTCGAGCGCCGCGGCCGCCTCGACGCACGCTTGGGCCGGCGTTCGCCCCGAAGCGGCGAAGCGACCGAGCGCGATCCTCACGGCTTCGAGGCGGGTCACGGCGATCAGCCCACCCCCAGGTGCGCGCGGCCCGAACGCACCGCAAGGTCGAGCTCGTTGCTGCTCTCGAGCCGGCGCACCCGCGCCCGCTCGGCGCCAGGGCCCGCCAGCTCCACGGTGATGTGCCCGCCGAAGCTCTGCGGCCCGGCGCCGCCAGCCGGAGCGAGGTTGCCGAGGCCCGCGAACGCACCCCCGAGCCCACCGCCCTTCGCGAAGTCCGGGATCAGGTCGCCCACCGTCGAGAACACCGACCGGATCCATTCGAGGAGGCCCCCGAGGAGTCCCTTCATGAACTCCACGTTCTTCGAGAACTCGGAGGTGACCACCTCCCAGATCCGAGCGAAGAAGCCCGTGATCGGCTCCCAGTGCTTCACGATCAGCGCCGCGAGCCCCACCACGGCCGCGCCGATCAAGATGAACTTCACGAGCGGGAGCAGCGCGATCGTGGTCCCGATCCCGAGCGCCTTCATCGCCACCGCGAGATTCGCCACCACGCTCAGGAGCTGGAGCCCCAGCACGCCCCCGAGCACGCCCGCCGCCGTTCCCCAGAAACCGAAGAGCGAGGTGACTCGCTCGACGATGGGCGCGAGCGCCGTCGTGATCCGCACCAGCCCGCGGATCGCCTCGATGAGCTGGTGCGCGAACTCGAGCGCCTTCACCCGGATCAGCTCGCGGTTGGCGCTCGCCCACCGCAGCACGCCCTCGGCCATCCGGGTGATGTCCGGCAGCAGCGCGGCGCTGATCGTGTTCCGGATCCCACGCAGCAAGAGCCGCAGGTCCACGAAGCGGTCGCCGAGGGTGTCGGCCGCGCCCCCCGTCTCGCCTCCGATCGCCACGCCGAGCTCTCGGTAGCGCCGGATCAGCGCCGGCAGCGAGTCGTCCCCCTCGCGCCCGAGGAGCTTCAGCAGCTCGGAGCCGCCCTTCCCGAGCAGGCGCTGCGCGATCGCGGTCCGCTGGGCCGCGTCGCTCACGCCGCGCAGGCGCTCGTCGAGCTCGAGGAGCACGTCGAGCACCGGCCCCTTCCGACCGGCCTTCGCCATCTCGCGCTGGAGCCGCGCGAGCGACGTCTCGAGCGTGCTCGCCCCGACGTCGCTCTGCTCGGCCGCATAGAGCAGCTCCTGCAGCCGCTCGACCGGCAGCCCGAGCTTCGCGGCCGCGTCGTTCAGCTTGCCCGCGTCGTCGAGGAAGCCCTTGAAGCTCGCGACGCCCAGCGCCGTCGCCGCGGCCCCGAGCAGCGCCACCCGGCGGGTCAGCGTGCCGATGCTCGACCCGAGACGGGCGAGGCCGCTCTCGTCGGAGAGCCCGCGGAAGCTCCGCTGCAGGCTGCGGATCGGCGTCTTGAACGCCCGCATCTTCGCGGTCATCCCGTTCATGGGCTTCGAGAAGCGATCGACGGCTTCGAGCCTGAGCTTCACGGGTCGAAGGGGCACTTCAGAAGCCTCCCGCCGCGGCCCGAAGCCGCTTCACCAGGTCTCGCACGAGCGTCGCGTTCTCGTGCGCTGCGCGCGCGGCGGGCGAAGAGCGCCAGTCGAGGGGCTCGCCATTGTACGTCCCGCCGTCGAGCAGCATCTCGCCCGTCGCCGGATCCGGGAGCCGCACCTGCCGCAGCCGTGCGTGGAGCTCGGCGGCGCCGGGTTGACCGGCATCCTCGAGCGCCGCGGCGACCCGCGCGAGCTCGGCCACCTGTTCGGCCAGGCCGACGAACGCCCCTGCGCCCGCGAGTTGGTCGGCATCGAAGAGTGCGCGCTGCGCCGCCTCGAGCTCGACTCGGATCTCGCCCGCTTCGGCCCGTGCGGCGCCGCCTTCCTCGCCGGGCGCGGCGATGCGATCGAGGGTGCGCTCGGCACGCGCCAGGAGCTTGCGGACGATCTTCTCGAGGCCCGCCATCACGCCACCTTCCGCAGCTGGATCCCGAGGGTCTGCGCTCGGGTCCGGCACGACGTCACGAAGTACGCGGTCGGGTTCGCCACCAGGTTGTCCCGGAAGCGAGCCCACGCTTCGTGGGCGATCCGGTCCACCTCGGGCCAGGGGAGGCCTACGACGATGGCGCGCAGGTTCCGGGCGTCCGTGCTGCGGTCACGGAGGCGCCCGCGAAGCTGCTCGACCTTCGCCTCCACGCCGTCCTGATCGTCTCCTTCCTCGGAGCGCGAGAGCGCACCGTCGTTCCTGCCCGTGCGCGGCGGCTTGCGGGTCACGATACGACTACGATGGTTCGCTCTCGCTCCCTCAGGAGGCGCCGGCGTAGGCGCCGGCGCGGGAGACGGCGGCGGCGGGCCATGCACTTGCTTGGCACTCGCCAAGCCATCGGGATGGCGCTCGCCATCCGCTTGCCACCGAGAGCGGGCGCCCGCCTTGCCGCGCTCCCGTTGCTCCGCGCGGTAGGTCTGCTCTGCCGCCAGGTCGCGCAGCACGCGGTCGTTGTAGACGCGGCCGTCTTCGGTCACGCGGAACCGACCCGACTCGAGCAGTCGGGAGAGCGCTTGCTCTGCGTCTTCGCGGCTCAGCAGCAGCGCGCCGGCGATCTCGGAGCGCGCGATGTAGCCGCCGCGCAGCCAGAGCGCGTCGAGCAACTCGCGCCAGGCAAGGCGCACCAGGTGATTCCCTTCGAGAGCGAGCTCGCCGCGCAGTGGGCTCGTCGCGTGGTCCGCCGGATACCAGCCCATGCGGTGCGTCGGCGCCGCGCGCTGCTCGCTGCCACTGGCGCGCGCTCTCGATCGGTCTATGGTCACCCCGGGTTTCCTCCAGAGCGGCGCCGTCTGCCTGCCCGGCTCGGCGCCGTTCGCTTTCTCACGCCGCGTTCTCGCGCTCCAGCACCTCGCGCAGTCGATCCTCGGCGTGGGGGGTGGGCCGCTCGAGACCGCTGCGCAGGAGCTCCACGACGTCACCCCATCGGACGCGGCGCCAGCCGCCGGGCAGGAGCCGCAGCTGCCCAGCGATCACGGCGCGGTCGATCGGGCGATCGAGGTGCGTGCGCTTCTTCACCGTCGGAATCGTCACGATCTCGTCGGGGTCGTACTCGGCCAGTCGCGGAGAAGTGTCGCGCATGACCGCAAACTCACCCGAAAGAGTCAGCGCGTCACAACGGAGCCCCTCTTCCGCCGCGCACCATCTCGATCACGCGGCGGCAGCGAGCACTGGCTGGCGACCCGCTTCAGACGAGCGTCCGTGCTGCGCCGGGCGGCCCTGCGAGCTTGCTCGAGGCCGTCTCGCAAGGTCCGCGGCTCGACGCCGTAGCAGCTCGCGAGGAAGTCGAGCGCTCTGTGCTGATCCAGGCGGCGCTGCGGCACGGGACCCGGCACGTGATGGACGGCCGCGCGCAGGGACTCCCGCTCGCTCTCCGGTGTCGGCTCGGCGGCTGCCGCGGCGATCGCAGCGTGGTCGATCCATCCGATCCGGCGCTTCTTCGACACGCCGTCGGTGGTCGTGAGGCGCACGTACCAGTGGAGCGCCTCGAGCCACGGCCTCGCGCGACGGCCGCCCTTCCGGGTCCACCCGAGCGCGCGAACTGCAGCCGCATCCCGCCGTCGCCGCTCCTCGGGGGTGCGCGCGAGCGCCCGCTTGAACCGACTCTCCACGGCCTGAATCTGCGCGAGGCGCGCGCGATCGTGCAGCAGCACCCGGGTCCGGATCGCGGGCTCGCGCTGCGCAGCCTCGAGCTCGTTCCACGTGGCACACCGCGCGTGGCTGGACGCTCGGCGCTTCGACTTCTTGCGCGCCAACCGCGTGCTCCTCGCGGCGCTCCAAAGGGACCCGGGGCAGGCGCGGGAGCAACACGCGCCGTTCGGCCGGCCAGCCTAGCCCCGGGATGCGCGCAGCTTATCTCCGTCGATGCGAGCCGTCGAAACGGTGGTGCCACTCTGGTGCCACTCGGCCACGATTCGGCCCTCTTTGCCAGGGTCGCGGAAACGACTAAGCCCGCGGAATCTCAGGAAATCAGTCCTCGGGCGTCTCTCTTTTAACCCGTTGGTTCCGGGTTCGAGTCCCGGGCGGCCCACCACGCACGGGAAGGGGACGGGATGGCGATGACGGCCCCTCGGGAGTACCGGGCGCCGCGCAACGCGTTGCTTCGGTTGCTCGGAGCGTCGTTTGGGCAGGCCGCGCGCACACCGCGTTGTCCTGATGCGCCGCGGCTCGATGGCCGGCTTGCGGTCGTGACGGGCGCGACGGGTGGCATCGGGCTCGAGATCGCGCGCGGGCTTGCGAGGCAAGGCGCGTCGCTGATCCTGCCGTGTCGGAATCCAGGGAAGGGCGAGCGCGTCGTCGGGGCGCTGCGCTCCGACGCAAGGCGGGACGCGAGCATCGATCTCGTGGAAATGGACCTCGA
>Ga0247727_10014504_pt1 | contig 13081 bp, 8 predicted proteins | sample WisWelCaveWW1625_FD_202498 | JGI IMG/M metagenome (GOLD analysis project Ga0247727, IMG submission 202498) | Biofilm microbial communities from Wishing Well Cave, Virginia, United States - WW16-25 | ecosystem: Environmental > Aquatic > Deep subsurface > Groundwater > Cave microbial mat | place...
TGGCTTATTTCATCATGCAAAGCTGGCTGCAAAATTTCGTTTATCGCATCGAGATCGGCTGGTGGATTTTTGCGCTGGCCGGCGGGCTGGCGCTGCTCATCGCGCTTGCGACGGTGAGCTCGCAAGCGATCAAAGCCGCGCTGGCGAATCCGGTGGAATCTCTTCGCTATGAATAATGCGAAGAGATGAAATCCCGTTTCTCGGGATGGAGGCGCTGCGGTACGAATGAGCAGAGCGCAGAGGGCAAAAAGTCGCGCGCTTTGCAACGAAACGGTAAAAGCCTATTCAGATTTTCATTTCCGGAGGTGGGGGAATGAGAGGATCGAGCAACTGCAAAAGCTCCGGAATGCGTTCCGTGGCCACAAGCCAGATGCGTTCAACAAGTATTTCTCCGTATTCATGCGCCAGAACGTTTCGTTGGCCGATAATGCCCTTCCAGGGAATTTCCGGATGGGCTTGTTTGAAGGTTCCGGAAACGTGGTCGGCGGCTTCGCCGATCACCACGAGTTGGCGCTCCACCGCATAGCGGAGCATCTTATTCGAATTAAAATGAAAGAAGGTGACGCCTTGCATGAACTCAGCGATATCGCGCGCGGCTTCCCGCATGTCCCAAAGCAAAGCGAGGTCGCGATCTTCAGGCGGCATAAATGACCTCCGAATTTTTAAGAATATAATGACGGCGGAATGGATTGCGCAAAGCCGCCTTTTCGACAAGATCGACTTCGCGTTTCAAAAGCGGTGCCAACTCTTCTCGTATGGAAGCGAGGTCGAACAAGCTGTAGCGAGTGTCGGACGCAAAAGTAACCAGGACGTCGACGTCGCTTTCAGGATGAAAGTCATCGCGCAGCACGGAGCCAAATAAAGCCAACTCAGTAATTCTCCGCTGACGGCAAAAATTTTTAATTTCGTCTTGTGATATTTTGATATTGCTTGGTCGCATTAAAAAGCCTCTTAAGATGTTCATTAAAATTTAATGCCAGCGATGGTATAAAACAAGTTATTTCCTGCATTATATCAAAGCCGCGCTGGCGAATCCGGTGGAATCTCTTCGATATGAGTGATAAAACGTGAGGCGTAAGAGTAATGCCTCGCTAACAGGAGGTAGCGCAGACATCTTGTCTGCCCCGCTGCGGCGGGGGAAGGCTGCGCTATGATTTGCACTCCGTGCAAGAGAAGTTGCGTCTGCGAATGCAGAAAATCACTGCTGGTTGGCGGAAGAAAGAAATAGCCCGGGAAATAATGAAATCGCGTAGAGCGGATAATTGATGATGTTGCCATCACGTTTTAAATTCAACAACGTCGTGCGGGACAAAATTGGAGGATCATATTTCTCGGCATAGAACCCGAGGCTTTTGCTGCGAGGGTTAATGCCGGCTTTGGCTTCGAGTGGAAATACGTGACGGCCTTCGGCGTAAATAAAATCGACTTCTGCCAGGCCCTCGCTTTTCCAATAATACAGCTCCGCTTCCTTATGCGACGTGAGTTGTTGGGCGACGTAGTTTTCGGCAAAGGCGCCTTTGTATTCCGTAAAAAGCCGATCGTCATGAGCAAGAATATCCGGCGGCGTTTTTGCAAGCGCTCCCAGCAATCCGACGTCCAGAACATAGATCTTGAAAATGCTTTTATCCGCATAGGCGCTGAGCGGCAGCTTTCCGGCTTTCACCAGATTGACGCGGAGAATGAGTCCGGTGTCTTGCAGCCATTGCAGCGCATTTTCATACTCACGCGCCCGCGCCGATTTTTTGAGCGCGGAAAAAATGAATTTCTTGTTTTCTTTTCCCAGTTGGCCGGGAATCGAATCCCAGACCTGGCTGAGTTTCGGTATGTCCTGCGGCGGCGCGTGTTTGGCGAAATCCAGAATATAGGAATTCAGAATTTCTTTTTGAATTTCGCGAACGCCCGAAAAATCGTTCGTCTCCGCAAAGAAATGAACGGCTTCCGGCATGCCGCCGACATAATAATAGGCGCGCAGCAAATCCGTCAACTCGCGATGAAACGGCTCCGGATAGGGCGTAAAATCTGAAGTGCTTTCAATCAATTGCCGCAGCTCGCTGCGCTTGACGGCGTCCAGAAATTCGAGAAACGTTAGAGGATACATGTTCAGAAAATTGACCTTGCCCACTGGAAAAGATTTGGGTTTGGTCAGCTTAATGCCCAACAAAGAGCCGGCCGCGACGATATGGTACTCGTTCGCTTTTTCATTGAAATATTTTAGCGCGTTCAGCGCATTGTTGGAGGCTTGAATTTCGTCGAAAACAATCAAGTCTTTTTCCGGCTTGAGGTCGTGCTTGAAATATAAGGAAAGGTTTCGAATGATTTTTTCCGGGCGCAGGCTGGATTTGAAGAAATCATCGAGCAAAGGCTCTTCTTCAAAATTCAAATAGGCAACGCGCGCATACTCATTGGCGCCAAAATTTTTTAACAGGTAGGTTTTGCCGACCTGCCGCGCGCCTTTGAGTATTAGCGGCTTCCGGCGACGGGAAGTTTTCCAGGCCAATAGCTTTTGATAAATGTCCCTTTGCATATTTATAATTTAGTGTGTTGTGGCGAGAATGTCAAGCCATATTAAAAAAACGTGAATCGCCTCACATTATATCAACGAAAAATGTGAGGCCGTGCCGGTTTCGTGGACTTTCTGTTTTGGGCAGGGTTATTTTGTGGAAGGAACGAAATTCCGAATTTCGGGATGGCAACGCTGCGAGACGAGTAAGAAAGTAATCAGTAACCAGCGATCAGTATTCAGTAAACGTAAGATGAATTACGTTTTACGAATTACGTTTTATTTTTACGCAAGGAGTTTACATGTTCGCCAACTATCTCAAAGTCGCCATCCGCAATCTGCTCAAGCACCGATTGTACTCTCTTATCAATATCGGAGGACTGGCGATAGGTCTTGCCTGCACGATCTTGATTCTCCTCTGGGTGCGCGACGAAATCGGATATGACCGATTTCATGCATACGCCGATGTTCTGTACCGGCTTAACTGGGATGTCAAAAGGAACGGCAATGAAGGCGTCGGACCGGGAACCCCGCCCCCTCTCGCTGCTACCCTCACCGACAACATCCCGGAAGTGAAAGCGGCAACGCGCCTTCGTCCGATGCCAAACGCGATCGTCCGCTCCGGGGACAAGTTCTTTGATGAAGATGGCGTGATGGCGGCTGATTCGAACTTCTTCGGCCTCTTCAGTTTCTCACTCCTGTCGGGAGACGCTTCGACGGCTCTCAAGGAACCGAATAGCGTGGTGCTCACACAGGACGTCGCGGCGAAACTTTTCGGCAGCGATTCGCCGATCGGCAAGATTCTTCTGATCGATGAGGAACGGCGGGACCTCTACGGGACATACCAGAATTTGTTCAGGGTAACAGGGATCGCGCAAAATCCACCTCCGAATTCTCACATCCAGTTCAGCATGATCACGTCAATGACATCCTATCCCGAAGTCGCATGGCGCAACTTTAGCTGGGTCTGGATGCAGATGGCCACGTATGTGAAGCTCCAGGATGGCGCGACTCCCGCGGCCATCGATGCCAAAATTCACGCACTCGTCAGGCAGCACGTAACTGCGGCATCCAGACGAGGGGGGTTTGACTACGACGAATTGATCAAGAGTGGAGGCCGCTGGGATTTCGTGTTGCAGCCCATGGCCGACATCTATCTCGGCTCTGCGAAGATCGGCAACAGGCTCGGACCGATCGGCAACCGGACCCAGGTGTATCTCTTTGGTGTCATTGCGGTCTTCATTCTCGGAATTGCCTGCATCAATTTCATGAACCTCGCCACCGCCCGATCGGCGAGCCGGGCCAAAGAAATCGGAGTTCGCAAGGTGCTCGGTTCGCAGAGAAGAATGCTACTGGTTCAGTTTCTCGTCGAATCGATGCTCTTCAGCTTCCTAGCGATGCCGGTTGCTCTCTTTCTTGTGAGATGTCTCTGCGACCGTTCAATCGTCTCGCCGGTAAGTTGCTTGAGTTCAACTTCCTTGATCCCCTGTGGCTGCCGGGAGCACTGTTCCTGCTCACCGTCGTGGTTGGGCTTGTTTCCGGGAGTTACCCCGGACTCTACCTATCGTCGATCAGACCTGCTCAAACAGTGAAGGGTCCGTTCGCCTCCCCGGCAGGAGGCAAGAGACTGAGGAATTTCTTGGTGGCCGCGCAGTTCGCGATGACGATTGGACTCATCACCTGTACCCTGCTCGTAAGACAACAGATGGATTTTGTCAGGCAGGCGGATCTCGGCTTCGAGCGAAGAGGCGTCGTTGTGATCTCAAACAACAACAATCGCCTCGGCAGCAAGGCGGAGGCATTTCGGGAGGCCTTGATGAATCATCCGCAGATAATCAGCGCTTCTCTCTCCAACGGTGTGCCGCCCAATTCGGCATTTGGGGACGGCTATAAAGTGGAAGGCAAGGGAGATGAGGCGTTTGGATTGATCTCCTACATCGCGGATGAGCACTTCCTTTCCACGCTGGGAATATCGCTCAGCAACGGTCGCGGGTTTTCAAAAGACTTCGCAGAGGCATCGAGCGTGATCCTCAATGAGGCGGCGGTTCGGTCGCTCGGACTGTCCGATCCGATCGGGAAGACCATCGTCTATCCCGGCGGCGGGAATGCCAAGTACCGCATCATCGGGGTGATGAAGGATTGCAATTTCTGGTCGCTGTATTCGCCCATGGAGCCGTTCGCGCTGTTTCATTCATCATCCAGGTCGTACACGATTCCGGACTCATATCTCATCATTCGTGTTCGGCCGGATGACCTCGACGGCGCCATCCGGATGCTTGAGTCGGAGTGGAAGTCGTTCGTCTCTGCAACTCCATTCGAGTACACCTTCCTGGATGAAAGCGTCCAAGCCGAGTACCGATCGGCCTATCGTCTCGGCCAGGTGTTCCTGATTTTTTCAGCGCTGACGATTCTGATCGCCTGTGTCGGACTGTTCGGGCTGGCGGCTTTTGCGACGGAGCGACGAACGAAAGAGATCGGCATTCGGAAAGTTCTGGGAGCGACCGTCCCCAGCGTTGTGGGCCTGCTGTCCAAAGACTTTTTGAAGCTGGTATTGGCCGCAACGTCATCGCCTGGCCTGTTGCCTATGTTGTCATGAGCAATTGGCTGCAAGATTTCGCTTACCGCATCGAGATTGGTTGGTGGGTGTTTGCGCTTGCCGGCGGCTTGGCGTTGCTCATTGCGCTGCTGACCGTGAGCGCGTAGGCGATCAAAGCGGCGCTGGCGAATCCGGTCGAGGCGCTGCGGTACGAATGAAACAAAAAAGCTAAATAGATAAAAAAGAAAAAAGAGGTTACAATCGACTCGTTTTGATAGTGACCTCGGACAAAAGACTTTGGACTTTGCCATGCTCAAAAACTACCTCAAAATCGCGCTGCGCACTTTGCGCCGAAACAAGATTTATTCCTTCATCAACATCCTGGGGTTGGCGATCAGCATCGCCGCGTGCTTGCTGATTTTGCAATATGTCAGCTTCGAGCTGGGTTACGACACGTTCCATGCCAACGCGGATAACCTCTACCGGTTGACCAATGACCGCCATCAAAATGGCCGATTGACCCAGCACGGCGTCATTACTTATCCCTCGGTCCCCAAAACCATGAAAGCAGATTATCCCGAGGTGGTCAACTTTACGAGGTTGATACAAAGGCAAGTCTATCTGCGCCACGGCGAAACCGGCTTTGATGAAAACCTCGTCTACGCCGATTCGGCTTTTCTCAGCATGTTTTCTTTTCCTCTCCTTGTCGGCGATATCAAAACCGCACTTGCGGCGCCCAACTCGATTCTGCTTTCCGAATCTGCGGCCAAAAAATACTTTGGAGAAAAATGGCGCGAGCAAGAAATCCTGGGCAAACTGATCAATAGGAACAACCGCGTCGATCAAGCCATTACCGGCGTTTTTAAAGACGTGCCGGAAAATTCTCACATGAAATTCGATTTTCTGGTTTCATACAAAACGCTGAAGCAAGGCTGGCCGGTTGCGGAAGACAGTTGGACAAATTCCAACTTCATGGCGTATCTCCAATTGGTCCCGGGCACGGACCCCAAAGCTTTGGAAAAAAAATTTGCCGCTTTCAGCGAGCGCTATTTCCAGGGCACGAAGGTGACCAACAGCCTCGAAAGTTTTTATCTGCAGCCGTTGAAAGATGTTCATTTGTATTCGGATTACGAGTACGAAACCTGGGCGCACGGCAACGGCATGGCGGTTTGGACTTTGTTGATGGTTGCAGGGTTCATTTTGCTGATCGCCTGGGTGAATTACATCAACTTGACCACGGCGCGCTCGATGGAACGCGCCAAAGAAGTCGGCGTGCGCAAAGTGGTGGGCGCGCGAAAACGCCAGATCGTCGAACAGCTTGCCATTGAATCCCTGCTCTTTAATCTTTTGGGATTGATAGTGGCGGTCATGCTCATTGAATTGTCGCGGCCGTTTATCGCGGAAAAGTTGGGCATTTATTTTTCTTCCGCATTTTCGACCGGCCAGTTGGGTTTGGTTTTCATTGCGCTTTTCCTGCTCGGCACCTTGGCCTCGGCTCTGTTTCCCGGCTTTCTCCTTTCCTCGTTTGAAACGATTTCGGTTTTGAAGGGGAAGCTGACGCGCTCGGCGCGTGGACATCTCATGCGGAGAGGCCTGGTGGTTTTTCAATTCGTCATGTCCTTCGTTTTGATCGCGGGAACTTATGCCGTCTATTCGCAAATCGATTTTATGCTGCATAGAAATCTCGGCATGAATCTCGGCCAGACGCTGGTGGTAAACGGGCCGCGCTTGACCCCTTGGGATTCCACTTATTATGACAACATCAACAGCTTCAAAGCCGAGTTGTTGCGCTATCCGGCGATCAGCCACGTCACCGCTTCGCAGCGCATGCCCGGTAGCCGCACCGGGCGGATTTTCGATGTGCAACGCCAAGTCGGCGATCCGGCGCAACGCTATACCACCAGCGAAATCGGCGTCGATTATCAATTCTTCGAAACGTTCGACATGCCCATTTTAGCCGGCAGAGGATTCGACCGTTCCGATCACAAATTCGATTCCAACGCCATCAAATCCGTGGTCATCAACGCGACTGCCGCCAAGTTGCTGGGCTTTGACAAACCTGAAGAAGCACCAAAGCAAGGATTGCGTTTTTGGGGCGCAGATTTGGAGATCGTCGGTGTGGTCGCCGATCATCATCAGCAGTCGTTGCACGTGCCGGTCGAGCCGATTATTTTCATGCCGCGTTATTCGACCGCAAATAGCTTCTTCATCAAAGTCAAACCGCAAAATCTTGTGGAAACCATCGCAACGGTGAAGAGCAAGTATCTGGAATTTTATCCCGGCAACACGTTCAATCATTTCTTTTTGGATGATCGTTTCAATGCGCAATACCAAACCGATCGACGCTTCGGCGCCGCGTTCGGCCTTTTTGCCTCTCTGGGCGTGTTGCTGGCCTGTCTCGGATTATTCGGATTGTCTTTTTTTACCACGGCCCAACGCACCAAAGAAATCGGCGTGCGCAAAGTCCTCGGCGCTTCGATCGGAAGCATTTTGAGCTTGCTCTCTAAAGATTACTCCAAGCTCGTTCTGCTGGCCGCGTTGCTGGCGACGCCGTTGACCTATTTTTCCGTGAACCAGTGGCTGACCGGATATGCTTATCGCATCGATCTAGACTGGCCGATGTTCGTCGTCCCGGCAATTATTGTTTTGGCCATCGCCTTGTTGACGGTAAGTTACCGGTGCATCAAAGCGGCGCTGGCGAATCCGGTGGAAGCGCTGAGATACGAATGAGGCAAAAAGGATAAATTGATAAAAAGAAAAAAGGATTGACTTCGGACTTTTTATGCTCAAAAACTATCTCAAAGTCGCATTCAGAACTTTTGCCAGGCACAAGGGATATTCGCTGATCAATCTCCTGGGGCTGTCGGCGAGTATGTCCGTCAGCCTGTTGATTATTTTGTTTATCAAAGAGCAAAAGAGCTATGAGCAGTTTCACGAGCACAAGGATCGCATCTTCAGGATAATTTCCGAGGTCAGGCCGGCGCCTACCGGCAATACGACGGCATTCGCCAGCTCACCAGCGCCTTTGGCTTCGGTGTTGCGCCACGAGTATCCGGACATCGAGGCCATTGCACGACTCGGCAAGCTGAACGGGACGGCGCTTTACAACGGCAAGAGCCTCGCGATCAGCGGACTTTGGGCCGAGCCTTCTTTGTTTGAAATTTTCAGTTTTGCGCTGATCGCCGGCGATCCACAAAAAGCGCTCGCTGCGCCGAATTCGCTCATCATCACTCAGCAAACGGCGGCCAAATTTTTTGGCGCGGAAAACCCCATCGGAAAAGTCCTGGCCCTCGAAAGCCTCGGCGATTTTACCGTCACCGGACTCTTGCAGAAACCTGCCGGAAAGACGCACTTGCAATCCGAAGTATTCGCTTCTTTCGCAACCTTGACGGCGCTGGAAAATCAGGGCATCTTGCCTAAAGCTCTTGACGACTGGAACAATCACTCGCGTTATTACAACTATCTTTTGCTTGCAGAGCGCGCGTCGGCAGCGGAGTTGGGAGCCAAGCTTGCCGCAACCGCCGAAAGATTTTATCCTGCCGACAACCCCAACCGCTATGCTTTTCGCTTGCAGGCGCTGCCGGACATCAATCTCGGCCCCCTGCTCTCCAATCAAATCGAACATTTCACCCCGAATTTTGCGGCGTATTTTCTGGCCGGCCTCGCTCTCGTCTTGATGTTGAGCGCCGGCATCAATTACGTCAGCCTCTCGGTGGCGCGGTCTTTAAAGCGGGCAAAAGAAATCGGCCTGCGCAAAGTCGTGGGCGCGCAGCGCCTGCAAATCATCAAGCAGTTCCTGATCGAATCCGTCCTTTTCATCTTCGTCGCGCTTTTCATCTCGTGCCTGTTGCTCGAATGGCTGGTGCCGCAATGGAATAGCTTGCTGCTGGTGCGAAACGATGAAATGCAAATCTCACCGGACTTCATTGCAAACACGACGACGAGCTTTATCTTTATTGCATTCAGCCTCGTGGTTGGGCTTCTGGCCGGCTTATATCCGGCGCTGTATTTGTCAAGGCTCATGCCGGCCAAAGTGATCAAAGGCCTGCCGGCGAGCAAGGGGTTCACCGGCCTGACGCTGCGCAAAGCTTTGGTCGTCGTCCAGTTTGCCTTTTCCCTGATTTTCATCGTTTCCACGATTCTCATTTATCGGCAGGCCGAATTTTTCTTCGCGGCCGAATATGGCTTCAATAAGGAAAACGTGATCAACATTCCATTGCGCGAAGTGCCTTATGCCGCCTTCAGGAATGAGCTCTCGCGCAGTTCTCATGTCTCCGCGACCTCGCTCATCCCCGGCGATAGCTTCGCCATGCCGCGCACGAATATCCGTCGCGAGCAAACAGATGAGCTTACTGCCGCCGTTCTTCAATCCATCGACGAACATTTCATCGAGAATTTGGAGCTGACTTTGGCCGCCGGCAGAAACTTCTCCGCATTTTCCACTGACCAGGAACAAGCGGTGATCTTGAATGAGAAAGCCGTGCGCGAGCTCGGATTTGGCGCACCGTTGGATGCCGTTGGCCAGATTATTGTTGTGGGGGAAAATTCCGAGGCGCGGATTATCGGCGTGGTGCAAGATTATCAATTCGATTTCCTCTGGCGGCCCATTGGCCCGCTGGTCTTGCAATTCGATCCCGCGCAATTTCGCTTCGCCAACGTCCGCTTTCGCGAAAATGATCGCGCCGCGGCGTTGGCTTTTCTCGAAGCGGCCTGGCGGAAGTTCGACCGCTTTCATTCCTTCGAATACCAGTTTTTCGATGAGCAGGTGGAAGGGAATTATCGCGACTTCAAGGATTTGATCGGCATCATCGGATTAACGGCGAGCCTGGCTTTGATCATCGCCTGTCTTGGCCAGCTCGGCATGGTGAGCTACAGCATGCAAGCGCGCATCAAAGAAATCGGGATTCGCAAAGTATTGGGCGCCACCGTTTCGCAAACCGTTTTATTGTTGTCAAAGGATTTTGTCAAGCTGATTCTCGGTGCCATCGTCGTGGCCACGCCGGCGGCCTGGTTGATCAACAATCTTTGGTTGCAAGCGATTGCCAACCGCGTTGAGTTTTATTGGTGGGTTATCGGACTCGGCATTTTGTCAACACTGGCGCTGGCTCTCGCGACAATAGGATCGCAAACGATCAAAGCCGCGCTGGCGAATCCGGTGGATTCGTTGCGGTATGAATAAAAAATAATCGATAAGTAGTGAAATGAAATTTGCATTCAATATCCCATTCGGAATAGTTCAAGCTGGCGTAAACCGACAGCGGCAGGCGCCAGAGATGCTTGGATCCCGTCAGAAAATAAGATTGCGTGCCGGCTGGGGAGCCGAGGCGATCCGAGCTGGTGCCGAGAAAAATCGCCGGGCGTGAGTAGCTTTCGGTCCGCAAATACCACGTCACCAGCGGTCCCACCTCTTCGGCGGCGGCATTGAATTCAACGCCGACTTGCAAGTTTTTCAGCAGCCAATAGTTCGCCGTAAAACGCCAGCGCGGCCGCTCGAGCGCGGTGTCCACGTAACGGCCCGACACAACCCAATTCGTTTCCAAACCACTCCCACGGCGCGGCGCGCCCTCGCCGGGTCAGCCGCTTCAGGTCGGCGCTTGCGAGGTCGGGCGCGGCTTTTTCGGTTTGTCTTGTGCCCAGGCTGTCGTTGACAACAGAATGAGACAACTGGCAAGTAGCATGTGAAATATCATAAGCTAAAAAATATAACTTTTTCAAATCGAACGCAAGAATTCATTTGGTTCATCCAGCAAAAACAGTTGCCTTTCTGAAAGCGCCGATGTATACTTAGACAAAAGACTTTGGCGTGAAGCCGGACTTCGGCAAAGGATTTTGCCAAATTTGAAGAATCGTCGCGCCCCAGTCCGACTTCACACGAATCAGGAGCGCTTTATGCTAGTTCTTGCTATTTTGTTGCTGTTGGTGCTGTTAATCGTTTACATCCGCAAGACCAACCAGCTCTCGGAAAAAATTTTCAAAATGGAATCCGAGTTGCACGGCTTGCGGAATGCCGTGCATTCGTTTCAATCCACGCCAGCGCCGGCAGCGGAGCCAGTAGTCGAACGCGCCATACCGCCTGCGCCGGCAGTTTCTCAAATACCGTCACCGGCAGCTCCGCGTCCAGCCAGGCCTCTTCCGCCGATGCCGCCTTCGCGCACGCGCGAGGAATGGGAAGCGTTGATCGGCGGCAAGCTGCTCAATCGCATCGGCGCGTTTGCCCTCATTCTCGGCGTCGGCTTCTTTTTAAAATATGCGTTCGACAATGATTTGATCTCCGAGCCGATTCGCGTGTTGGTCGGTTTTGTGATCGGCGCCGGACTTTTGTTCGGCGGCGCGCGCTGGCACAAAACCGGGTTGGCGATTTTCGCGCAGGGCCTGACCGGCGCCGGTATCGCGATTCTTTATCTCTCGGTTTATGCCTCGTTTAATTATTACCATCTCGTTTCTCAGCCGGTTGCATTCGTGTTGATGTCCGCGGTCACGGCGCTCACATTTTTTCAGGCGCTGAAATACGACTCGCTCGCCGTGGCGTTGCTCGGCTGGGCCGGCGGCTTTCTCACGCCGATCATGTTGAGCACCGGCCAAGCGAACGAAGTCGGTCTGTTCACTTACATCGCGCTGCTCGATCTCGGCCTGCTGGCGATTGTGCGCAAAAAAGATTCGTGGTTCATTCTCGAACCGCTGACGCTCGCGGCGACTTATTTGATGTACTTTGTCTGGTATGATGAATATTACACCGCCGGCGCTTTATCTCTGACCATATTTTTTCTTACGATTTTCTGGGGATTGTTTTTCGCGCTCGATGTTCTGCGTCTCATTCAAAACACCGCAACTTTTCAAGAATTGCGGCAGGGCGTCGCCGGGTTTAATGCTTCGCTCTATTATGCCGCCATGTACGGCATCATCGATTCATCGCATCATCAGTGGATGAGCGCCGTCACGCTGCTCATTGGCGCGGTTTATTTTCTCACTTTTCTTCTCATCAAACAACGGCAGCCCGCAGCCGGACTCGCCCTCGCGCGCTACGTGCTCACCGCGATCACGCTGCTCGTCATTGCCACGGCGATTCAATTCTCCGGCTTTATTACCGTGACGCTTTGGGCCTTGGAAGCAGTCGTCATCATCTGGTGTGGCGCGCAATGGAATCTGCGGCCCGTCCGGCTCGCAGCGCTCGGATTGATCGGTTTGGCGTTAGTCAAACTCATCTTCACCGAAGGCGCACTCAGTTATTCACCGCTGGAAAATTTTAAACTCATTTTCAACCAACGCACACTGGCGTTCGTCGTGCTCGCCGCCGCTTCCGGTCTCAGCGCCATTCTATTCAAGCGTGTGGATGAAAAAAACAGCGACCTGTTTAAAATGCTTCTGCACGAGACCTGGAGTATCTTGTTTTTCATTTTATTGACAGTCGAGATCAATGATTATTTTCGTCGACAAATGATCGGTGCAACCGCAGAGACGGTGCTCAGCCTGAAATTCAATCGCTTGCTGATGTTGCCGGCAATCTGGGCGATTTACTCCTTGCCGCTTGCCTGGTTGGGATGGCGCCATAAAATTTTGCCAATCATCATCTGCGGCTTTGTAAGTTTGGGTTGCGCCATCACCACCATCGCCATTCAGGGCATCACCTTCGCTCCCATCGCGCAATTCACTTTCGCTTTGAATTGGCGCGCCACCGCTTTTATTGTGGTCATCGCCGGCGCCGTTGTTCAAGCCCGCTGGTTAAATGAGAATCGTCAAAACTTTCCGTGGATCAAGGACGCGCTCGGCATTTTGCAAGTCGCCATCGTTTTGCTGCTGCTCGAGCTCCTCACCGGCGAAACGAGAGATATATTCCAAAAGGCGATTTTTTTCTTGCGACAAAACACCGGCGACCCGGACGCCACTAACAAAATTTCTCGTTTACAAGATCTGCAGCAACTGGCGCTCTCCGGCGTCTGGCTGTTTTATTCCGCGCTATTGATGGTCGCCGGCATCTGGCGGCGCGTGCAGGGATTGCGCCTCATCGCCATCGCGCTCTTCGGCATTACGATTCTCAAAATTTTTAT
>Ga0247727_10014505_pt1 | contig 13080 bp, 13 predicted proteins | sample WisWelCaveWW1625_FD_202498 | JGI IMG/M metagenome (GOLD analysis project Ga0247727, IMG submission 202498) | Biofilm microbial communities from Wishing Well Cave, Virginia, United States - WW16-25 | ecosystem: Environmental > Aquatic > Deep subsurface > Groundwater > Cave microbial mat | place...
TATAGCATCACTACTCACTGAAAAGTGTGTAGTGGACGGTCTTGAATCAGTTGATGTATCGTACCCAAACTTTGCTGATGATTTCACAAAGTTGGGAGCAAGTATTAGAAAGGTGTGACGATCATGATAGAGATATAAAAGAGCATGATGGAGTGTTAGTGTAAATGTCAGGAAATACAATTGGAGAGCGATTTGTTGCCGTAAGTTTTGGCGAGAGTCACGGCAGATGCGTAGGGGTCATTGTCGATGGTTGTCCAGCAGGCTTACCGATAAACGAGCAGGATATTCAAGCAAAACTTGATCTGAGAAAACCAGGACAATCTATAGTCACTACACAGAGAAAGGAGGAGGATAAGGTAGAAATCATTTCAGGAGTGTTCAATGGTAATACTACTGGTGCGCCCATATGCATGATCATCTGGAACAAGGATCAGGATTCAAAACCATATGAACAGTTGAAAGACAAGCCAAGACCTGGACATGCTGACTACCCTGCGATGGTAAAGTATGGAAGTTTTAACGATTACAGAGGCGGAGGAAGATTTTCTGGAAGGATAACGGCAACATTTGTCATGGCAGGGGCATTAGCTCAAAAATTACTTGAGCAAGCTCTGGGCATAGAAGTGCTTGCTTACACGTTGGAGATTGGAGGAATAAAAGCAAACAACTTGACGATAGATGATATCAGGAAGTTGCGCTACTCAAACGAGGTAAGATGTCCAGATGTCAATACGGCAGAGAAGATGAAGGAAGCCATAGTGAAGGCGAGAAGTTCTGGCGATTCACTTGGAGGCGTTATTGAATGCACTGCGTTAAATATGCCAATAGGCTTGGGCGAGCCGGTGTTTGGCGCGTTGGAATCAGACCTGAGCAAGGCATTGTTTGCAATCCCGGCTGTAAAGGGCGTTGAATTTGGTTCAGGCTTTGAAGGTTCCAAGAGGAAAGGATCTGAAAATAACGACATCTACAAAGTTGAGGATGGAAAGGTAGTAACGGTAACAAATAACTCTGGAGGAATCCTTGGCGGCCTCTCAAATGGAATGCCTCTGCTTTTGAGGGTTGCGTTCAAGCCAGCTTCATCAATAGCAAAGACACAGCAAACAGTCGATCTCTCAAACATGGAAGAGACAGAAATCATAGTTCCAGGCAGGCACGATCCGTGTGTAGTACCAAGAGCGCCGCCTGTAGTTGAATCAATTGTATCATTGATCCTTGCAGATCATGCACTAAAGTACGGATTAATACCTACAGTTCTCAAGAGGTAGATCAGATGGATGATCTTGAGCAGCTAAGAGGAGAGATGCGTGAAGTAACCGCAGAAATAATGAAGCATGTCAAGAAGCGAATGGAGATCGCGAAGAAGATTGGTGAAGTGAAGAGCAAGAGAGGCCTTGACGTTGTTGATGAAAGAGCAGAAGAGGAATTACGATCCTTCATTATGAAATCATGTTCACATATAGGTCTTGAGCAAGATCTCGGCGCAAGACTGCTGAACATTCTACTGAACGAATCAGCGAGGGTTCAGACAAAGAAGACACCGACGGCTGTATTCATGAAAGCAAAACAGCTGGAGAGCAAAGGAAAAAAGATCATACACCTTGAAGTTGGGGAGCCTGACTTTGTGCCTCCAAATGCAGTTAAGAATGCATTGACAGATGCAATAGACCAAGGACATTATCACTACACTGAAACCAGAGGCGTACCAAAGTTAAGAGAAGCGTTGGCTAAATCGTTGAAGAAAAAATTCAACGCATCTGTAAAGGACGAACAAATTATTGTAACAGTAGGGGGGAGGTTCGCAGTATTTCTTGCAATATCAACGCATGTAAAACCGGGCGATGAAATAATTGTCATAGAACCCTACTGGCCCGCGTACAAAGAGTGTGCGGAACTTATCAATGCAAAGGTAAAGGTGTTACGAACTACTCTCGAGGACAAATGGACTCCGAACCTCAAGCAGTTAGAAAGCATGATCACCGATAACAGCAGGATGCTCGTAATCAATTACCCAAACAATCCTACAGGAAAGATACTCGACTCAAAAAGCATAGAAAAGATTGTTAGCATCGCAAAGGACCACAAGTTGCTCTTGTTAAGTGACGAAGTCTATTCTGATTACTCGTTTACAAAGTTCACCAGTGTTTTGGATTATGGTTATGATGAGAGCATAATCGTCTCATCATTCTCAAAGGGTCCAGCAATGACAGGCTTCAGGGTAGGATATGCTGTGTCTAATAGTGATATAATTCAGAAGATGACCAAATTACAGGCAGTTGCTCTGACAAGCGTTGCTGAACCCATGCAGTACGGGGCGATTAGTGCACTTGAACACAACAATGTCAAGAAAAATGCTGAAACTATGAAGAAGCGTCTATCCCTGATCACAGGCAGACTGAAGAAGATGTCAGTCTCTTTTGCAGAACCTGAAGGAGCTATGTACGTTTTCCCCCGTGTAGATATTAACGGTTTCAACGCCGACCAGTTTGTTGAGAATGCTCTGGACCAAGGTCTAGCATTGACACCGGGAAGTGGCTTTGGAAACTATCAAAACTTTTTTAGAATATCTGCTGGGCAGCCTGAAGATGTTATCGAGCAGGGAATGGACATATTGCAAAGATCACTTGCAAAGTAAACATTATAATTAAAAGGGGAGAGGTAGCAATGGCTGGCATGCATGTAACTGTTGTAGGTGCAGCGGGAAAGATGGGAACTTGGTTCACCAAATACTTCCTGAAACAGAGGCACAAGGTCTTTGTGCATGATACAGACAAGGCAGGTTTGAAAAGATTAACAAAGCTAGGGGCAAGGATAGTCGATGATCTAAAGTTTACGATAATGAATTCCGACGTTGTCATTTTATGTGTGCCCATCAACGCAACAAAAAGAGCAATGCTGCAGGTATCAAAATACATGATGATCGATGCTACGCTGATCGAAATTTCCTCTATAAAGCACGAAGCATATAAGACATTGTTTGAAGTTGCACATTTATACAAACTCAATCCATTATGTATACATCCGTTGTTTGGACCTGGTGCGAATGGTATCAAGGGCATGAAGGTAGCGCTTGCACCTGTATTCGATGCAAACGCGGAGCTTAGAAACGCCAAGAAACTCTTCGACGGAGCATCGTTTGTGACCGTAGATGCGGATGAACATGACAAGATAGTTGCGGTTGTGCTGGGATTAACACATCTCACCAATGCTATACTTGCAAGGATACTTGCAGATGAAGATAGTCTTGATAGATTCAATAATGTAACTGGCACCACATACAAGTTGCAGTCTTTGCTTACTCAAAGCATAATGAACGACGATGCAGATCTATTCACATCTCTCATAATGTCAAACTCTTACACAAGGCGTTACGCAAGAAGTTTGCTAAATACAACGCAGCAGATGTGCAACTATATCATAAACGAAAACCCAAAGGGGTTGTCGAATGCGTATATGAAGACAAAGGAGAAGTTAGGCAAGCAGGTGGACCTAGAAAAGTCTTATCAAACTATGTATGAAGTCTTGAAGAACCTAAGGTAATGAAGAAGATCAAAGTTGTAACATCATTTTTGGAACATGATGGCAAGATCCTGATCTTAAGAAGAAGTGATAAGGTTAGAACCATGAAGCATAAATGGGCTGGCATTAGTGGGTACATTGAAAGCAATGAAACTCCTTTAGAGCGTGCACTAAAGGAGATAGAAGAAGAAGTGGGATTAAAGAAAGAAGATGTGAAACTCATAAGAGCAGCTGAGCCCTTGGAGGTTCCAGACCAAGAACGTGATATTTTGTGGCTTGTGCATCCATATATCTTCAAAACATCGAATACGAACATACGACTGGACTGGGAACACGATCAATACAAGTGGATAGATCCTAAAGAAATTGTAAGTTATGATACAGTTCTTATGCTAAAAGAAACTTTGCAAAGATGTTTATAGTTAGATCATTTGGAGAAATATCTAAATACTTTCGTTCGAGTTTGAAATCGTAGGACGGTAATTATCCCATGGTAAAAGTAACAAGAAGGGATTTCCTCAAGATGGCAGGTGCTGCTGGTGCAGGCATGGCAGCATTAGGAGCTGGCATTCTTGGTTGGAAGAGTATAGCCGAGTCAGGTGAAAAATCTGGGAAGAAAATGTTCAAATCAACACCTTATACTTGGGTACGTTTTCTTGCTGGCCCTAGCGAGACGGTCTTGAGGCCATTGACGACAGATCTAGACGGTACAGTTAATCATTATATCATTAAGGAAGTTATCCCGGTGATAGGCGAGGCTCCTCCTAGTCTTATGCAAAATAAGAGCATTGTGCGCATCGAGACTTCCGTGCCATTTTCGGAGGAGACATTGTCTCATAGTGATTCAGCAATAACCCAATTTCATGGTATAAGGCAACATCTGCATTATACTAGTGAAGCCCAGCGTCAGGAACTTAGCAAAGATGCTAGGCCAGAAGTAGAACCGTCAGATCATACTACAGCGGTTCTTATTCCAATAGCAAAATCTGAAGAATGGTGGAAACTTCCTCAGGATCAAAGACAAGCTTACTTCCAGAAGACTGATACTCATCCTGGACATACAGCAATCGGACTCGCGTATGTGGATCGTATTTTTCGGAAGCTTTACCATTCGCGCTACCTTAATGCTGCGCTTGGATATGATTTCCTAACTTATTTCGAATTTGAAGATGTTTACGCCGATGATTTCAAAGATCTCTTGGCTGAATTGCGTGACATAAATATTAACCCAGAGTGGGCTTACGTCAATCGCGAATTTGAAATCTGGATGACAAAGGTCGCATAATTTCATTAAATGAAATTCTTATTGCTCTGATTTCGGATCTTTGTATTCTCTCTGCTGTGGCAGCATTATGTACACACACGCAGAACCGCACATTGTGCACGGAACATTACTTCCTTCATGCTGTCCTTCTCTGTTATGAATTCTTTCTGCCTCTTCGGGATTTATTGCAAGTGAAATCTGTTTCGCCCAGTTAAGCGTTCTTCGTGCTTCAGTGATTTCCTTGTCCCATTTTATTGCACGTTCTCTTATCTTCACAAGATCACCAGCATGTGCGGCTATCCTGTACGCAATCAAGCCTTCCTTGACCTCTTCTGGAGTTGGCAGTGCCAAATGTTCTGCAGGTGTAAGGTAACACAGCAGATCAACACCCTCGCTTGCAGAAACTGCCGCGCCTATAGCACTTGCTATATGGTCATAACCAGCAGCCACGTCAGTCACCAAGGGACCCAGAACATAATATGGCACATCACCGATCAATGATTTTGCTAACCTAACGTTTGGTGCCACTTCGTTCAAAGGCACATGTCCAGGCCCTTCGACCATAACCTGCACATCTTTCTCGTGTGCACGTTTGGTCAATCTGGAAACATTGATCATCTCAGCTATCTGAAGCTCGTCATGAGAGTCCAGTATAGAACCAGGTCTCAACGCATCACCAAGGCTGAACGTAACATCGTATTCTCTCGCGATCTCGCAAAGATAGTCAAAATGTTCGTAGTATGGATTTTCCTTGTCGTACTTTAGCATCCATGCGGCTGTTATCGTTCCTCCCTTACTAACTATACCTCCATGCCTCTTCACCTTCAAAATTCTCTTTGCTAATTCTTTTGTTATTCCAGAATGTATTGTTGTGTAATCAACTCCATCCTTAGCACATTTTTCAAACGCATTCAAATAATCATCCTCGTCCATTGCCAAGGGATTCTTGTGCACCTGAACCGCATGTGTGTAAGCCTGATAAACAGGAACGTACCCAAACTGTATCGGAGCTGCTTCGAGCAGAGTCCGTCTAATCAGATCAATGTCACCACCATCGCTCAGATCCATTATAGTGTCTGCTCCATACTTTACAGCAACCTTGGCTTTCTCTACTTCTTCGTCTAGATCTGCCTTCAGTGTAGATGTTCCGATGTTCACATTTACCTTCGTTGTCAATCCTCGGCCTATACCTACAACCTTGATCTCCTGCTTTCTGACGTTATTCTTTGGAATAATTATAGAACCACTGGCTATTCGCTGCATAAGTATGTCAAGTTCCATCTCCTCGTCCTTTGCAACTTTCTTCATCTCCTCAGTTGCTACTCCCCTTCTTGCGCTACTCATCTGCGTGCCCATTTAACCCACTTGCTCAATTAGCGCTGATAAAATATAAAAACGCTGGGGTTATAACCACGAACAGAACCAATGTTGATCGATTAATGATCAAAGCACTCACAATTGCAGGTTCTGACACGAGCTCGGGGGCTGGAATACAGGCAGATCTGAAAACGTTTTCAGCACTGGGAGTTTACGGAACCAGCGTCATAACAGCGCTAACTGCACAAGATACTAGAAAAGTGATCAAGATAGAGGAGGTCAAGCCTGCTATGGTAAAAGCACAGATCAATGCCGTGCTAGGCGACATAAAGATCGATACAATAAAGGTCGGCATGGTTTACAGCAAGGGAATAATTGGTGTTGTAGCAAGTACCCTCAAAAATGTGAGAGTACCAATAATACTCGATCCCATATTCAAAGCAGGCACCGGAGCAGTACTCTTGAGAAGTGACGCATATTCATCATTCGTAAAGAGATTGATTCCTTTGGCTAGCGTGATAACACCCAATCTGATGGAGGCTGAAAAACTTGCTAGTATGAGGATCAAGAATATCGACGACGCAAGAATCGCTGGTCAAAAGATCGCAAAATTAGGTGCCAAGAGCGTTATAATCAAGGCCGGTCATATGCAGGGCAAACTAGCTATAGACTTGCTTTATTATGACAAGAAGTTTTTCGAATTCAAGGGCGAAAGGGTAGAGATCGAAAAGCTGCATGGAGTAGGATGCATGTTTTCAGCTGCACTTGCAGCTGAAATGGCCAAAGGTAGCAATATTAATGACGCTACCAAAATGGCAAACGATTTTGTACGAAGAACCATAATGACTGCACAGAAGATCGGCAAGGGCTCGGGTGTTCCATCGGTGGAACATAAACGTGATGCGAACGCATTACTTGCAGACCTTCAGGATGCTGTAGACAAACTTGAATCTATTGATGGGTTGGGAATTATCGTACCTGAATCGCAGAGTAACTTAGTGTTTGCCAATACCAATGCACAATCAATCAGTGATATAGCTGGCGTTAGAGGGAGAGTGATCAAATTGAATGGAAATGTTAAGGCGGCAAGTAGTGTTGGTTTCGGTGGTTCAAAACATGTTGCTTCAGCTATACTTGCGATGATGCAGCATTACAAGTCAGTCAGGTCTGCGATGAACATAAAATATAATGAAAGATTAGTAGCGATCTGCGAAGAGCTTGGATTAACGGTGTCGAGTTACGACAGAAAAAGTGAACCGCAGGAAATCAAAACAAAAGAGGGTATGAGCGTGAAGTGGGGGATCGAGCAGGCTATGGCAAAGATAAATGCCATACCAGATATTGTTTACCATCAGGGCGACTGGGGCAAGGAGCCCATGATACTTGTATTTGGCAAAGAACCAATGGATGTTGTGAGAAAGATAGCTGCGATTCTAAACAAATATAGTAAATCGTGATTCTCACGACATTTTAAATAGTCTTACCATTAATCATGGCTATGAAAGCTGTTGTACTTGCTGGAGGTTTGGGCACACGTTTACAACCATATACATTCTTCACACCCAAACCAATGTTGCCACTGGCCGACAAACCTCTGCTGGAGCATATCATCACATGGCTAAGATCTTACAAGATGAAAGATATCGTTGTCTGCATCAGTTATCTGGGGAGAACGATCGAGGATTATTTTGGTGATGGAAGCAAGTTTGGCGTAAGGATCGAGTATGCTAGATCTGAAAAGCCGCTTGGAACTGCGGGCCAGCTGAAGAGTGCGGAGAAATTTCTTGACGATACTTTTGTATGCATTTATGGTGATTCTATCTATGAATTTGATGTGTCTAGGATGGTCAGGACGCATAAAGAAAAGAAAGCACTTGTGACCATGTGCTTAATGAATTACAGTACGAAGCTGAGGTACGGTTTTATCGACATTGACAGCAGCGGGAAAGTAAAGTCATGGAATGAAAAACCTGAATACAAGGGTCTGATCAACATAGGATGCTATGTCATGGAACCAGCGTTTTTGAGCTATGTTCCGAAGAATTCTACAGTGGGCATGGATAGCATATTCATGCGTGTGCTGAAGGCCAAGGAGCGAGTATACAGTCACGTCATCAAATCAGGTTTCATTGACATAGGAAACAAGAAATCGTATTTCACTGCATACAAAGAATATCTTGCAAAGCTAGGCCGCGTATAATACATCAGGTGAATATTTCTTCTTCTCGGAATCTCGCCCAAGAACCTGCAGATTTCATAAGTATGCCTCTTTGTAGGGCTTCCCTAAACCACTTATCGCCCTCCTTTTGAGATATGTTCAATACCTTTGCAATCGTAATTGCAGTAAACCCAAGATCGCCGGCAACCTGCTTAACACGTCTTGTGAGCTCGTCAAATCGTGCATCATGTGTTTTTGACTTGTGTTCTTTCTTGATATATACGGTTTCTTTGTCAGTTTTTGTATGCGGAACTATCTTACCTTCTTCCTTGAGACGTTTGATAGCCTCTCTGACTACGTCTTGTTTATAACCGGTAAGACTTACTAGGTGCTTTATCTCAAAGGTTCCGTATATCTTAGACTCAAGAGCGTTTATAATGCATTGATATTTTCTTTGTGTAAGCCGCTTATTTTCACTCACACTGTTACACTGTGCTAAAGGCTCAATTGTTGTGTTATTATTATTGTGTCGATACAATTACCTAATAGCAAGAATAACAAATTACTTCTATAACTAGAAAACAAGTTTCAAATATATAATATGTTAATCAAGTTTTGGTTTAACGAACTTTGCAAAGTAATTCATGTGTTTCTTCATATGATCCTTGAACTCAAACACAGCATCAATTGGCGTTGGATCAACCTTGCGCAGTATGCCTAGGTATATGGTTGCATAGTCGAGCAGGTATAGCGAAGAAACTATGCCAGATAACGCAGTTGAGCCATGCAAAGGTGTCTCAAAAACCTCATGCCCGTTACTCTGCAACATCTCCTTGAACACGTCGAATCGTACAGATATTTCTTCAGGGTCTGACTTGTTTCTTACTAGCACTGGTTTGAGTGGAGAGTTTTTTCTATCATAATCCCACGATACAAGTTCATTATGGCATGCTTCCAAGATTTCTGCAGTAATTGCATTAACCTTGGCATTTTCATTCATAGAATTCTTGAACCTTATGCCCACTCCTCTCTGCAAGGGGGAGCAATAGGCTGCTGGTATGTGGTCCAGCATCCAACTTGCGAATTGTTTTGCAGGATTGTGTTCATATTCGCATGTTTGGCATATCTTATTCCTGATCCCTTCCATGCTTTGTATGGAATCCTGTACCTGATCCTTGAGACCGTCAAGAATGGTAGAATGTGCAAGTAAATTCAATATGGAATAAAGAACCTCGGGCAATGTTACTCTCGGCAGGATTCTTTGCTGTATCTCCAGATGAAACAGTTTCTTCTTCTGGCATATCTGCTCCATCTCTCCTCCTTGAGAAACTGCGATTATCTTCGCTCCAGCAGAAGCTGCTTCTACTAGCGCTGTAAGAGTTTCCTCTGTTCCTCCAGAAACACTCAGGGCTATAAACAGCGTATTATCATCAACAAATGCTGGTATGTGATAGTTTTTTACAACATGAACAGGAATTTTACACTTCAAGCGCATCCAGTCTGCAAGTATGTCTCCAGTTGTGCCAGAACCACCCATGCCAGAAAACACAATCGATGATACATTCTCGAATAACTTCTCATCAATGGCAATGTTTCTGCTAAAAGCCTCTTTGCAATACTCAGGCCACTTGTCGTAAGCAGAGCAGATCGAAGACTTGTCTATCGATCTTATTTCATCTGGAGTTAGCATGAATCTTGCTACACAAAGCACTGAATAAATCTTATGCTGAATTACAATGTTTTCTTGTAGTAATCTATGAGGGACTTTATTCCTTTTTCAAGAGTCCACTGAGGCTTGTAACCCAATGATCTTGATACTAATGATAGATCCGCTATGGTGTCATGAACATAGTTCTTGATAGGATTGTCAACATGTACGGGTTCAATTGAAGTGCCAAGAAGTTTGTTAATAAGAGCAACAAGTTCGTTAAAGCTAGTTCCGATGCCTGTACCGACATTGAAGACGCCGAAGTCTATCTTAGACGTCATCGCAAGCATGTTCGCTAATACAACATCGCTGACAAACGTAAAATCTCTTCTTTGGGTGCCATCACCATAGATCACTGCTTGTTTGCCCTTCATCATGTCCCATAAAAATTGCGATATGTTGTTTGCATACCGACCCTTGTGCACTTCCTTGGGGCCGTAAACGCTGAAGTACCTCAAACCGATTGAGCTAATATCGTTCTCAAAGTAATATGTTTGCGCAACTATCTCCCTTGTACGAAATGACGCTTCGTAAAATGTTTTTGCTGTGATCGGTTGAGTTTCACTGTATGGCAGCGGATTGCCGCTATACAAAGAGGATGTTGATGCATAAATAACCTTCTTTACACCATTCTCCTTTGCCGCTTTCATTATGTTCATGAAACCTAATACATTTACCTCCATTCCAGCTTTGGGCAGTTCCTTGAACATTGGCGAAGAGCTCATAGCAGCTTTGTGAAAGATGTAATCGCAGTCCTTGCATGCTTTTTCTACCAGTTTTTCGTTCATTACCGATCCTTCAACAAACTCTATGCCAGCGCTGTTAAGGTTATTCCTGCTCCCCAAGTAAAGATCGTCTAGAACTCTAACATCATGATTCTCTGCAAGTTTTTCAGCAAGGTTAGAGCCAATGAACCCGGCACCTCCAGTTACAAGTATCTTCATCTTTTCATCGTTCTAGAATATAGCAATAAAAAGTTATGCTAGATTCACATCATTCTTCTCTTCATCGGTTTTAGTTTAGCCAGATGGACTCCAAGACCAATTGGTGCAAATCCAGCAATCATGAATATCTGAGGTATTACCAAAAGTGTATCAGTCCTATAATCTTCACTTATGTTATTTGCAAGTGTTGAAGCATAGAGCATCCCCAAAGGCATGACTATCCCCTGTGCAATGAGTATAACACTTACAACCCTTGGCGCATCCCTTTTCGCTAATATGTAGGCAATACCAGCCAGACCAAAACCCGGTAATCCAAAAAGAAAGATCCCAACTGTCAATAGCTGCCATGCGATCTCAGGAAGCGCAACTATGTTACCTATCTGTACGGGTCTAGAAAGTGCAAAGTAGAATGATGACGCGTATATGACAAACATCACATGTAGTCCAAGAGCTGCAAGCGCCAAACCAGTCTCGAGCCTCATATTTAGCATAATGATACCAACATGTAATAGTCATAAATAAATTATGTTTTGATCAGGTTATACCTACCAAACCGGCTAGCTCTTTCCTAGCTGCAGAACCTAAAACCTCTGCGGAGTACTCAGGGCTAACGTTGTTTAGGTAAACGCCAAACCCTCGCTCCAGACCTGACCATGTTGATACTTGCGGATAAACTTCGATGTGCCAATGTAACTGTCTGCTGTTCTTCTTTTCTGGGGAGAGATGGAAAACAAGGTTGAATGACACGTCTTTCAGCGCTTTTGAAAGACCACCTAAAGTTGCCCTCAGTATGAGGGCAAGGTCGCTTATCTCCTTCTGCGTTATCTTTGAAAATAGCGTGATATGCCTTTTAGGACATATCCAGAATTCATATGGATACGTTGGTGCCCATGGACAGAACGACAGGAAACTATCGGTAGCAAGAACCTGCCTCGGGCCGCTGGATTCCACATTAATAACACTGCACATCGGGCAGACACCATTTTCGTTTATGTACCTGTGAGAAGCTTCCGCCTCCAACTCTATCATTGGAGGAATAGCTGAAAATGTTACTAGGTTCATATGCGGATGATCCAACGCTGAACCAGCATTCTTGCCGTAGTTCATGTATATTGAAACGTAGGTAACACTCTTCTGGGTGTAAAGCCATCTCGTCCTGTCCTGAATTACGACTAGCACATTTGCCCATTGTTCAACTGATATGTTCGACAGCTTCTGGCTATGCTCTGGAGCAGCAACCACAACGTAATGAAAACCATAAGCAGGCTCGCTGTACAAGGGCTTATCTGTATAGGTGCTTTCACTGGTAGTGCTAACTGCAGGCTCCTTGCTAGGAAACACTCTCACGCACCAATCATTTACATAATTTTCTTCTGTATCGGAAAGTCTCTGCAGCATGCCATCCTTCTGAACAAGTGCCAAAACTGCTGGGTGCGTCATAACCTCGTTTCCAGGGCAGTAAGGACACTTCCCGTTAGAGACATCTTTCTCTACAATGTTCTTAGGTACTATTACAAACCTATCAAGCACGTAATCCTTCCTTAGTTCAGCCAACCCTACATATCCTCCAATGCTTCGAACTTAAACCTATCCTTTTCATTTTGAGATCGAAGTTTACAGTTTAACATCTGGTGATCAAGATTGATAAGATACTTTACCAAGCATCATAAATTTTTGTAATGTGCTTCTAGACATTATTCTTTGTTTAGGAGAATTCACTCCGCAGAACACAATTATAAAGCTCGTCATTGAATCCGAATCATGGTCAAACTTGTCTACGTGCTTCTTGATGGCGTTGGCGATCTTCCACACCCTGATCTGAACGATTTAACTCCTCTAGAAGCAGCTTACACGCCGAACATGGATCTGCTTGCAAGAAACGGAATGATGGGCAGGGTTTACAGTGTGGGCAAGGGAGTTGCACCCGAATCAGACATCGCTGTGCTCAGCATGCTTGGCTACAGGTTCAAGCACGAGGATTACGTTGGGAGAGGTGTAATCGAAGCCATAGGTTCTGGTGTAGACTTTAAGGATGGCGATCTGGCAATGCGAGGAAACTTTGCTACGATTGACAGCAAGCTGAATGTAATTGACAGAAGAGCTGGAAGGGCAATCGAAAGATACGAAGCTGAAACGCTCGCGAAAACAATTCAGGAAAATGTCAAACTTTCCA
>Ga0247727_10014506_pt1 | contig 13079 bp, 4 predicted proteins | sample WisWelCaveWW1625_FD_202498 | JGI IMG/M metagenome (GOLD analysis project Ga0247727, IMG submission 202498) | Biofilm microbial communities from Wishing Well Cave, Virginia, United States - WW16-25 | ecosystem: Environmental > Aquatic > Deep subsurface > Groundwater > Cave microbial mat | place...
GGAATCATGAAGAGCGTTAAAAAGGTGGCCATGGTCGCCCCCCCGATCACGGTCAATGCCAGAGGCGCCCAGAGAGAAGCCGACTCGCTTCGGCTCAAGGCCATGGGGATCAGGTCCACGATGGTGGTCAGCGAGGTGTTGAGGATGGGCGAAAGCCGCAGCCAGCAGGATTCCAGGACAGCTCTCTTGAGCGGACGCCCTTCCGCCCGGGATTGGTTTATTTTCTCGACCAAAATGATGGCCGCGCTCACGGCGATCCCCCCCATCATGATGACGCCGATATAGACGCTCATGGTCATCGGCGTTTTGGTCAGCCAGAGCAAAGGGATACTCCCGATCAGGGCCATGGGGATCGTGCCCATGATGATCAGGGCCTGGGTGTAGGACTCGAACAGACTGGCCAAGACGATGAAAACAAGCCCGGCCATGATGAGAAAAGCGAACCGAAACTCCTTTTCATTCTGCAGCATGTCGCGGTAATCGCCGCCGATCTGGAAGTAATAGCCGGTGGGCGTGTTCAGCCCCTTGAGCGCCGCGAGGGAGCGCTGGGCGGCGGTGCTTAAGGCCAGTTTTTCGCGGTTGGCGCTGACCTGAATGACGCGTTGCTTGTCCTTCCGCCAAACCTCGCTGGGGGTCAACCCGAAGCCGAATTCCGCGACTTGGTCGATGGGAATGATCGTTCCGTCCGGCCCGGAGAGGGTGAGGTAGTGGACGTCCTCCAGGGTCTTCCGGAATTTCTCCTGGTCCCGGGCGATGATTTCGATTTCGGAGTTTTCCGTGTAAAAAAATGTCGGGCGGAGGCCCCGGATGCGCGCGTGGAGGTCCTCGGCCACGTCCTTGACGGACAGGCGGAAGAGCGCGGCGCGGTCCTTGTCGACCTTGATCTGGACTTCGGGCTGGCCCGGCTTATACCTCAACTTGATGTCCGTCAATCCCCGTACATTTTGGAGTTGCCGGGCGATGGCGGAGGCCATGTCCCGCAGGGTGATGTAATCGGGGCCGAAGACGTCGATCAGGAATTCCTGGGAGCTTTCCGGCTCTGAAAAATAGATAAAGCTGTCGAACTGCTGGCCGATTTCCGCCACCTTCGGGCGGAGCTCCGTAATCAAATCCTGAATGGAGCGGCTCCGTTGGGCCCGGGGCTTCAAAGTCACGTACACCTTGGACGACCACCCCTCCACCCGGGCGGCGGCGGTCTTGACCACCTCGGCGATTTCCGGGGTCTCGGACATCAGACGTTCCACTTCCTGGACGACTTGGTCGGAAATGTCCAGCTTGGCCCCCGCGGGGAGCTCCACAAAAATGATGAACTCGTTCTGCTCCGTGGATCCCATGAAGTCCTTTTCCAACACATAGAGGTACACGAAGGCCGTCGCCGCGGCGGCCGCGACCGCCGCGGCCAGAATGGTCTTTTGCCGGCGGATGGCCCAGGAGCACCACCCCACGTAGGCGGCCCGGGGATAGCGGCGCGTGAGCGACAGCCAGCGGGCCACGGGAGACCAAAACGCCGTCCACCGGCGCGGCCGCTCCTCATCGGAAAAAGGCGCCAGCTCCGCCGGAAGCGGCGGAAAGACGGCCGTGAACCGGCGGCCGGCGAACGCCGCCAGGGCGTGCAGAAAACCCGGGCAGGCGGACCAAAATTCGGCCAGCTTTTGGTGCGCCGCGGGCGAAAGATAACCGCTGTGCTCCGGCAGACGGATGCGGGACGCCAAAAGAGGCACCAGCGTCACCGCCACCAAAAGCGAGGCGGCCATGGAGAAGGCGATGGTGAACGCCAGCCCCGAATAGAGGATTTGCACCTGTTTGTTGATAAACACGATGGGAAGGAAAACGACGATGGTGGTCAGCGTGCCGCCCACCAGGGAGACGAAGAGCTCTTCGGTGGCGCGGATGGTGGTTTCCGCGGTCTCCATCGCGGCGTGCCGCGCCGCTTCGCGCTTCCGTTCCAAAACGTTTTCCAACACGACCGTGGCGCTGTCGACCACCATGCCGATGCCGAGGGCCAAGGCCGAAAGGGTCATCACGTTCAGCGACAAGCCCGAGATCCACATGATGGACAGGGTGATCAAGACGGCGATGGGAGCCGAAAGGAAAACGATCCCGGCGTGGCGCCATTCCTTCAGGAAAAACCAGATGACGAGGAGCGTGAGCGCCATGCCCAAGGACAGGTTCCCCGTCACGTTTTCCATGGCGTCGCGGATGAAGATGGATTGGTCGCTCACGACCTGCATTTGAATGTCCGAGCCCAGGACGGTGTCCCGGACGCGGTTGGCGGTCTTGTGCACCCGCTCGGCCACGCGGATGGTGTTGGAGTCGTTCTCCTTTTGCACGTAGATGGAGACCGTCGGCTTTTTGTTCAGCCGCGCGTAGCTTTGGGCCTCCAAGTAGAAATCCCGGACGTCGGCCACGTCCTCCAGCCGGATGGCCGACCCCTGCGGGCCCCGGAGGACCGTCAATTTCTTTAAATCGTCCAGCGTGCGGTACTGCCCCATGGTCCGGACAAAAAAGGAACTGCGATCATCGGTGCGCTTTCCGGTCAACAAATTGACGTTGTTCTTCCCGATGGTGTCGATGACCTGGCGGATCGAGAGATTGTAGGCCTCCAACCGGGTTTGGTCGAATTCCACCAGGATCTTTCGCTCCCGTCCGCCCCCCACCTCCACGTTGGCCACGCCGTTCACGCGGGTCAACTGCGGCTTGACGCTGTTGTCCACCATTTCCCGGAGCCGCTCGGGGGTGTACTTGTCGCTGGTGAGGGCGAGGATGACGACGGGGTAGTCCCCCTCCGAGTAGTGCGCCACGATGGGTTTTTCGATGTCCTTCGGGAGCTTGTTCTTGATTTTGGCCAGCCGCTCCTGGACCTCCAGCGCGGCGAAGCTCAAGTCCGTGCCCGGCTCGTAGGTGAGGGTGATGGTGGAACGGTCTTTGCGGGACACGGACAGGACGCCGCGCAGGTGTTGGACGGTGGCGACGGCCTCCTCCACCACCTTGGTGACGAGCGTTTCAATGTCTTCGGGGGGAAGGCCGCCCCGAATGCCGATGTAGATCGTCAGGGACCCGGCCCCCGCGTTGGGCATCAAATCCACCGGGAGGCGGATCCAGGCGAAGACGCCGAAGAGGCAGAGCGCCAGAAAAAACATCACCGTCGCGACGGGGCGACGGACGGCGAACCGCGGGAGACTCATCATCTTATTAAGAGGAAGCGGAGGGGGGCGCTTCGGGGCTTTCCAGCGGAACCGGCGCGTCGCCGCGCCGTTCGCGCCAGAGTTCGATCTGGTAATAGATCATGGGGAGGACCAACAGACTGAGGAGCACCGACACGCCCATGCCTCCGAAGGTGACCACGGCCATGGGCGAGGTGAGCTCGGACCCGTTGGAAAGGCCCAGGGCCAGCGGCAGGACGGCCAGGATCGTCGTGAGGGAAGACATCACCACGGGCCGCAGGCGGGTGGAGCATCCCTCCAGCACGGCCTCCCACAACGCCACGCCCTCGCGCCGCCGTTGGTTCATGAAATCGATCAGGATGATGCCGTAGTTCACCACGCTGCCCACCAGCAGGATCATCCCCAGGATGACGGGCGCGCTGATGGGCGTGCGGGTGAAGAACAGGCTCAACGCCACGCCGACCACGGAGAAGGGCACGGTGACCATGATGATGAGCGGGTGGCCGAAGGACTCAAACTCCGCCGCCATGATCATGTACACCAGGAGCGTGGCGAACACCATGGCCACCGCCAGGCCCCCGAAGGACTCCCGGATGCGCGCGCTCTCGCCGGAGAGGACCACCTGGTAGTCCGACAGGTGGTGAAAGCCCGCAAATTTCGATTCCACGTCCTTGAGAACCTCGCTGGTCGACCGCTTGGCGATGTTGGCCGACACCACGATGCACCGCTGTTGGTCCAGGTGCTTGATCTCGCTCGGCCCCCGCGCGGACACCAGGGAGGCGATTTCGCTCAAAGGGATCATCACCCCGCCCGGGGCCAGGACCGTCAGGCGCCCGATTTCATCAACGGTGGCGCGGTCGACCTCGCGGAGGCGCACCCGGACGTCCACCTCCTGGCCGGTCTCCTTGTAGGTGGTGGCCACGAACCCCTTGATGCCGATGAGCGCCGTGCGGGCGATCTCCGCGGCGGAGAGGTGATAGGACGCGGCCCGCAATTTGTCGATTTCCACCCGCGTTTCGGAGGACGGCAAGGCCAGGCTGGATTTGACCCCGTAGACCCCCTCGATCCCGCCCACCTCGCGCATGATGTCCTCGGAGATCTTTCGCAGGGTCGCCATGTCCGGCCCCTTGACCTCCACCACGATCGGAGCGGCGGTTTCAAAGGCCGAGGACATCAGACTGTCTTGCAGGATGTACTGGACCTCCGCCCCCTGCAGGTCTGTTTTCTCCAGCGCGGCCTTGGAGTTGTCGATGAATTCGTCGGTGGAGGACTCCGACCGGTTCAAATTGACGATGGCCTGGGCCTGGTGGTCCCCCAGGGCGTCAATCGTCTCCACACTGTTGGAACCGACGCTCACGGTCACCTCCCGGAACCCTTGAATCGACCGCAAAATATTCTCGACCCGGAGCATGACTTCATTGGTCACTTGCAGGCGGGTGCCCACCGGCATCTGAATCTTCAGAATGAATTGGCCCTGGTCCACGGCGGGGAAGAACACCCGGTCCTGAAAACCCAGGAGGCCGAAACTGACCAGCGCCACGGCCACGATCACCGCGGACGCCTTGCCGGGATGGTGGAGCAGCCAGGCCAGGGTCTTTCGGTAGCGCTCCGACAAGCGGCCAAAAGCCTCCTCGGAGAACCCGCCCAGGAACCACTGCACACCCCGCCCCAGCGGGCCGGGCAAGCGGTCGTGCCAGGGCGCGGCGGGTTCCGGCGCGGGGGCCACGGGGTCCGTCTCTTCCGCCGGGGCCTCATCCGTCCGCCGAACCCAACGCGCCAGAGACCGCACGGCTTCGAAGGTGAAGGGGTGCGCGCTCAAGAGCGGAACCAGGGTGATCGAGATGAACACCGAGGCGAAGGACGCGCAGGTGACGATGAAAAACATGTCCCGGAACACGAGCTGGGCGACGCCCTTGGCGAAGAGGAGCGGCAGGAGGACGGCCACGTTGGTGAGGGAGGAGGTGACCATGGAGGGCGCCACCTCGTCGGTGCCGTCCACCGCGGCCGCAGCGGCGGACTTTCCCAGCTCCAGGCGGTGGCGGGAAATGTTTTCCGCGACCACGATCGAGTTGTCGACCATGTTCCCGATGCCCAGCCCCAGGCCCGCCAGGGACAGCATGTTGATGGTGATTTTCTGAAAGTACATGCCGGAGAAGGTGATGAGGGTGGAGGCCGGGATCGCCAGGGCCACAATGGCGGCCACCCCCCAGCTCTTCAGGAAAAAATAGAGGACAAAAAACGCCAGGATCCCGCCGACGACCCCGTCCGTCGCCACGCCGTTGATGGCCTCGCGGATGAAGCGGGATTCGTCGTACACCCGCTCCAGGCGGATGCCCTTGGGCGAGAGGATCGCGTCCAGTTCTTCCACCGCGTCCCGCACCCGCCGGGCCGTGGACAGCGTGTTGGCCTCCGCCTGCTTTTGGATGGTGATCGAGATGTTGTCTTGCCCGTTGAAGCGGGAGAAGCTCGTTTGCTCCTTGTAGGTGTCCCGGATGTCGGCCAAATCGGAGAGGTAGCTCATCCGGACCTCTTTCGGGGCCTCCTTGCCCCCTCGTCGGCCCGGCGGGGGGCCCCGCCCCTCGTCCTCATAATCGGGGCGGTCCAGCTTGATCACCGTCCGGCCGATTTCCCCCACGTTCTTGAATTCCCCCATGGTCCGGACGAGGTACTCGTAAAATTTCCCCTGCACCGTCCCGGCGGGGTAGTTTAAATTCGTGTCTTTCAGCGCGTCCACGATGGATGACAGCGACACGTTCTGGGACTCCATCATCCCCCGGTCGACTTCCACCAAAATCTCCCGCTCCTGGCCGCCCGAGATGATGACCGAGGCCACGCCCGTCACCTTTTCCAGGCGCTGTTTGACGACCTGCTTCCCGATTTCGGTCATGCGGGGGATCGTCTGGGAACCGCTCAGGGAGAAGATCATCATGGGCTGGGCAAAGGGGTTCACGCGGTTGATAATGGGCTCTTCGGCCTCGCCGGGAAGCCGGTCCTTGATTTGGTCGATCTTTTCCCGGGCCGAAAGGTGGGCGAACCCCATGTCGGTGCCCCAGTCGAATTCCAGGGTGACCATGGACACGCCCTCCTTCGACAGGGAGCGGACGCGCTTCAAATTCGGCACGGTCCCCACCGATTCCTCGATGACTTTGGTGATCAGGTTTTCAATTTCTTCCGGGGCGGCGTTCCCGTAGCGGGTGATGACGAGGAGTTGCGGAAAAGAAATGGAGGGGAACAACTCGCGCGGGGTGAAGAACCAGGAAATCGCGCCCAGGAGCCCGATGCCCACGTACAGCATGCTGCCCGTGACGCGGCGGCGGACGAAAAAGCCGGCAAGGCTCATAAATCAGGGGGCAGGGGAGAGGGGGTAGGGGCCACAGCCCTACTTTTCTTCTTCAGGCTGGATTGGAGGCCCCGCAACATCTTTCCAATTTCCGCCATTTCGGCATTAAGACCGGGGATGTCCTCCGCCCCCAAGAATCCAAAATTGAGGGCGATGACGAAGTGCGTTTCAAGTTCGGCAAGAGATCCCAAGCTGAATGAAAGGAATTGAAGGAATTCTTTTGTGGAGTTCCGGGCGTGACCTTCCGCGATATTGACCGCGACTGAAACCGAAGCACGGCGAACCTGTCCCTGAAGCCCAAATTTTTCGGTCTTTGGCCACCGTTCTGTTGTCCGGTAAATTTTGGTAACAAGAGCAATTGATTTTTTCCATACGATCAGGTCTCTAAAGGACTGAATTTTTTCCCTAACCCCCAGTCCCTGACCCCTGACCCCTATCAACGAAACTCCGGAATGGACTCCAGCGGCAGGCCGACGGCGCGTTCAAGTCCCGCCAGCGACACCTGATAGAACGCCAGGGCCTCCTCGTGGTTCGCCACGGCGTCGCCGTAGGAACTTTCCGCCTGGAGGGACTGGGCCGGCTCGAGCAAATTCATGCGTTCTTTTTGCCGCGCGATGTCGAGCTCCTTCTCGCGGTATTCCAACTCGGTCTCGGCGCCCTTGATTTGAATTTTGGCTTTTTGAATGTTGTAGTAGGCCTCCTGGACGTCGATTTCCACGCTACGGCGGGCCTGCTGGCGCTCGTGGAAGGCCCGGTCGCGGGCGATTTTGGCCTGCTGGGAATCCCCCCGGCTCCTCAACGAGTCAAGGAGACCGACGCTGGCCGTGTTGCCCGTGATGTTGGTGGCCGTGGTCTCCCCGAAATCCGGCACGGTGTGCTCGCGGGTGCGGGCGCCCTTGGCGGTGCTCCCCAGGAAATAAAGGCTCGCTTGGATGCCGGCGTTCCAGCTGTTCCGCATTTCGAGGGGCTGGTCTTCAAAGGCCCCCCCGGCGCGGCCCGTGAAATAGGTCCCATCCACCTTTAATAAATTCTGCGACATCGCCGCCTTGGCGGCGTAGCGTTGGGCCGCCGCCGTGTATTCCGCCGCCAGCATGTCCGGACGGTGCGTCAGCCCCATTTTGATGAGGGATTCCGGGGGCACGCTCAATTCCAACAGGGTGCGGGACGTGAACGTCTCCTTTGATTCCGCCAGCGCCTCGGGAAGCGGCTCGGCGATGTTCAACAGGGCCGACAGCCGGAGCCGGGAGATTTCCACGTCCTTTTCATCGGAGAGGAGACGGTAATAGGTCTGCATATGCAACGACTCGGCCCCCAGGGCGTCCGCATGGGTGATGATGCCCAGTTGTTTCTTCTTCCGGGAAACCTCGATGATTTTCTCGGCCCGCTCCTGGAGCTCGCGGCGGACTTTGACGGCCCGCTGGGCCTTGATGAGGTTGTGAAAGGCCCGGCGGATTTCAAAGGTGATCTCGCCCCGGACTTTGTTCACGTTCTGCTGGGCGACTTTTTTTTGGTAGGCCGCCTGCCGGAGGGCGTAGAAATTTTGCCCGCTGTGGAAAAGCGGCATCCCCATTTCAACGCCCATTTCCCGCCGCTTGAACGCCACGTCGTCGCCGGGCACTGTGGGGTCTTGAATCATCAGCCCCTCGGAGGCGGTGTATTTCCCCGTGACGGAGGGCATCAGGTTGCGCATCGCCTCCACGTGCCGGCTTTGGGCCAATTTAAGTTCGTCCTGGGCGATTCGCAGGGGCAGGTGGTTGGCCGATCCCACTTCCAAAAGATCTTGAAGGGTGGGGGTGGGCGGCAAATCGCGCCGGCCCCGCGCCGTCGCCCCCCGCCCATCGGGACGCGCGCGTGTCTCCGGGGCGTCGTAGGAGACCGCGCTCGGTCCGGATTGAACCGGCCGCAATTCGACGGCGAGGATCCAATCCTCTTGGGCCACGCCGACCGTGGCGGCCTCCCTCAGCCGGATCGTGACGAAATCCAACGCTTCTCCCTTCCCTCCCGGGCTGGGCGACCGGTCGCCCTTGTAGGTGTAACGGATTTCGTCCACCAGGTCGCTGTACGTCCTTTCCACCGGGGAGCGCCGGCAGAGGGTGGGTTCCAGCATGTAGAGAACGACGCTCTGGGATTGGGTCAGAACGCGGTATTTAAGGATTTGAGAAGACTGCAGGATCACCTTGGTGAATTTCCCCTCGGTCTGAACCGAAACCGATTCCAAGACGTTTTCCCCGCCCCGGAGAGGCGCAGCGAGCGCGGCGGACATCAAGCCGAGCGCAAGGAACCGGAAATCGCGAAGAAACCTCATTGGCCGCGGACCTCCTGCATGGTCTTGACGAGGGCCTGTTTGGCCCGGGCAAAGTCGGGATTGACACGGAGGGCTTCCTGCCATTTTTGAACGGCCTGGTTTTTCCGCCCCTGTGCGTAGGCCGTGAGGCCGGCTTTGTAAAGGAGGTCGGCCTGCTCCTTTTGGCGGCTGCGCGTTTCGTTTAACAGCGCCTCGGCTTTGGAATCCCCCGGATGGCGGGCGAGGTAACGCTCCAGGGCCTCGATGGCCTCCACGGCGCGGTTTTCATTGACGAAGCCGACGGCCCGCACAAAGTCGTCCGGGGCCCGCGGGGCGCCCGGGCTGGTCGGCGGCGGCCCCAACGAACGGCCGCCGGAGCGGACCCGCTCCATGTAATCGTTCGCCAAGGTGTTTTTCGGGTCCAGGCGCAACACCTGGTCCCAAAGCTGGACGGATTCCTTGAACCGCCCGTTGGAATAAGCCTCGATGGCCTGCACTTGAAGGTTTTGGATTTCCTCCTGGCGTTTCGCCTGGACTTCCTCTTCGGCGGCGCGAACGGTTTTTTGCGCGCCCTCTTTGGCGGCCTCGTTCCTCGAGTCGACTTCGAGGAGGTCGTCCCAGGCCTTCTTGGCCTCGTCATACCGGCCTTCCTTGTAGGCCGTCTTGGCCGATTCGGTCAGAACCCGGATCCGCTCCTGGCGATGTTGCTCCGACAGGTTCCTTTTGGCCTTGGCGATCCGTGACACCAGGTCAAGTCGGTCCGGGTTGAAATCCAAGATCCTCCGCCAATTGTCCACCGCCCGGAACCAGTCCTCGTCCATGTAGGCCAAGATCCCCTGGGCGTAGTGCCAATCCGAGCTTTCGGGGTTCGCCTTGGCTGCAGTCTTTTCCGCCTTGGCGCGGAGTTTGGCCTTCAAGTCCAGGGCGTCCGGGTGGTTGGGCAGGCGGGAAAGCACGTCCCGAAGCCGTTCATAGGCGTCCACAAAATTGCCCGACTTCATGTAATCCTCGACGGCGAAAAGGTTGCGCCGTTCCTGGTCCCTCTGTTTTTGCAAAACAAGCTGATGCTTGTGGCGGGCGTTCTTCATCCCATTTCGCGCCGATGAATTCTTGGGGTCCAGGGCGATGATTTTTTCGAACAGCTTGGCGGAGTCTTCGTAGCGCTCGTCGAAATAAGCCTCCAGCGCCTCCTGCATCAACTCCACGGGGGAGGTGGAGGCCGCGGCCCAAAGGACCCCGGCGCGTAAAGGACCGGCCGCGAGGGAAGAGATGGCGAAAATCAGGGCCAGACGGTTTTTGAGAGCCATGAGTTAAAAATACCGCCCTCCCGGCGGTGGAAAACCCAAAAATGTAAAGGCGCTTAAGTTTCCCTCAAAAACGTTGATTTGTCAACCCGTATTACGGTGCGGTCGTTCCGCGTTTTTGGAGGAGGCGTTCCACCAGGCGTTTGGCCTCGAGGTTGTCCGAGTCAAACTCGATGGATTTCTGTGACAATTGGAGGGCCTTCTCAAGGTCTCCGGCCAGGAAGGCATCCAGGGCGTCGCGGTAGATCCGCTGGGATTCCAGGCGGTCTTTTTCCAGCTGACGATCCTTGACGGAGTTGTAGGCCTTCAGGATGTCCGGGTTGTCCCGATCGTAGCGCAGAGCGCGCTCCAGGTGCTGGCGCGCCTCGGGGAATTTCCCCTCCTGACCGAATTTCATCCCGGCGTTGAAGGATTCCTTGGCGATCAAGCTCCGGGAGATGCCCCGATAGCGCAGGGCCTCGGCGTCGGTGGTGTCGATGGTCAGGACTTCCTCGAATTTAGAAAGCGCATCCTCGTATTGCCTCTGCTCGAAGAAGATCATGGCGGCCTGGCGGAGGGGGCGGATGCGCTCCAGCCGCTGTTGGTCTTCCATGGCCTTGGCCTGCTTGTCCAGGAGGATTTCGACCCGGGCCAACTGCTCCCGGGCGTCGGAGTGCTCGGGGTTCACGATGAGCACGCGCTGGAGGTAATCCTGGGATTGTTTGTAGTCCCCGGCGGCGAAAGACCGCATGGCGGCCTCGTAGAAGCTGTCCACGATGCTTTTGAAGCGCTCCTCGATCCGGTTCAAATAGGTTTTGGCGCCCATGTGGTCCGCTTGAAGGGCCAGGATGCCCTCGAATTCCCGCTTGGCGTGAAGCAGATCGTCGATCTGGAAGAGCTGTTCGCCCCGGGCGAAGTGCTCGTCCACCTGGGCCTGCAATTGCTGGCGGCGGGCCTCGTTTTCCATCTGCTTGAATTCCGATTGGATGCGCTTGGTCAACAGCTTCGCCTGTCGGTGCCAGGGGGCCACGTCCAGGACCTGAGTGGCCTGCATGTAGGCGTCCACCAAATAACCCTGGCCGTATTTGGCCTCCGCGCGCAGGTAGGCGGCCTGGAGCTGGTCGGCGACTTTGCCTTCGCGGTAGGCCTTCCCGAAGCGGAACCCGAGACTGACGCGGTGGCTGTCGCCGAAGGGGCCGTAGGGCACGAAGGCGTAATCCATGTGGAGCCGCTCGTTGCCCAGGCGCACGCCGTAGGTGATCCCCGAATCCAAATCCGCGGCGCCTTTAAGCCCGACGCGGAAAGCCAGGATGTCCCACACGCGGTAATCGGCGCCCATGTTCATGTGGAGGTTTGCGTCCGTCGGCAGGACGAAATCCGCGGCCAGCGCCAGATTGTCGCCGAACATCGGGTAGGCCAGGCCGAGCTTCATCTGGAGCGGGAAGCCCGCCTTTTCGCCTCCGAAAGAAAGCCCGGTCCCCAGGTTTTGGATCACGAACCCGGTGTTCAAACCGCGAAGCCATCCGCCGCGGGATTCATAGAGGGCGCCGAGGTCCACCATGTAGCCCAGGGCGGAATCCTGGTCAAGGGTTTTGCGCAGGATTTTAAGGTTGGCGCCCACGCGCATGTCCCGGAACCACACCAACTGGTCCATGGACTTTCCCCACCCCGCGGTGAGCAGCATGTCCGAGGACTGGACGTTCCCCGTGGGAAGGTCGGCGGAGTCGTACCCGGTGATGTCGCCCGTCCGCAGCATGGACAACCCCGCCCCGAAGGTGCCTTTGGCGTCCGTGGGGCGCGCGTAGTAAAAAACGTCCTGGCTGATGCCCTGGATCAAATTGTTGTGCATGAAACCCACTTCGTTCTGGTACAGGTACCCCAGCCCGGCCGGGTTCCAATAAAGGGACATGATGTCGTCCACCGCCGCCGTCTGCGCCTCCCCCATGGCCACCCCGCGCCCCCCCGCGCCCAGCTTCAGAAAATTCGCCGTGCTCGACCCCGAGGCCTTGGCGCAGAGGGGCATCACGGAAATCAGAAAACCATAGGCAAGAAGAGCCCCGGCGACCGTTGACCGCTTAAGCCCCCCCCACCCGTCCTTCGGACACCCTCCCCCTCGAGGGGGGAGGGCCGGGGAGGGGGTGATCTTAAGTTCGGCGACCGGATGGATGTTCATCGGATCACCATGAGTTTGCCGACTTTTCGTTGTTGGTCGTTTTCAATCACATACAGATACACGTCGCTCCCCACGGGATCGCCGTTGTCGTTGGAGACCGGGTCCCACCGGACGAACCCGGCCCCGGAGTCCTCGTTCAGGGTCTTCACGAGTTTTCCATCCAGGGAGAAAATTTTGATCGTAGCGACACTGGAGAGGCCCGTGAACGTGATCCCCGCCTGGTCCCGCGAGGCCTTGTAGGGCACGGGGAAGGGGTGCGCGTTCGACAGGTCGAGGGACGGCGCCCCGATCAAGGCGTAGACGGCAAAATGCTGGAGGGCGACGGACACCGTTTTATTGGTCGCGTTCACTTCGCTCTCCGGCAGTTTCACCCAGGCGCCCGTCTTGTAGTCCAGCCAGTGGATGGAGAGGTTTTCGGCCTTCACGGGATAATGGCCGAAGGTTTCATCCACGATCCCGTCGCCGTCGACGTCGTTGTAGGAAAAGGCCAGGACGGCCTTCCCGCCGAAGGCCGCGGCCAAGGGTTGCAGGTCCATCCCATAAAGTTCGAACTCTTTGATTCCCAATATTTTCCGATAGGCCCCCCCGCGGGCCTGGGTGACGGTGTCGACCGCCCGCCGGACCACGCTCATGATCCCCGGCGCGGCGCTCACCGGTTCTTGACCGGGGTCGTCGGCGATCGCCACCCCGGCCGGGACGGGCCCGAAAGCCCTCGGAAGGAAGGTGACGTAGGCCTTTTCATCCTCGCTTTTGACGATGGTCGTCGTGTCGGGGTCGATCAAGGTGTTGAAAGTCACGGTACTGGACTCTTTAATGCCCAGGGGGTTCCCGGCCA